>Ga0082335_1000719_pt1 | contig 79062 bp, 64 predicted proteins | sample Subgrocontami58m_FD_72375 | JGI IMG/M metagenome (GOLD analysis project Ga0082335, IMG submission 72375) | Subsurface groundwater microbial communities from S. Glens Falls, New York, USA - GMW37 contaminated, 5.8 m (SPADES assembly) (version 2) ... | reverse complement strand
ACAGTCCGTTATTTACGGACTTTATCACCCTCAGGCCTTTTCTCATCGGGGCGGTCAGGAATTGAACCGAATTGGCGCCATACATGATCATCTCAGCGGCATCCTGCCAGTTGTGAATGCCCCCGTGTCCAGAGACGTCCACATTCTTTACCAAGTCTTTAGCATACAGCATGGAGCGGAAGGCCATGTATTTAGCGACGCTTGTTCCGGCTATGGAGGTCTCAACCAAGAACTTCGGCTCAACAGTGTCAAGGTTTATCGAGGGAGCGCCGATGAAAATGCCGCCCAGAGTGACCCACTTGCATCCAGCTTTGATGGCAGCAGCAGCCAGGGAACGCGGGTAGGGGTACACCTTGGCCCCAACAGGTATTTTAACTGCCTTTACTACCTCGGTACAAATCTCTGTGATCGTACTCGGGTCCGTATTCATCGAATAGCGGAAGGGGCGGAACCACTGAGCGGGACAGGCCATCAATATCTCTATGGCAGGGACTCCCGCCTGTTCCAGTATTTTGGCACCCTCCACATAACCCTCCAGGGACGTGCCGGCGATACTGCCTATGAGCTTCATCCTATAGTTCTTTATATTCTTGGGCAGCCATTCCGCCCACTTTTCCACAGACCAGCGGGACATGCCATCGAAATGCATCTGTCCGTCTTCGCACCTGATGTAGCTGGCCATCATGCGCGGAAAGGTGTATTTGGCATAAGGTTTGACGGCCCTTTCATAGTCCTTCTCCGTTAAAGGGCTCTTCAAGATCACACCGCCTGCCCCAAAGTCATCCACTTTTCTCAGAATTTCCGGTGTATCCGATAGCGGCCCAGAGGCTATCAAAACCGGATTGTCCAGGGGTATTCCACCAATTTGAGTTCTTAAATCTGCCATGTGCGTTTCTCCCTTATAAAATTCTGTTTTATCCTTTGAAACCCTGATAGTTTTCTTTCTGCTCCAAAAAATGACCAACCATATCTCCCATAGATATAGAGGACAAAGCCAGCCATCTGGATGGTTTATTATCCAAATTGAAATGCTGGTGCTCCACGCCCCCTTTCTTGAAGGGCAATAAAATCAGGTCACCTTCAGACCAGTCAAACCTGACGCCGTCCACCGTGGTATATCCCTTGCCTATTAGAACAAAGAGCATAAACCCGCCCTGATGAACATGACGTCCCGAATGCGTCCTTATCTCGTGGACAAAGAGGCGTAAGGTATCCAAGGCATGTCCCTGGTGGGATTCAGTGTGATAATAACGCAACACGCCTTGCCTGCCAACCAGCCAGGCTATCTCTTTTCCCCTAATTACCCTCGCGCCTTTCCTGGCTTTCTCTTTTTTTTCTCTTGAGCGCTTCAAGGCATCTTCGTAAGGATTGAACCCTATTTCCGCCTCTTTCTCTCTGACAGATTCTTTTTCTACCATTTCAGCTCCTTATTCAACGTCCGAAGGCCTCATTTAAAAGTGGAACCAGTTTGTCTCTAATTGCCAGTGAGTCTTCATTATAGGTATTTATATAGGTAACGCCCTGTTTGATTATTGCCTCCGGGTCCGAATACCTGGCAATTGCGTCCTGTACATCCGTCCGACGGCTTGGATAACCGGAGTTCATGGTCCATAAAGTCTGCCCTTCTTTTGACAGAAGCCAGTTCAGATAGACTCGTGAAGCATTGGGGTGAGGCGCCTTATCGAAAACGATCAACGAGCTGAAACCCGCTGTCGTATAGGTTCCTTCCTTCAGAACAGGCATAGTTTTAATGTTCTGGATTCCTAATTTCCTTAGCTCAGTGAGCTGGAGGTCAGAATGCCCGATACCAACAGCATTTTTCCCTACCGATACCCATTCCAACAACTGACGGTCATCTCTGGTTAAGACAGGATCATTTTTACCAAGCGCCTTTATTAAATCCGGTCCCAGTTGCGGGTGTGCATACAGGAACAAAAAAGATGTCTGCCCGGGTCCAGCTGTCCTGGGGTCTCTAACGATAACCTTACCTTTTAGTTCAGGTTTCGTAAGGTCCCAGTAAGACAGTCCCTGCGCCCTTTGAGTATCCAACATGGTTGGATTATATACAATGGCTACTTTTCCGTATACTGCAAAGACAAGATTGAATTTCTGAGCATTATCGGAGAAATCCATTTTCCCGTCTTTCCAATATTTAGGGTCTTTAACTTCCGGAAGTACTAACTGAGGCTCAACCGGTGTCGCAAACTGTACCAGTTCGGATATGATTGACTGTGTCCCGCCAATATGAAAATCGATAGTATCAAGCCCCGCCCTCTTTTCCGATTTTACCTTTGGAGCTATCATAGCGCCAGAGGCTCCAAAATATTCCACTTCAATACCTGGATAGGCTTTCTGAAACCCTTCCGTAAGCGCCTTTCTGATGTCTCCGCCAGGCGGACCATAAACGATAACTTTTCCCTCCTTTCTGGCTTCGGTGAGGGACTTTTGCCATTCCACTTCCCACCCTGCTTTTACTCCAGCAGTTGAAGCATCTGGCAACGGACTTTGGCCAACGGGGACCTGCGCAGTCGGTTTCGAACAAGAAGCCAGCAATCCCAACCCTAAAGCTACGAACAAAACAACCTGCAGTACCTTCATCGTATCTCCTTTATCCTTTAGTCTTGCACAAATGAGAAGAGCCTCATAATCTACTCAAGTTATCAGACGGGATACGTATTTGCCTTTGGCGTTCAATGTGATCAAATGCCGTATTTTGCCATTAACCTGGCGTACTCAGACTGGCGAGACTTTATTTTATCAATAACATCACTGGAAATCCATTTTGTCAGGTCAACTTTTTCTACTGGATAATGTGGACGGCGGAAGACATCACGGGCGGCCAAGGGGAAAGTGGCATCGAGACCAATAGCGCCTTCAAACTTACTCTGAGCAATGACTGTTCCTGCGCCCTCCTCAGGTTGAAAACTTATTCTACCTATGGCGGTCGGTCCACGCACCATATCGGTAGCGGGATTACATCGCGTGGCTATCGCCCAGAGGATATCATCGCCATTACTGATGTCTACATCGTCATCTACAACCACTGCCAGCCTGAGACCCAGACCCGCTGTATCCGCGATGGCAGCCATAAGGACGTTTTTCTGAAATCCTTCCTCTCTACCACCGCGTTTTTTTACCTGGAATACTATTCCCCCTGCCCAGAGCAGGGAAGGAGGCAGCACTACATCCTGCACAAATCCAGGATTCATCTTTTCCGCCATCTCAAAAAAGCTTCCTTCTGTCATGGGGTGTCCCATTCCACCCTCATAAGAGTGGGCAAGAGGAGAAAAGAAGATCGGCCTATCTTTTCTGTGAGTAATAGCCGTTACCTGAAACCTGGAAGCCTGAAGGGCATTACCCAGATAGCCGGTCCACTCGGGGAAAAAAGGAGCTACTCTTGCTTTTCCTATTCTCTCAGCCTCCTCTGTTTCCCAGACTAGCTCAGGAGTCAGGTATCCCTCAATCACCCACTCCGACTGAGCGATGGCATAGGCATCCACTGTTCTGGCCTTGCATATTTCCACGGGAAATCCCTGGAGAGCCCCCGCAATCCCCAGTTCGTCAGAGCCGTAAGGCACGACCGACCGGGCAAAAAAAGCGCCTGCTACCATCATTACCGCCGGCGGAGGACAGATATTGATGGTAAGAGGGATGTTCTCCCCGCGTCTTTCTGTGAAGCGGAGCAGTCCGAGATGAGTGGGTGCGCCGATGAAAAGTGAAGCCCAGTCCTTGCCGCGGAAATTCATCCTTTTCAGGGAGAGGTCGCTGCCAGTGCGGTAGTAGGGAGGGGAAGCAAGGATAATACCGCCTCCCATCAAACGCCCGCCATCGAACTCAGTATGTTTCAGTATAGGCAGAGTAGCCATGACATCTAAATTGCTGGTGAGGACAATTTCATGGCAGGGGGCTTTTTCAACTACTACAGGTGCTATAGGACTTTTTATTGCTTTCTGACAACGGAATTTTAGTTTGCGAGGTTCTTCTACACCAAAAAGCCTCGCTACGCGATCAAGCCGGGCGAAAAGATTTCCCAGGTTTCTGATACCAGGATAACCTTTGATGTTTTCAAAGAGCAAAGCCGGACCCTCTTCCAGTGACTTCTGGATGCCGGATATCTCATAAACAGGGTCTACCTCACCCCTTATCCTTACTAATTCCCCTTCCCCTTCCAGGAACTCCAGAGCATTCCTGATACTGCTAATGTTCCTCTCTTTCATTTTACCTCCGCAGTTGAATGATGGTTTTAAGATCCGGTCAGTCCCTAATTACTGAAAGACCCAGGCTCTCCATAAAGGAGTCGATCCGGCTGAAAATACCTGCCTTATCTATTTCCCTTTTGTCTCCCATATTGCCTTCATAGGTCAATACAGGTACTCCCGCTTGCTGAAGAGCAATTTTGTTTTCCATAACCCCTGTACAAAAAAGCTCGCAACCCCGATTAAGGTGCATAATTACACCGTTACAGCGCCACTGGTCCACGGCTTTTAGCATAAAAGAGCTTTTCTCTTCGGGGAAAAACAGGTCGCCGTTGACAGGTCTCTCCATGTACCATTTAGCCATTAGCCTGAGAGCATCATCCCTGCTTTTTATCTGAATCCCTTCTTCCTCCGGCAATTTTTTTCTGGAGAGGGAATGGTCTTCACCGACCTCATAGGTGCCGGACAGGGAGAAGGAATAAAGGGACCCGATAGTCACGGCCCCGAATTTCTCCAGGTAGCGGTAAATTTCCAGCATGGACCAGGGAGGCTGGCAGTCATCCAGAAGGCGGCATCTTTCGGTAGCCAGAGCCGCAATCCCCTGCTCCACCCTATCCTCTACTTCTTCCTTCAACATGCGATAAAATTCCACCGACTCCTTCTTGTGTCTGATAAGCACGCATATTACGTAAAGGGTAAAAAGAGCTTTCTGATCCAGCGGCGCCGGAATATTCCTGTTTAACAGGCATATTTCGCCCCAAAGCGCCTGGGATAGACATTCATTTCTTGCGGCTTCAATGAGCTTTTCATCATCATATGGCCGGCAGGTAATTTTGGACATCCACTCCACAGCTTCATGAAGCTGAGAGGCCAGGTATTCCACGCCTTCCTTGAACTCTCTTTTGCGGTATACGACAGGAACTTCAATACTGAAATATGGAACTCCGTAGTATTCACTAACCTGCTGCCACCATTTGGAATGGGAATCGCACACATTCATTTGCAAGCAGAAGTCCGGTTTAGGAAAGGTTCCTCCATGGTAATAGCGATTCAAAAACATAGAACCCCAGTAATTTCTCATGTAAGCGCACATGTCTCTGGCAAATCCCTTTGCTTCCACAGCCTCAGCACAAGCTGCGGCAAATTCAGGAGCATTTCCTATCGAAGCGCCGTAAGGCTCACCCCCAAAGAAGACATAATCACCCAGCCCCGCGGGTAAAGAAATGAATCCCTCTGTTCCGCCGGTAACAACGAGTTTGCCTTCCTCTCTGGCCTTAGCTACTTCCTGATAGTGTGCAAGACGTAACTCTTTGGCTTTATTCCAGCTATCCAGGGGTCTTGTTTTGTACTTAACTTTGCCCGGTTTCATAAGACTCCTTAAAGTAATCATAATTATAAGTGTTTTGCTGGGGTGAGTAAAAATCAAAGACACGAGGATTGTTACCAGGGGTTCAACATTTTTGAGTTCATGTTCAAAGTGTGCTTTGAGTACGGACGAAGCTCTCTGCCGGACAGCTTCAGCGATATGAAGCCTGAACTACTTTTTCTTTACCGACAGCATCTCGATAAAGGACTCAATGCGGTTTTCCGACTGTTCTATAGTCTCTGCTTTTCCCAGCGCGTCCAGTTCCAGGTAGAGGATGGGAATGCCGGTCTCTTTCTTTACGATTTCGCTTAGCATTCTGGAGACCGCGGATTGAAGCTGGCATCCCCAGTGGTGAGCAAATATGAGGCCGTCCGCCTTGGATTTTATCACTTGTTCCACAGTCCAGCGGGCTCTTTCAATGGTAGGGCGCTCGTATGGCCAGGCCAGCATGGCCTTTGCCATGTTTTGATAAGGGTCTCCTTTTTCCTGCACGTCTATGGTCGCCCTGTTCCAGAAGTCATCGCATCCTACAACCACACCACCGCCTTTGTCTATGCGGTCAGCCTGTGGTGTATAGCACGAACCGCAAATAAATAACCGCACCGGGTCTTCGGAGACTTCGATGCCTTTAATTCCTCTGGCCACCCTTTCTTCAACTTCCCTGCAGGCCTCTTCCGCCAGCTGGATGCCGGCTTCCGGCTCTCCGTAGTATTCTCCAGAGAATCTAGGCAACCATCCCAGGTCAACGCTGTAACCAGGTACTCTTTCTGCATTTATCCAGGTTTCCACATAATCTCTAACAGCTTTTCTGCCCCGGTTCATAAGCCTTATAGAGTCCAGGACCTCCTCATCAGAAGGATTCTTCCCCCCAACATCCTTAAGTTTCTGGACAAGGCGGCGCAGGCCGCTGGCCAGATACTCTGCGGACCACTCCTGGTCAGGATGAGAATTGACCGGATAGTCCACCATAAAGGTGGGCGTCTTCCTCGCACTGGAACGGTGGGACTCTGTAAGATACTGCATATCCGAGCACCTTGTGCATAGATACGGCGCCACGATATCTACAGGTACAAATCCCTGTTTTATCCACTGATGTCCATCCACAAGGTGGCAAGACTCTGGGGAGATCTCCCTTCTCCCCTGTTCCTCTATCGTTCTGTCACTTATCGCCTTCTCCCGCAGGCTCACTCCCTCCCTGGCGCTCATGCTGCCTCCCCATAGCATGACTGACATGGGTCTAAGGGCGATAGTTCCTGCCGCGTGATACGGTTCAAGACCCTGTCCCCCCTGAATAAAAGCTATGGGAGCACCTTTCTTACCGGACTCTTTGAACCTGTCCCTGTAGGAGATAAGCATATAGTGGAATTTAATTATCCAGAGGTATTCGACATAGTCGGAAAACCTGTAGGCTGCCGAGGTATAAAGCGAGGAAGTGTAATAATAGGGAAACCTGCGCGGAGCTTCTTTGGTCATGAAATCCCAGATTTCCTCCGCGGAAGCGTAAGGACTGTGCCTGAAGTCCAGTCCTCCTGTGGCGAGGAACTCCTCCTTAATTTCTTCCGGGAAGTTCACCATGCCTTTATGAGAAGTCATTTTTACGCTTCTTAGCATATTACTTTTCCCTTTTTCCGTTTACTTGCAGATTGAAGCTCAATGGTGGCTGTCTGTTCTATTACTTGCCGTACTTGTCAACGATATCTTTCGCGATTCCCGGCCATTTTCCCCGCTGTATCATTCTTTCCTCCGTTTCAATGAAAAGCTTATCCCCGGGTTTAGGAAGAAAGATGGGGTCTATGCCTTCGGTTGACACATCCTGCCTTATACTGGGAGACCCGAATCCTTTGGCAAAGACAGTTTGCCCCTCTTTGCTCAGAAGCCAGTTAGTGAACAGGATTGCGGCATTCGGGTGTGCAAAACGTGGCGGAACAGAGAGGGACCCTCCCCCCGAGCTGATGCCTATGCCCTCTTTCATCTCGGCAAAAGCAATGGGAGCTCCCGCGGCGATATGTTCAGTAGCAGCGCTAACCCAAGGTGCAACGCCTATTGGATATTTGCCCATGGCTACCCAATCTACAAACATACGATTATCCCTTTGAATAGCAGGGTTCTGAGCCATCAGTTTGATCAGGAACTCTTTAGCGCCCTCTTCATTAAATATGTCATAAGCAAGGTGGGCCATGAGAAAATTTCCAGAACCTGTTTGAGTAGGGTCAGTCAAAACTATTTTTCCCTTATACTCTGGTTTCAAGAGGTCTTTGAAAGTCGTAATCTCGTTTTTTGATATGAGACCAGTGTTGTATATGACCGGCCTGTTGAGAACCATGACCATGTCAATAGCAGTCTTTTCTTTGTCTGAATAAGGCATCGTCCCGCGCCAGACAGCGGGGTCAATTACCTCCGGAAGCATTAAAACGGGTTCCAGACTACCCAACAGGCCTGCCGGCTTTCCAATCAGCACCAGGCTTCCGCTTCCTGTAGCCAGAATATCCGCAAGAAATAGACCGGCCTTGTTTTCCGCAGAGACCTTTGCAATGAAGTCTGAGCCTCTTGCAAAGCTGGTATATTCAACGCTTACACCCCATTTGTCATAAAAAGCCTTGCCAATAGATGTTCGCAGTTCAGGAACCCAGGTAGTATATACATTGACAATACGTTCCTTCCTGGCTCCAATGACAATATTGTCCCAGGGCTTTCCGGAAGCAGGCTGGCCTTTTTCTACTGTTGTTGCAGAGGAAGCCTGTGATGACGGGACCTGTGGTTTGCTTACCTCGGCCGCGCAGGACATCAGGACCAGGGAAAGGGCAAGTAATACGAGAAAAGACTTAACCATGGTATTCTCCTTCTTAAATGAGTTTTATATTTTCCCGGGCTGCTTTTCTATTGTTTCCCTACATTCGTTCTACTAATTTTCGGGTAAGTTTATTTCTTATTAACGGAAAGCATCTCAATGAAGGATTCGATACGGTTTTCAGATTGCTCTACGGTCTGAGTTTTACCAAGCTGGTCCAACTCCAGATAAAGTATAGGAATACCTGTTTCTTTTTTCACTATCTCGGCTATCATTCGCGATACGGCCGACTGGAGCTGGCAGCCCCAGTGGTAGGCAAAAATCAGGCCATTCGCTCTGGACTTTATAATTTGTTCTACCGTCCAGCGGGCCCGCTCCACGGTTGGCCTTTCATAGGGCCAAGCCAGCATAGCCCTGGCAAGGTTCACATAGGGGTCGCCTTCCTCACTCACATCTATCGTAGCCCTGTTCCAGAAGTCATCATATCCTACAACAGCGCCGCCGGCTCTGTCTATCCGATCTGCCTGAGGAGTATAGCAGGAACCGCAAATGAACAACCTGACGGGGTCTTCGGAGACCTCTATACCTTTTATTCCCCTGTCTATTCTTTCCTTTACTTCGGCGTAAGCCTGCCGGGCTAGCTGGACACCGGCCTCAGGCTCCCCAAAGTACTCGCCGGAAAACCTGGAAAGCCAGCCAAAATCATTGCTGTAGCTTGGTATCAGTGGAGCGCTTCGCCATACCTCCACATAATCCCTGACGTATTTCCTGCCCTGGTTCATTAGCTTGATAGATTGCCTTAGTTCCTCATCTGTTGGCTTTCTGCCACCTGCTTCAGCCAATTTATCCACCAGACGATGCAAGCTCTCGGCAATATACTCCACTGGCCAGTCCTGGTCAGGTTGAGAATTGACTGGAAAGTCCACCATAAGAACAGGAGTTTTTCTATCGCTGGAACGATGAGATTCGGCGAGATAAGGAGTATCGGAACAGCGTGTGCAAAGGTACGGAGCAATCAGGCTTACGGGAACGAAGCCCTGTTTTATCCACTGGTGGCCATTGATAAGGTGGCAGGATTCAGGAGATATTTCCCTTCTTCCCTGCTCCTCGATTTGCATATCGCTTACGGCCTTTTCCCTTAAGCTGATTCCCTCTTTGGCGCTCACGCTTCCGCCCCACAGCATCACCGAAAAAGGTCTTAAAGCTATACACCGGGCTGCGTGGTACGGCTCCATTCCCTGGCCACCCTGTATGAAAACTATGGGTATGCCTTTCTCATGAGCAGCCAGGAATCTGTCCCGGTAGGACATCAGCATATAGTGAAATTTTAAAGTCCAGAGACATTCCACATAGTCGGGAAATTTGTACACTGCCGCTGTATATGGGGAGGAAGTATAATAGTAAGGAAAGCGAACCGGGGCCTCTCTGGTCATAAAGTCCCAGATTTCCTCCGCGGAAGCATAGGGGCGCAGCCTGAAATCCAGTCCACCAGTTTCCAGAAAAGCTTCCTTAATTTCTTCCGGGAAACTGACAGTGCCATTATGGGTGACCATTTTAACACTTTTTAGCATTTATCAACCCGCCCTGTGTATATCAGAAATATCTGGTTATTTAACAAGTACCTTTTTGCTGGCTCTCAAGTTGAAGATAAGCTCCATAAAAGCCTCCACCCGGGTCATAATGGCACCTTCGTCGGACGGCGCATACTCAGTATGAATCTCCATGAAAGCCACTTTGTCCTTAAAGAACTGCTTGGTCTCATTAGCTTTGAAAGTAAAGGGGTCACAATAGCGCAAGGTATGATAAATCATACCTTCCGCCCTGCACTCATCAATCAGCTGTGACAGGTTGGCCAGACGACGGTCCGTTTCCAGCGGGAAGGGATAGGGCAAAGAAGCACACGGGACCTTATCAAGATATGCGTCGGCTAGCCCCTCCAGAGAATAGTCTTTGACTTCCAGTCCCGCAAAAAATCTCTGTCCGGTACACAGGTCGTCAGCGACTATCCTCCCACCCATACGATCTATCATATTGATTATCTTGTTATCGCCTCGGGCTATGATACTGCCAGCCAACAGTATGCGCGGTTTTTCTTCAAGAGCATCGACTTCACCAGCTTGTACTTTCTTTTCCTCTTCCATCAATTCGGCCAGGAGGTATTTCAACAAAGACAGGTAGTATTCCCTGTCCAGATAAAATCCCGCATGAATTACCTGAAAAACATCTCTCCAATCTATGATAGCCGGGTCCTTAGCCTGGTATTTATAGATTTCTCTGAGGGTCTGCCTGATATTCTTGTAAAGCTCAATGGAGTCCCTCAAAGCTCCGGCATCGAGCTTCTTTCCGGAAAAAGTTTCCAGCTCTCTGGCAAAATTGCCCATTTCCTTCTGGAAAAACTTCCTCCCCTCAGGGTAATAGAAGCTGCGGGGAACTACCAATATAGCCGTCGGGACCTGGAAAAAGTGGTTAACCAGCTCAGCCAGACGATATATTTGTAAACATGTAGTAGCCACAGCCACCTTGTCAGAGTTTCTTACAAAAGGGTCTTTCTTCTCTGCAAACATGCCGACGGCTTCCCGGATAAATACACAGTTATTCTTGGAGACATACCTGCCTCCTATGTCCACCAGATGCTCATCTCCTCCATACTCCAGCCTTACCGGAATAAGCCTCAGAGCATGGATTATCTCCTCAGGCACATAGGAGCAAAAGTATCCAACTACTTTTGCTCCTTTTTCCCTGGCCTTTGCCAGCTCGGCAGGCCGTGATTCAACCGCCTGTTTGATTTTCGCTAAATAAGATAACATCTCTTACTCCCCATTCTCCGCTTTGCAGTTTTCAAAATCATATCGGACGAAGAAGAATTCAGTGGACTATTCAGGAAGTCTTCGCTAAATATCTTTCTCTTGCCAGGAGAGCTGCGCCCAAGGCTCCCACCAGTTGAGGGTCTTCATTCTCGGATACCACGATCTTCTTTTCCATCGTATCCTCCAGAGCCTTTCTCATGCCTATGTTCTTAGCTACTCCTCCGGAGAAAAAGACCTCATCTTCAACTCCAGTGCGGGTGAACATGCCGGCGATCCTGTGAGCAATGGCATAGTGCACGCCGCTCAGGATGTTTTCAGGGCTCTCTCCCCTAGCCATCAGGGAGACTATTTCGGATTCCGCAAATACTGTGCAGGTGCTGCTTATGGGCACCCGCTCATTGTCACGTGATTTCACGGATAGCGGCCCCAGCTCATCCAGGGTCAGCTCAAATACTCTGGTTACTACCTCCAGGAACCTCCCCGTACCAGCCGCACACTTATCATTCAGAACAAAGTCTATGACGTGCCCTTCCTCATTAACCCGCATTGCCTTGCAGTCCTGCCCTCCCATATCTATTATGGTTCGCGTTTTCGGGTTTAGATAGTTAGCCCCTTTTGCGTGGCATGTTATCTCCGTTATAGTCTTATTGGCATAGGGCGCAGCAATTCTTCCATATCCTGTTGCTATTGTATATTTCAGGTCGGAACGGGATAGCGCAGCATTCTCCAACGCCTTTCCCAGAGCCGCCAGCCCGCTCTTCTCCGAGCTTACCGCGGTCGGTATGGTGGCCCTGCCCACTATCACGCCATCTTTGAGAATAACAGTCTTGGCTGTAACAGAGCCGATATCCACTCCAGCATAAAAACATTCCTGATTAGCAGTCATATTGAACCTCCCTCAGTAATAGTGTTTTCCTCAACTGTGTCTTATCGAAGTATTTCCAAAATCGGGCATCCCATCCAGGATTACCCTTGTTAATGGGTCTTTTAACTCCGAATGAATTCTTGAAATAGTTGCTTCATCTAATAACTCAAATATCTTAATCAAGGTAATTTCAAGAGCTACATAAAGTTTGATGTTCACACAGTAATAGGCATTCTGACTCCAGGAAGCAACGCACTCGTCGGTGCCGTCTACTGCCCCAATCAGTCCCTCCTCCATATCCATAACCACGCTTAAGAAGCGTCCTTTAATCTTTTTTAACGCCCAACTCTCTCTCGGGTGTGAGACTACTTCGACTCCATCTAAACTAAAGTTGCCAAAGCACATTATGTGGGTCTTAATGCCCTTCTCATTCGCTTGAATCAACAAATCTTCCAGGCTATTCAACTCCTCTTCAAAGGCAACCAGGCTAATCTCTTTTTTGGCATTGACCACCATCTCTTTCGTGCGGTTTAAAATGTCATCGTGACCAAAGATGGAAAATACAGCCTCAGACCTTTCCTTGAAATTTAGATACTTGAAATTATTCTTAAGGTAGTCCACGCAATCTAAAAAATTGTCGGAACGCATTTTTAGAAATTGCTGCAGACCTACTGCTACATATTTATCGTCCAGAGTCTTTTGAACAGCTCCTTTTTCTACCAGCCTTCCCAAAGTGGAATAAATGTTTCCCCGGGAAAGGTTACACTTCTTGGCAACTTCATAGCCTGTCTTAGGACTCTTTTCCAACAGCGATACGTATACTTCAGCTTCATTGGTGGAGAGACCCAGTCCCTCCAGCTTTCTAAGAGATGAGGAGAGTAAATTATTCACGAATCATATTCCTGGCCAGAGGCGTATCTCCTGACGGCGATACTATAATATGAATTGTTAATACTTGTCAAGTTCAGCTATCGGTGTTGTTCTTGCGATACCGCGGTAGTTGAAGCTGGGGAGCCCTTGCCATCTCGAACGTAAGTGCTATAATAGCTGCGGTTGGTTTTCAGATAAGGCATAACGGTATCTCAAACGAGAAAGGAGAGAGTCTGTTTCTTCTCAAACGCCTTAGATTCAGGACCCTGGTCTATGGCGACTCCCCCGGTTATGTTTATCCTCTCGTGCTGGCGCTGGTGGCCCTGGGCGCCCTTGCCATTGTTCCCTTCCTGCTCCAGATGGCCAACGGGACCAGGGCAGTTACCATTGTGCGCACCGCCAGAACTGATAACTATTCAGCCGGCTCGGGCATCGAGCACGCAAGGTGGAGGCTGCAATTTGAAGCGGGTTTCGCCGATTCAATCAATGAAGGCTTTCCCGTTTACGCCTACGAGTACACTATCAACAACAAGCCGGTCTACATAACCATAACCTGGGTCCCGCCTTTGCCTCCTCCCGGCCCTCCACCCGGGGGCGGCCCCCAAAGCGACCGCGTGAGCGTTGAATACGAGATTATTCCATCCGAACTCATGGCAGGGCAACCTGTGGTTGTTACCGTGGTCATCTCTGTAAGAAACATCGGGACGAGCAAAATAAAGTTCGAGGAGATGGGAGACAAGCTGCCGCAGAATTTTACCTACGAAGCCGGTTCGGCTTACGGACTCACCTCTTCCGAGCCGCTCACGCAAATGGTCTCGGGGAGGCAGGAGATGACCTGGGAATGGGGGTCGCCCCATCCCGAAATCGACCCCGAACAGCTTATCCAGCAGATGTTCCAGGCTTCCGCCATACCGCCGGAGGGTGTCTATTATAACGAGGCATGGGTGGAATTCGTGCCTGACGCCGTGGGAACCGTCAGCTCGGGAGGCGGGGACGCGCTTGTAGCTCAATATAGAAAATACGACGTCATATCCCGGGCGGGAAACGTGACGCTCAGGTCCCGGCTGGGTATGAACGACCTCGGCGTAATCGTCCAGAGTTGGCAACAGTAACTATTGGGAGAGTGCTGCCCTCACCCTAACACTCTCCCTGAAGGGAGAGGGAATGGCCTCTGCTATAATAAGCCTCAGTTTGAAACCAGGATAGGGAGGTCCTTACATGGCATATGAACACATTCTTTTTGAAAAGAAGGATGGCATAGGTACAATCACCCTTAACAAGCCTCAGATAATGAACGCCTTCAGCCCTGACATGATGGGCGAAATAAAGGCCGTTGTCGAGCAGACCAGGCTGGACCCTGAAATAAAGGTGCTGGTCATCACCGGGGCGGGCAGGGCCTTCTGCTCCGGGGCCAATCCCAGAGACCTCAACAAGGGGGTGGAAAGGCTGCCGGTAGAAAGTCAGCTATGGACCTCGATGGAGAAACACATCTTCAGCGTTGCCCGGGCGCTGGACCTGATGGATAAGCCTTTCATAGCGGCGATTAACGGGGCGGCTGTGGGCGGAGGTATGGACCTGGCGAGCTTGTGCGATATTCGAATCACTTCCGAGAAAGCCAAGTTCGGCATGACCTACGTGAGGATGGGGCTCGCGCCGCGCGGAGGCGGGTGCTACCTTCTGCCCCGGATTGTGGGCACCGCCAATGCCTGCGAGCTGATATGGACGGGCAAGATAATCGACGCCAAGGAGGCCCTCAGAATCGGCTATGTGAGCAGGGTGGTCCCCCAGGAGGAACTCATGCCTACCGTCATGGAGCTGGCCGCCAGGCTGGCACAGGGGCCTACCGTGGCCATAAGGCTTTCCAAGGGCATGATTTACCGCTGCCAGGGGATGAACCTGGAGCAGGCCATAGAGATGCACCGGCTGGCCGTCTTCGTGGACAGGGAGACGGAGGACGCGGTAGAAGGAGCCAAGGCCTGGGTAGAGAAAAGGGAGCCCGTATTCAAGGGGAAATAGGTTTCATTCGCGGCGGGACATACCCAAGGCCGTAAAGACGAAATACATCAGGCCGGACACAGCCTGAAGAAGCGATGCCGCATAGGTCAAAGCGGCGGCGGAAAGCACCGCGCTCACGGCTTTCTGCTCCGCGACGGATACCAGGCCAAGGCCGTTGAGCATCTTCCCGGCCCTCCTGCTGGCGTCGAGCTCCACGGGCAGCGTTATCAGGGCGAACGCCACGGCGGCAGAGAAAAAGGCTACTCCCAGCCAGACCAGCCCTGACACGTGGATTATGACTCCCAGGATGAAGAAGATATAGCCCATCCAGCTCCCCAGGTTAGCTACCGGCACCAGAACGTGCCTGATTTTCATGGCAAAGAACCCGGTATGGTCCTGAATGGCGTGTCCCACCTCATGGGCCGAAATTCCCATGGCGGCCACCGAGGTCGAGCCGAAAACACCCCGGGACAGGCGCAGCACCTTTGTCCGGGGGTCATAATGGTCGGAAAGATGCCCCGGGGTCTCTTCAATATTGACGTTTTTAAGCCCAAACGCTCCCGTTAGAGTCTTCGCCACCTGGGCGCCGGTGGCGCCGCGCATGTTCGCCACCTTCGAATACTTGCGATAGGCAGACATTACCTTGAACTGGGCATAGATCATGAAGAGCAGCGGCGGAGCCGAAAAGAGCAAATACAAAGGGTCAAAAAACATAAACATTTAAGATTATAGGTAATGTTTACGGATTATGTCAACGTTGAGGCAATAACGACCCAACGAAATCCCGATGGCCGCGGGCGAATTCACCGGCGGACATGGGGCGGCCTCCCTCGTATTGGACCGTTTCCAATCCGACCACGCCTTCTTTCGCCGCAACGCCGATGACTTTGCGCGGAGGGCCTTCTTCCGGGGATATTTCCACAACCTTTCCCGGTCCGTCCAGCTGCTGGACGCCTTCCAGCAGCTCCGCCCTGAGTATTTTCAGTATCTTTCCCTTCCAGCGGGTGTGGCAGCCGGGCCAAGGATAAAACGCCCTGACTTTCAGCCATATCTCTCTGGCGGAGGCGCTGTTCCAGCTAATCTCCCCGTCTTCCTTTTTGATTATCGCCGAATAAGTCGCGCCCCTCTGTCCGGCAAGCCGGTCCTGCGACACGGGGGCAATCTTCCCTTCGAACCAGTCGGGCAGCACGCTCAGCAGCAAAGAACCACCCAGCTCCGCCAGCCTGCGAGTCAGGGTTTCCGTGGTATCTTCGTTTCCGATGGGAAGCCGTTCCTGCCCCAGGACGGGCCCCGTATCAACTCCCCGGTCCAATAGCATTATGCTTACGCCGGTTTCCTCATCGCCGGCGAGGATGGCCGCGGGAATGGGTGACGGGCCCCGGTGGCGCGGCAGAAGGGAAGGGTGGACATTTACACATCCGAAGGGAGGCAGTTCCAGCACTTCCTTCGGAAGGATCAGCCCGTAAGCCGCGACTATGATTGCGTCCGGATTGAGGACCTTGAGATACTCCGGTTCCTCCGCGTTCCTCAGGGTCTCCGGCTGTCTCAGCGGCAATGAGCTGTCCAGGGCGGCCTTCTTTACGGGGGAGACCAGCAGCTTCTGACCTCTTCCGCCGGCGCTGTCGGGCCTAGTGTAGACCGCCTTCATCTCACACCCGGCCTTTAACAGGGACCGCATCACCTCAACCGAGAATTCGGAGGTGCCCATAAAGACAATATTTTTCTTCATCATTTTCTATAAAGCAGATTTCAGAATGTCAAAAATGCCAGCCTAGCTTCTTTAGCTGAAAAGTTAGATTGGGTCGTATAAATAAGAGAAAACGCATAAATCGAGCATATCCTGAGGTTAGAAGTCCCCGTCCTGCGCTCATCTGGTTGACTCTTGCCCTCCCGCAAGCAGTCCGTTAACATGTTAGCACTATTTCGAACGGAGCCCGAAAGGGTTGGTATTTCAAAACGACACATCAAGGAGCAAGATGATGACATAGCGGCATTTATACTTTAAAGTTTCCAGTGGTAAAATAGAGTTTAACAGGTAATCCAGGGGCAATCAATGATGGTGTATACCTTGAAATTTCCAGGAATTTTTGACATTATTATTCAGGCGACTCTACACCACCACTCAGCTTTTCAGTAGAAGAATTCTCCCGGCTGTTCCCCTGACCTGTCAGTGATGTGGGCGCTTGCGCCCTTATTAGCTCTAGAGCGCTATGTTTTGCCATGTTTTTTTCTGGAAGGAAGAACCATGCGCAAAAAACGAGTATATTAAAAGCAGGAGGTCATACCTTTCTTCCCGGTGGTTCTACCGGAGGGCGGTCTTGTTCAAATTATGGTTCGTGTCAGATCGGCTTCTTCCATGTGGGAAGCGGCCTTAGGCGATATACAGCTTCAACTAAACAAAACCAATTTTCAGACCTGGCTGAAAGAAACTTGCGGCCTGACCTATGAAGACCACAGGTTCGTCGTTGGCGTCCCCAACGTGTTCACCTCGGCGTGGCTGGAAAAGAGGCTGTACGGCGTCATAAAAAGAACGCTCGTAAGAGTGACCAACGACCCCGAAGTTGAGATAAACTTCGTGGTCCAGCCTGAGAAGTGCAAAAGCGCCGCCGCTGGAAATCAGACCGGACTGGTCCTGCCCAGGCGCGGCGAAGTCAGCACCCAGACCTGCACAACTCCGGCGCTGCCGCTTTTCCCTCTCGAGCCGGCGAAACTGAGGCTGAACCCCCAGTATACTTTTGAAAAATTCGTCGTCGGGGATAACAACAGGCTGGCTTATCACGCGGCACTTTCCGCCTCCGAGAATCCCGGGGAGACTTACAACCCCATTTTTATACATGCCAGCGATGGCCTGGGCAAGACACACCTGCTCCAGGCCATCGCCCACAGGGCCAGTGCCACCAAGAGGAGCTTTGTCTTTGTCACAGCCGAAAAGTTCACCAACGAGTTCATAGAATCGCTCAAGGAAAAGAGAATGGCTGAATTCCGGCAGAAGTACCGCTTTGCCGATGTCCTTCTCATGGATGACATAGACTTCATTAGCGGCAAGGACCATACGCAGGAAGGTTTTTACCACACGGTCAAGGACCTCCATTCCGAGAACAGGCAGATAGTCCTCACCTCGAACACCTCCCTGGATAAGATTCCCCACCTGAACAGCCGGCTCCGTTCCTGCCTGGACGGCGGGCTGACCGTCGATATCAAGAACCCTGATTTGAACACGCGGATATCGATACTGAAATCCAAGGCGGAGCAGCGCGGGGTAAGCTTGGTACCGGAGGTCCTGGACTATGTCGCTTCCCGGGAGTGTGAGAACGTCAAGCGGCTGGAGGGTTATCTCAACAAAGTCATAGAAGTGCAGAGGATGAAAGGGACCATGTCTCTGGCGATAGCCAGAGAGGCCCTGGAGGAGCACGGTGAGAAAAACATGAGGAGCATCTCTCCGGAGGAAATAATCACCAGGGTATCCTTGAAGCTAAACATATCCCTGGACGCGGTCACAAACAACAAGAAGAGAAGCATCGAGCTGAACCGGGCACGCCAGATAATAATCTATCTGCTGAGAGAGAAGTGCAACTGCACTTTCAACGAAATAGGTTCGCTGCTCGGCGGTAAAGACCACTCCAGCATACACTACGGTTACGAAAAGGCTTCCCTCCTGCTGGATAAGGAAGAGCGGTTCAAGCACGACATGGACGAGCTGGCCAAAGAGCTTCAGCCCGTCTGAAGGAAAGGGCTCCGATGTGTCGGGCCCCTACATCATTTGACTACGCATTCCACATTGGATAAGATATTCTTACATTGACTTCTTGTACGATGCCCTTTGTTTTAACCGTTTCCACGAGATTCCCCGTCTTAAGATTAAGTAATTAGTGAAAAGGTATAGGCTAAGCTTTTAAAGTAATAGTATCCCAAGTAATTAAGATTATGATTGATAGTGTTGAAATAAGTGTAAAAGGTGGAAAGGGAGGCGACGGAGCTATCCATTTCCTCAGAGCCAAGTTTGTTCCCCTTGGCGGTCCGGATGGCGGGAAAGGTGGAAAAGGTGGAGATGTGTATCTTGTTGCCTCCAGAGATGAAGTGGACCTGGATGGTTTCAAGAGGAAAAAGGCCTTCAGGGCCCAGGACGGGGAGATGGGGCATGCCAACAACCGGAGCGGCAAGCGCGGCGAAGACCTCTACATCAGGATTCCTATGGGCACTGAAGTGTACGTTAAAGAAGGCACTGAATATATGTTCAAAGCGGATATGGTGGAGGACGGGCAGGAACTTCTCGCGGCGGAGGGTGGGAAGCCCGGGTATGGCAACGCTCGTTTCGCTACCCCTGCAAGGCGGGCCCCGGAGATCGCGGAGAAAGGCGAGGAAGGCGAGAACGCGAACCTGCGGTTGGAGCTCAAGGTCCTGGCCGATGTCGGCCTGATAGGTTTTCCCAACGCGGGCAGGTCAACGCTGCTCGCCGCCTTAACCGGGGCCAAGCCGCGGATAGCAGCCTACCAATTTACTACCAGAGAGCCGGTCCTCGGGATTGCAGAGATCGGCTATAACAAGATAATAATGGCCGAGATACCAGCGCTGATTTCGGGCGCCCACCTGGGCAAAGGGCTGGGATACGACTTTTTGAAACACGTAAAGAGGACGAAGCTCCTTATCCATGTGCTGGACGGCGAGTCCAAGGACCCCCTCGACGATATGCGGATGGTCAACAGGGAGATAGAATTCTACGAGCCAGACCTTCTGAAGAAACCTCAGATTGTTGTTTTCAACAAGATAGATTTGCCTGAAGTCGAAGAAAAGGTCAAACAGGTGGGAGATGAAATCAAGAAGCTGGGACTGCCGTTCCACGCCATCTCCGCTTTGACCGGCGAGGGCGTGGATAAACTTCTGCCGGGCATAGGGGAATGCCTGAGGAAACTCGAGAAAATCAAGAGGGTGGAAGAAGAGCCCTTTGTCGTTTTCAGGCCTCACTTGAAAGACGAGAAATGACCAGGCTGGGCCTCATCGGGGGGACTTTCGATCCCCCACACATAGGGCATCTGATCATTTCACAGGAAGCACTGGCAAAGCTCGATCTGGAGAAGGTAATTTTCGTCCCGGCAGGACGTCCCCTATTCAAAGGCAGAGTGGTCACCGACGCTACCCTACGGTGGGAAATGCTTAATCTGGCCGTTTCCTCCAACCCGAATTTTATTTGTACGAGGAAAGAAATCGACAGGGAGGGGCCGTCCTACACTGTGGACACCCTGAAGACGCTGGAGAGGGAACACGGCCACAACTCCGGCATTTATCTCATCATGGGAATGGACGCGTTCCTTGACCTGAAGCGGTGGAAGGAGCCGGAAGAGATCATTAGCTTGTGCCATATCGTAGTGGCGAAGAGGCCCGGATATGAAAGGAGCAAGGTAGCGGACCTGGAAAAGGCCCTGCCCGCGATAAGGGCGCGATACACTTTGCTGGACACGCCCCTGGTGGATATCAGCTCTACCTCCATACGCAGGAGGGTGAAAGAAGGAATTTCCATCAAATACCTGGTGCCTGAAACGGTGGAGAAGTTCATTGAGGACAAGGGGTTGTACAGGGGCCAAAATAGCGGTTAGTGCCTATTCATGATCCTGGTCGGGCGGGTTCGAAACCCGCCCCTACGATAATTACTTGCCGATGCAGAACTTGCTGAAGATACTGTTCAGGAGGTCCTCGCTCACTGTTTCGCCGGTGATTTCCCCCAGGGCTTCGAGGGCATTCGAGATATCCAGAGCCGCCAGGTCCTCCGGTAACCCCTGCTGGAGTCCCGACACAGAGTGAGAAAGGGCTGCCTCCGCCCTGGAGAGAGAGTCTTTGTGGCGGGTGTGGCTTACCAGTAAATCTCCCCTTTGTCCCGCCATATCAGAGAGGGCAGCGGGGATCAAACCGGTTATTTTTTCTTCCAGCTCATCAAGTCCCTGTCCGGTCAGCGCGGAGACCCGGGCGAAGTCGCCCTTGATTTCGGAGACGTCAACCTGCCCGGGAAGGTCTATTTTGTTGAGCACCGTGAGAACCTTCCTGCCGTTCAGCAGTTCCCTGATTTCGTAGTCCTGTTTCTGCAAGGGCGCGCCGGCATCAACGACCCACAGCACCAGGTCCGCCTGGCTAATGGCTTGGTGGGTCCTCTCGATCCCGAGGGCCTCGATCATGTCGTTGCTCCGGGTGATTCCCGCCGTATCAATCAGGACCAGAGGAAGGCCCCTTATGCTGGCGGTCTCCTCCAGGGTATCACGGGTCGTGCCGGGTAGGGGCGTGACAATAGCCCTGTCGGACCTCAGAAGCCTGTTGAGAAGGCTGGACTTGCCCACGTTTGGCCGGCCGACTATGGCAGTTTTCAATCCCTCGCGGCAGATGATGCCGGCTTCGGCGCCGGAGATAAGTTCCCTGATCCGTTTCAGGTCCTTCTCCAGATATGGCCTTACGTCCCTGGGCTCTATTTCGTCCTCGGGGAAATCCGTTAGGGCAGTGAGATAGGCCAGCGATTCCATCAGGTTATTCCGCAGACTCTTAATTTCGCGGGAGAGGTTGCCTTCCAGTCCTGAGATGGCCGCTTTAAGGCTTGAGCCGGTGCGGGACTTTATTACGTCAATGACGGCTTCAGCCTGAGAGAGGTCAATCCTGCCGCTGAGAAAAGCCCTCAGCGTAAACTCTCCCGGCATTGCCAGCCGCGCGCCCATTTTCAGCACGAGCTCAAGGACGCGGCGCAGCACCAGCGGGCCGGCATGGCAGTTTATTTCCACCATGTCCTCGCGGGTATAGGTGTGGGGGGCAAGCATCAGCGCCGCCAGCGCCTCATCCAGGACCTCCCCCGAGGAGGGGTCGATGACCCTGCCGTATGCCAGGTGGCGGTGGCGCAGTTTGCCGGTAAATATCTTCGCGGCTATTTCCCTGGAATTCGGGCCGCTGAGGCGGACGATGCCTATGCCGCCCTCGCCGGGAGAAGTGGAAATGGCGGCGATCGTGTCATCGTACATGATCATATTCTACATTTTTTGTGACGGTAATGCCGGAAATACGCTATAATTCCGGTCTATATGAAGAACAGAAGGATGATACTCGGCTTTACAGCTAACGTTTTTTTCCTTGGGCTTGTCAGCTTTTTCACCGATATCTCCAGCGAAATAACCCTCACCATCCTTCCCCTGTTCCTGGCAAACGTGCTCGCGACCGGAATGCCGGTTATCGGCCTCATCGAGGGGCTCTCCGAAAGCTCGGCCACTCTTCTTAAAATAGCCAGCGGCTGGATGAGCGATAGATGGGGAAACCGGAAGAGACTAACGACGGTGGGGTATGCCCTTTCGGCTTTGTCCAAGCCTCTTCTCTATTTCGCCACTGCCTGGGGCATGGTCCTGGGTGTTCGCATCACGGACCGTCTGGGCAAAGGAATCCGCTCCTCCCCCAGGGACGCGCTGCTTGCTGATTCCGCTCCGGAAGCCGTCAGGGGAAAGAGCTTCGGGTTTCACCGGGCCATGGATACAGCCGGAGCGGTCATCGGACTAGCGCTGGCGGCGGCGATCGTCTTCTTCCTCCAGCAGAACGAAGTAGCGCTCGAACGAGGGACTTATCAGAGACTTGTTCTTGTAGGAGTAATACCGGGACTTCTTGCCGTCGTGATTGTGTGGTTTCTGGTCAAAGAGGCAAAGAGAGAAAAGACCGCGCAGCCGGTGAAGCTGCCGGCTGAGGTTAAGCCGCCTGCGGCGGGCAAGGCTGCTTTCAGCAAAACGTTCTACATGTTTCTGGGGGTGATGGTGCTCTTCACCCTGGGCAACAGCAGCGACGCGTTCTTGATTTTAAGGGCGCAGAACCTCGGACTGTCGACGCTTCAGATACTGATTCTGCTGGTCTTCTTCAACCTGGTGTATGCCCTGATAGCAACACCGGCCGGCATACTCTCCGACAAACTGGGAAGAAAGACCCTTATCGCGATGGGGTGGACGGTGTACGCACTAATCTATCTGGGATTCGGCTTCGCTTCCGCCGCGTGGCAGGTGGTTGCCCTCTTTGTGGCCTACGGGCTTTATTACGGGGTAGTAGAAGGTATGGCAAGGGCCTATGTTGCGGACCTGGTGCCGGCTGACGGAAGAGGCACCGCTTACGGGCTGTTTCACGGGGCTGTGGGCATAAGCGTGCTCCCCGCCAGCGTTATTGCGGGGGTGTTGTGGCAGACGATAAGTCCCTCGGCGCCGTTCTTTTTTGGCGCGGCCATGGCCGTTCTTGCGCTGGTGGGACTGCTGGTAGTGGTCAGGAAACCCCGAGCATAATATTGTCAATCAACCGGGTCTTGCCTACGCGGACCGCGAGCGAGACAATACAGGGTCCGTCTACGTGTTCCATCTCCTCCAGGGTAGCCGCGCCGGCAACGCTGACATAGTCAACCTTCGCCAGCGGCTCCCGGTTCAGAATCTCCAGCATGGAATTGCGGATGGGTCCGGATGTTCGCTCACCCTGTTCCCATAGGGCCTGCGCCCTCCGCAGAGAGCGCCAGAGGACCACGGCAGCTTTTCTCTCTTCGGGATTCAGATATACGTTCCTGCTACTCATAGCCAGGCCATCAGGTTCACGAACGGTAGGGCAGGGGATCATTTCCAGGTTCATGTTCAGGTCCTGCACCATTTTCTTTATGACAACTACCTGCTGGGCGTCCTTTTGCCCGAAATAGGCCCTGGCGGGCTGAACGATGTTGAAAAGCTTGGCGACCACGGTGGCCACGCCCCGGAAGTGTCCCGGCCTGGATGCTCCTTCGAGGCGGCCGGATATCTCCTCCACCTGGACCCAGGTGCGGTAGCCCGGGGGATAGACGTCCTCCGGGGAAGGCGTAAAGACAACATCGGCATCGACGCTCTTGAGCAGCTCCAGGTCCCTGGGCATATCGCGGGGATATTTTGCCAGGTCTTCAGACGGACCGAACTGGGTGGGGTTTACAAAAATGCTGACCACCGCGTACCGGTTCTCGCTTTTGGCCCTCCGCACGAGTGAGAGGTGCCCTTCGTGGAGATAGCCCATGGTGGGGACAAGGCCCACCGTGCCGGAAAGGGCGCCGCGGAGGCGGACCATTTCGGTTACGGAAGTAACTATGCGCATGGATTTCGTTGTTTTGCGCAACCGCAAGGATTGCGTCTACTCCTTGCCCGAGCCGGCGCTGCCCAGAGCGGCCTTCAGGTCCTCTATCACCTCGGGGTCAATAGAGTAGCTGTGCTGAGTGGTGGGGAAAACCGTTTCCTTTACCTCCTTGATGTACTGGGCCGCCGCCTCTTTGATCTGAGGAGCGAGTTTAACGTATTGCTTGGCATGTTTGGGGACAAACTCGGTGTAAAGGCCCAGAAGGTCGCTGATTACCTGCACCTGGCCATCGCAGTTGGGTCCGGCGCCAATCCCGATGGTGGGAATCTTGAGCCTTTCGGTGATCAGCCTGGCCAACGCGTGAGGCACGGATTCCAGCACCACGGCATACGCCCCGGCCTCTTCCAGCGCCTGAGCGTCCTGAAATAGCCTGAGGGCCGCTTCAGGGGTCTTGCCCTGGGCCTTAAAACCCCCGAGTTGGTGGATGGACTGGGGAGTCAAGCCAATGTGGCCCATGACCGGAATCCCGCTGACAACCAGTCGCCTGACGGTCTCCGCCATCACCGCCCCGCCCTCGAGCTTGACTGACTGGGCTCCCGCCTCCTGAATGAATCTGGCGGCATTCCGGAGGGCATCGCTGCTGGAAGTATGATACGTCATGAAAGGCATGTCGCCTATGACATGGGCCTTCCTGGCTCCGCGGACGACGGCCTTCGTATGATGCAGCATTTCATCCATGGTCACCGGGATGGTGGACTCATAGCCGAGTACCACCATGCCCAAGCTGTCCCCTACGAGGATCAGGGGAATGCCAGCCTCATCAAGGAGGCGAGCCGTGGCGAAATCGTAGGCGGTGAGCATGGATATCTTCTCTTTGCGGAGCTTCATTTCCTTAATATCGTTTATGGTGACTCTCATGATGCCCTCCTTTATTCGGGCCCCGACACACATCGGGGTCCCTGCTGCAAAACTCGCTATTCGGGCGCGGCACGCCGCGCCCCTACGATGTGTTCCCTAGAGTGTCGTAAACAGGGCTTCCGGGTCCAGCGCTCTCAATATGACAAGTTCCTTCTCTGTGGGCGGCGGCTCTTCTCTTAGAGCCGGGGATATCTTCAGTTCCCATCCGCAGTCCTTCCTGATGTTTTCTATCATAGCCTCTTTTGAAAGTCCAGGATGATAGTTGAAACAGGAAGTAAGAACGAGTTCGCTATGGAGAACGCAGGACTCGTCCTTGTCGTCCGGTTTCTCCATGATCCCGAGCTGGCTGACGAATGTGCGCACTCTGTTTCCCGGTGTGCTGATGTAGGGGATCTCCGGCAAGAGGCGCTCCCGGGAAGCTTTGGCGACCACCAGGGTTTCGCGGGATCGAGCACCGTCGGGTGCGCCACCCGTGCCCAGCAAAAAAGCTCCGCCGCTCCTGGACGTATTCAGATTGCCGTAGGGGTCTATCTGGCTCGTGCCCAGGACACAAAGGCATCTGTTCCCCTGTCCTCCGACGACGGTGCCGTAGGCTTCCGTGCTGTCCGTCAGCATCTTGCACGTTCCTATGGAGGCGGTACTGCCGCCGCTGGGGTCTCCCGGAAAGGGGGAAAATCCTATTTGCCCGCCTCCGGTAGCCATATCCACATAGTAACCCTTTTCCCGGAGCAAATAATAGGCCATTGTGCTTGATATGTAGGACGCACCGATTCCCGCCTGAACCGTGCGCAATTTCTGATTCAGAATTCTTTCCACTATCTTCCTGCAGGCGGCAACTGTCATCCACTCGCCGGGAGTGGCCGGTCCGCCGCGGTTCTGCAAAGCGAGAGATTTCAGTTTCTCCTTCTGTTTTTGAGGAAGGGCAATTTCCTTCAGGGCAGCGGTCCTCTCATGGCCGAGCTTCTCTATGTAGGCATCGTGGTCCGGGCAGTCGAACACCCAGTCCTTCAGCCAAGTCCTGATTCCTTCAGGGTTCATGCATGCCCTGCGGGAGGCGGTGATATAGTCGTAGTCGATAGCGTAGTTAACGCCTTTGGCCATGTCGGGAGAGAACAGGCCGATGGGGTGGGAGCCAAAGGGCGCGACCGATACCGACCTGACCAGGTAACCGGGTATTCTTACCTGTGCGGAGCGGGCTCGAATGTAGCTGGAGCTGACCAGCCTCTCGGTGGTCAGTATGACGCCCTCCCGGCTGGCCCTGGGTCCCCAGATGTTATCCTCGCAGGGCATGGGCAGGATGGCATTTCCATACGGGTCCGCGGCGCAAGCGTGAATGATGGATATGTCGGGCTGCAATGCCCTGATCACTCCGACTTCGCCGCCGCTCTTCTCAAAGGGGTTTTTGATGAGACGGTAGTTTTCAGGGTTCTCGCCAACCAGAGATGTACCAAGAATAGAGTTTGCCGGAAGGAAACTGAGTCCCATAGCCGCCGCCATGAGCCTTTGCTCCAGAGTATAGAGGGACCAGCTTTCTATCTCTATCCGGCCTTGCGTGTGGGCGTCTATGACTGCTTTAACCGGATATGGAGAGGGGTATATGTGGGCTATTAGCGAAGTGATTATGCGGGAGACAAGGCCGGAGAAGAAGAGGTTGAGCGGGCTGGCCGTGAAAACGCTGCTGATTACGGTAAACTGAGGATTTTTCCCCGAGAACTGCCGGACTATTTCATTGGAGGCGGCTCCTGACTCGCGGGGAATATGCAGCACGTACCGGGGCCTGACGTATCTGCGTACGGCTTCACTGAGGGGAACTACCTTGTCTTTCCCCTCATTCGCAGGGAGGCTGAAAGTCCGTTTGAGGAAAGGGTAATAGTCCTTGGTCATGTAAGCGTTTACCGGCTTTAAGCCAGTACACTACTTTACGGTTCAGGCTCTGGACTTTTCGCCGGCCATGTCAGTGAAGTTGACCCGGCCGGATGACGCCCCGTGGGACTTTATCCTGTTCTTGCTGTCAACGAGGACGATATCCGGGTTCCAGTCCCGGGCTTTTTCGTCCTCGACCGCGGCATAGGCTATGATGATAACTTTGTCCTCTTTAGCTACCAGCCTGGCGGCAGCGCCGTTCACGCATATTTTCCCGCTGCCGGGCTCGCCCTTTATGGCATAGGTCTCGAAGCGGGAACCGTTGTTGATATCTACTACGTGCACCTGTTCATAGGGGAGGATGTTGGCGGACTCAAGCAGAAGACTATCAATGGTGATGCTACCTTCATAGTCAACGTTGGTATCGGTGATGGTAGCCCTGTGGATTTTCCCTTTCATCATTATTCTTTGCATCGCCGGTATCCTCCTTAGTTTGTTTTTCTTTTGGCTATTAGCTCTTTCCGCCCAGAAGTTCCCTTAAATCTTGCGCCCTTTTCCTGTCTATTCTTCCCCTGGCGAGGGCGATGGGTATGGTCTGAAGGCCCAGTTCCCTGTAAGTGGAGAGAAGCTGAGGGGCCCTCTTTTCCAGGGCATCGAGGTGTTTCCTGACCGTGCCCAGGTCGCCCCTGGCGATGGGGCCTGTGAGAGCATTGGGGAGGCCCAAATTATTAAGGTTTCCCAGGGTGCCTTTCAGGAGAGGTGTGAGGGCCTTTATGGCCACGTTGCTGGTAAGCCCCAACTCCTGCCACAAGTCCGAAGATAGTTTGACCAGCGTAACGAAATAGTTGCAGGCTATCACGGCAGAGGCATGATAGAGGACCTTGTCTTCTGCCTTCAGGAGTATCCAGCTTCCACCGAGGGACGTCGCCAGCCCCTGGAGCGTATGCAGGATTTCCCCGCTGCCTTCGATGGCGAAGGTCGAGCCGGGGATGTTTTCTATGGCATAAGAAATGCTGGCAAAAGTCTGAAGGGGATGGAAGGCTCCCGCCAGGGCACCCTCAAGTCTCGCGGGTTCGAGGATATCCAGGGAATCGGCCCCGCTGCAGTGGGCGACTCCCTGCCCCTTACGCCATTTTACCATGGAGACCGCTTCTCCAATGGCATCATCGGGGGTAGTGATGAAGACCAGGTCTGCCTTATCGGCCACTTCCTGGGAGCTCGAACACACCTGGCTGTCATCCACCATAGCTGAGAAGCGTTTGGCCGAAGCCGGGGTGCGGCTGTAAACGGCGACGATCGGATAGCCCTTTGCCCTCAGTCTGAAGGCAAGGGCTGTTCCCACGGTGCCGGCTCCGATAAAACCTATTTTTTCCATTTTTTGGCCTTAAAAAACAAAAAACCCTCTCGGAAAACTCGAGAGGGTTTCAAAAACTCTGGCCTACCCCGTCTCGGTCGTTACCGATCCAAGCGGAAAACAAGTCTTATTAAATTCTTTTGACGCTAGCTAAAGGGATAAGTTTATAAAACAAGTCCTTTAGATTGCTCGGCGCTTTTCAGTCGCTGGCGATATTAAGATAAAGCTTTTCGGGGAATTTGTCAAATCGAGTGCGCAGGATAACTGTCAGAGATGAGCGCTGCATAGAGAAGTGATAGGGGCTCCGATGAATCGGAGCCCCTACATTATTATATTGGCTACAGAAGGCAGTATCCCGGTCTTAGACCTTCTTGGCGCCTTTCATGAGGTCCGCGGCTACTTTCTCGAACTGGCCTTTTTCCGCCCATTCGGCCTGCTTCTGGTATCTTTCAGGCCAGACTCCAAGGGAGATGCCATACCAGGGCTCCGTCTCTTTCAGTCTGGGGAAGCCAAGTTCTTCCCAAATCTTCCTGGCTTTCTCCATGTACTGCTTCTTTGGCAGGGCAACCGGAGTGTAGGGCCATTTGCGCGTGGCATCTATCATCATGGCTGAAGCGCCCTGAGGGCCCGTTCTGGAAAGGGGGAAGCTGTCCTCCTCCTGACCTTCCTCTTCCATATCTTCTCCATAAGGGGAGATGGACTGGTCAAGCCCGCTGATTCTTCCCTGGATTATTTTGGCATCCCTGTGGGGCTGGAAGCGGAAGCTAACCGCCCAGAAAACGGACTCCAGGTCCCAGGGGTTTATGTCCTCGTCAACAGCTATGGCTATCTTTGGAAAGCCGGCCTGCACCGACAGTGATGCCAGCAAAGCCTGCTGGACCACATGGTTTTGGGTCCTTTTTCCCCCGATATCCTGCATCCGGATAACCAGGATTCTCCAGGCCCCGGCGCAGTGATGGAAAGCGACATCTTTGACCTGAGGAATGCCGACATGGTCCCTGAGGAAGGTGAGCCACCTGCCCTCGCCTCCTATGCCTCTGAGGGTGCTGGACTCGCTGGGTGGCATCTGGCTGACGTAATCATGCCATATAGGGTTCTTGCGGTGAGTTATGGCTTTGATTTTGAAGGCGTAAACATAGCCTCCGACAATTGTGTAACCCAGGTGCTCGCCGCTGGCGGCATCGGGTTCCACGTAATCTGTGGAAATCTCGCCTTCCAGCACTATTTCAGCGGTGGCCGGGACCATCATGTCCATAGTCTCACACTTGACCATCTCTATTGGCTCCTGCGCGATGCCTCCGGCTACGGACTGTTCCGGTATTCCATAGGGCACTTTGCTGACGCTGACATAAGATATGGCCGGCACGGCGCCTAGTACAGCGGCGGCCTGAAGGGGTATGCCCCTCTGTTTGCACTTGTCCCAATGGAGGTGCAGATGTGTATTGGCGCTATTGGCCCGGCAGGAAATATGGTCGCGCTCAAGAACCGTGCCGTTATAAGTGCCTATATTAATGATGCCGGTATCAGGGTCCTTGGTATGCCACGATACGGCGGTCAGACGGGGCAGGCCCTCCCACCCGTTGGTGGAAAAAGGAACTGCAAATTCATCCATGCCGCCATGCTGAAGAAGGTTATCCCCGACGTGTACTTCGTCTTTTACCGGCCCTGTGCTGACCAGGGTGGGAGGAATCGGGTGCGCGTATGCCCTGCGCCAGGCCTCGTGGATCTTGTCGGGCGTGGTCTTCATTCCCATGGCGTAGATTTCCCTGGAGGCGGCCATTACGGCCGTGGCCACGCGGCAATTGTATTTTTTCTTCTTGAGGCCGCTGACATTCTCAAAAAGAAATCCGGTGCGCTCGTGTTCGGGAAGACCCAGGAATTGCCAGCGGACCAGGGGATGCATCTCGGTATCTTTGTTGATTGTCTTGCTGACCGTCCTCAGCTTTCCCGCCTTGTCCAGCGCCTTCAGGAATTCCCTCATATCCTTGTAGTATGCCATTGAAACCCCCCTTCTAAAAATCCAAATTCCAAAGACCAAAATCCAAATGAATTTCAAAATCCATTTGAATTCTTCAGATTACTTCTTCCACCCTCATCTGGCCTATTTCGTCCCAGCTATAGCCGCAAATTTCGCTCAGGATTTCCTCCGTGTGCTGCCCGAACTCCGGCGCGGGGTAGAAATTGAGGGGCGTTTTGGAGAAATTGATAGCCGAATTGAAACTCCTGGCCCTGTCCATCGTGGGATGGTCATGCTCTATCACATATTCGTTTGCCAGCACCTGAGGGTGATTTACTACTTCCTGGGAGGTGAGCACAGGGGCGTATGCGAACCCCAGCTGCTTCTGGTCGAAGAGGCTTATCCACTCGTCCCGGGTCTTTTCAAGGAACTTACGGTCCAGAAAAGCATTCATCTCTTTGTAATTCTCCCTTCTGGCGCGTGAGTTTGCGAACCTGGGGTCTTTCTCTATGTCACTTATGTCCAGAGCTCCACAAAAATCAGGCCAGAAGCGGTCGGACTGGGGCTCTGCCAGCATCAGCCATTTATTGTCGGCGCAGCGGTAATGGTTTGCCATGGGGTTTCTGGCACGGGAACGGGAATGTCTGGCAACAGAATGTCCAAGCCACAACATGCCGTTGAGCTGGACAGACATGAGATCCAACGCAGAACCGAGCTGGGACACCTCCAGCTCCTGGCCCATTCCGGTCTTTTCCCTGTGCAGAAGAGCCGCCATGATGCCGTAGCAGGTCATTATGGAGCCGAGGACATCGAAAATCGCACCGGATATCTGCACAGGCTCCTGGAAATCCCGGTCTCCCATAGCCCACATGATGCCGGACAGCGCCTGGCAGATGGGGTCGAAGGCCCTTTTCTCCGACCAGGGGCCCTTGCTGCCATAACCGCTGGCTAAAACGTAGATAAGGCGTTGATTCTCATGGGCCAGGGAAGCATAATCAAGTCCGACCCTTTTGGCTACGGAGGGCCTGTAGTTGTGAAGAAAGATATCGGCTTTCTTCACCAGGCGGAACAGGACCTCTTTTCCCTTTTCCGTTTTCAGGTCCAGGGTCAAGCTTTTCTTGCTTCTATTGGCGCCCTCGAAGAGCATGTTGCGGCCGCCGGGGAGTTCTATAGAGTCACCCCACATAGCGCTGGTCCCGCGAGAAGCATCTCCCTTTACGCGGTCTTCGATATGAATCACTTCCGCTCCCATGTCGCCGAGCATGGAGGCGGAGCCATGGACGAACTGGGTCCATTCGATAATTAATGTGCCTTCTAAAGCTCCGGGCATTACGTGTCTCCTTCTAATGATTTTCGTGGATGATATTGAGTTCTTTTCTTATGTCATTTCCCAGGATCTTCAGATATTGGGATAAAGCTTTTGAAAAGACGGTGGGGAAAATAGGAGTTATGGAAATCTTATCATTCTTCACGGCCTCTATGTCGGTTCCGGGCTCCATCTCCGAAATCTCTTTTCCCCTTCTGATCCAGTAGTATTTTCTTCTACTGTCGCCCTCCTCCTTGACCGTCTCAGTGTAACTTCTACTACCTATCCGGGTCAGCTCCAGCCCCTTGATTTTTTCCGCCGGAAGATTGGGAAGATTTATGTTGATAATGAAGTTCTTCACGTCTGAACTCCGGGCTCTCAACAGACTCGATGCGGCGACAGAAGATAGCCTGGAAGCGGCCTGAAAATGCATTCTTTCGAGCGCCGCGATTGAGATGGCAAAGGAGGGGATCCCATGGAAATAACCATGGAGAGCCGCGCCGACGGTGCCGGATATAAATATGTCGTGTCCGATATTTGAGCCCTCGTTTATTCCAGAAATCAACAGGTCTATCTTTTGATTGCGGCTGAGTACTTCCGTGGCCAGGATGACGCAGTCGCCAGGCGTCCCCTCCACAGTGTAAGTCTCGAAGTCGCCGCTCAGAGGCTTGACCTGTTTGATTCGCAGGGGACGGTGCAGGCTTACCGCAGTGCCTATCCCGCTTTTTTCCCTGTCCGGCGCGACTACGAGAACACTGGCGAAGGAGGATATGCTGTCCGCTACGGCCCACAATCCTGGAGCATTTATGCCGTCGTCGTTGGTAAGAAGCACTCTCAAAGGAACGACCATCTTGTTCGAAATTTTTCATAGTCTAACACAATCATTATGTGCTGTGAAAGAAGCCGGATTATATCTTTTGACGGTAAGAGAAGTTATAATTATACTAAAAAATTTATTGAAAGGAGACTGGAGATGAGCGCCAAAAAGGCTCCTAGAATAGACATAAAAAGAACAAAAGAGGAGAAGGAATACGTTATCCAGAAGGCCAAGGAGAACAATGTAAAGTTCATACGTCTGTGGTTTACCGATATTCTTGGCTCCCTGAAGAGCTTTGCTATTACCGTGGAGGAATTGGAAGGGGCGCTTGAGGAAGGAATGGGTTTCGATGGCTCTTCCATAGAAGGATTCGTCCGCATAGATGAAAGCGACATGATAGCTCTGCCGGACCCCAGCACGTTTCAAATGCTGCCCTGGCGGCCCAGAGAAAAGGCCACCGTCGCAAGGATGTTCTGCGATATCGTTTCACCGGGCGGAGTGCCTTTCGAAGGCGACCCGCGCCTGGTCCTGAAAAAGAACCTGAAGAGGGCCGCGGACCTGGGCTATACTTTCTACGTAGGCCCAGAGCTAGAGTTCTTCTACTTTAAAGACTCGGTATCTCCCGTTCCGTTAGACCAGGGAGGGTATTTTGACCTTATTCCGCCCGACGAGGCGAGCGACATAAGACGGGACACGGTATTGACCCTCGAAGAGATGGGGATAGGCGTGGAATATTCTCACCATGAGGTAGCGCCGAGCCAGCATGAAATCGATTTGAGGTACACAGATGCGTTGACCATGGCTGATAATGTGATGACCTACCGCCTCGTGGTGAAACAGATAGCCCAGATGCATGATCGGTATGCCAGCTTTATGCCCAAACCTATTTTCGGCGTAAACGGCAGCGGCATGCATGTTCACCAGTCCCTTTTCAAAGGCGAAAGGAATGCCTTCTTCTCCGCCGATGACAAATACCACCTTTCTCCAACGGCCAAAGGTTACCTGGCAGGGTTAATGAAGCATGCCAGGGAAATCACAGCGGTCACCAGCCAGTGGGTAAATTCCTACAAGAGGCTCGTGCCTGGCTACGAGGCTCCCTGCTACATTTCATGGGCGACGAGAAACCGCTCTGACCTGATCCGCATCCCCGAATATAAGCCGGGCCGTGAAAACGCTACCAGGATTGAATACCGGTCGCCTGACCCCGGCTGCAATCCGTACTTAACTTTCAGCGTCATGCTGGCGGCCGGTCTGGAAGGAATAGAGAAGAAATATACCCCGCCGGAGCCTGTTACGCAAAACGTGTTCGAGATGAGCCCCGAAGAAAGGAAGAAGAGAGGGATAAAGACCCTGCCGGCAAACTTATTCGAGGCTATCGAGCTTGCGGAAGGCAGTCAGGTGGTGCGCAAAGCCCTTGGCGAGCATGTCTTCAAGAATTTCCTTGAGAACAAGAAGATAGAGTGGGACAGGTTCCGGATCCAGGTGACTGATTACGAGTTGAAGAGATACCTGCCGCTTCTATAATGACAAATTCCAAAATCCAAATGACAACTCATCCGCCCCGGGCGGATGAGTTTTGACTTGATATTGTGCGCACCTTAAGATTGGGCCTGGCTCAGATAAATCCCATAGTAGGCGATCTGCAAGGCAACGGTGACAAAGCGATCCGTTATCTGGAGGAAGCCCGGAAGTCCGCGGTGGACCTGGTTGTGTTCCCCGAACTGGCGGTGCCGGGCTACCCTCCGGAGGACCTCTGTCTTAAGTCTCAATTCGTTTCAGACAACCTGGCGCAACTCGAGAGAATATCCCGCAGTACCAAGGGGATGGCCGCGATTATAGGCTTTGTCGACCGTAAGGACGATTTGTATAATGCGGCGGCTTTTCTTTCCGACGGCAAACAGGTTGGTGTTTACTACAAGAACTACCTTCCCAACTATGGAGTTTTCGATGAAAACCGTTATTTCAAGGAAGGCAGGGAGGCACCCATATTCATCCTTGAAAACAAGGTCATAGGGGTAAATATCTGCGAGGACATATGGTACCCCAGCGGGCCGGCTGTGTCTCAGGCGAGGGCGGGCGCGGAGCTAATCATAAACATCAGCGCATCCCCTTATCGAGCCAGCAAGAGGGAGCAAAGGGAAAAAATGCTTTCGACCAGGGCCAGCGATAATGTGGTGGCGCTGGCCTACGTCAACATAGTCGGCGGCCAGGATGAGCTGGTTTTCGACGGAGGCAGCGTGGTCTTCAATGAGCGGGGCGAGCTGGTCGCCAGGGGGAAGCAGTTTGAAGAAGACCTGGTAGTTGTGGATATTAACCTTGAGAGCGTCTTCCGGACTCGTTTGCATGACCCGAGAAGAAGAAAAGAAAAAATCAGCTTTGAAGAAGAGGTGGGTCTCGCCAGAGCGGAGCGAATAGAGATTCCTACCTTCTCACGGAACTCAAAGAAACCGGCTCTCAAGACACGACACGTGGAACCCCTTGAATCAATCGCGGAGATTCATGATGCGCTTGTACTGGGGACGAGGGACTATGTGCTGAAAAACGGCTTCAAGAAAGTAGTCGTCGGCCTTTCCGGCGGAATAGATTCAAGTGTCGTGGCGGTTGTGGCCGCCGAGGCTCTCGGGACTGAGAACGTAGTCGGTGTATCCATGCCATCCAGGTTCACTTCAGATGCCAGCAATGTTGATGCTGAGATACTGGCAAGGAATCTGGGAATTCAGCATCTGGTTATACCTATAGAGGATGTATACAAGTCCTATCTAAAGACACTAAAGAAGCCTTTTGAAGGCACCAAAATGGGGGTCGCGGAGGAGAACATCCAGGCCAGGATACGAGGGAACTTGCTCATGGCCCTTTCCAACAAGTTCGGATGGCTGCTGCTCACTACGGGGAACAAAAGCGAATACGCCACGGGATATTGTACTCTCTACGGAGACATGGCGGGGGGATTTGCACTCATCAAGGACGTTCCAAAGACGCTGGTATATAAGCTTGGTCATCATGAAAACAGCAAGGCTCGAAAAGAAATAATCCCTGAGAGGGTACTGACCAGAGAGCCTACCGCGGAACTAAGGGACAATCAGAAGGACAGCGATACCCTTCCCCCGTACGCCGAGCTGGACCCCATACTAGAGCTGTATGTGGAAGAAGACAAGAGCCCACAGGAAATCATCGCCTCAGGCTACAAGCCTGAGGTGGTTGCAAAAGTGGTCAGGCTGGTTGATGGGAATGAATATAAGCGAAGACAGGCCCCGCCCGGAATAAAGATAACTCCCCGCGCCTTTGGCAAAGACCGCCGGCTGCCAATAACCTGCAAGTACAAGAGCCTGTAGTCACGGTTATCCCCCTCAGCGCTAACCGCCTCTGTTTTTCTGCAAGTCATTGAGCACGGGGCTGAGAATAGAAGACCTCTCACTGTCGGAGAGAGTGGGGTCGTGAAGGATGTCCCGATTGCCGTGCTCGCGGTCGAAGAAGTACACACCGGCTCCGCGGGGCAGATTTACCCTCGAGATACACCGTTTGGCGCTGGCTTCACACTCCTTGCATTTCTCCAGAGGAGGGTCTATAATATGCTGGTAAGCTTCAAACAAGTGGCCGTTTTCACATCTGTATTCATATATTGGCATTCATAACCTCTTTAACACCTTAACATATTTGGTTACCTTATTTTAACTATTCAGGCGTCATTAATGCAATCTGGAGAGGTCATCGGTTAAACAACGGGAAAAAATCCTCATTGGCTCTTGACAAAACAGGTATTTGTGATATACTATAGTTTTGCAGATATGTCATTGATTACCCGCATTCCTGCCTTCGTGTCTAGCGATTCACATAGCTAAATCTTTTTGTATTTAAATTTGCCCATTAAGGAGAACAGGTAAATGGTGGTTAGTATTGTCTCTGGCGGTGCCTCTTCGGCAAAGCCAAACCTTATTCCCCAGAAGAGAGAATCCTACAGCAGGATCAAGGCTGTCCTGGATATCCCCAATTTGAACAAGATTCAACTCGACTCGTTTTATACTTTCGTCGGAGAACGGTATCGAAAAGATATCGGGCTCGTGCCGGAACCTGTCAGAAAGGGAGAGAAGCCCGAAGATAAGGTATCCGGACTCACGGAGTTGTTCAATGAAATATCCCCCATAGCGGATTTTACCGGTAACAGGATGGAGTTGAGCTTCGGTGAGTACTATTTCGGCCTCCCGAAATTCGTAGATGAGGAAGTAGTAAACAGGTTAAAGACCGAGTTGAAACAGAAGAGCCAGGACAGGCAGCCCCGCCTGGAAGACCTTGCCCCCGAAGAACTCAAAGTTGTGGAGATGGAATGCCGGCAGCGAGACGCCACCTTTTCCTCTCCCTTGTGGGTTGAGGCGCAGCTTCTTATTAAGGAAACCGGGGAAATCAAGAAGCAGGACATCTTTCTGGGCGATTTTCCCTGGATGACCAGTCATGGCACCTTTGTTATAAACGGAGCGGAGCGTGTCGTGGTCAGCCAGTTGGTGCGGTCTCCAGGCGTATATTGCGCGCTTGGAAAGGATATTGCCTCCGACAGGCTGCTATGCATGACCAAGCTCATACCCAACAGGGGAGCGTGGCTGGAGTTTGAGACCACAAGCAAGGACGTAATCTTTGTAAAGGTAGACGGTAAAAGAAAGATACCTATAACCACCCTGCTCCGCGCTATAGGATACGGAAGCGATGAACAGCTTCTTGAGATGTTCGAAAAGGAAGACAATGCTTCTGATCTGCTGGAGCCTTCCCTAATTGAAAAAGAAGGGCCGCGTCATCAGTACATCATAGCCTCGATAGAGCGCGACTGGGAAATAGTCGAAAGGGCTAAAGAGCTACTTCAAAGAGCTGAGGACAGGGACCCCAAGCTGAAGGAAATCAAAGACATGAAGGGCGGCCTGGAAGCTGCCGCACTCCTTGATATATATAAGAAACTCCGTCCCACCGACCCGCCTAACCTGGAGAATGCCCGCAGCCTCATAACGAACCTGTTCTTCAATCCCAGGAGATATGACCTGGGCAGGGTGGGCCGATATAAGCTGAATAAGAGGTTGAACCTGGACCCGCAACAGACGCACAGGGTTCTTACCAGGGAAGACCTGGTTGAAATTACCAGGCACATAATAATGGTTAATAAAGGGCTGGAGCCGCCGGATGACATTGACCATCTGGGAAACAGGCGGGTAAGGACGATCGGCGAGCTTGTCCAGAATTCTTTGCGGGTTGGCCTGTTGAGGATGGAGCGTGTCGTAAAAGAGCGGATGAGCATCAATGACCCTGCGACCGCTACTCCGAGCGTCCTGATAAATATCCGTCCTATTATCGGCGCTTTGAGGGAGTTCTTTGGCGCCTCACAGCTTTCTCAGTTCATGGACCAGACAAACCCTCTGGCGGAGTTGACGCACAAGAGAAGGCTCTCGGCCCTGGGCCCCGGCGGTCTTTCGCGTGAAAGGGCCGGATTCGATGTGCGCGATGTGCATCATTCCCATTACGGCAGAGTTTGTCCCATAGAGACTCCGGAAGGCCCAAACATCGGACTTATCGGCTCTCTGGCCACTTACGGTCTGATAAATGAGTTTGGTTTCATTGAGACCCCGCTGCGCAGGGTGAGATGGGAAGTGAGCAGCCAGGATGAAGGGCTGGTGGGCAGGACCGTGCGGGAGAGCATACACGCGGGAGGCGGGAAACTTGTCATCAAGGCCGGAGAGAAGATAACGGAAAAAGAGGCCAAGAAACTGGCCGGCATGCCTCCTTTCATGATAAAAGTCGGCCCCTATGTTTCCGGGGAAATAGAGTATCTGACGGCAGACAAAGAGGAGGACCTGGTTATCGCCCAGGCGAACATGCATCTTGACGAGGTGGGGCAGCTTCCGATTGAAAAGGTGGAAGTGAGAAAGGGAAGGAAGTACTTCCTGGAATCTCCTGAGATGGAAATCGTGCAAAGCAGTGCCGGGTCACAGGACAAGTGCAAGATAGATTACGTTGATGTCTCACCTAAACAGATAGTCGGTCTTACAACTTCCCTGATACCATTCCTGGAACATAATGACGCAAACCGCGCGCTCATGGGCGCCAATATGCAACGCCAGGCCGTCCCTTTGCTCCGTCCCGAAACCTCTCTCGTGGCGACGGGAATGGAGAGAGTGGCCGCCAGGGACAGCGGTCAGGTTGTCTATTGCAGAGGCGAAGGCGATGTGATTTCTTCCATCGGTACAGAGGTCATTGTGAAAGAGGCCGGAGGAAAGGAGAAACTGTATCCTTTGATGAAGTTTCTCCGCACCAACCAGGGGACCTGCATCAATCAGCGGCCGGTGGTCAACAAAGGCGACCATGTAGTGCCCGGGCAGGTGCTGGCCGATAGCTATGCAACCTGTGAAGGGGAGCTGTCCCTGGGACAGAACGTGCTGTGCGCTTTTATGAGCTGGGAGGGATATAACTTTGAAGACGCTATCCTGATCAGCGAAAGGACGCTAAAGGACGAAAGATTCACTTCGATACATATTGAAAAATATGAGATTGAAGCGCGCGATACGAAGCTTGGCCCCGAGGAGATTACCCGGGATATTCCGAATGTGAGCGAGGAGAGCCTGCGCAACCTCGATGAAAGCGGAATTATCCGGGTCGGAGCCGAAGTTGGCCCTGGCGACATTCTGGTGGGTAAGATTACTCCAAAGGGTGAAACCGAGCTGACAGCCGAGGACAGGCTGCTCAGGGCGATTTTCGGCGAGAAGGCCAAAGATGTTAAGGACGCCTCTCTAAGAGTGCCTCACGGCGAGTCGGGCCGTATCATTGACGTGAAGGTTTTCAGCAGGAAAAACAATGATGAACTTCCGGCGGCCGGAGTTAACCAGCTGGTGAAGGTATGGGTTGCCCTGAAAAGAAGGATATCGGTGGGAGACAAGATGGCCGGGCGGCACGGTAACAAAGGTGTAATAGCCCGGATTCTGCCTGCGGAGGATATGCCGTTCCTCCCCGACGGGAGGTCTGTGGATATTGTGCTTAACCCCATAGGAGTTCCTTCCAGGATGAATATAGGACAGGTATTTGAGACGCATCTGGGTTGGGCTTCGGAAATACTCGATTCGAAGTTTCTTTCACCGGTGTTCGATGGCGCGAAAATTGAAGATATAGAAGAAGCTCTGGCGCTCGCCTGGTTGATCCAGAAGGCGGACGCCCTGTCTGCCAAGGGCGCGAAGGGGAAGCTCTCTTTTGACCCGGAAAAGGTCAAGTCCTGGCTGAAAGAGCAAGGTTATGACGGCGAGAAAGTCCTGGCGAGAGACTTTTCCGGAGAGGCCAAGAGGGTCTGCCTGGAGATGTGGCTGAAGGAACTGGGAGAAGACGTACCCGGTACAGAGGCAGAAATGGCCTCGCTGATAGACAGGATCAGCAGGGAAAAGAGGCTCATTCCTCCCACTTTTGGAAAGAGCATCCTGATGGACGGCCGCACCGGTGAACCTTTTGATCAGCCCGTGACGGTGGGTAACATCTATATTATGAAACTTATCCACCTTGTGGAAGATAAGATCCACGCCCGTTCCACCGGTCCCTATTCTTTGATAACCCAGCAGCCTCTGGGTGGTAAAGCTCAGTTCGGCGGGCAAAGATTCGGAGAAATGGAAGTGTGGGCATTGGAGGCTTACGGAGCTACACATATTCTACAGGAGTTGCTTACCGTCAAGTCCGATGATATCAACGGCCGAGCCAAGACGTATGAGTCCGTGATCAAGGGCGAAAACGTCCTGCAGCCCGGAGTCCCCGAGTCTTTCAAAGTCCTGACCAAGGAACTTCAGAGTCTCGGATTGTCAGTGGAAGTCCTGAACGAGGACGAGGAGAAGATATCGCTCAAGGATGAGATTCTGGAAGGCCCAAGGGTTCCAGAGCCTTTAGACTTTGCTTCTGTCGTGCGCCCACTGGGGGCAGCCTGAACAAACAGTGTAGAAGGGATCAGGGTTACAGGAGCCGCCGGCTCCAACTTCGTCGTCAAAATGAGGAGAGGGAATGACTAAAGTTAATGAATTCAACGCTATAAGGATTGCATTAGCGTCACCTGAGCAAATAAAAGGCTGGTCTTATGGAGAAGTAACAAAACCCGAGACCATCAACTATCGAACTTTAAAGCCCGAGAGAGACGGTCTTTTCTGCGAGAAGATTTTCGGTCCGACCAAGGATTGGGAGTGCTATTGCGGTAAGTACAAGAAGAAGCGTTTTCAGGGAGTCATCTGCGATAAGTGCGGAGTGGAAGTTCAACCTTCCAAAGTGCGGCGGGAGAGGATGGGACATATCGATCTGGCTGCCGCTGTGGCCCATATCTGGTTTGCGAGGGGCATACCGAGCCGCATCGGGCTTGTTCTGGATATTTCTCCCAGGAACCTGGACGGAATTCTGAATTTCGCCCAGTATATCCTGATTTCCGTTGATGAGGAAGCCAAGAAGAAAATCATTGAAGACCTGGAGAACGCCCGGCATCAGGAACTGATGTCCCTGGAATCCGCCGCCCAGCTGGAAATAGATGCCTTGAAAGGCGCTGCGGAGGTCAGGAGGAAAGAGTCTGAAGGTTACGGGCAGGTAGAAACGTCTGCCGAAGAGCAGATCGAAGGGGAAAAGGAGTTAGCCAGGCCCGCAAAAGCCAAGTCAGGCAAGAAAAAGAAGGATGAGAGCACCTTGACCGAGGATGTGAAGTCCTCGCCCTTTTCCAGAGAATTAAGAAAAATTGATGACGAGCTTGAAAAAGAAATCGGTAAGATAAGAGCCAGGCTCGAGGGTGAGAAGGACGCGAAGGACAAAGCGTTGAAAGAGCAAGCGGACGAGATAAAAGACGTGTTTCCCCGTTCGCTCCTGTCCGAATCGCGGTACCACGACCTAAAATACAAATACGATAACCTCTTCAGGGCGGGAACAGGAGCTGAAGCGCTGCTGGAGATACTGAAGTCCCTGAATCTGGATGACAAACGCCAGGAGCTTCTGAAGGATATCGGCTCAACCTCGGGACAGAGGCGCAAGAAGGCCAGCAAGGTGCTGAGGGTTGTCGAAGCTTTCCGGAGAAGCGGCAATAAGCCGGAGTGGATGATACTTACCCGCCTGCCTGTTCTGCCGGCTGAGTTGCGACCTATGGTGCAGCTGGACGGAGGACGCTTTGCCACCAGCGATTTGAATGACCTCTACCGCAGAGTCATAAACCGCAATAACCGCCTGCGACGCTTACTGGAACTGGGTGCGCCGGAAATAATAATCAACAATGAAAAGCGCATGCTTCAGGAGGCGGTTGACGCCCTGATAGATAACGGACGGAGGGGCAGAGCGGTTTCCAGCAGCGGCAATCACAAGCTGAAATCTCTTTCCGATATGCTACGCGGCAAGCAGGGACGTTTCCGTCAGAATCTCCTAGGCAAAAGAGTGGATTACAGCGGCCGTTCCGTTATTGTCGCGGGACCCGAACTGAAGCTGAGTCAGTGCGGGTTGCCGCGCCGCATGGCCCTGGAGCTCTTCAAACCCTTTATCATGCGGAAACTGGTGGAGAAGAACCTTGCCTACAATATCAAGGCGGCCAAGAGATTGGTGGACAAGTCGAAGCCGGAGGTGTGGGACATACTTGAAGAGATAAAGGACAGGCCGGTACTTCTAAACCGGGCGCCTACTCTCCATAGACTTGGCATCCAAGCGTTTGAACCCGTACTGGTGGACGGCAGCGCCATTCAGGTTCACCCCCTGGTATGCACCGCCTTCAACGCGGACTTTGACGGAGACCAGATGGCAGTGCACATACCGCTGTCTGAGGAATCGTGCAGGGAGGCGAGGGAAGTCTTGCTCAGCACCTGCAATATGTTGTTGCCCAGCAATGGCGACCCTGTGGTTACCCCTACCCTGGATATGGTCCTGGGTTGTTACTATCTGACCCATATGGAGCCCGACGGCAAGGCTCAGCCCAGGTCCTATGCCAATTTTGACGAGGCCAGATTCGTCTACGAATTAGGGCTGATCGGCATAAACGAAGAGATCCTGGCAAAGGACTCAACAAGGAGCGGTGAGCAGTTGAGGACCAGTGTCGGGCGGATTATCTTTAACGAGGTATTGCCGGAGGAAATCGGCTTCATCAACAAAGATGTGAATAAGGCCAGCCTTAAGAAGATTGTGGCGCAGTGTTACAAGATTCTGGGCAATCAGGGTACCGCTGACGTCCTGGATAAAATAAAGTCGCTGGGTTTCCACTATGCCACCCAGTCGGGAATAACAATCGGAATGCATGACCTCGAAGTGCCCAAAGAGAAAGCCAAGATTCTGGAACAGGCCGAGGAGGAAATCGCGGTCCTGGACAGCCAGTGGCGCAAGGGACTTCTTGAGGAAGAAGGTTTGTACAGGGCTTCGGTGAATGTCTGGGAAGATGCTACTAATAAGACCACCGAGGCGATCAAGAAAAACCTTCATCGCTATGGAGGCATCTTTGTCATGGCCACTGCCGGCGCCAAGGGCAACATCGACCAGATCAGGCAGATGGCTGGTATGAGAGGACTCATGACCGACCCTTCCGGAAGAGTCATCGACTTTCCAATAAAATCCAGTTTTGTGGAGGGACTCACGGTAATGGAGTATTTCATCTCCACTCACGGCGCTCGAAAGGGTCTGGCTGATACGGCACTGCGAACTTCGGACAGCGGTTACCTAACGCGCAGGCTCGTTGATGTTTCTCAGGACGTCATTGTTCTGGAGCCGGATTGTGAGACAACCGCAGGCCTCTGGATATCGGAACCTAAAGAAAAGGGAGTTTTTCCCTCGATGAGTGAGAAGCTGACCGGCAGAATGGCTGCCGAACGGGTAGTGGACCCCAAGACTGGAGAGGTGCTGCTTGAGCGCAACGAGGAGATTGTGGAAGAGAAGGCGAAGCAGATAGTCGCTCTCGGCATAAGCCGCGTTCTTGTGCGTTCTCCTCTGGGATGCCAAGCGAAGCGCGGAATATGCGCCATGTGCTACGGAATTGATCTGGCCAGGGGCAAGCTCGTCCAGATGGGTGAGGCGGTGGGGATTATCGCCGCCCAGAGCATCGGCGAACCAGGTACTCAGCTCACCATGCGTACATTCCATACTGGAGGCGTGGTAGGCCTGGACATTACAACCGGTTTGCCCAGAGTAGAAGAGCTCTTTGAAGCCAGGTCGCCAAAGATGCAGGCGATCATATCAGAGATAGATGGCGAGGTTAATCTCCTCAATACCGAGGAAGGCCGCGTGATCAAGGTTAGTAAGACGGAGACTCTGCCTGAAGAATACACACTGCCGCCCGGCACGAGGACGGTGGTCAGGAATGGAGACATGGTACAGGCCGGAGACTTGCTGGCTGCGCTCGATGAAGCCGCGATTAAGAAAAACGCCCTTGTGGATGTAAGGCCCCTTGTGTCCAAAGTATCCGGAAAAGTGGCCTTGCAGGACAACCAGGTAACGGTTTTCTACGAGGAAACGGATGAAAAGGAGTACCCCATCCCCTCCGCCGCTCGTATCAGGGCAACCAGGGGTGGCAAGGTGAAGGCTGGAGCGCAGCTTACGGATGGAAATGTCAATCCCCAGGACATATTGAAAATCATGGGTAGAGAGGCCGTTCAGGCGTACATCATTGACGAGGTACAAAGAGTATACAGGACTCAGGGTGTAACCATAAATGACAAGCATATTGAAATCATTGTGCGCCAGATGCTTTCTAAAGTGCGCGTCGAGGAATCGGGAGATACCGACCTGCTACCGGGCGAACTCGTAGGGCGCTTCCTCTTCGAGGACATCAACAATAAGGTGCTTGCCGAAGGCGGAGTACCCGCGACTGCCCAGGTGGTCCTCCTGGGCATCACCAGAGCTTCGTTGAATACCGAAAGCTGGCTGGCTGCCGCATCTTTCCAGGAGACTACGAGGGTGCTGACGGAAGCCGCCATAAACGGGAAGACGGACAAATTGCAGGGGTTGAAGGAGAATGTGATTATCGGCAAACTGATACCGGCGCACTGCAATCTCCCTCCTCAATTGGTGGAGAGCAAACCCGTGGTGGTTATTGAGGAAGGGGAACGTCCTTCTCTGGCCGGGGGCTTGCCGTTTTAGCAGGGTACTGAAGCAGTATGCTGCCCCGATGTATCGGGGCAGCTTTGAATTTCAGGGGGTTCTTCTTGATTACCCTCGAGCATATATATAAAACAGAGCGAGAGACGTTAAAGTTCCGTCTTCTCGCTCTTGTTATAGTCGGCGTCGGTCTCTACTTCAAGACCGATGCCGTCAACATCTGGCCGCTGGTCGCTCTCCTCTTAAGCTACATGGTTTACGCCATGTCTCTGGGACCGTTCCTCATACCCCGGCTCAAGAGTGTGCGGGTAATATTCGGGATGATCCTGATCGACGCGGTAGTCGTTAATCTCGGCCTATATCTGGCTGGAGGGGTGCGGAGCTACATTTTTGTACTTCTGCCGCTTCTGGTCATCTATTATTCCATGTACTTCGGCTATGCCAGCAGCCTTTTCAGCGCCACCATTTTTTCCACCGCCTATGTAGTCACCGCCATATTGACGGGAGATTACATTACCCAGACTCCCTACATTGCGTTTCAAGTCATATTTTTGTATCTGGCGGCGCTGCTCAGCGGTTATTTGTCACGGAGAAGGCTTCAGGAGATGAAGGAAAAAGAAGAGCTGCAGGAGGCGCTCCATCTGGAAAGCCAGGCCAGGAATCTTCTCGATATCGCGCGCCGCCTGGGCAGCAGCAGGGATGTAGAGCGAATACTGGACCAGATGGTGAAAGACGCTACCGGCCTTTTTAAGGTTAAAGGGTGTCTCATATCTCTTTACGATAAAGATAAAGCCAACCTTCTGGTCAGGGCCGGCAGCCTTAATCCCAGTGAAATGGGAGTGTCCAGTCTGGGGGAACTAGCCCTGAATCATGAGAAAGATGGCGCTATCAGTGACCTGCTGGCCGCTGACAGACCGGTAATGCTCATGAACCTGTCACACGACAAGGTGAAATTGCCTGCGTGGATAAAGAAGATAGGCGAAAAAGGGCTTTTGCTCGTCCCCCTGAAGGCAGACAACGATAAGATAGGTTTTGTTTTTCTTTTTGAAAAGTTGAATGCAAGCGTGTTCAACGAAGATCAAATTCGCTTGGCTGAAGGCTACGCCGAGATAGTTTCCCGGGCTCTGGCCGACAGCGTTCTGCACCGGGAGTCCCAGCAGAAAATAGAGCAGATGGCAGAGGACCTCAAAAATGCCATTCGCCGCCTGGAAAGGGGCCGGGAGCCAGCCTCCAGGAGAGAGCTGGCAATCAATGGTCTTCACCTGAATGGTCCGAAAGGTATCGCCGCTTACGATAGCAAGCCCCTGGAGCTCTCCACAACGGAATTCGAGCTACTGTATTTTCTGGCCGAAAATGCCGGGAGTCCGGTGAATCATGAGACCTTGCTGCGCAGGGTCTGGGGAGAAAATTATTCGGGGCAAACAAACGTGGTGGATGTGGGAGTTCACCGACTTAGAAGAAAGCTCGAGAACAGCGGGGCCAGAGGTCTCATTTTGACGGTCCGCGGAATAGGCTATATGCTAGCCGATAGAGCCAAAGTCCCCCAGCCCGACACCGGGGCCTTGTAGAAATCGATTGTCCATCGTCCGGATATTCCCCGGTTCCGGCTTACGAATTGCCCTACTGCTGGTTTATCAAGGCAGCTATGAAACCGGCTCCAAAGCCATTATCTATGTTGACCGTGGCCACGCCGGAGGCACAGCTGTTCAGCATGGAGAGGAGAGCCGCGATACCTCCAAAGCTGGCGCCGTACCCTGAACTGGTGGGCACGGCTATCACGGGCGCCTTTATAAGCCCGGCCAGGACACTGGGGAGAGCGCCCTCCATTCCCGCCACTGCCACCACTACTCTGGCTTTTCTGAGGGCCGGAAGTATATGCAAGACCCTGTGTATGCCCGCTATGCCCACGTCGTAGGCTTTTTCCACCGAGTTGCCCATCAGTCCGGCTGTGATGGCGGCCTCTTCGGCGACGGCCAAATCGGAGGTGCCGCCGCAGGCCACCACTATGCCCGGCTTAAGCCTTGTCCCCATCTCCCTGTTTACAGTGATGACCCTCGCTTCCGCATGATATACGGCATCGGGAATTTCTTTTTGAAGGCATTCAAAACATTCCACGCCGGTCCTGGTGATGAGCAGCTTCGAACTGGACGAAAGCAGCTTTTGAGCGATCTCTGAAATCTGCTCTATGCTCTTTCCCTGGCCTAGTATTACTTCAGGGAATCCCCTTCTCAGCGCCCTGTGATGGTCGGGCCTAGCAAATCCCAGGTCCTCATACGGCAGAGTCTCTAATCTGGTGAGGACCTCCTCAATGCTTATCTCCTTCTTCTGCAAGCGGGTGAGAAGTACTTTTAGTTTACTCTTATCTATGTTAAGCCTCCACGAAAATTATAACACGATGCGGATTAATTCTACTTCAGATTTGATATAATCTTCATGGACGCCGACCGGCTCACAGGCAATTCAGCCGTCTCTTATGTTTGAGATTCGGGTTCTGTAATTTGCCATTTATTACGCGGGGGGTTTGAATGCGAAGAGAACTAATGGACATACTGGTCTGCCCCATATGCAAGGGTGAACTTAAGCTCACGGTAAAGGAAGAGAAAGAAGGGGAGATTATCTCCGGGTTTCTCGATTGCGTCAAATGCAAGGATACATACCCGATCGAGGATACCATACCGAACCTGCTTCCCAGGGAGCTGAGGAAGGCCTCTTAGGGCTGCCGGGCCCCAGTACACCGGCCCCCAGCGGAAGCGGTTAGAAACTCATAGGCTTCGGTTTGCCGTCTTTGTCTTTCCGGGTGTAATCGTAGAAGCCCCGCCCGCTCAGTTTTCCCAGGTACCCGGCCGCTTCCATGCGGTACAGCAGCGGCGGCGGAGCGAAACGTTCGTCCTTGAGCTGCTCGTATATCGCGGCAAAGCTATGCACGTTATCTATTCCCGTCATGTCCAGCAGCTCGAACGGCCCCATGGGATGCCCGAGACCGAGCTTCATGGCTGTGTCAATTTCCTCCACGGTGCCAAGCCCCGCCTCCAGCGCCCTGACGGCAGCAAGCAGATAGGGGAAAAAGAGATAGTTCACTATGAAACCGGGTTTGTCCTTGCAAGCCACGGGAACCTTACCCAGGACTTTGCAGAACTCCATGGTAACATCCACGGTTTCCTGGCTGGTCTGAAGGGCCGGGGCTACTTCCACGAGGGCCATCATATGGGCAGGTATGCAAAAGTGCGTGCCTATGAAGCGCTCCGGCCTTCCCGAGGCGGCCGCCAGAGACGTTATGGGAAAGATGGAAGAAGTTGTAGTGAATATGGCCTGAGCAGGGCAGATGCCGTTTAGCCGGGAAAGTGTTTCGTTCTTTATTTTCAGGTCATCCGGCAGGGCATCAATTACTACCTGGCAGTCTTTCAGATCTTCGAGCCTTCCGGTAATGGTAATCCTGGAGAGCGCCTCCTCCTTCTGCTGTTCGGTGATTTTTCCCCGTCTTACCAGCGCCGGATAGCAGCCTGACAATCTCTTGCGGGCTTCATCCGGGGTCACTTTAGCGCCTGTTTCGCGGACCTTCAGGACCACGGGGAACTTCAGAGACGCCGCAGCGGCTATCGTGTGGCCCATCTTGCCGGCGCCAAGAACGCCGATCTTCTTTATGTCTTCGGTTTTCATTTATACTCCATCAGATTTATGGAAACCCCTCACCCTGACACTTCAGTTCCGGTTTGTAACCTTTCATTCCCATTTGCCTGGAATGACATTGCCAGCGAAGGGACCTCAATACTGCTGCCTTCGAAACTGTTTTCTTACGGGTCTCTGAGGCTGCTCCACCTGCCTGGGCCTGTCTATGCGATAATCCGGGGCGGTAATTGCTATGACAGTGCTCATGCGGCTGTCTCCCATTCTGGAGCTGAAGCGCCCTTCAATCTGGTCCAAGCTAAAATAGCTGGTGATGACAGTGGGCAGCCTGGCGTTATAGCGGTAGTTGATCAACTGGTAGAGCTTCTCCTGGGACCAGGCTGTGCTGGCCTCGGTCCCGAAATCATCCAGGATAAGCAGGGGTTCCCTTTTCAGCTTTTCCAGCAGCTCAAAAGCCGAGCCACTTTCCGACGAATATGTTGAGCGCAGGAGGTCCAGCAGGTCGGGGACTACAACAAATAATACGGGCTGTCCCAAGCTTCTTCTGTGATTGGCAACGGCAGCGGCCAAGTGAGTCTTCCCGCAGCCATTTCCTCCCAGGAACACGAGCCAGTCCTCCGGGTTTGCCGCGAAGTCCATGGCCAGGCGGTAGGCCTCCTGAAGGCTGATTCTCTGTTCCGGTTTCAGGTGCCGGCCTTCGGCGTCGAAGTTCTCAAAGGTCATAGTTTTCAGCAAAGGGAGGTCCAGACTGTCAAGTTGAGAAAGGATATGAACGCTGCTTTCTTCAAGAGTCAGAACCGCGCTCAGGGCAGGATCGGAGAGGCGGGTGCGTACCTTGTCCTCCACATCTTCGAGGTTAACTGTGCTGGTGACGACCATCGGGAGCCTGTTGACATAGCGGTAGTCCAGTATCTGAAGCAGTTTCTCATGCGCCCAGGGAGAATATCCGCCGGCCGCTGAAGTGCTCAGGTCATCCAGGATGAGCAGGGGGACCTTCCGGACCTGGTCGAAAAGGGCATCGTAGCTGATGGGGCTTCCAGGGTTAAAGGCGGAGCGCAGGTGGTCCAGAAGATTGGACGCGGTTATGAAGAAGGTATTTGAGCCCTGTTTCAGTCTCTCATTGGCAATGGCGGCGGCCAGATGGGTCTTTCCGCAGCCGCTGGGTCCCAGGAAGACGAGCCAGCCCTCGGGGTTTTTCGCGTATTCGCGGGAGGCTTCAACAGCTTTCTTGAAAAGCATCTGGTTGTTCTGGTCCTGACTTCTGCCCTCCGGTATGAGGTTGTCAAAAGTGAACCTATCCAGCCCGGCGAGATTGGAGATCCTGGCTAATCTCTGCCGCTTCTCCTCCTCTTTCTGGCCGGAGCAATCGCAGGGGACGGCCTTGCCGTACTCCGGATGTCCAACAGCGGCCCTGGAATAAACGAAGCCCGCGCCCCGGCAGAGAGGACATACGTTCTCCTCCGTGGTCTGTTCCAGCGCGGTTTCGCCGGAGGCAGGGGTTTCCGGGTCAGCGCTTTTGCCCGTGGACGATGTGTCCGTATCTTCCTTTGAAATAGTCCTGCGGATCAAATTCTTTTGAAGAATGTCTCCCAGTTTTTCCACTTTTACCTTCCACGGCCCAGCGCTCCAGAATCCTGGAAATGTAGCGCCAGTTCCTCTTATTCAAAGCCCCGGCTTCCTTGAAAGCCTCTTCTATCCATTGTAACGGGTATTCTTTTTCCGCTTCTTCCAGCTCTTCCACAACCAGGGGGGTGAGTTGTCCCACATTCTCTTCATAAAGAGTGAAAATGTTCTTTTCGTTTCTTACGAATGCCTTTTCCTCCAGGGACCCGGCGCTCAGCGAACCGGCACGGATGCTTTCCAGCGCTTTCTTCTCCGGAGCGGCGTTGAGAAAGTACAGGCTCTGCTGTTTACCATTCCTGTCCACCTGGAGATGGAGGAAAGTTCCTCTTTCCACCGCCCGGCTCAGTCCTTTATCATACTGGCACTGCGCCATATTTTCCAGCAGGTTGCTGCCAGCCAGCTCATCCAGAGAAACGAAGCGCGGCTGCTTCCTTTTCTCCGACATGAGGTAGAGGACCGCCAGGGTCGCCTTCAACTCGTCGATGTCGTCTATCCGGGAGAGAAGCGATGTGAAGAAATCAGACGGCAACGCGGAAAGCTTTGGTATGGAAGGAAAGCCTTTAAAAGAGTCCATATGATTGCTCCATGAGTTGGCGCCTCTCCAGATTCTTCGCTTCGCTCAGAATGACAACCTATCCTTTGAGATTTTTCGTTTCGCTCTCCGCTATGCGATCCGCCTGGGACGGACGACTTATCGGACGGAATGACAATCATTCGTCGAGCCGGCGCTAGCCTTCCAAATTGACGAACTTTGCCGTCCTGGGTATGAACCTCAAATTTATCTGGCCGGTGGGGCCGTTGCGATGCTTGGCGATATGAACTTCGGCTATTCCTTTTGGGTACTCATTCTCTTCTTTATCGGGGTGCTGCTTGAGCCACTCATCTTTGTCGAAGTAAAGCTCTTCCCTGTAAATGAACAGTACGACATCGGCATCCTGCTCTATGCTTCCGCTCTCTCTGAGGTCCGCGAGCTGGGGGATGTGGGAAGAACGGAACTCCACGGCGCGGCTGAGTTGCGACACGACCAGGACGGGGACGTTGAGCTCCCGCGCCACGCCTTTGAGGGAACGTGTTATCTCGCTTATCTCCTGGACCCTGTTCTCCCCCCTGCTGTTCCCGCCAATCAGCTGGAGATAGTCAACTATGATGAGGTCTATTGGTTTTTCGTAATGAAGGCGCAGCGCCTTGCTGCGCATTTCCACGACCTTCAGTTGGGGAGTGTCGTCGAAGTAGATTTCCGCTTCAGCCAGATGCCCCATGGCGTCGAAGACTTTTTTCTCTTCCCTGTCGTTCATCAGTCCGAGCCGGAGATTCTTTATATCCACGTCAGCTTCGCTGGCGAGAAAGCGGTGCACGAGGGAGTCCCTGGACATTTCCAGGCTGAAGATGGCAACCCGGCATCCCTGGACCACTGCGGCATTCCGGGCAATGGACAGGGCGAAGCTGGTCTTTCCCACGCTTGGCCTGGCGGCCAGTATGACAAGGTCGGACCTCTGCAGCCCTCCCAGCCACTCATCAAGCTTGGTGAAGTAGCTCTTGGGGCTGACAATCTTCCCTTTATCTTTTTCGTCAGGTTCCGGTTTTTCCAGAAAGTCATCCAGCACCTGGCTAATATGGACGAAGTCGCGCTGACTTTGCCCGTGCCTGAGCTTGAAGAGGATATCCTCGGACTTGTTAAGTGCCTCATCAACGTCCGGTCCAGCCTGGTATCCCAGGGCCGCGATTTTGCCAGCGGCGTCTATGAGGCGGCGCATGGTCGACAGGCGCTGAACAATCTGGCTGTAGTACTCCACATGAAGGGAGGTAGGCACAATGGATATCAGGTGGGCCAGGTAAGCGGGGCCTCCGGCCGGTTCCAGCCTGTCCAGCCTGTTGAGCTCCTGGGCAACAGTTATCTGGTTTATGACCTCGTTCCGCTTGTAGAGACCCTGGCAGGCTTCGTAGACGAGCCGTGTCCTGGGATCGAAAAAATCTTCGCCGTTCAGGGAAGTGGAAATCTTGTGTATGGCTTCACCGTCTATGAGTAAAGAGCCCAGAGTGGCTTCTTCCGCGTCGGTGTCATGCGGAGGGAGTTTCTCGGAATTTAGAGAAGATGAAGAACCCTTGAACGTGGTCATAAGCTAAATCAAAGATCAAAAGTCAAAAATCAAAAAGCGAAGACGAGGGGCCCGATACATCGGGGCCCCTCGAGTTTACGCTGCTTGCTCTGCCGCCGCGATCTCAACCTTGAGGCTGGGAGTGAGGTCGGGGGCCAGACGCACCTTGACGTCATAAGTGCCAATGTTACGAAGTGAGTCCGGAAGGATGATTTTTCTCCTGTCTATGTTGTACCCGCTGGCTTCCTTTAACTTTTCAGATATCTGGACGGCGGTTATGGAGCCAAATAGCCTTCCCTTCGCGCCGGCCTTGGCGGTAAGCTTGATGTTAAGCCCTTCCAGCTTTTTGGCCACCTCTTCCCGGGCGGCCCGGGTTTTCTGCTGGCGCTTGTTCTCTTTGTTTCTTCTCTCTTCCGCCAGCCTTATCGCGCCGGGCGTAGCCAGCGTGGCCAGGCCCTGCGGGAAAAGATAGTTCCTGGCGAAACCGGGAGCTACTTCTTTGTTATCTCCCGCATTTCCTAATTTCGGCACTGCCTCCAGAAGCACAACCTGTATTTTTCTTTTTTCTACCTGTTTCATAATCCTGTAACCTCTTCTAAATCAAAAATCTAAGATAAAAAATCAAAATGATAAGTCAAAATGGATAAAGGCTCGTATCATACATTTCTTTTAGAACGTACTCTATCATTTTGCATTTTGGTTTTTGCGATTTGCATTAGCTTTCAGTCCCTCCGGTGCCTGAGTGCATCGGCCTGGAGGGCGGCATAGGCGCCCTCGCCGGCTGCCACAATGGCCTGGCGGGGCGAGTTTCTTCTGACGTCGCCCGCGGCAAAGATCCCGGGAACGCTGGTCTCCAGCATGTCATTCGTAAGCACACTGCCCGCCTCGTCAAGAGTCACAACTCCTCTGATGAAGTCCGTGTTCGGGATGGAGCCGATGGCGACAAAAGCCGCACTGACTTCCAGCGCGCTTGTCTGCCCGGTCTTGCTATTGCGAAGTCTCAACTCCTTCACCCGGTCGTCTCCCGCGATTTCCTCCACCACCGTATTCCAGATGGCCTTAATTTTCGGGTTGGAGAGCACCCGCTGCTGAAGCAGGGCGCTGGCCCTCAGAGAATCGCGCCTGTGAATCAGGTAGATATGGGAGACGAAGTGGGACAGGTACAGAGACTCATTGACCGCGGAGTTGCCGCCTCCTATGACTGCCACGGGCTTGTTCCTGAACAGTGCGCCATCACATACGGCGCAATAGGAAACACCCTTTCCCAGAAGTTTATCCTCTCCGGGTATCCCGAGTTTCTGATGCTTCGCCCCGGACGCCACCAGTATGGTATGGCTCGAAAAATCGCCTCCGCTGGTTTTGACCTTGAGCATCCCGTCTTCCAGGAGGACCGACTTGACTTCCGCGTTGACCGAGTTGAGCCCGAATTTCACCGCCTGCTGGTGCATTCTCTGGCCCAGTTCAAAGCCGCTGATTCCTTCCGGAAATCCCGGGAAGTTCTCAATGAGGGCAGCCAGGTTCATCTGGCCGCCGGGGACCTCTCTCTCAATCAGCAGGCTCTTCAGCATGGCGTTGGCGGCATAAATGGCCGCTGTCAGGCCAGCCGGCCCTCCGCCGATGATGATGAACTCGAAGGGTTCAGACAATTCCCATCTCCCTGGCGGCGTCTATCATATCCGCCAGCATCCTCAGGTCAAAATCCCCCGATATCCTTATTTCTCCGTTGATTATCAGGAGGGGATAAAGAAAGTCCGCTTTCGCTTTCCTGGTCTTCTGAACGACCGGAGCGAATTGTCTCTCCACTTCCGGGCGGACCATGTCCAGATACTCCAGGACAAAGTCATCGCGGAGCTGTCTCTTAAGCTGCTCCCTGGCCCTTTCAATCTCTTCGTTTTTGGACCAGTTAACAGCGCATCCGGCATCACACTTGGATACCCTGGAGTCGTTGAGGATAGTTATTGTCGTTTTTGCCATTTTGTTGTGATTTATTTCTTGGGGGCTAATGCCGAGTCCAGGTCTTTCCTGAATTCGGCCTTGGGCTTGAATCCTACCATCTGTTTGAAGGGCTTTCCGTCCTTAAACAGGATCAACGTCGGTATGCTGAGAATATTGAATTTTGACGCCACGCCGGGATTTTCATCCACGTTCAATTTGCAGACCTGTATCTTGCCTTCATATTCCTCCGCCAGCTCTTCCACCACCGGCGAAAGCATGCGGCAGGGTCCGCACCAGGCCGCCCAGAAATCTACCAATGTTGCCATGTTCGATTTGATTACCACCTGGTCAAAATCCTTATCTGTAACAACCACAGGCTTACCCATTACAATTCTCCTTTCAACGCTTCAAGAACTTTGTGCTCCACAGCCTGCTGGGCTATCTTTATAGCGCTCGCGATGGCCTTCGACTTGCTTCTTCCGTGGGCTATGATAACATTGCCATTAACCCCTAGCAACGGCGCGCCGCCTCTTTCGGTATAGTCGAACTTCTGGGCGAATACCTTGAGGGCCGGTTTGAAGACGAAGGTGGCCAGCCTCATGTAGAGGGAGTCTGAAATCGCCCTCTTCATGACGTCAACCATTGCTTCTCCCAGGCCCTCGCTGGTCTTAACGATGACGTTGCCCGTAAATCCATCGGTGACGATTACGTCCGCCACCCCGTGCATTACGTCCTTTCCTTCCACATTCCCGATAAAGTTCACGCCGGACTTTTCCAGGAGGCTGAAGCTCTCCCGTATCAGGCGGTTTCCCTTGTGCGACTCCTCGCCGTTATTCAGGAGGGCCACGCGGGGCCTTTTAATTCCCAAGACGCGCTCCGTGTATGTGCTTCCCAACTGGGCAAACTGCACCAGAAAGTTGGGGCGGCAGTCCACGTTGGCCCCGATGTCTATCATAAGCGCTGTGCCCTTGAGCGTCGGGTACAGAGTCCCGATGGCGGGCCGCTCGATCCCGGGCAGTTTTCCCAGGCACATGAGGGCCGCGGCCATTACGGCGCCGGTGTTGCCCGCAGAGAGAAAGGCGTTGACCTCTCCTCTTTTCACCAGGTTCATCCCCTCAACGATAGAGGAGTCCTTCTTCTCCTTGATGGCCTTCAAGGGCGGCTCATGATAGTCTATAACCTGTCTGGCCTCGACGATGGAAGGCCTTGAACCATTAAAGTTCAGGCGGGACATCTGCTCGTTGATGACCTCGGTCCTGCCAACCAAGATCACCTCCAGCCCGTCAGAGGGCCTGACTTCCAGTGCCCCTTTTACGACTTCAAAAGGGGCGAAGTCGCCTCCCATGGCATCCACCGCTATTCTTATGGGTTTACCGTTCCCTGAATGGTTGTTCTTATCCTGCATGTCAAATAGATTTATATTTTCCATTAATTATAGCCAATTTCGGCAGGGCGTGCACGGAGCACGGCGAAGATGATAACATAGACAATTGTGAAGTCTAAAGTATTGATGATCCAGGGCACGGGCTCTTGGGTGGGCAAGAGCGTCATTACAGCGGCGCTCTGCCGTATTTTTCATGAGGACGGTGTGCGGGTGGCTCCGTTCAAGTCGCAGAACATGGCCCTGAATTCTTTCGTTACGAAAGACGGGGCGGAAATGGGGCGGGCCCAGGTGGTGCAGGCAGAGGCGGCGGGACTGGAGCCTCATGTGGACATGAACCCGATACTGCTAAAGCCGGAGGCTGATGCCAGGTCGCAGGTGGTGGTCATGGGCAAACCGGCCTTTACCATGGACGCACGGGATTACTACAAGAAGACACCGCAGCTTCTTGCTACAGCCGGGGCCGCGCTGGACAGGCTCCGCTCTTCGTATGAGCTGGTAATCATAGAGGGCGCGGGCAGTCCGGTGGAGATAAACCTCAAGGAACGGGAAATCGTGAACATGAGGGTGGCCAGGATGGCGGGCGCTCCTGTGCTTCTGGTGGGCGACATAGACAAAGGAGGAGTTTTCGCCTCGCTGGTGGGGACCCTGGCACTTCTGGATGAAGAAGAAAAGCGCTATGTCAAGGGTTTCATCATCAACAAGTTCAGGGGAGACCTGGAAATCCTCAAGCCCGGACTGGAGCAGCTGGAGCAGCTCACCTCCGTACCCGTGCTGGGAGTGGCGCCCTATTTCCACGATATTCTCCTGGGCGAGGAGGACTCAATCTATCACCGTCGCCGCGCCGGCAAGGACGGCGATTTGAACATAGCGGTAATTCACCTTCCTCATATTTCCAACTCCACCGACTTCGAGCCTCTGCAACAGGAAAAGAAGGTGAATCTTTATTATGTAAAACATGCCGGGGAAATCGGGCACCCGGACATCATAATAATACCGGGGAGCAAGTCCACAATCTCCGACCTGGAATCTCTCAGGGTTTCAGGCTTGGCCCGGGCTGTTCTGGGGAAGGCAGGAGAAGGAGTCCCCGTACTGGGAATATGCGGCGGCTTCCAGATGCTGGGCAAAGTTATCAGGGACCCTCACGGTTCGGAATCTACGACCGGGCAGACGGAAGGGCTGGGCCTCCTGGACATGGAAACGGTCTTTGAAAGGGACAAGACCACCCGGCAGGTCAAGGGCCGGCTTCTGTGCAGACACGGGCTGTTCCAAGGGGCCAGGGGACTGGAACTGGAAGGCTACGAAATACATATGGGGAAGACCTACAGCAGCGGCCTGTCTCCGTTCTGCCGGATCGAATCAGATTCTTGCGCGGCCTATGATGACGGCGCCGTTGATAGCAGGGGGCAGGTTTTCGGCACTTACCTGCACGGCCTCTTCAACAATGCGGGTTTCCGTAGCTACTTTCTCAATTCACTGAGGCGGCGCTCCGGCATCTCAGAGGACTGCGCCACCACTGTCCCCGACCGCGAGGAAGCCTTCAGCAGGCTGGCTTCACTGGTGCGGCGAAGCCTGAAGATGGAGGAGATAAGGCGGATAATAGAGCGGGGTGTATAGGCGGGTCCCGGGAGGGCATGCCGCGGGGCGATCACGGGGGATTTAGATGATCATCCGTTTTTGGGAAAAGGGGCGATTTTAAAGCTAAAAAGCATTTAGATGATCATTTGGGTGTGTATGATAGCCTTAATGATCACAGAAGGTTTTTGCGTTTTGCGCAGGGTACCGAAAACAAGGGACTGGATAGTTCCGCTCACGAATCGGGGGCGGGGGGAAGCTCCCAGACAAACCTGGCTACGCCTTTTTTGCCCGGCTCGCCCTCGCGGCGGGAGACTATTTTGAGTTGTGATTTGGCCCGCCTCAGGGTGATTTCGCCGATGCCGTAATCGTTTGCGTCTTTGAAGACAGCGCGGGCTTCGGCCGGACCGCCGAGCAGCCGCTCGCTCAAGAAGAGCGCCGCGTTCTCCAGGGCGGAGATCGGGGGGTTATCATCTGCGGCAAGGATCTGCCGAGCGGTGAGGCAGCTTTCGCCCGTCCAGTAGAAGCGGCCGTCGCGAATCTCATAACCCAGAGGGCGCCCCGGAGGGGAAAGATTGGACTTCAAATGGACCATCGCCCGTCTCTGCGGATTCGCAGGGTCGCAACCAGCCAGCAGGACGGAGCGGCAGGCGGCAGCGATGTCAATGCTTCCGAGGCCCCTGTAGATAGGACGCGAGGCCCCGCCCTTTGCCAGATGCCTGACCGCCAGGATAGAAGCTGAATACTTTTCAGATATGCCCGCGAGCCTTGACAGGACGGCCCGGGTCTCGTTTGCGCGGTGAAGGTCAACACCCGCTCCCAAGTAGGCCACCAGCGGGTCAACGATTACCAGCGCCGGACGGACGTCACGGATGAACTCAGCGAGTATCCTCAGTCCTTCATCGTCAAAGGCAAGCGGTCCTTCAATGGCATGGATGTTCTCCAAGTCCGCACCCAGGGCGGAGAGACGGGGGCGTATTGTGTCGCCGAGTCCGTCCTCGGCGGAGGCCAGCAGCACTGGCGCCGGCATAGAACTTTCCTGTGCGGGCAATCCGCTACCAAGTGAAATCGCGGCCGCTACAGCCAGGCTGAGCCAGGATTTACCGACGCCGGGGTCGCCTTCCAGGAGGGTCAGCCTGGATTTGGGCAGGTAGGGACACCAGAGCCACTCGACGGTTTCGGGCTGCACACCGGCGATAGGGACGATATAAGCCAGGCCATCCTCTTTCACCGGCTGCCATTCCGGTTCGCGCGAGCACAAGAATTCGAGCGCCTCCTTTGAGCCGTTGGCACTCACCCAGTCGCGGATGCCAAAGTCCTGGCGGCCATACATGGCGGGCAACTCCAGAATTTTCAGACTCTCCACCCTGCCGCAGAGGGACCTGGCGAGCGAGACGGCGCGTGAGCGGCCGAGGGCACCTCTGTTAGCTATGATCACGACGCTGAGGGAGCCAAAGAGGGGGGCATAGGTGTTCCACCACTTCGCTGATGTCGTTTGGCCAGTGGCAACTTCAAGGTCGCCCAGCATGGTCAGGGCCGCAGCGGAGTCATCATCCTCAACAACATAAAGCAGCATAATATTTATCATATGATAACACGTTTGACAGTATATATCAATTGATATATCATGGATCAACCGGGCGAGCTATGGGTATTTTGGAAAAGAAGGCAGCGGCTGGATTATCCATTCAAAGAAGGAAAAGAACAGAAGGAGGCGCAGGGAGATGATAAACAGCACAACTAATGTCACTCACGGCGTGTGCACGAACTGTGAAAGGGAGACCGAATTCGAGAGAGTAGCGAAAGAGGAAACTTTCACTGTAAGAGGAGAAACGGTGGTAGTAAACGTGGAATACCTGAGATGCGGGAATTGCGGAGATGAGGTACTGGACCCGGCGGTAAACCCTGATCCCTTCGACCGTGCTTACAGGGTGTACCGGCAGAAACATGCTTTACTTCAGCCGGAGGAGCTAGAGAAATGGCGGAAAGCCCACCATTTAACTCAGGGCGAGCTCGCCAAGCTACTTGGCATCGGAATCGCGACCATTAACCGATATGAGAACGGAGCTCTGCAAACCGAGTCTCATGAAAATTTGCTGAGGCTGGCAATGGACCCGTCGAATCTGGTGAAGCTGATAGAGAAATCCGAAGGAGTATTCTCCGAGGCCCGAAAGAAGAACATCCTGGACAGACTCAAAGAATCCGAGGAAATCTCGTGTTCTCTAGACGACACAATCATGGTTAACTTCGGGGGCACCGACTCCAATAGTCTGAACGGCTTCAGGAAACTCAACCTGTCAAGACTGTACAATGCCATACTCTTCTTTTCAAAGGGCGGAGTATTGAAAAGCAAGCTCAACAAGCTGCTGTTTTACGCGGACTTCAAGCATTTCAAGGAATATACTCTCTCCATTACAGGTCTGCGGTATGCGCACCTGCCGTATGGACCGGTACCGGACAACTATGAAATGTACTATGCGACTCTCTTCTCGAAAGGACTGGTAGAGTTCATAGAAGAGCCGTATCCTAACGGATACGTAGGTGAAAAGATCAGGGCGGCGAAAGACCCGGACCTGAACGTCTTCACGCCCAGCGAACTACGCGTCATGGCTTCGGTGATGGAAGATTTCAAGGAATACAATGCTACTCAAATACGAGATTTCTCACATGGGGAAAAGGGATATCAGCAGACTAACAATGGTGAAATTATTTCGTACTCGTACGCGAACGAGCTAAACTACTGAGCGCTTCATTCGGGCCCGGGGCGCTGAAGGGTTAGAGGAGGCTAACTGTTCTCCACCCAGTAATCCGCTAATACTTCAGCCTGCTTAAGCACTGTATCAATGGCTTTTTGTTGTTTGTCCGGCGGATATCCGTATTTGTTTAAGGTTCGCCTCACGATGACCATGAGCTTTGCCCTGGCGCTTTCCTTCATGGCCCAGTCTATTGTCGCGTTCTTACGGACTTTGTCAGCGATTTCACGTGCTATGTTTTTCAGCGTTTCATCGCCCAAAATCTTCACCGCGCTGTCGTTAACTTCCAATGCGGTGTAGAATGCGAATTCGTCTTTTGTTAATTTCAGCTTCTCAGCCAGACCATCTACAGTCCGGATTTGTCTGGCGATTGCCAGCAGTTCCTCGATAATTTCAGCGGTGGTCAAGAGATTATTCTGATACTTCTTTATAGATGCCTCAAGCATAGCCAGAAGACTCCTCCCTTCAGTAATATTAAATTTCAACCGTACCCTGATTTCATCATTGAGAATCTTCTTCAGCAGTTCAATGCCAAGGTTTTTGTGCTTCATATCTTTCACGTCGCGAAGGAAATCCTCAGAGAGTAAAGATATTTCCGGCTTTTTAATGCCCGCCGCGTCGAAAATATCCAGAACTTCGGTTGACGCAACCGCCTGGTTCACTATTTGCCGGATGGCGGTTTCATAACTCTTTTTATGGCCGTCGGCTTCTTCGCTTTCAAACTTCAGGAGCCGCGCCCGAACAGCCTGAAAGAAAGCGATTTCATCGGTCAAAGCAAGCGCTTCTTCATGCGGGACCGCCAGAGCAAAAAGCCTGGACAGCGCGGTGGATTCTTTGATAAAACGTTCCTTGCCCTGTTCTCGCGCAAGAACGAATTCCTCGGTTTGGAGAATAATAGACAGGCGTTCGGACGTCCCGGCGCTGAAAAAGCGTTTATAGTCGAAGCCGTGAAATATCTGGCGAACGACTTCCATTTTTTCCAGCAGTAATTCGAGAGCTTTTGCCTGCGTCTCGGCGGGATTTCCCTGCCCGCCCGAATTAGAATAGAAGGCGAGTGCTTCTTTGAGCGCGTTGCCAATACCTATGTAGTCAACAACAAGTCCACCGGGCTTATCCACGAAGACACGGTTCACGCGCGCGATTGCCTGCATGAGGGTGTGCCTTTTCATCAGCTTATCAATGTAAAGCGTATGGAGACAGGGGACATCAAAGCCTGTGAGCCACATATCCCGCACAATAACCAGCTTCAAAGAGTCCTGAGGGTCCTTCATGCGGTCGGCGAGCAAACGGCGGTCTTCTTTGTTTGTCCTGTGGTATGCGGGAATCACCAGACTCTCCGGGTCTTCAGGGTCATACGCCATCTTGTCGGAAGAGGAAGAAGTCATGACGACTTTTAAAGCCCCGTTCTTCAGGCCTTCGTTGTGCCAATGAGGCCTTAACGCAATGATTTCAGCATAAAGAGCCACTGCTATGCGGCGGCTCATGGTGACAATCATAGCCTTCCCGTCGAAAACTTCAGCGCGCTTTTCGTAATGTGAAACGATATCCCGCGCCAGATTCTTCAACCGCTCAGGATGCCCGACAATCGCCTCCAGTTTAGTCCATTTAGCTTTAGCCTTAACGGTTTCAGAAGCGCCGTCATCGGTCATTTCCCTGTCAAACTCTTCTATCAGTTTGCGGCCATCTTCCGTCATATTAACTTTGGCCAGGCGGCTTTCGTAATATATCCTTACCGTTGCGCCGTCTTCCACGGCCTGGGCGATATCATATACGTCAATGTAATCGCCGAAGACCACCGGCGTATTTATGTCGGAGCTTTCCACCGGCGTGCCGGTAAACCCGATGAAAGTAGCGTTTGGCAGTGCGTCCCGCAGATACTTGGCAAAACCATAAGCGAGCCGTTTCCCGTTCAGCTTGCCGGCATCATCTTTTTTATCAATCAGCTTTGCCTGAAACCCGTATTGCGTACGGTGCGCTTCGTCCGCGATAACGATAATATTCCGGCGTTCGGACAACCGGTCGTAAGCTGCGCTGTCACCCTCCGGGAAAAACTTCTGAATAGTGGTGAATACAATTCCACCGGATGCCACCCTGAGTAGAGACTTAAGATGCTCCCTGGATTCCGCCTGCACAGGGGGCTGTCCTAGCAAGCTCGCGGATGCGGCGAAGGTATCGAAAAGCTGCTGGTCCAGGTCGTTGCGGTCGGTGATTACAACAATGGTCGGGTTATCCAGATTATGTATCAGTTTCCCGGCATAAAAGACCATGGAAAGGCTTTTGCCGGACCCCTGTGTATGCCAGACAACACCGGCTTTGCGGTTTCCTTTTTCGGTCACAGCGAGACGGGTACTTTCCATTGCCTTATTAACCGCGTGGTACTGGTGGTATGCCGCAATCTTCTTAACGGTCTCAATCTGTGTAAGTCCGGTTTTGGAATCTACCTTTTTGTCTTTTTCAAAAACGATGAAGTTTCGTATTAAATCGAGAAGAGTTGCCTTATTCAGCATGCCCCTGATTAACACTTCTAGCTGGCTCACATGCGCGGCGGATTCTTTCTTGCCGTCAACGGTTTTCCATGTCTGGAACCTGCTGAAGGCGGATGAGATGGCGCCCGCTTTTGCTTCCAGCCCGTCGGAAATTACGCAAAAAGCATTATAGAAAAAGAGTGAAGGAATGACCGTCTTGTATGTCTGAATCTGGTCATAGGCTTTACGGACGGTGGTGTGCTCATCGGCCGGATTTTTGAGCTCCATCACCACCAGCGGCAGGCCATTTACAAAGAGGATTATATCCGGCCGTTTATTCTGGTTATGTTCGGTAACGGTAAACTGATTTATGGCAAAGTAGTCATTATTATCCAGGTTCTGAAAATCCACCAGCCAGACCCGCTCGCCGCACTCCTGCCCATCTTTTTGCACCGTAACCGGAACGCCTTCGGCAAGCATTTTATGAAAGGCTTCGTTGGCGTCAATAAGCTGAGGAGAAAACACTGACAATACCGATTTGAGGGCTTCCTGCCGCGCCGTTTCCGGCAGCGAAGGATTCAGGCGGTTTACAGCCTGTTCCAGGGTAAAATTCAGAACGACCTGGTCGTAGCCTGCGCGGTTTTCCGGTTCGCCGTACGGAGGGACCGGTTCAGCAACGAGAGGAAACTGAACTGGTTCAGCATCGGGCGCGATGGACGGCCCGGAAATATAAGAAAAGCTGAGCTCTTTGAGTTCGGCAAGCGAGAAGATTTCAATTTCGGATTCGGTGAAGGCGGTCATAATTACTCTTATTAGTTTCTAAATTCTCAACAAATCCAAGCTTTATCAGTCTTGATCTAATTCCGCCAGTCTTTCTTCCCAAGATTCGGGCAAGCTCGTCCACATCTTTTCCATTTCTATAGCCATCAACCAACGCTCGCTCTTCTTCAGCCGTCCACGTCTTATATGCGTTTTCGTGTTGTTCCCGAATCTCGCTGACAGAATATGCCCCTGGCCTATCAACATGTGCTTTGCTCACGGAAACATTTTCTCCGATATATTTCCTTATTTCATCCAAAAACAAAGCGCCGTACTTTTCCAGCTTAATGTCGCCGACCCCGTTTATCGCCCTGAAACTGTGCAAATCCCGGGGCATTCGCGTTGCCATTTGCTTCAGAGACACATCAGAAAAAACAATATAAGGCGGCATCCCTTCTTTATCTGCGATCTTCTTCCTCAGTACTCTTAATGCCTCAAAAAGCTTACTGTCATATCCCTCTCCGCCTGCGGCAGCCAACTTCTCTTTCTTCAACATGGGCTGCGGCGTATACAGAACAGCCTCTATTTTATGTTGCGGCGCGCAAACATCGCACATGCCACAATTACTCACATCATATTTTTCGCCGAAATATTTCAGCAGGCCTATCCTGCGGCACTTTTCGGTCTTGCAGTAATCGATCATGCTCCACATCTTCTTGAAAGCGAGCTGCCTGAAGCGGTCATCTTCTATTTGTCTAATAAAAAATTCATGTTTGATCTTATCGCCGTAACTGAAAAACAAAATACAATCGCTTCTAAGCCCATCTCTTCCAGCTCTACCTGTTTCCTGGTAATATCCTTCAAGGCTTTTGGGCATATCGCAGTGAATCACATAGCGAACATTCGGCTTGTCAATTCCCATTCCGAAAGCAATCGTGGCAACAATAACATCCGCATCATCCCTGATAAACTTCGTCTGGTTTTCATCTCTAACCTCGGAAGATAACCCCGCGTGGTAGGGCAAAGCGCGGACCCCGTCAGACTGAAGCCTTTGCGATAAATCCTCGACAGACTTTCTGCTCTGGCAGTAAATAATACCCGAATCATTTGGTCTGTTCTTTATATACCCCAGCACACCATGGTACATATCTTTTTTAGGCAGAATCTGATAAAACAAGTTTTTTCTGTTCAGGCTTCCCCTGTATATCTTTGTCTCCCGCATTCCCAGATGATTAACAATATCGTCCTGAACCTGCGGAACAGCTGTAGAAGTCAGCGCGATTATAGGGACGTGAGGAAACTGTTCCCTCATCAAAGTTAACTTACGGTATTCCGGGCGGAAATCATGGCCCCACTCGGAAATACAATGCGCCTCGTCTATGGCAAACAAATCGATATCCAGGTGCCGCAGGAAATCAAAGAATTCCGGGATCATGATCCTCTCGGGTGACACATACAAAAGCTTGATATGCTTTTTAATTAGTTGCGCTTTTATTTCCCTGACTTTGCCATAATCCATAGTGCTGTTTATGGAAGCGGCAGAAATCCCACCGGACTTTAAATCGTCCACCTGGTCCTTCATAAGGGAAATAAGAGGAGAAATCACTACAGTCACCCCCTTATTTATCACAGCGGGTAACTGATAGCACAGAGACTTGCCGCTTCCGGTGGGCATCAAAACTAATACATCGTGACGGCTCAAAACATCCTTAACAATCTCTTCCTGTAAAGGATTAAAACTTGTATAACCAAAATATTTCTGCAAAGCCTCAAGCATAGAAATTATCCCATTACCTCAAACTTAAGAAGAAACGGGGCTCGCAGTTTTTCTCTCGTACGCATATCGGTGAAGGAGGTCATGCTGCTAATTCTTCACGGACTTTCTCTCTCGCGGACCATAAAACTGGCTTAGCTTCATAATTCTCTAACGCATCAATCACACCTGCCGAAATCGGGTAGTTGACATCATTTAAGAACGCGTACAATTTTGAATTTTCCGGGCGGGCGTCCTTCGTATCCAGCCACTTATACAAAAGGGCCTCTGCAGTATCCTTTTTAGGATTATTGATTGTTTGTAGTATTCGTTCAGGCGCGTTTTTTGACTTTGGGACTACAAAATCGAACATATGGTCGTAGCCTGTTTTGCCGCTAAATTTCACTTTAGGAGTATAACGAATTTCCGATAACTCCAACCATTTGATCACATCCTCATAGAAAAGACTCATCACGTAGGGAGACGCCAAATAAAAGAGGTCATTTACAGCAAGCATAGCCTGTATGATGCTGTGTTTTTTATGTGGGAAATTATCAACAGACGCATGGACTACCATACGTTTTCCTTCAAGCTGGATGCCAAATCCCGCCAGTGTTATTTTCAATAATTCTTCCCGTTTTGGTGTATCAATCTTACACCCCGAATTTTCCAAATCCGTTAACGTATAGGCATCATCAGTAAGTAAAAAATGGTTTCCTTCTTTTTGAACATAAACCTGCAAAAAATCATTATGGCGATCGAGGTATGGTGTTGTAATCTCGACTGATTTATGATCTATCTCCTTTAAGACAGTACGATCTTTAAGCCACAGGCTATATTCATCTAAAAGTTTAGCTATCTCATCTTTCATATAGTCAGCTCTAGTCCTTTTTCAATGTTCGGCCTCTTTACAATATTGCAATAAGCCATGAAATCGTCCAGAGTTATCCCCAGATCATTTGGATTTGAGAAAATATCAGGAAGATTAAAAGCCCATTTATCGCCAAATCCTTCTCTGTACATATGTATATGCGGGCAATTGATTAGACTACCGTCCGGGTTTTGATGAGCGGGACCACCGGTATCGAGTCTGGCTAAAATTACCGTTTTTCGAGCGCGGTTTTGAAAGGTGTTCTTTGCCAGGGAAATATATCCCCTGGTGATATCAAGAATAAACTCCTCCCTTTTATCCAAAGAAGTAAGGGGAATCTGTAATGAGCCGCCAAGCTGAGGATAATGATATTTTCCCTCGCTTATATTGACCTTTTCCATTTTAAGAAGGCTGTCTGCTTCTTGCTGAGTTAAATCAATAAGGCTCAATGAAAACCTCCCTTAACGAGCACATACGTGGCTCCACATCTCCATCACCGTTTCGAGTTCGGATTCCGTGAAGGCGGTCATGGCACAATTTCTATCTTGCCTGATTGCGAAAAACCATATTTGTTGCCGGTTAATCTGGTTAAATGGTGCGGTAAACCTTGCCCAAAAAGATTAGGTTTGTTTCCGTTGAATCCATAGCTAGAACTTACTTGCCCATTATTATAGAACGCAGATGCCAAATCGCTAGCTTGATGAAAAGAAAGTCTATCTATGAACGGTAATATCTCAGCCAACATATTACCATGTTCAAAACTCCCGCAATCTTGGACGGCTCTAATGTATGCATTTACCATCCTTTCATCCTTTACCAGGATTTTTACAATTTCTTTAGCAGCCATATCCCAAGTACACGAAAGTGCTTGGAATTTACCGATAAAACCATAGGGGTCCTTTCCTAACCTGACAGAAGTAATTGGTATACCACGGCCAAAAGCAAAACCTACTTCTTGATCTGTCCAGATACTATCATGAAATCCTTCAGTCATTAGTGCTATAAGAGCATCCATAGATAAAAGTGCGTTTTCAATCTCAGTTTGCCATTCTTTGGTGGGAAGAATATCTTCATGCGCCACAAAACCAGATATGCCGTAAAGCTTCAATTTCTCTTTTAGGGAAGCTGTTTCTTTTTTGACTTCGTTTTTGTGACTAAGGAATACCTTGTATTGTTCATTCCCCCAGATCCTCCCTGCAGCTTCAGGTAAGATGACACGCTTTCCTGCCAACAGCAGTCCAGATTCCTTCCGCCAATCCTGCTCTTCCATAACTTCCATTTCCAGAAAGACGACATCAATAAATTCATTCTGGACATTGTGAATTTTGTTTAAATCCACTCTAATCTTATTTTGGATTTCAGTTTTATCATTTACATTATTAAGGTAAATAGATTCAGGCACTGTTAAGTAAAGAGCATGACCAGATGTCCCGCCATTCCAATTATCAAAGCTCCACCCTTCATGTACTCGAACTTGCGAGTTGACAATGATCTCTTGCAAATTTTTTTGCCCTTCATTTGCGTATATTTTGGAAAGTGCCGCCAGGTAGTGTTCGATGTTTCCTGGAATTTCGAAATTGAAAAGGTTATCGCTCATAACTTCACACTGACTTCGCCAGACATAAGTTTGGGGAGGAGCGTGTCGCGGAGATGGGAAAGCGTGCGGATTTGAATTGTGTTTTTCCTGATTCTCGTAACCGCAGTTTCGCCAAAGATATCAAAATCATTGACAAGATTCACCGGAGGAACCTTAAGCTTGTAATCTTTTAGTAACCGAGTATTTAGGTTATTCTGAACAGAACCGTCAGCGATATAATTCAATTCTTCGTTCAGTTGCTTAAGAAAAAAGAAGACGAATAACTTTGAAAGCCCCTTGAAATCTCGAAACAATAGCCAACCATCATGAATACAGCCTTCTAGTTCAACAAAATATGGAAAACCGCAAGTCGCACTATTCGAGAGAATTAGATCACCGGGAAATACCTTAACGCTTCTGCTAACGCCAGCCTCAATGAGGAATTCATTTGTGCTATCGATGAAATAACTACCGCTCGCTGTTGCATCAGCAATCTTAATCCATGGTACGGTGCCATCTTTAATATATTCAATAATCGGGCGAGGTGAAGCACCACGCGTTATTGTACATAAATCTTCTAATTGTTTTATGGGCCACCCCGGGTCCGCGTCTTCTACAAACATCTTACGCCAGAGGGCCTCGGCCATTCCTTCCAGCGTTTTGTTCTGGCGGTGCAGAAGGTCGATCTTGTCATCAAGGCTGGAGAGCACACCGGCAATGGCGCGCTGTTCGGGAAGAGGTGGGAGGAGAATGTCAACGTTGCTCAATATGTTTGTATTTATCGATGGCATGGTGGCACCAACGGCAATCATTCTTATCATTTCTCTGAACGATTCCTGATTGAAGTAGAACGAAAGAAAACGTGTGTCTATTCTTTCTGCTTTACCTCGAACCCTTAGCAAGCGACCTGAGAACATCCATCCATTTTCAGTCTCATGAATGTAAGCACAACGGTCTACCGACCCAACGCGGCTCAAAACAACATCGCCGGTCCGCAACGAATATCTTATTAGGCGTGCTCTGTCTTCTTTACCAACAAGGGGTAGATTCGAATGAACTATCCGATTATCACCTATGTGCTCAACCGTAACAATCGGGGTACCCGTGAATTTGTAGTCGCTTTGGTGAAGTTGGCTCCCGAAAGGGCCAGTTTGCACCTCTGCCACATCCCCCAGCTTGCATTCCTTCCAATCACACTTCGGCTTGCCCTGTGCAGCACTCATTCCTTACCACCCAGCTTCTTCACACGCCTGTCATCGGTGAGTAATTTCATTTGCTGGATAGCGATTTTATTCAGTTTTAACAGTCTTTCTTTCTGCGGGAGACTTTCATTGATAAATAAGGCGTTAAGATTCTCCAGATTTGAAAGACATACAAGTTGCGACACACAGGCATAATCCCTGATATTGCCTTTGTTCTCTGGATTTTCGTCGCGCCACTCTCCGGCGGTCATACCAAACAACGCCATATTCAGGATGTCGGCTTCCGCAGCCCCGGCCTCATTTTTAAACTGGTCGAATTCGACCAGTTTAAAACCGGGATTGTTCAGGTTCTCCCATAGACCGAGAAATTCGATAGTACTCCGGCTTCTCAGCCAATTTTTAACAATGTCGGCAGGAGCATCGCTATTTCTGTATTTGGCAATGTCGGTTAATGATATGTAATCCTGATATTCTCTGGAAATTATAGAAATTTCCCGACCCTGAACATCTATTTTTTCTGCCAAATTTTATCTCCAGCCTATCTTAATTTCCTCGAATTCGGGGGAATTAAAATCCTGTTTAAACCCATCGAATTCGATGGGTTTAAAACAAAGGTTGCTCAATACCTTAATCTTTGCCATTGTTCACTTCCAGCTTCGCGAGGTTCTGCCTGATGAGCTCGTTCAGACGCGCTTCTTCGTTCATCTGGCCTTCAAGCTCCGCTTTGAGCTTTCCAAAACGTTCGGCAAAGTCGAAATCATCCTCGTCTTCAGGCAGGCCGATATACCGGCACATAGTCTTTTTCCCTGATTCCATCCAGCGTTACCGATTTACAAAAGCCCGGCACATCCTCGTAAGTGTCCGTCTTATTGCGCCAGTGGTGGTATGTCCCTGTTATTCTGGAAATGTCTTCATCGGTAAAGTCTTTTGTCCTGCGGTTAACCAGGTAGCCAAGATTCCGGGCGTCCATAAACAAGACTTTATCAAGGCGGCCTTCTTTCCTGCGCGAGAGGAACCAGAGACAGGCGGGTATCTGAGTGTTCAGAAAGAGTTTTGCCGGAAGGTTGACGATGCAGTCAAGAAGTCCAGCTTCAATTATGGCCTTCCGTATGTCACCTTCCCCATTGGTCTTGGAGGTAAGAGAGCCCTTGGCAAGCACAAAGCCTGCCATGCCTTTGGGCGACACGTGGTAGATGAAGTGCTGAATCCAGGCGTAATTGGCATTGCCTGTGGGAGGAATGCCATACTTCCACCGGGCGTCATCTTTTAATAGCTCACCCGACCAGTCCGAATCGTTGAACGGCGGATTGGCAAGGATAAAGTCGGCTTTTAAGTCTTTGTGCATGTCGTTCAGGAATGAGCCTTCGTTGTTCCACCTGACATTTGTGCTGTCTATGCCGCGAATGGCGAGATTCATCCTGGCAAGACGCCAGGTGGTCTGGTTGGACTCCTGCCCATAAATGGAAACCGGGTCGGACAGTAGTGAGCCCGATCCATTGCCTTTCTTTTGATAATGGTCCTGGTGAGCGGCAATAAACTTCTCGCTCTGCACAAACATGCCGCCGGAGCCGCAGCAAGGGTCGAAAACGCGGCCTTCATAAGGCTCAAGCATTTCAACGAGCAGTTTAACGACACTTCCGGGAGTGTAGAACTGCCCACCCTTTTTGCCCTCGGCAAGCGCGAACTGACCGAGGAAATATTCATATACCTGCCCGAGCACATCCTTGCTTTTTGCCTCTTCAGAGCCTAAGGCAATCGTACCAACAAGGTCAATGAGACCGCCTAAACTTGCCCGGTCAAGGTTCTGACGGGCGTAAACCTTGGGAAGAACTCCTTTAAGAGAAAGGTTCCTGCGTTCGATGGCTTCCATCGCCTCATCTATGTAGCCGCCAATATCTACTTTTTTGCCATTGTCGAGAAGGATTTCGGTCTTTTTGGCGTTATCGGAAATGGGTTTCCAGCGTGCGACAGGAGGCACGAAGAATACCTTTTCAGCGGTGTATTCGTTCGGGTCTTCGGGGTCAGCCCCTTCGTATTGACCCTTGCCGCTGACAAGTTTGGAATGCAGGACCTCAAAGGCATCGGATATATATTTTAAAAAGATTAAACCGAGGACAACATGCTTGTATTCCGCGGCATCCATGTTTTTACGCAGTTTATCCGCTGATTGCCAGAGTGTCGCCTCGATGGATTCCTGTTTGTTATTCTTCCCGTTTGCTTTCCTGGATGCAGGCATTATGCCTCCGTTCTAAATTTCTGCTCTTGCGCTTGCTCAGGAAGGCGTGAGTAATTTCCGTTAAGTCTTGCGCTATGATACATCAAGGTTCTGGTGGGTATCAATACGAAGCCGTTCATTTCCGGGAAACGTCATATGAGGAGTGAAAGTCTTTCCCTACCGATGGTAACGAGACGTCTTACTCCTGTTAATCTTGTGCCGGTGAGTCTGCCGCGGTTGAAACTGGCTGAAAATGCACCCTGGTGAGCTTCGCACGACTGAAGGCTTCGGCGGTCCTGGCGCGCAGGACTGCGGCGCTTTCGCTGTAGAAAAGGTGGGAGGGGCAGCGGCAGTCGGAGCAGCCGAAACCTCTCACTCCGGCGAAGAAGCGGGCCAGATAGCGCGCTATCCGGCACTCCTCGCGCAGGACATGCTTTGAGGGTCCCCTTTTCCGGGGAATCTCCGCATATACCGTGGCGGATATCGCGGCGTGCTGAAGCAAGTAATCAATGTGCCAGTGAAGTTTCTTTTCCGGTCTGAAATGCCTGGATATCCTGGCTTCGACGCCGTTCAGGGCGGAGCCGACATAGCAGTAATAGCCGGCCGGAAAATCGAGCGCGCCGAGCTTCCCGATGGGATAGCTGCCGCCGCTTTCAAGTTTAATGACGAGGATGTATACTCCCGAGGTCAGGTTAGCCCCCCTCACTGTATCTCTCCCGCCAGGGGAGAGAAGATTCTTCGTCCCGATTTTTCGGAGCTCAGAATGACAACTTTCGCTACTTGTAGGCTGTCGCTTCCACTTCGATCAGCATATCGGGCTGGGCGTACTCGTCCGCCCTGGCCATATCTATGAACAGCGACCTGTTCCCCGTTTTTTCCTGGAAGAACTTATGCACCGCATCGAACCATTCCAGCTTCTTCACATAGCAGGACAAAAGGAGAACTTTTTCCCAGGAGGAGCCGAGCTCGGCGAGCGTGCCGCCAATTCGCTCATAAGCGGCGGCGGTCTGGGTTTCGATGTTTTTGCCTTTGCCGCCTTCCCCGGAGACGAAAACCAGGTTTTCGACTTCCAGGGCTTTGAGATAAGGCCTGGGCGGGTCGAACTCTATTCCCTTTTTCCGGCATTTCCCGCCCCTGGAGAGGAAGGCCGTGGCGTCTATTTCCACCAGGCTATCTTTGGGCAAGAAGTCGTGGACTATTATGCTGGAGCTCGCGGGCCTGGTGGCCTGAGGAAAGATTCTTTTCCTGACCTCCGCCACTTCGGGCCTGCACTCCTGATTCCGGGTGAAGACGGTGGTGCGGACCACATCTTCAATGGAGCCGCCGAGCTTTTCCAGCTCCTGCTTGAGCCTGTTGAACGCCATGGTGGCTTCCTCTGTGGCTCCCATTCCCCGTGAGCCGGTGGCGGAGAGAAAGACAAAGGGATGCCCCTTGAGATAAAAGAACCTTTTCTGCATAGTCTGCTCCTTCCGGGCTCCGATTTATGGGAGCCCCTACACTGTATGATTCTCCTGAGTGAGATTCTTCGCTATGCTCAGAATGACACCTTTTTTTGAGTGACAACCTCTCTTGTGTCACCCTACAGGCAGATTTTTTTTGAGAGAGGCTAAATCCACATCGTAGGAACTGAACAGCTGCTTCCGGGCGTCCTGCCATTCCTTCGCGGCAAGGACGTTGACCTGGATGGCTGAACCGGATATCCCTTCCTGTTTCAACTGTTCCGTCACTCCGGCGGATACGGTCTGCTGACATGATTTGTAGAGGTTGTCCTTCGCCTCCTGGTACGTGTTGATGAGGGCTGCAATGGTTTCTGCTGTCCGCGCCGAAGCTGAACCGCCGCCGACCAGCGAGATGCCTTCCAGGGCACGGGCGGACTTTTCCGCTTCCTCAAGCGATATTTCGCCGGCCAGGGTGGCAAGAAATCCCCGCTTCACAATTGCCTTTTGTTTCTCGTCCGTGAATTTGCCGAGCTCTATTTCCAGGTCTCTGCGGGGCAGTCCTTTCAGATATTTTTCAGCCAGGGCTTTACCGCGAGGATAGAATTCCTCCTCCAGCTTCTTCTGCGCCTCTTCCGGCGACAGCCTGCCAAGCTTTTCGGCTTTTTCCAGCGCGATTTCCCAGGAGCTTCGAATACGGTTGTTCAACCCCTTACCCTTAATCCCTCTCCCCCTTCAAAGGGGAGAGGGAACGTAGTTTTTTGAAAGGGACGGTGTGCCTTTCCTTCCCTTCTTTATCCCCCCGCTCCGCAAAAGGAGAGAGGGAAGTAGTATACGCTAAAGTAATGTTATAAAATATCGAGAAGAGAAGCAAGATGCAGATTTTAGAAGGACTTTATACGTACCTGTGGCAGGGGCAGGGGAATAACTGCAACACATACGCCATAAAATATGCTGTGGACGGCAAGGCCTGTATCGCGCTTGTAGACCCCGGGCATGTAGTCGTTCAGGCGCCCGAAATCAACCAGCGCACCGGAAGGGCCACGGGCTATTACGAGGAGGCGGCCCTGAGCAACCTGCTGAAGGCAATGGAAAAGGACGGCACCAAACTTTCGGACCTGGGACTGATTATTTTTACTCACTGCCATCCGGACCACATTGAGGCCGGCATCGCGCTGGCAGGCATGTCAGAAGCCAGGGTCGCATTTCACGAGGCGGAAATGCCCGCGTTCCGGCGAATTATGGGGAAGTCTGAGCGGAAGGAGAAAGGGCAGCCAAACTCCGCCAGCAGGGTCTTTCCTGATTTCTTTCTCAAGGAAGGGGAACTGGTCCTGGGGAACGGTCCGGGGAAGGCTGTCATTGATGTGATACATGCTCCGGGACACTCGGCAGGCTCGATATGCCTCTACTGGAAAGAAAAGAAGGTATTGTTCGCCGGCGACGTAGTTTTCTATGGAAACACGGGACGTTACGACCTGCCGGGAGGGAGCCGATCCGTCCTCCGGGAAAGCATAGTCAGGCTCTCCCGACTTGATGTAGAGTACCTTTTGACCGGTCATCCTTACGGACATCCCGGGGTCATAGGGGGCAAGAAGGATGTTGACCTGAACTTCTCGCTTATCCTGAACCACGTTCTGCCCTGAAAAACGCCTTCCCGGGCGGGCACGGCACGCCGTGCCCCTACAGGCGAAGGTATTAAATGCCGAGGAGCTTGCCCCACTTCTCTTTCATGCGGGCGGCGACCTGCGGGTTGGAGTCCACTACTTTGGGAAACTCATCTATCCAGTCGTAGGGCTTGCAGGCGTTAATGATTGCCCTGGAGTTATAGTAGGCGTTGGTGGGTTTGCGTATGGTGGGGTCGAGGGGGGTGCTCCAGGCCTGGCGCACGATATCAATGTCCTTTTCGGGGTCGGTGCGGAAGCACAGGGCCCAGATAACCTCGTCAAGATTGCTGGGGTCTATATCATCATCCACCACGATGGAGTATCTTCCGAAATAGGCCGCTATCCTGCTCTGGCTGGCCAGAATGGCGGCCTGCTTGGCGTGGCCGGGATACCTCTGTTTTATGGAGACGGTGACGAGGGTTCTGCCTCCCACCACGTTGAACCAGACTCCCTTAACATCAGGGACTCCCTGCTTTATCAGGTCATTGTGGACAATGGCGCTGGCGAAGGTGTCCATGCAGTAGGAAGTCTCCGAGGGGGGACGGGACGGAGGCGCGCCCAGGATGATGGGGTTGTTGCGATGGTAAACGCGCTCCACCTCCAGGATGGGGGCTGGCCGGTCCTTGCTGGCGTAATAGCCCGTCCATTCGCCGAAAGGTCCTTCTATTCTGGTCTTTCCCACCGGGCTCCAGCCGACAATTACGATTTCGCTGTCGGCAGGTATGGGAAGCCCCGTGACTTCATCTATTATCACCCTGACAGGCTCGCCCCTGATGGCGCCGGCGAAGTTGTACTCAGGACCGGGACTGGGACGCGCCGCGGTTATCAGCATCAAAGGATGATGCCCGAAGGAAATCGCGATGGGGCTGGGTTTGCCCTGCTGGTGGTGCTTTTCATAGTGGATGCGGCCGTCTTTCCCGGGGGATATGTAGAGGGCGGTCGTCTTCTTGTCGTGGACCATTATGCGGTAGGTGCCCAGGTTGACTTTGCCGGTGTCCGGGTCTCTGGTTATGACGGCATCGCCGGTGCCGATGTAGCGGCCACCGTCCATTTCATGGTATTTGGGAACGGGAAACTCGAAAAGGTCTATCTCATTGCCCGAGTGGACGTTCTCCAGGATCGGGGCGTCCTTGACTACCTGCGGAGGGAAATCTTTCATCACGGACTCCCACTGCGGCAGTTTATGCCTGATGACATCCAGGAGCTCCAGGTTGGTCTTGACGCCGGACAGGCCCAGGCTGAGGGCCGTGCGGTTAAGGGACCTGACCGAAGAAGTCAAGACCCGGTAGCCCGCGGGATAACCCTTGATTTTGTCGAAGAGAAGTGCGGGAGCGTTTTCTTTCCTGTTCAGCTCGGATATGCAGCCGATCTCCTGGTCCCAGTCGACCCCTTCAAGGTGTTTCAGCTCCCCCATCCGCTCCACTTCGTCCAGCCAGGCCCTGAGGTCAATAATTTGCTTCATATTCGACTCCTTGGAAAGATAATAGGGATGGCGCAGGTCAACCTGTGGAAGCATAGAATATCAGCGGGCGGTATGTCAACAGAGTCCAGTCCCCTCACTTACATCTCTCCCCTTGTGGGAGAGAAAACAATTGTGCGAGGTGCTTTTCACTGTAACTCCGTCCCACAACGGGAGAGAGGAGCGTAGAACCAGTCTTGCGACCGGGTACTACTTTACACTTTTGAGGACCTTATCAAACAGAGCAGAGTAAGCGTCAATCTGGGATTCAGGAGCCCCAGCCTGTATGAAGATGACCTTAGGGCTTGCCGGCACCACCAGTGTAAGAAAATGCATTTTTATGCCCTTCACCGTGGATGTGAATTCCAGAAGCGGCAAGGTACCTTTATCCGTGTTGATCCACTTCAGGGTTGCCGCCTCAACAGAGCTGTCTTTTGACCTGAAGTAGTCAATAAGGCCGTTGCCGATACCTGGCAGGTCTGCCATCGCCAGGAAATCCTCCTCAGATCTCCAGACATAAAAAAACGCGTCTTCCCCTGGAGATGTAATTAATACATTGGCCGGCTTGCTATCATTTAGAAACCAGGACGCGGGATACGAGATAGTGTAGGCCAGCGCCTTATTATTATAAACAATCGTGGGGACAGGAACAGACTCACCCGCCATCAGCTTCGATAGCAACAGCGATACGCTGTTTGAAGATATGGCGAAGTTAAGCCCCTCAACGCCAGCGCCGGCATACTTAAAGCTATTGATCCCGATGACTTCGCCCGACAAATTGATTGAAGGCCCGCCGCTCTGTCCGGCGTTCAAGGCAGCATCGGTCTGGACATATACCGCGCCCCTGTCATCGTCCTTGCGAAGGGCGGAGACTATGCCTTTGCTGATGGTGGGGCTGCCTTTCAGGTCCAGGGGGTAGCCTACGACGATCATATCGTCTCCGACCCTGAGCTTTCCGGAGTCTCCCAGCTTAGCTTCGGGGAGATTGTCCTTTTCGACCTTTATCACGGCTATATCTTTGGCTTCGTCCCGCCCGATGACTTTTCCGCTCAACTCGGTCCCATCGGAAAGAATAACAGTAGCTGAGTTCTTCATCCAGACCACGTGGTTACTGGTCAGTATGTAGCCCCTCCTGTCCACAACGAAGCCGGAGCCCTTTACATTTCCAGTCTGCACGCGCACGACTGCTTTGGCCAGTTTGTCTACAGCGGTGGAAACAAGGGTAGAAGAGGAAGCGGCCGCGGTGGACGCAGGCACGGCGGCCGGCTTACCGCCAAGGAAAGGAGACCAGGCGGGCGCGTCATCTATCTTCAGATTGCTGGTTATGCGCGTCTGATTCGAACCATCAGCATTCATTGTGTAGATTTCAGGGTTTCCGTCGCGCTCGGATACGAAAACGATTTTGGTCCCGTCAGGCGACCATGAGGGATAATAATCTTTGGCCGGATTTTTTGTGAGATTCGTGAGGTTTGTGAGATTCAACAAATCCGAGTAGTTCACACTGTAGATTTCCCAGTTGCTGTCCCCGTCAGAGGTAAAAATGATTGTTTTCCCGTCCGGAGACCAGGAAATATTGTTGTTGGCAGAATAGATTGACCATGCACCTCTGGTTAACTGCCTCCGATCAGACCCATCTGCATTCATGACATGGATTTCTCGTGATAGTTGCAGGGCAACTTTGCTACCGTCGGGAGACCAGACCGGCTTGTATTCCTGGTCCGTTGTAAAGGTAAGGCGCCTTTCATCTGAGCCGTCAGGGGCAACGGTGTAAATTTCCCAGTTGCTGCCATCCCTGTTTGAATCAAAAGTAATCCTCGAACCGTCGGGTGGCCAGGAAAGAAATGCATCTTCGGCAGCATTTCTCGTTAATCTCCTGATAGCTGTTCCGTCTGAGTTCATAACGTGTATCTCCCAGTTCTCGTCAGCCCAGGAGATAAAGGCGATTCTTGAACCATCCGGTGACCAGGACGGGCTCCGGTCTGTCTGCGGTAGCCTGGTAAGCCTTACCGGATTGCTGCCATCAATGTTCATTATCCAGATTTCCTGGTTCTCCTCACGGTCGGACCAGAAGGCTATCTTTGTGTTCTTGAGATCAGGCTCGACTGATGTCTTGAAAGACAGGGTAGTAACAGGGCCGGCAAGACCGTCATTGTTTTTCGCTCTGACGGATATCGTATGTTCTCCCATACGCAGTACTTTACTCACGACGTAAGTCATGCCGCTTCTAACATCAAGATATCCTTCCCCATCCATTGTGACTTCGTAAGATTTGACCCCGCCTCCCATATTGGCGGCGGCTTCCCACCTGAAGGCAGGCAGGGGATTGTTATCGGGGCTTATCTTCTTTATGCTTGTGGGCGCGGATGGAGCGGGAGCCGGGGAAGGTGTTGGTTCCGGTGTGGGCTCTGGCGTGGGGGTTGGAGTAGGCCTGGGTGTGGGTGGTGGCGTGGGAGCAGGAGTTGACGTGGGACGGGGTGTAGCCACCGGTTCAGGAGTAACTACCGGCGCCGGAGAGGAAACCGGAGAAGCAACAAGTTCAGGGGCCGCCGTGGGAGCCGGTGAAGGCTCAGGCTTTACGCAAGACAAAATTATCAGTTGAAGAAGGAAGACAATCAGAAGGACCTTTGACAGCACGCTTAATCTTGCAGATTTGGTTCTCAACATCTTATGTCCTCCCTGTATATCTGGTGTCGTTCGCGGCTGCGAAGCTCAACACAGTGACAAAATAATGGCAGTGGGGCGGTTCACGAACCGCCCCTACACGGGGTAGCCCTTGAGACCCTGGAGGCCTTTGAGGCAGGAAATTTCTCCTGTGAAGTCATGCACATGGCCGATGAGCGCATTGTTTAGAAGCCACAGGATGGTCTGAGGTCCCATAGGGGTGTCGCACTTTCGTGTGAGGTCGCTCTCTTTAAGGGAAGCGAGGTAGGAATCAGAGTTGGACCAGACCGCCTGAGCATATTTCCTGATTGCAGGCAGGTCCACTTTGACTTTCCTTCCCCATTCAAACCAGTTAATCTGCGGATCGGCGGGCGGCATCTCGCTGAGTCCCGTTTTGCCGGCCCAGGCCGTCATGGCCAGGGGCGGCCCTCCCTTGAGCATGGCGTTAACCAGGAAGTCTTCACCCATGATAACATGGGCATAGCTGGCGCTTATGGGGTTGGCTTTTCCCGCCGGTTTCCAATGGAGCTGTTCCGGGGTCACTCCCTGCATAACGACCTCCAGCCATTCATGGGCTTCCTTGAGCTGCTGCCTGAAAAGTGTAACTGAATCCATGAATCCCTCCTTATTTCAAATTCTTCGCGAAAAAGTCGAGCGTCCTTTTCCAGGCGTCGCGCGCCGCCTCAGCATCATAGTTGGCGCCTGTGTCATTGTGAAAGGCATGCTTCGCGTCCTGGTACATTACCTTCTGATAACGGATACCGGCTCTTTTAAGGGCTTCTTCCAGCGCCGGAATGCCAGCGTTGATACGTTCGTCCAGAGAGGCATATAAAGCCAGGACTTCAGCCTTGATTTTGGGCACGTCGTCGAGCGGCGGGGCCGCGCCGTAAAAGGGCACCGCGGCCTTCAAATCCTGTCTCTGCGTGGCCATTCTCCAGGTCAACCCGCCTCCGAAGCAGAAGCCGGTCACGCCGAGGTGGTTCGGAATCACAAAGGGCAGATTCTTCAGATGGTCGAAGGTGCTGTGCAAGTCCGCTACAAAGCCATCAGGGGGTACCTGGGTCAGGGCTTTTTGCAGGTCTTCGAGGCTTTTGAAATGGCCGGTGCCGCCCTGCCGGGAAAGCAGGTCCGGGGCCAGAGCAACGTATCCGGCAACAGACAGCCTCCGCGCCACATCTTTGATGTGCTCAACAAGCCCCTTATTCTCGTGGATAACAACTACGGCCGGATAGCGGCCATCTTTCCTGGGCTTCGCAAGATAGCCTGTGATTGTCCCGGCTTTACCCGGGTAAGATTCCGTTTTCACTGATATGGAAGGGTCATCGGGCTTAACAGTTACACCGCCGGCAACTCCGAGCTGGCTACGGGATTGCGAGGGCACCGGGGCGTGGTCTCTGGCCCATAGTTCCGCGTAGCTGAATCCGGATACAAGCAGGATGGCGACGGCCTGGTCGGGGTCGCCAGCGATCATCTCCGCTTTGCGCAGCAGGTCCCGCCCGCTGATAAGGCCGTTCCGGTAGTCGTCAATAGCCGAGACAAAGACGCATTCCTGTGCCAGATTCATACAATTCTCCTTGTCTATCGAGATTCGGGTTGAGTTTCAGCCTTGTGGAGGGGGAAATGGGATACTTGCATTGTAAGCCCGGGAGGCGGAACTGTCAATGTCAAATGGAATTGTGGTATGAGGCTCCCGCGAAACTCTGAAAATAGATGTAAAACAAAGGGCATAAAAAGGGTATTTACCCCAACTTTTCCAGTACAATAGCTATGACAAAAAAGCGCAAATACTAGAAGGAAGGAA
>Ga0082335_1000718_pt1 | contig 79166 bp, 75 predicted proteins | sample Subgrocontami58m_FD_72375 | JGI IMG/M metagenome (GOLD analysis project Ga0082335, IMG submission 72375) | Subsurface groundwater microbial communities from S. Glens Falls, New York, USA - GMW37 contaminated, 5.8 m (SPADES assembly) (version 2) ... | reverse complement strand
CAGCCGCAGCTTGTTTTGTCGAAATTGGCCCAAATGCTCTCTCCGGATACCCAAAAAATGACCCACCCGCCTGGGTCCACTTTTTGAGCAAAAAGCGGGTCAATTCTGATGAGCGTCGAGGTCCCACACGCACGAGTGCCAACTCGATGCTTTCCGTTCGTTGGCAGTGTCACCCGATGACACAAGTTTGGGACTCTAGCCAATTCGTACCAACTACCGCTTTCGGCCACAGCGGAAATTCAAGCAGACTGGTACGACCGTCTGGTTCTCGGCCTGAGCGGTCATTCGCAGGTTGCCAAAATATGACTCCGTGTGACGATATCGAATGTCTGCAATCCAAAACGGCGGACTGGTGCTTCCACCCACAAGGCGGTCTTCGGCACTCGCGCGAATGTATCTCGACAGAAGTAGAGATCTCTCACCATTTAGCCAACTGGTCGCGCCCTTGCTCGGGTCCATTATGGCGCATATGCTTCGTACTATAGTGGCTTGCGAATATGCTGTACGGCGAAAATAGAATGGGAGTTACGGAAAATATTTCTTCGCGGAGGGGGGAGCACGATGGGTAATGTCCGTTCAATCGATATGCTGTTTCTCGACGACATATTTGATATGGGCGGTGGATACGTTTTGAATTTTTCGGATCGAACGTTCGCGCAGTTTTTCGCCGAGGAACTCAGTTTCGACATCGACGATCCGATCTATGCTCGGACCGGAGGCTCCAAAGGAAAGCGCCTTCGCTGTTTCCTTCAAACTGTCGACAAGCCGAGCGTTGTCCGAACGCTTAAGGCTCTTTGGGAATATCGCGAAGCGCTGCGTCAGCGTTCGGGTCTGGATGATAAGGTCGAGAATGCTCACGGTCGTCTTCTTGCACTAATCAATCGGCTCGAAGGCCAGTCGGAGAATGTTCCGTTCCCGGGTCAGCCACCTAAGCCTGCCTTTGACCAACCGCGGCTCGCGCAACTCAAGGCAGACCTTGTTTTGCTCTCTGGCCTCGCGCCGCAGGCCAGGGGTTACGCCTTCGAGAAATTCTTGAAGCAACTTTTCGACATCTATGGGCTGGAGGCGCAGGAGCCATTCCGACTTCGTGGCGAGCAGATCGACGGCAGCTTCCAGTTCGCCAACGAAACCTACCTTGTTGAGGCTAAATGGCAGGGCCAAGCGACAGGCGTCGCCGAGTTGCACACTTTTCACGGTAAGATCGAACAAAAGGCCGCCTGGACGCGCGGCCTGTTCGTCAGCAACAGCGGCTTTAGCGACGATGGGCTCGCTGCATTCGGTAGAGGCAAGCGGGTCATCTGCATGGATGGTTACGATCTCTATGAGACTCTACATCGCGAGATTCCACTCAACCATGTCCTGGATCGCAAGGTGAGGCGAGCCGCAGAGACCGGTTCACCCTTTGCCCGCGTCCGCGATCTATTCCCTGAGTGACATGGGAAAAGGCGAGCGAAGTCATGCTTAAGTTCAACGAATGGTGCACCAGTGAGGACTCTGAAGTCGGCCCACACACGCTACGCGTTCTTTCCGGTGATCCGGCGAACCTAGAAGTCGGCATCGACGCGATAGCCGCTGCGGTCCCAACGCACTATTCAGCCGAGGAGCAACTTACGCGTGTTCTTGAGCGCCTTGGGAAGCCGGCGGCTGCAGAGTTCGTGAGAGGGAAGCTCCCCACAAGTAAATCAATACGGTCTGGCGATCTGGGCGAGATCCTTGCAACTGAGTACATTGCGGAGCAAGCTACCTACGACGTTCCGATCAAGCGACTGCGCTGGAAAGATCACCGGAACATGGCCATGCGCGGCGACGACATGATTGGCATCGCGCAAGACCCCAAGACTGGCCGCCTTAAGTTCCTCAAAACGGAGGCCAAGAGCCGGGTAGCGCTTTCCGCTGGTGTTGTTGCGGAGGCTCGGGCGAGCCTCGACAAAGACAACGGCCTTCCATCGGCCCACGCACTGTCATTCATCTCATCGCGCCTGTTTGAACTTGGAAACAATGCTCTTGCCGATGCGATCGACGACGCGCAACTCAAGTACGGAATCTCACCTCAAAATGTGAAGCACTTGCTCTTCACGTTCTCTGGAAACAGTCCCGCCGCACGTCTAAAGGCTTCATTGGAGGCTTATGGCGGCGCGATCCCACAATCCACCATCGGGGTCCGCGTAGTCGAGCACGCTGATTTCGTCGCCGCCGTGTATGACTTAGTAATCGCCAGTGCCTACAACGATTGAGAATATTCAGGCGGATATTGATGAGGCCGCTGCGTCGGGTTTTCGCGGCAGGCTCATAGCGCGAGGCCAGGCGCGGGGGATGATTTGGCGCGACGGCGTGCTCCCGCCGGATGCTCCTGCATTCTCACAGCAGCTCAGCTATGACCTTCATTCCTACGGATACGTGCTGCTGGGCCTAGGCCTGCGCCTCCGGGAAATGGGCGGGGAAGCCGCGCACGTTCGTACAGCTTTCGAGCAGGCCGCGATCGCTCTGGAAGCTGTAATAGCGAAGGGAAGCCGCGACGAAGGCGATCGCGATTTTCACTTCGTCATGGCCTCCGCTGGCTATCACCTCGCTCACCTCTCGGCGCGTGCCTATTCATTGCTTGCCATCGTGCAGGGCGAAGACAATTTCTCTCCCATTGAGCGAGCTCTCGCGCAGCTGATGTTGCGCGACTTAGACAGCCTCCAAACCCTGGTCTTGACATTTCGTACCGACGGAAGGGCCAGCGACGAGAGGATCGCGGCAGCTTTTCAAGCTCAGTGGGCGGCGACCGAAGCAGGCGACCAAGTGGCCGACGGCGGTTCCTCTTTCATGTTCGAGGGGCTCGACCTGGCTCTGACCGACAGCTTCTTCGGCGCCATCGCGACATTCCTCCTGGCCCTGGAGCGCGGCGAGCGTCCTCTCCTTGAACAGGCACTCGCTCGGCTGCGCGAAGGCGTAGCAATCTGCGGGGAGCTGAATGTCCTGCCGCAATGGTGGGCGCACAGGATCGCGATTCACCTTCTCTCAGACCTGTGGGATTCGACATTTCACGAGAAATTACCGCTGCTACCCGCTGGCGGCGAAGTGGCCGCGTGGACGTCTCTCCGTGAGCTCTTCATTGCAGCGCTCCTGCGGCGACCAAAGGCGGAGATTGACCTTTGGCCGTCGCAAATTGCTGCTGCTGCGCGCGCGGTCGACCAGTCCGATGATCTTGTCGTGTCGCTCCCCACTAGCGCGGGAAAGACGAGAATTGCGGAACTCTGCATTCTTCGGTGCTTGGCCGCCGATAAGCGAGTGATCTTCGTTACGCCGCTACGGGCTCTATCAGCTCAAACCGAGATGACATTGCAGAGCACCTTTGGTCCTCTTGGGAAGACCATTTCCGCCCTTTACGGCAGTACCGGCGTGAGCAGTTTCGACGAGGACGCGATTAGACGGCACCACATCGTGGTTGCTACGCCGGAGAAGCTGGATTTCGCTCTTCGCAACGATCCCAGTCTTCTTGACGACGTGGGCCTGCTTGTTTTCGACGAAGGGCACATGATCGGCCTCAGCGAGCGCGAGGTTCGATATGAGGTTCAGATCCAGCGTCTTCTAAAACGGCCGGACGCGCAACAACGGCGGATCGTCTGCTTGTCCGCTATCTTGCCGGACGGCGATCAACTCGATGATTTCGCAAATTGGCTGCGGCGCGACAAGCCGGGCGGAGTGGTGAAGAACAATTGGCGTCCGACGCGACTGCGTTATGGTGAAGTGATTTGGGACGGCCAGACTGCGCGACTGAATCTGCAGGTGGGTGAAGAGCGTCCGTTCGTTCCTCGGTTCCTAACGGGATTTGTGCCCCCTGTCGGTAGACGTACCAAGCCGTTCCCGGCAGACCAACGCGAACTTTCCCTTGCCGCGGCGTGGCGGCTAGTTGGCGACGGGCAGTCTGTTCTGGTTTACTGCCCAGAGCGCAGAAGTGTGGAACCCTTCGCGGACAGAATCATCGACTTGCATCGACGTGGCGCTCTATCATCCTTGGTCAACCAGGATGAGGTAGCGCTGAGAACCGCGCTGGTCCTTGGGACGGAGTGGCTTGGTGCTGACCATCCTATCTTACAGTGCCTCAAGCTCGGCGTCGCAATTCATCATGGAGCGCTGCCAACGGCCTTCCGGAAGGAAGTGGAGCGTTTGCTTCGCGACGGCGTCCTCAAGATAATCATCTCATCGCCGACCCTCGCCCAAGGCCTCAATCTGTCAGCGACAGCAGTGATCATTCATTCCCTCTTCCGCAATCGGGACCGGATCCAGGCCTCCGAGTTCAAGAACGTCGTCGGGCGTGCCGGGCGTGCCTACGTCGATGTGGAGGGGCTCGTGCTTTATCCCGTCTTCGATAACCATGCACGCCGCGTCGCGCAGTGGGAAGGGCTTATCGCTGACTCGACCTCGCGCGAAATGGAGAGCGGGCTCGTCAGGCTGTTGATCACCCTGCTTCAGCGTATGCGCAATCGCATAGGCGGCTCGTTGGAGCAACTCATCGAATACGTAATAAACAATACTGAAGCCTGGACTTTCCCTGAACTACCGGGCGAGTCCCCGGAGATTCGGGAGCGCGCAAGAGCGGACTGGGAAGACTATGTTGCCACTCTCGACACAGCTATATTGAGCCTGATTGGCGAGACCGAGATCCCCGATGAAGGAATTGGCATCGCACTTGATAATATCCTCCAATCGTCCCTTTGGGAACGGCGCCTCAATCGCAGGTCCGAAGAAGTTAGGGCCGCGCTTAAGGCAGGCTTGATTGCTCGCAGCCAATATATCTGGGCTCGATCAACCGCCACACGTCGCCGCGGCTATTTCCTAGCGGGCATTGGCCTGAAGACCGGCCACGCTTTGGATGCGATCGCTGGGGAGGCAAACGAACTCCTCGTTAGTGCCAACAGCGCCGTTCTAACAGGAGATCAGGAAATTGCTATTGAGATGATCACCGCAATTGGAGAGCGTGCGTTCGCCATTTATCCCTTCGTACCGGACCGGATCCCCGCGAATTGGCGAGCCATTTTGCGGTGTTGGCTTCTGGGCCAGCCCCTCGCGAGCGTCGCGGCAGGCCAGGAGGCCGAAACGCTGCAGTTCGTCGAAGGCGGTCTGGTTTATCGACTGCCTTGGGCGATGGAGGCCATCCGGGTCCGCGGGACTGCGAACGGCGATGTGATCGGTGATATGGACCTTCATCTCGACGACTTCGATTTGGCGCTGGCTCACTCCGCTGTTGAAACCGGAACGCTTAATCGATCGGCATCGATCTTGATCCAGGCGGGTTTCACCTCACGACTGGCGGCGATTAAGGCAGTAAACGATACCGCTGCCACATTCTCGAGCTCATTCGAGCTACAGCAGTGGTTAGCCTCCGATGTTGTAACCGCTCTAAATGCTCTGCCGGATTGGCCTTCTTCTGAAACCAAGGCCATGTGGCACTCATTCGTCCAGGGCTTCGCGCCGCAGAAAGCTAGTGTATGGAAGGAACATCGCTACTGGGCTTGGGTCACTTGGTGCCCCGGCTCCGAACAAACTGCTGGCACGCCAATTCGAGTTCATCATCTGATTGGTCGGCCAGCCATTCTTTCGTCTGATGGCCTCCATGTAGGCGACCTCAATGCGCCACTAAATCCCACCCGTCGGGGGCTCGTGCGTGCCTCGGTCATGGCGGAACCGCGCAAGATCTTGATCACCTACCTCGGACCCGACGATCTGTGGCTGGTGTAGCAGATTGATTTAGGGAACGAGAAACATAGTATGCTTTTGAAGTCTCGAGCGACTGCTTCGGGCTAAATCCGATCGTATACCGACAAGCTCCGGCTCCGGACCAGACGCTCGTCGAAATTGAGAGGTTCAATCGATGGGCCCCTTCGGCCGACTTCCAGACCTTCGACAGTCAAGAACGACGGGCAGCACATCGACCTAACCCGTCGCTCGCGTATTGCCGATCTCGTCATTCAGATCCGCAGACGCGAAGGTCCGCTTCTGTTAATAAGGCAAACCTACCGCAATGTCGGTCTTCAATAGATAGTTCCTTTGCTCGCGAGCATGCGTAAGCTTCACGCTTCCATATATTGGTTGGCCGATTCGGGGTCCATCGTATAGCAGATTGGGAACGCTGCGAAAATTGCAATAGATTCGCTCCGGCAACGCGTCGCAGTCAAGCCAACCAGTGCCACGACTATCTGGTGCAACGTATGCGATCTTCAATAGAAACGCTCGTCCAATCAAGCGCTCGCCGATCTCTTGTGCGGATGCGTCGTCGATCCCCCAAACGTGGAAATCAAATTTCTCATCCACCTTCCCAATAACATCAGCAATAAAGCGCCGCGCATTTAGCGCCAATGGGCTATAGCGGAGGCACTCTGGATACCCATAGAGAGCAATCAATAATGCGAATCCGGCATCAACCCATCTTCCCTTTCTAGCTAGATTATCCACGAGCGCCGCTACCGCAACTGGTTCGTTTTCACATTTTTCTGCAACCGATTTGCTCCTGAATATTGATATGGGAAGCGATCCGTTGGCCACCAAAGCTGTAATCTGGCCTAGAGACATTTGATTGCATGCTTCGGAGCCAATCGGTCTCCAGTCCGCGATTTGCATCTGTGAGCCCGACACCGCCTGGGGGCCGAGGCCAGCAGCTGGTGCCATACTTACCTCTGTTCGCTTTGGTTCTGGAATGTCGTTGATATCTAACATCCCACCCCGAACCAGTCGTCCAAGATTCTTAACTGCTAGGCTGTTAATCCAAAATTGTTTGCATTTCGCCGAAAATTCATTCGGTTGAATCAAACCCGATTTCACTAGCCTCATTGCAATGCGAAAGCTAGTCTCATTCGAAAAGCGTACCTTACACTTTGAAGCAATTGTGTCCGCTGAGACTCTACCTTTCTCCACCAATGCTAAGAGCAATCCGGTGTGTTCCGCTTCGATCGCGCGTTCCACTACTGCATCAGACAACTGCGTGCATTCAACCCGACCTACCGAAACCAGTTCCGCCAAAGTGGAAGTGTTCAATTCTTCTAGGTGAACGCGCCCGATTATGTCCTCGATCCTGAGTAATCCCGTGCGATATAGCTTGACGTGCTCCTCGATACTTCTCTCATTTAGCCAGTACACACGGAGTTCGTCCGAAACATCGCTTGCGACGAGAATCTGTTTGTCGACAAGCTGAAAGATCTGAGCGCCGGGAAGTGTGCGCAGCCAATGCTCCTTGCATTCGGCCGGAATTGCGGAAAGTCTTCCGCTCTGCTTTAGAGCTAGGACAACTTGTGGACTATGCGCCATAAGTGCGCGAACCATCGAAGGCTGGTCAACATCCGACTCCGACAACAATCCCGCCTGCACCGCTGGTACTATCGCCGAGTCCCCTTGCTTGGCAATCAGACTTCTGATGAAGCCTGATGGAATTTCCTCCATGGACAATATGCCGCGGGAAATAAGGGCGCCTAACTCATCAATTGGTACTAGTTCGGGATCGCTCGCTTCCATTCGTTGCAGAAGTCTACGCTGCTCCTCCCCTGTCATTTCACGACGATGTAGCAGTCCGACTCTCGCAGCTAGACTTAGCCTCCACAAAGGCATCTCAGTCGCAAGCAATTCAAGCGCGCATTGCCTTTGCTCAAGCGCTATCAACTCAGGGCGATATTGTTTTACCCGCGGCCACAGAATGGGCTTGCGCAAAAGATAGTCCCTAACACTATCTGATATCCAGCGATTTCTAGCAGGAAAGCCAAGAAAGCCTCTACAAATCAGTTGGTCCCACTGCCGAGGAGATACCAGATCGGGACTGCGGGAGGCCAGTTCGCACAAAAGTGCTCTCAGCACGTTGATCTGCGCACATGAATTGTCGTATGCACGAATCGTTGCTCTCGCAAGGAGGCCTACATCTTTCTTTAATCGGTCAATACAAGATTCCCAGGCACTGCCGCCCACGCCACATGCAAACAGGATCTCTGGCAGAGCGTCAAAATCATATTGCTCAGCTAACTGAGGATTACCCTCTTGGCACGCGGGAATTAGATCTGCCCAGGGCTCATGGTCGATGCACATCAATGTTACTAGTTGTTGCATGCGCTGCATGCCATACGGACTTGCGCCCACCGCATACCAAAAGACGTCACTCCGAAAAACACTCAAAAGCTCGCGACTTGGCAATTCAAATGTGAGTCGATCAACAATCGCGCGTTTATTGACCGATTCTGCGCCAAGTAAGCAACCTACAACTCCCCTAGTCCAATCGTCACCCCCGACCTTGCGCAACGCATAACCCGGCGCTAGTGGCTTAGGCAGAAAAAGGGCGCAAATAATCGGTGTAATTCGAATAGCCTCTCGAACAAACTGTTCATCGTTCATTCCGCCCAGCTCTAAAGCGAGTGCAATGGAGACACTCCACGCTGGGGCATCGTTCTCGCGCAGTAAGGCAAGCGCGCCCGGATTGCGGACAATATATTCAGCGCAAAAATACTCTTGAATAGTCTCGTGTCCAAACGCCACAATTCGCGAGATCGGGTCAATGGTCAATACAAGACCTTGGCCGGCCCAATGCACGAATTCCTCCGCGTGACTTGGCAGACATTCGCGCAAGCTGGTAACAGCAAAATCATATGACACACTGACCATACCACTATGCCGCGAGCGAAACGCCAAAGCACCAAGTGCCTGGCACGCATTTGGCAGTGAAGGGACTATAAACTCGCGATTGCGAGCGCTCTTTGCCGCTTCGCGCCTGTGCCATGCGGATACGTAGCGACGATAGATCTGTGCCCTACTCCATGCGGTCCCTTCGTCGTCCCGGAGCGCAATATCTGCTAGAAGTCGAAGTATGAATGGATTACTAGCGATTGAGTCGCCTCCGGGTTGTCGCCAGAGCTTTTCGAGCGTAGCAAGTGCACTAACATCCTCAGTAAAGTATGCTGCAAGGAAGCGTTGTTGTTGATCTCTGTCGAGAGGCAGGATCGAGAACGTCGGTAAGCCTAACTCCGGTCCAATTCGTCCTAATCGAGTAGTTACCAAGAAGCCACATTTAGGGAAACGTGTTAGAAATCCGCGGATTTCATTCTTACAACTCAGTTGCATAATGGAAGGGCATTCGTTTAGTCCGTCCAGATGGACCCACAATCTTCCCAAATCTGCAAGGCTTTCAAGATGCGTAGAATCGAACCTCGTTACCTCTGTGAGCAGGCCCCAAAGATCGCCAGAGCGGCCGTATGCCCGTAGCGGCGCGTAGACTGCAACTACGCCACCTGGTTGATAGGTCGACGCAATCTGTAGGCAGTGCCGAATCAGGCAAGTGGACTTCCCGCTACCTGGCGCACCTAACCAGAGAGACTGGGGTACTTGGTGCATCAACTCCAGAACGGGCCCAGAACGCGCACCGTAGGTTGAATTTCGCGCGATTGTCGCTGCATGCTCAATGTGCGTGTCTTGCCGCGCGTCGGGATAGCCATATTGATCAAGTAAGGCGTCTACGTCCCATAATTCATATGGGACGCGATCCTCGCTCGCAATCGGCTCCGGGAATTCTGTCTCCGCGCGCCTGAGGTGCTCGGCGGAAGAAAGTTCCGTGAATATTTGACTTATCGATCGAAACGTGAATGCAACGAGTTCGTAATAATTGCGAATCTGATCCTCAGAATCGAGCGGCAAGAGAGCAGGTTGAATGTGGCCTTCATGCGATTCCGTGAACTGATTCAACAAGCGCTCAAATTTATCCGTCGCGAGAAGATCTTCGCGGCGAAATCTCTGTACCTCATCAAAAATGTACAAATCCCGAACACGTCCAATGTCGCCCAGAACCCTAACAGGGAAAAATTGCTTTCGTTGTTCGGCACTTACTGCACCTATTAGAGCGTCACTGGGGTCAAGAGGACGAATTACGATAATTGCAACGTTGACCGACTGGTACGGTCGCACCTTAAATTCGACATAGCTACCAGGCAAATCCTTCGAAAGCCTCAGTCGTCCATGTTTTTTGGTGTTCCATCCTTGAGCCGGACGGAGTAATGGTTCTATTATTTTTCTAAGGAACGATTCGGCTCCCTCTCTTCCAAAAATATCGTCTGGGTCGCTCGCGGATAATCCAATGGGCTCTCCGTCGTCATCAACGCCGATCAATAGGGCGCCGCCTATTGTGTTGGCGAGAGCCACAGCCGCGCGCGCGATATTCCATGCAAGATCCCCGCGATTCGAGGGATCACACTTATTGTCACCTAAAGGATAAATTGATGCTTTGAATTCAAGCCAATCGTTCTCGTCGTGGCCGCAAAGGTGCAACAATTCCTCGACGCCTCCATCTGGCGCATCAAGGACTTTGTTAACAAGCTGGTCACTTCGCATTGCGACCTCTTCAGAAGCTTGCGGCATATGCTGAGAAATATCGTTAGCAATTTGAACGATAGAAGGGCGATCACTCCACCTGTGATTCCATCGCACCGAGTGCGCGCGCAGGCAGTAAACGTGAAAACGCTTGCAGAGTGCGCCTCTGATGGGCCTTATGTTTGCCCTCGCTTCCCCCTCCCACGCAGACGACCGCAATTCGGCTGGGTCGTAAACGGGATCAGTGATTGATTACCGAGCAATCTATTCCAACCACGAGCGCGCGGCAAGCGCTTTCCCGCGCTTTCCCGCGGCCAATCTCTGTTTCGAGAGGTTCCTTCCCGCGCCGCAGGTTAGGTAATGTCGAGAAACGCGTGAGATGTCAGAGGCACGCTGGCATGTCGACGCCTGTTCCCCTGCAGGGTGCTGCCGCCGTCGATTGTGTGACTTCGGTATTCTGGAGACCGGACGCTCGCCGGTCACGTCGATAAGCTTTCCGGCAATTAGATTCGAAAGGCAGGTTAGGCCGATGGGAACCAGACGGTCGTCCCAGTCTGCTTGAATTTCCGCTCGCGGTCCCACAGCTGACCCCGGAGCTGAACCCGTACTACCCAGCGGTGCCCATTCTTGCCCTACTCGGGCAGTCGGGCAGGGTTCGAACCAATCACACGGACGGATTGAAATATTCTCAAGCTGTTTGCGCCACGACTGTGACCGAGTCAGCATGGCGAGTAATTCGCAAACGCTGCGAGCAACTGAATTACAAAGCTACCTACAGCTTCAGAACCAGCTACTCATCCTCCACCGGCGTCGTCGCGACGATGAACGCGAGGTCGGTCAACCCCGTATTGACGATGCCGTGCGCGACGCCGGGCGGAATGAACACTTCGTCCTGCTTGCGCACGACCTGGCGCTTGCCGACCATTTCCATCATGCCTTCTCCGTCGAGCACGTGATATACCTGCTCCTTCACCTTGTGCGCATGCAGCGCGACGTAGGCCATCGGCTGATAAGTGGAGTTGCGCTCGCGGGATCTACAGGTCCGTGGCAGAGCGCTCGGCCCAGCGCTGAAACCTTCGTCCTTACCTCCCGATCTCGGCGCACACCGCTTCGGTGAACGCGCGCGTTCCCAGCGGACCGCCCAAGTCCGGCGTGCGCCGCGCCGGGTCCGCGAGCAGCGTATCGAGCGCCGCGTCGATAGACTTTGCGGCGCTCGCGTAGGCGTCCCGATTGTGCTTGATCGACAGCCATTCGAGCAGCATCGCCGCCGACAGCATGAGCGAGGTCGGGTTGGCGCGGTCCTGGCCCGCGATGTCGGGTGCCGAACCGTGGCTCGCCTGCGCCATGCAGTGCGTATCGCTCGCATTCGCCGAGCCTGCGAGTCCGAGGCTGCCGGAGAGTTCGGCCGCTTCGTCCGACAGGATGTCGCCGAACATGTTGGTGGTGACGATCACGTCGTAGCGCGCGGCGTCGCGCACCAGGAGCGCCGCCATCGAATCGACGAGCTGCTCGTCGTAGGCGACTTGCGGATATTCCTGCGCCACCTTGCGCACTTCGGCGAGGAACAGCATGTCGGAGATGCGCATCACGTTCTGCTTGTGCACGGCCGTGACCTTGCGCCGGCGCTTCAGCGCGAGCGCGAATGCCGAGCGCGCGATGCGCTCGCACGCTTTGGCGGTGATCTTGCGCACCGCAAGCGCTATGTCGGGCGTGGGCATGAACTCGCCTATGCCCTGGTACATGTTCCGGTCGGCATAGAAACCCTCGGTGTTCTCGCGCACGATCACCAGATCCATCGGCGTGCGTCCCCAATGCGGCATGCCTGCGCGCGAACGGCTGGGCCGTATATTGGCGTAGAGGTCGAGCTTGATCCGCAGTTCGCCCGATGGATTGATGCCGCCCTGTGCGCGCGGCGGATAGTCCTGGTGCGAAACCGGGCCGAGGATGATGCCGTCGGCTGCGCGACAGGCTTCCAGCACTTCGGCGGGGAAGGTCTTGCCCACCTTGGCGAGCGTCTCCAACCCGATCGCGCGCGATTCGAATGTGAGCCCGAGCGCATACTTGTCGCTCACGACGCCCAGAACGCGCAGCGTCGCATCCATGATCTCCGGCCCGATGCCGTCGCCGGGCATAACCATAATTTTCATGCTTTGCATCCTCAGGTTGCGCTCATGCGACGAATATTACCAGACGCTACGTAGGATACTTGCTCATTGGCTATGCTTGGCACGCGCCAAAGCGTGATCTTCTTCATCTGTGCTAAAGAAGAAACCCAGGCACTTGGCGCGCGACTTCCTTCGCCTTGGCCGTGATCTCGTCACTGCTATCGCGTGCCAAAGCGTCTTGCTTGTAGACCAAAATGGGCAGGTCGGGGACACCGAGAGCGGAGCATTGCGTTCTGGCCAGTTTTTCAAAAGGACCGTGTACCAGAACGACTGTCGGAGTCCCCGCATTGTGTGCTGCTACTGCGTCGCGCACGGCGGCGCCAGTGCAGGACCCTCAGGCCCCCACGCCGACTACCAAGTAATCACTTTGCGCCAGGGTTTTGTCCAGTTTATCGCGTGGCGCAGGGCTCCAGGTGTTCTCCTTATAAATGCGCTGAACGGCGTGCGGCTCGTAGATTGCTTCGATTGATTTCTCGAGCTCTGGCCAGAAGCGATTAGTCGAGACGTACTGATTCCAAATGAACCCGACGTTCTTGTTGACGAGCGTCGAGAGTGTCCTGCGTTTCGTCACCGCGTGGGCGGCGGGCAACCCCGTTGGATCATATACTTGAAACATCTGCTTTCTCCTCCTGCCATTTACTTCCCTTGGGCGGTCGAATAACTTTCGTTATCAAGTCAATTCCGACATTGCTCATGCCAACGGTAACAGCACATTGACTTCTCGCCGCCCCCCACCCCCCTCCAACTACGACATGCAGATCTTCAAGATCAGCGATGATCGGAAATCGCTCCACGCTATCCTGCCCTTTTCCCGCAGCATGCTCATTTGAAGCTGCGAAGACACCAGTGCTAAGCCCAATCTCCGTCGTCGAGTAGGCCCGCTCCGCCAGCGCTTTCTTAAAATCTCGTTTTGTATAACCGGCATCCGCGAGCAGCTGCGCATAGCTGGGATTCACTGTCATGATGAGGCTGCGCTTCCTATTGATACTGAAGTCGTTTGAGCCCACGCGACTTAGCCCGGTAGCCAAGTGCATGAAGGTTTCCTCCAGAGATACGATCCCGGCTGCCGCCGTCAACGGGACATGCGCGCCAGCCTTGATTACGGTTACTGCGCTATCCTGCGCGGCGAATCCCATGTCCACCTGAAACGGCGGCCAAGGGTTGAGCTCTTGCTCCTCCCCGATGCAATAGCTCCATCCCGCGGGATGCCCCATGGTGCCCTTAAGGAGCTCACCGGGTTTGGCGCGGCCGATGTTCCACAGAATTAATCGCACCGCTCTGCCTATGGTTGCGTTCGCTCGGCCTCCATTCCCTCCAAAAATCCACTCGCGTGTATTGAACCCCAGGCTTTTTACGATAGGTCCGCTGACTACCACCATGATCGTGGGTCCGCCGGTGGACTGTAGCGGATTCAAAGGGAACGCCGGGTCGGCCAATGCTTCCACTGCGGCGATGACAACGGGGACATATTCAGGCCGGCATCCCGCCATTACGCAATTGATGGCGATCTTCTGAATCGTTGCCTGGCCTTCCCCTGGAAAAATGGCACCAACCACTTCGCCCGGATCTCGCCCGAGATACCCTATCACCTCGCCCACAAGCTTGGGTGTAGGGGGAAAGACTGGCAGGCCATCAGTCCATCCCTTCTCGTAGACAAGATCAATAAACTTTTCAATCGAATCGAGATCGTATAGCCGCGCGCTTTCGACCATCTGTCACCTCCTGAATACTAGGCTGGCACACCTATAATGATGTTTAGATAATGCAGTATATGCTTAGCACTGGCTTGGCGCCCGCAATGTAGGTGACGCGAAACGGGGCCGAGGTGCTCCTACTTGCAGAACGCAGGCCCTTAAGAAGAGCGGAGTCTTGTGACTGACCGCACAGCGATGGCAACCGCGCGCTTTCGAAGGATACGGTAAGTCCTCGCTGCGTGTTCCCGCACACATGCAGCCGCCGTTACTACTCCTTGTTTCGATAGCTGATGCGATAGATGGCGCCGGCGTAGTCGTCTGCCACGAGTAGCGAGCCGTCGGCCATCACCTCAATGTCGGCCGGCCGTCCCCACGCCGACTCGCCCTGCAGCCAGCCTTGCGCGAATACCTGCTGGCGCACCGCCTTGCCGCCTTCCACGATCACGCGCTTGACGCGATAGCCGATCTTGCTGCCACGGTTCCACGAGCCGTGCTCAGCGATGAAGATGTTGTTGCGGTATTCCGCCGGGAATTGAGCGCCAGTGTAGAAGCGCATGCCGAGGGCGGCCACGTGCGGCCCGAGATTCACCACCGGCGGCGTGAAATCCGAGCAAGGACGCCTGGCGTAGCCAGGGTCGGGCGTGTCGCCCTGATGGCAATACGGAAAGCCGAAATGCATGCCGGCCCTGGGCGCGTGGTTGAGTTCATCCGATGGCATGTCGTCGCCCATCATGTCGCGGCCGTTGTCGGTGAACCACAACTCCCGAGTTACGGGGTCGAAGTCAAAGCCGACGCTGTTCCTGACGCCGCGCGCGAACACTTCATAGCCGGAGCCGTCGGGACGGATGCGCGCGATCAGGCCATGGCGTTCACCAGGCTCGCACACGTTGCAAGGCGCGCCCACTGGCACGTAGAGCCAGCCGTCGGGGCTGAAGCGTAGATATTTCCAGCCGTGGTGCGTATCGCCGGGAAATTTATCGCTCACTACCGTCGCCCGGGGTGCGTCAGTTGGATGGGATACGAGCCAAGCTTCAATATCGTCGTAACGCAGGATGCGATCGACCGCGCCCACGTAAAGCGCGCCATTCGAGAATGCCAGGCCACTCGGCATGTTGAGGCCCGTGGCGATGATGAACTTCTGCGTGGCCTTTCCGTCCTTGTGCTTGAGCGCGTACACCTTGCCTGCGCCGCGCGAGCCGACGAATAGCGTGCCCTTGTCGCCCCAGGCCATGCCGCGCGCGTTGGGAACATTGGCGGCAAAAACGGTGATCTGGAAGCCCGGCGGCAGCCGGATCTTGTCCAGCGGAAGGCGTTGCGCATGAGCGCTGGCCGTGGCAAGACCTGCGAGCGCGCAAAAAATGAAACTCAGCAGCTTGAACGCAGAGCGGATCTTCATGCTATTGTCGGTTCCCGAGCAGGAGTTGGCTGTCGTGCGCGAGTTTAGCTGATCAGACAATTTCGGCCAACTTCCCGGTCTGGCTAGGCGTTTGAAGATGCGCCGCCGCGAGCGTGGCGGCGCGGCAAGGTTCGGCAACTTGGCTTTGCTCGTGCGGGGCGATTATCCAACTCGGGAGGAGGTGTCTGATGAACACTTTCAACGCCGCGGTGCGTATGCTGACGGTAGGTGTGCTGATGGGACTTGCTGGTTCCGTTGGCGCCCAACAGGCTTATCCCGGCAAGCCGATCCGCCTTATCGTTCCCTACGCACCGGGCGGTACCACCGACATCGTGGCCCGACTGATTGGTCCAAGACTGGCCAAGAGTTGGGGCCAGCCCGTCATCATCGACAACCGGCCCGGAGGCAATACCATAATCGGCACCGAGGCCCTGGCCAAGTCTGCGCCCGATGGGCACACGATCATGGTCATGGTCATTGCCCATGTAATCATCCCCAACCTGATTCCCACGCCCTACAACGCCATCCAGGACTTCGCTCCGGTGGCTACCGTTGCCATGAACGAGCAGATACTGGTGCTTCATCCTTCCGTGCCGGCGAATGATCTGCAGGCGCTCATTGCGCTCGCCAAATCGAAGCCGGGACACCTCAACTACGGTTCGGCGGGCAGCGGCGGACTTACCCATCTGGCGAGCGAAATGTTCAATGTCATGGCAGGGGTCAAGACACAGCACATCGCTTACAAAGGAGCTGGACCAGCCATCAACGACCTGGTCGGCGGCCAGATCGAGATGTACTTCGCCACGCCGATATCCGTGATTGCGCACATCAAGAGCGGCAGGCTCAAGCCCATAGCCATTACCGGCGAAACGCGCTCCGCGGCGCTGCCGCAGGTGCCCACTTTCGCCGAGAGCGGACTACCGGGCTACGAAGTGAGGAACTGGCAGGGAATCCTCGCGCCTGCCGCCACGCCGAAGGATATCGTCGGCAAACTCTCACGCGAAGTCGCCAGCATTCTAGCCATGCCTGAGATCAGGTCACGGCTTGCCAGCCAAGGGATGGAACCCTTCATCTCCACGCCGGAGCAGTTCCGCGCGTTGATGACGGCAGATATGGCGAGGTACGCCAAAATCATCAAGACCGCGAACATAAAGCTGGAGAATTGATCATCCTCCTCGCCTGGTGGATCTGCGTCTAATCTGTACACCGAGCAAGTATCCGTGCGAGGAATGCTCAGACATGAAAAAGCGCCGTACGAATGGCGAGAGGCTGCGCGATGTGCTAGACGCGATGGGTATCAGGACATCGATCGCAGGGGGCGCCGTAGCGAAGGACAATCCGGTCTCTCGATCAATCCGCGAGACCTCGCCGGCTTACCTGTGGCTGCATGACTCGAACAGGTGTGCCGGGATTCGGTTCGGCTCAAAAGCGGCAACGTGACCATGCCAAAAAAGAAACCCGCCGAAGCGGGTTAAAAACTGCATCAACAAGGGAGGAGTGATGCAGCTTACCCGACCCATCATTGCCGGTCAGTAGGTAAAACCCGCATTCGCGTCGCGGGCGGACCCCATTTGTACTGGTTCCGACCGTATCTCACGGACTTTGTCCAAACTCGTCGCCACAAGTGCGTCTGTCACGCTCTGATGACGGCCTGATGCAGTAACCCTCCAACGGCCCACCCGCCTGCGTTACGGCCGAGATTGTTGAGCGGACTACCCATCACCTTTCCGCGCTCGTCCAACGAGGTAAGCCACCCGGTCGAATACGCAAAGAATCCCCTCTGTAGCCGTCCGCGCAGCCGTGACTAGCCGAATCCAGTGATCTGGAAGCCCAGAGGGCCACGCAGTTAATCATTCAACCACCCGGTTGCAAGCGCTTCGCGAAGCGCTAGCCGAGGCTAGGCTCAGCAATGTTACGGTCGTGGAAGCGAAAATCAGCGAGTCCGGACTGCCGGCAGGCTGCTGCGATGCGATCGTGCTGCGCCGCGTGTACCACCACCTGACCGATCCGGCGGCGATCAACGCGAGCCTGCAGCGCGCGCTTCGCCCTGGTGGCCTGCTGGCGGTGATCAATATTCCAGCGCCGTCCTTCTTCCTCGATCGAAGCACCCTCGGGATCGCACCGCAGATCGTCATCGACGAGGTCAGGGCGAGCGGTTTTGAGATGCTTCAGTTGCGCACGGACTGGCCGGGCCGGGGACCTTTCGAGAGCTACTGTGCGCTCTTCCGAAAACCCCTGCATAAGCAGTGACCGACACAGCCTTGGGAAGTCAAGAGCTGCAGCGACCGGGAGAGGCCAGATGGGTGGACCGGTTATGGATCAGGAGCCCACCCATGCAGGTACATCGCGCCACCGCCTTCCAAATCTCTTCGTATCCCGTGCAGGTATCGCGCAAAAATGACCATCGACGTTCGACGGTTCTTACACGATCTGGGCCATAAGCGGGCTTTAAAGCTGCTATGGCGAGTCAAGACTGTTAGACGGATCCCGTCTATATTGCAGACATAAGCTGTTGACGCGCAGCAGCGCCTAGCCAGGCTGCGCGTTTTCGTTTTTCGAGTCCGCAAGGAGCGACGTGAATCCGCCGCCAGTTTTCTTCGGAGCTTTTGATCGCCACAATCTTGGCGACATTCTGCTCGGGTATGTGGCCGCCGAAGAGATCGGCGCCGGCGACGGCGCGTTCGCTGGACTGGTCACGCGGGACCTTACGCCTTGGGGCGGTGAGCGCGTTTCCGCGCTGGACTCATTTACGAGACCCGTAACCCTGATCCACGTCGGCGGCGAGCTGCTCGATTGCGATGCGGCGCAGGCGGCTTACATGCTGGATGAACCTCGAGCGCGCTGGCGGCGGCGGGCGCCCTATGTGGTGGCCAGGCACGAACTACCGCCCGGCTCGGACGTCGAGTTCCGGGCGGTCGGCGGCGTCGAGCTTGCCGAACGCGATGAGGCATTTCGTGGCGAGGTGTTGGCCGCATTGCGAGAAGCCAGCCGCGTAAGCGTGCGCGAGCGCACGACGCAGGCGCTGCTGACTGACGCTGGTATCGACGCTCCGCTAGTGCCGGATCCGGTGACACGGATCGGCAAGCTCTTCGGCGCGCGCATCCGTGCCAGGATTCAGCGCAACTATCCGTATCTCGCCGTCCAGTTTGCCGCCGAGTGTGGTGACGACGCGACGCTGGCGGCATTAGCCCGCGGCCTCGGTCGTGTTGGCCTGCCCTTCGTGCTGTTCCGCGCCGGAGCCGCACCGTGGCACGATGCGCTCGAACCCTATCGCCGACTCGCGCGGCGCCCAGCACCGCCGATGCAGGTATTTGAATCGCTCGATGTGTGGGACATCTGCGCCCTGATCGCAGGCAGTAGCGGCTATATTGGCACCAGCCTGCACGGTCGCCTCGTCGCCGAATCGTTCCACGTGCCGGCGCTAAGCCTCGAACGCGAATCGGGGGCAGCGAAGAAGCTGCGTGCCTACCTGGCGACCTGGTCGCCAGGGGACACACCGCTCGATCCAGATGCTTTCGCCGACGGCGCGTTCGTTTTCTCGGCGAAAGCACCGCTGTGACTGGATTCAACCATGGTTAGCAGTCATCGGCAAGAAGCTTCAGGATAGTATGGGGCAAGCCGTTGTCATGGATTTGCGCCCAGGCGGGAATTCGATGATCGGCTCCAGTCTTACTTCCGGGGGGTTGACGCTTCGAGCTTGGGACCGAGGTTTTTCTCGAAATCTCGCATGCCCGCCCTGAGCGCCTCGGGCCCGATGAACACGGGCTGGTAGGTCAACGCCTTCGCGACGTCGATAAATTCCGGATCCTTGATCGCCTGCTCGATCGCCTTCGATAGCTGGTCGGCAAGCGCGGCCGGCAGGTTCGCCGGTGCCCAAAAGTCGAAACCGAACGTCGGGACGTCGAACGCGATCCCGAGCTCCCTGAATGTGGGAACGTCGGGCATTTCGGGCAAGCGCTTGGGAGCGGCTACCGCCAGTGCCCTGGTCTTTCCCGCCCTGACGTTCGGATAGACCTCGGGCGGCTGCGCAACCCGGTATTGGACGTGCCCTCCGAGCAGGGCGATGCCGCTCGGCCCGCCGCCCGCAAACGGAACGTAGGTAACGTTGAACCCTGCGCTCTTGGCGCTCTCCAGCACGATCAGACTCATCATGCCTCCCGGGGCCGGGCCGCCCGCGCTCAGTTTCCCCGGGTTCTGCTTGCCAAAACTGACCACATCCGCCCAGGTCTTGAACGCAGAATCGGCGCGCACTTCGAGTGCCCCCCACGCCATCTGCCCGGTCTGCCCGAGTATGGTCATTTGATCCCATACCTTGGAATCGTATATCCCGGTGTAGTAGTAGCCCAACAGCGCGCCGTGGCCCAGCAGTATTAACGTGTAGCCATCGGGGGCGGACTTCATCAGTTCCGTGACCGCGATCTTGGTCGACGCGCCGGCCTTGTTCTCCACGACGATCGTTCCGCCCAGCACCTTGCCCAGCGGTCGTTGCAAGGCACGCGCGATCAGGTCATTGGCCCCGCCTGCCGCAAACGGGACGATTACGCGAATGACTTTGCTCGGATAGGCTTGCGCGAAACCGCATTGCGCGGCCCCCCAGGACACCATGCCGACGAACAGCAACCATAATGCTTTGCGGATTCCCATGACGACCCCTCCTCAGTAAGCCCCTGCCCGGCTAAATCGGTTTCACCGCCAGGTCGCCGCGATACGGGGTCAGGGCGAGCGTTTCCTGGTGCAGCGCCATCGGGTCGGGTTCGGGCGCGAGCCCCGACGCGAGCGCGTGCGCCGCCAGTTCGGCGCCGGTCATGAAACACACGTCCGGCCGGCTGGCGATATGCGAGAACAATCCGTCGAGCGCCGCGATGCGGGCCGCGCGCGTCGATCCCATGTCGCCGCGCAGGTGCAGCGTCAGCGACACGAGGCAGCCCGCGTCGTACAGCGCATCAAATTCCTCGCGCCAGATTTTCATCAGCCGCGCATGCGTATGCCGGGCCGAGTACACCGGCGCGTCGTCGAGCGCCTGCATCCCCGGCACTTCGGCCAGCCGGGTCGCATCCGAGGGCGCGAACAGGTAGGGGTAATCGGCGTCCTGGAACGATGCGTCATACTGGTAACCAAGCTCGGCCAGCAGGCGCAGCGTGTTCGCGCTGAGCTCGCCCCCGGGCGCGCGAAAGCCCGCCGGCGGCGAGCCGGCGATCGCCGCCAGCGTGTCGCGCGCGTAGCGCAGCGCATCGCCCTCGCCCGCGCCCAGCGAAGGCAGAGGCTTCAGATCCGAACCCCGGGCGGCGATTTCGTGACCCGCCGCGGACAATGCGCGAATCGCCTGCGCATGGCGCTCGGCGTCGCTGGCGGTCACGAACACGGTGGCCCGGATCCTGCGGCGCTGCAGAAATTGCGTCAGCCGCGGCAGTCCGGCGCGAACGCCGTAGCGGCCATACGAGAAGCGTCCGAACAGCCACGATTCCGTGGTCGACAAAAGATCGTAGGCCTCGGCGTCGAAGTTCACCGAGACGAACACCGCGCAACGGGCACCCCCGGGCCAGGCGTAAGGTTTCATGGGATCGCTACCTCTTCCAGGTGCTGCGGATGATCCAGGCACCAGCGCGCGAACTCCCCGGAGGAAAAGAACTGCACCCCGTCGTGGCTGCGCATGTAGCCGATGAACTGATCCAGGACCCGCGTGTGCGCGGGGGTTCCCGATCCCCAGCCCGAGCGCGGATGCACCGCCAGCACGAAGAACCGGTCCGACGCATAGATCGCGTCGAACTCCGATTGCCACTGCGCCAGGACCTCGGACGGGGGCGTATAGCTGAATTTGTAGAAGGGGAAATCATCCAGGCTGTAGGTATTGTTGGGCAGCTCGACCATCCAATCGTCCGCGCCGCGGCCGAAGCGTAGCCGGTAGGGAAGATCGTAGTCCTTGTCGCTGGAATCATACAGGTAGCCGAGCGACTTCAACACGCGCATGGTGGTCTGCGTCTTGCGCCCCGAAGGCGAGCGCCAGCCCAACACCGGTTTGCCGAGCAGTTCGCGCAGGAGGTCGTCGGTCCGGCGCAGCAGCTGTGACTCTTCCTCCTCGCCCAATTCCCAGGCTTCGTGCAGGTATCCGTGCGCCGCGACTTCGAAGCCCGCGGCGTCGATCGCGCGCACCGTATCCGGATGGCAGCGGGCGTCGTAGCCCGGCACGAAGAAAGTGCATGGCACGCCGTGCCGCGCGAGCATTTCCAGGTGCCGCGGAATGCCGCAGCGGGCGGAATAGCGCCCACAGGAATGGATGCCCAGCGGGGCGATGCCCCGTCCCACCTCGTGGCTGGGGCCGTCGAAGTCGATGCCCAGCGTCACCACGCAGCGAAGATCGGCGGGCAGAAGGGTGCGGGTAATCATCTCGGTCAATGTTCCTTTGGGCGCTCAGCCGGCATGGGCGCGCTTTTCTCGCGCGCGCGGAAGTCCGACGGCGCGATAGCGCGACTGGCACATAATTGTCTTATGTTCATTTTGCTGCCTCCTCCCTGGGAGAGCCGCCGATCTTGGATGTGTTTCTTGGCGAGTTAATTACTAACTGCTTGGCAATCTAGCGCGTGACCCTAGAAAAGGCAATACCTACACATCGACACGATAGACAACATGTCAGAGTCCGGTTGCGCAACATTGCAGACAGCAAGACCAGCAAGCGCAGCGTGTCAATGACATTGAGAGAGAAGAAACAGCAGAAAATTGCAATCACTCTGAATAGCATCAGCATAACCGTTCGCGTATCGACGCGGTGTCAGGCGCCCAGGGGTCCGGATGACGTCCACGACGTCGGGACTGCGCGTGGTCCGCGCCTCTTGTCATCAGCACGACTGGTTCTCTGGGTTTTTCAGACATGATTGAGCTCCTGCTGTGTTCGATTGAAGATGATGACAGAGATCGCCTCGGCCAGCGATTCAGCGCAGCGCGATCATACCTATCCCGTTGTCCTCAGGGAAGGAAGCAGGACTGCGGCAACTCTTCGGATTACCGCAAGGGAACTGACGCTGCCGTCCGCCTCGCCTTTCTCGAAATCCTGTCCGATACGTCCCATCTGGTTGGTCACATGAGCGAAACAAAGGACAGCCTTTCCGCGCGCGCTTGCGAACGCGTAGAGTGCCGCGGCCTCCATCTCCACTGCGAGCAAGCCTATCGATTTCATCCTGGTGATCGCGTCATCGGTCTCTCGGAACGGCGCGTCTGTCGTCCATGTTGCGCCCCGCTCAACGGCTACACCAATGCCGTCAAATCCGCCCTCCAGAAGGGACAGCAGCGCAGGATCGGCCGCACTGAATTCCGAGGCAGGCAGGTAATGATAGCTTGTGCCCTCATCACGCAGGGCTTTTTCGATCAGAACGAAGTACGGTGGCGGGTGCAGTTCAACGAGTTGTCCCGCGGAAGTGATGCTGATCAGTAGCTGGCAGCCCGAGGCGAAGAGTTCCTCCGCCACCAGGACTGCGAAGGGCGCTCCGACGGCGCAACCAAGCAGCCCAAGCTCCAATCCTCCCACGCACGCGCGGTAGAGATCGGTGTGGTAGCAGGCCCAGGAACGGTCGATCTGTGCTCGACCGTCATCGCGCAGTCGGCGAACCAGATCTGCGTCGGGATCGAGCACGCACACCGCGGGAACGTTTTGAACTTCAAGGCCCTTCTGGCGGCGCGCTTCGCGCAACAGGGCATCCGGCGTGAATGCGCTGGGTACGTCATAGCGCTTGTGCTGCAACAATGGCACGGGCATGCGGAACTCCGAGCAGGCAGGATCCGATATTGTATTCGGCCAGACGGCATTTTTTGACAGTGGGTGCCGCAACTTGATTTTGCGTTAGACTTCGCCGAGATTCGATGCGGGCATTATTTGACCAGTTGCGGAACCGCATCGAGATGTTTAGTTTGGTCTACGGATTTGCGCATGGGACCTGCAATGGCCTCGAATCAGAGCATTACTTTTTTCGACACCCAATTCCAAAAGCAGGTTGCGGGCAGCGATTTCGCGCTGAACCCATTCGAGAAGACGGTTCTGCCTTTCGTGCATGGCCGTGTTCTCGACCTCGGCTGCGGGCTAGGCAACCTGTGCATTGAAGCCGCGCGAAACGGTGCGGAGGTAGTCGCAGTCGACGCGAGCGAGACAGCGGTCCGGCGGATCCGGGAGACCGCGGCTGCTCAGGGTCTCAGAATTCAACCAGTGCTCGCAGACGTTTCGACCTACGCGATCGCGGGGGAGTTCGATACGATCGTGGCCATCGGGTTGCTCATGTTTTTCGAACGGGCCCGCGCGCTCGCGCTCCTCGATGAGATCCAGACCCACGTCGCAGTGAACGGACGCGCAGTGATAAACGTGCTTGCTGAGGGCACGACCTACATGGGCATGTTCGAGCCAGGGCGCTATTACCTTTTTGGGCGCAACGAGCTGGAGCAGCGCTTCAAGGGGTGGAACGTCCTGCAGTCGAAGCACGACAGTTTTGACGCACCGGGAAATACAAAGAAAGAGTTTGCTACGATCGTCGCACGCAAGGGGTAAACGGCACACCACGGATGCGCGAACAAAGAAGCCGCCCGATTCCGAGGATCTTGATCACCCGCTTCAGATTGTGGGCGGGCTCGCCAAACTGACCTGGACTTCCTTCAGTCGCAACATCTGGGACAAGGGCCTCCGTCTGTTTACCCGATCGACACGTTTTCACACAGCCTCGCCGAGCAGCCGTCGTCTGCATTTCGGCCCCCGCAGTTCGGCCTCAGCGAATAAGTGCGGCCAGTCGCGATATCCCTCCCCAGATCGCGCGAAGCAGTTTGGGCAGCAGCCATGCGGCGATCGCCACAAATACAAGCAGGAAACACAAAAAGACAATTGGGTGCCACAAGGCGAAATAGAGCCCGCCAAAAACGCCAATGTCCTCGGATATTGACGCTGCCCAGTTGGAAAACGGCTCGGGCGAAGCATTGATCGATAACCTCGCCGACATTTTCGTTCCATGCGACGCTGCTGAAATGACCCCGCCAAGGAGCAGTGCCATGGTTTGTACAACTGGGTCGATCGGGCCTACGGCAGCCGCGGCCAGCACTGCCCCCGCTGGTATGCGGATAAAGGTGTGAAGGGCGTCCCAGATTGAATCTACAGCAGGTATCTTGTCGGCAAAGAATTCGACCGCGTACATGAAGCCGGCTATTCCGATAACCCATGGGTTCGTTAGCGTCTCGAGTTGAACTGGCAGCGTGATGGTCCCCGTCGCACCCAGAATTCCCAGCATCAGTACCGTCGCGTAAAGATTAAGACCGCTTGCCCAAGCTGCACCGAGGGCAATAGCAATGGGCTGCAGGTTGTCCATGAGTGATGCTTCTACTCACATTGGAGTGGCAACGGGAGTGTCGCGCGAAAGGCTGTACTCGTGTTCACGATGAAACCCCGAAAGAAGCTTGCTGTCGTCAGCATATCACCTTGCTTTCATAGGCTCGAGTTTCATCGATCATGAATTGCGCACCTAGGCAGGCGAGGCCGGGGCGCGAGAGCCCTTACAGGCTTTCGAATCTGTTGCGAGCCAATTCTAAGAACGATCCGCAGTAAGGCCTAGGCGATGACGCCACCGGCTCGTAGTGCGGCAATCTTTTCTTCGGAGAACCCAAGAATTTTGCCGAGGACCTCCTGGGTGTGTTCGCCCAGTACCGGCGGTGGCAGTGGAGCCAGCAGCAATTTTCCGTCCACGTTGATCGCCATTCCGACGGAACGGCATTTCCCCGCAACGGGATGGTCGAAGGAAATGACATCGCCGCGCGACTTGGCATGTTCCGAATCCAGCGCCTCGCCCATCGAGACTACTTTGGCACAAGGAATGCGCGCCGCCGCAAGATTCTCGATCCACTGCGCTGCGGGGCATTGTTTAATGATCGGTTCGAGAATTGCGTCCAGTTCGGCCCGGTGTTTCACGCGGTCGGCCATGAGGTGAAAGCGCGCGTCTCCGATCAGGTCCGGCCGGCCGACTGCGACTGCAAACTGCAGCCAAAGCTCCTGCGTCGGCACCGCCAGCACTAGCCACGCGTCTTCTGCCTCATAGGCGCGGTGAGGGACGATATCGGGATGGGCAGAACCCATCGGTTGGGGGCATTCGCCGGACATCAGGTAGGTTTGCGCCAAGTGACCGAGAAGACTTACCATCAGGTCATGCAGGCTGAGGTCGATCAACGCGCCTTTTCCGGTGCGTTGACGCGCGTGCAGCGCCGCAACCAGCGCGAAGGTGCCAAAGATCCCGCCGCTCAAGTCTCCCACCGGAAAGCCAATGCGCACTGGCGGCCTGCCTGCCTCCCCTGTGATTGCCATCGTTCCGGCCATCGCCTGATTGACGAGATCGAAGGAGATCTTGTCCCGCAGCGGTCCTGTATGCCCGAAACCAGACAGCGACAGCATGATGATGTCGGTCTTGACCGAACGCAGTTTTGTGTAGGAGAGTCCAAGCCGATCCATGACTCCAGGGCGGAAATTCTCGATAATCATGTCGGCGTTTGCCACAAGCCCAAGAAATACTTCCCGTCCTTCCGCATGCTTGAGGTCCAAAGTGATGCTCTTCTTTCCGCGATTTACGGCCATGTAGTAAGTGCTCTCGCCATTCACCATCGGAATGTTGCGGCGGGTCGGGTCGCCAATCCGCGTCTCTTCGATCTTGATGACCTCAGCACCGAGGTCGGCCAGCAATTGACCGCAATAGGGGCCGGCGAACATCCTGGTCACATCCAGCACACGGATGCCTTTGAGCGGCGGATCATCTTCCCCGGATGGTCGCCCCACGAGTGAAGGCGGAAAGCGACTTGTCACCAGAGACAGCGTTCCTGCATCTGGACTTAGTTTAGACGTCAGCGCGACGCCCTTTGTGACAAGGTCCTGGAGATGGCGATCATCGAGTCCGAGTCCATCGCGCAGCACCGCAGCGGTATCCTGCCCCAATGCAGGCGCCGGCCGGAATCGAGGTTCGAAAACTGCTTCGTCCTGGAAATTGAAATGAAACGGCGTGCCGAGTGTGCGCGGGCGATCTGGACCGGATGATTCGACCACCATGCCACGTGCCCTGGTTTGGTCCATTTCCAGCGCTGCTGCAACCGAGTTCACTGGTCCATTTGGAACATCCCCCTTCTCCAGGGCTACAAGCCACTCGGCCAAGGAGCGCTCGAGCATGATCGGATCGATGATCTCTGCCAATTGATTGCGATGCTTGAGCCGATCGGAGAAACTCTTGAATAGCGGATTTCCCGGCAGGTCCTCGCGCCCGATCACGGTGCAAAACTTGCGCCAAAACGTCTGCGTGAAAGGCGCCGCTACAACGTAGCTGTCCTTGGTCTTGAAGGCGCTATAGGGGGCGATCGTCGGATGCGCGGAGCCCAACCGCTGCGAACTGCGGCCAGTCGCAAAGTAGATGTTCGCCATATAGCTCAGCATCGCCAAACTGGCGTCGAACGCCGCTATATCCAGAAAAGCGCCGCGTCCGGTGCGCTCTCGCTTCTCCACGGCCGCGAGAATGCCGATGGCCGCGAGTAAACCTGAAATTTCCTCTCCCAGGGGCAACCCCATCGTCACCGGCTGGCGGCCAGGTTCCCCGCTGACGTCCATAGCGCCGCTCATCGCCTGAACGACAAGGTCGTCCCCAAGTTTGTCGCGCAGCGGCCCAGTCTGGCCGAAGGCGGAAAGGCTGCAATAGATCAGCGCTGGATTGATTCCGGAGAGCACCTCCCATCCAAATCCAAGCCGGTCCGCCGTTCCGGGTGCCAAATTCTCCACGACAACATCAGCGTGCGCCGCGAGTTCGATTGCCGCTTTGCGGCCCTCCTGGCGACTTAAGTCAAGCGCAACGCTTCTCTTGTTTCGGTTGAATGCCAAAAAGCGCGCGCTGTCGCGGTTAAGCGTCGCGGCGTCGGCGAGGTTTTCGAGTTTGATGACCTCTCCCCCGAGATCCGCCAGTAGCATCGTGCACATGGATCCCGGCAGTGCCTGCGAGAATTCGATAACACGCAGTCCTTGCAGCGGCGAAAGAGCGGGGGTGCTCTGCGGCTGCGCCTGCGTGCTCATGATCTATCCACCCTTTCGCGGCAGGATCACTTCGGCCTTCGCGGTTGCCGTTACGCGAGCGCGCTGATCCACCGTTTCCATGTCGACGCACACGCTGGAGTCGGCTTCGTTGACCGCGGTCACCGTCCCCTTTACCCAGGTAGTGTCGCCGACAAAATTCGGGGCGCTGACACGCACCTTGAGCCGGCGCAACCAACCATCATCACCCATCCAGTCGTGAATTCCGTGATCGAACCAGGCGCAGCGCTGATTGCCGTAATCGTACGCGGCCGGCATGCCAATATTGTTCGCCAGTTCATCCTCCCAATGCACGCGCTCGGGCACGTCCCACACACCGTGGCTGTTCTTTATGCCGGCGCTGGGATGGCTCCTTCGGAATTCGTGCCATTGCCGATGCGCACGAACGAAGAGATATCCGAAACCCATCAGGAAACAGATGCAGTCGGTTACCGTGAGCGGCCCCTTGATGATCGGACCGACGGCATCGCCGACCGCTACGTCGTCCCAATAGCGTGGCTGCGCGCCGCGACGCGCTTGTGGCTCGCGATCGAGCGCCGCTTCGATCTCAACGAGATCCGCGTCGGTATAGGATTGGCGTTCGATCGGCTTGTATTTCCCGGTCGACTGCCCCGCCTTTCTCTCTGTGCGGAAGGTGTGCGAATAGAGCGTGCTCAGCAGCATACCGTTTTCATCGTGGTACTTGGTTTCGTAGATCTGCTGGAACTCCCGACCTGCGTAGCGCCCCTGACGCTCGATCAAATCGTGCAGCCCGCCGCTCGCCTTGACCCGTGCACCGATCTTAATCGGAGCGTGGCAGTACAGGTCTATGCCCGTAAACAGCGCGTGCACGCCGGGCAGACCGCGTGAACGCGGCCAGCCGCAAGTCATCACAAAGGTCGGATGCGCGATGATCCCGCCCCACCGCGTGCGCTCGGCATACGCAGGATCGAGCCAGCGCGGACTGTCGTCACCGATACCGATCGCGTAGTGCCGGATCGCGTCTTCGCTCGCTACGGTATTGTATTGATCGAGTTCGCGCTGTTTGCCGATGTCGGAACGCAGCACCGCTAGGGCTTCGTCCGTGATGCGTGAACCTATACGCGGCGGCGACTCGTTCATTTCAGTCTTGTCCACTGGTCTTTCCTTCACTTAATTGTTGGCAAACGCTGCCCGGATTCTCGCGCAGCGACACCCGCAGCGTGCCGCCCGCCTTCTGCGCAATGGCGGCGCTTGCAAGCGACATGATGACGAGCAGCAAAAGCGGCTTGGCAAGTGAATGCGTGCGTTTCATCGTTCTCCTCCTTCTGGTCCAGGCTAGGCGCAACTTTCGTTACTTGTCCATCCAGACATCTTCCATTCTATGGTGGGTATAGATGCCGTTGGCCCCCTTGACGTAACCCTTGAGATACGGATGCCAGCATGCGGTACTCATGTGCTGATACAAGATCGGCTGGATGCTGTCCTGCTGCAGCTTCAATTCGAGCGCCTGAACGAGCTGCTTGCGCTTCACGGGGTCGACCGTCGAAGACTGTTCATCGATGTTCGCATCGACCTCGCGATTGCAGTAATGCGTGTAGTTGAGCATCGATCCGCATTTGTAGTGTTGGTAGAACGTGACGTCAGGATCATCGACCGAAGCTGAGGGATGGTGGTAGGCCATGGTGTATGCGCCCTTCATGTACGCGCCCTGGAGCACCGAGTATTCCTTTTGCTCGATTTCCCCCTCGATGTAGATGCTGCGCAACTGATCCGCGACGAGCGAGGCACCCATCAGCCACTCGGGGCTGGACAAGCGCACGATATAAGTCGTATTCAGCTTATTTTTGGGTCCGTACCCCAGTTCCTGCATTATCTTTCGCGCTTCCGCCCGATTGCGCTCGGTGTCTTTCCCGAATCCAGGCACCGCCTCGAGCTGCTTGGGCGTGAAGCCCCAAACACCGTAGGGAGGCGGCATCATGATGCCGCCGAGAACGCCATTGCCTTGCGCAGATTTCACGAATTCCCCGCGGTCGAGCGCCAGAGAAATCGCGCGCCGCAGCTTGGCGTTATCGAAAGGCGGCGCTTTTTGATTGATCAGCAAAACGCCGGCGACATTGTTGGCAGCGGTCTCGCACACCGCTTTCGGCACCTGGGCGCGGATGTCTTTGCGCGCGTTCGCGGTCACGTCGGTGGTAGACGTCATGTCGAACTGCCCCGCCATGAACGACAGGATCCGAGTGGCCTGACTGGGCATGATGCGCCATTCGATGGCGTCCAGGTACGGCCGCCCCGGCTTCCAGTAGTCAGTGTTCTTTGCCAGCCGTATCACGTCGCTCGGCTTGAACTCCGAGACCTTGAACGGGCCGGTTCCGATCGGTTTCTGGCGCATCACGCGCCCATCGACATGGCAGGGGTAGACCGCCGACCAGCCACTCGCAAGGAAGGACAGAAAGGCCGGCTGGGGGCGCCCCAGTGTGAAGCGGACTTCGTACGGTCCGACGGCCGTGACTTCCTTGAGGTTGCCATACCATTCCTTGCGCGGATTCTTACGCCATCTCATATCCTTGCTTCCGCTCAGCGTGTCCCAGGTACATTTCACGTCCGCACTGGTGAACGGCTTGCCGTCGTGCCACTTGACGCCTTGACGCAGCTTCATCGTGAGCACCTTGTTGTCGGAGCTCCAGGACCACTCGGTGGCCAGATCCGGCTTGATCGATTCGGAGCGCGCGATCTTGTCCTGCTGATCGAAGACGAGGAGATTGTTGAACACCGCCATGAAGGGCTGCATCACCACCTGGGATGACTCCTCCAGCAGGGACGCGCTGCTCGGGTTCTCGCGCAGCGGCGCCCGCAGCGTGCCGCCGGGTTTCTGCGCAACGGCCGCAGTCGCAAGCGAAGTGATAACGATCAGGAAAAACCATTTGGAGACTGAATGCGTGCGCTTCATCGTTTACCTCCACCTAGATTTGTAGTTCTTCCGCCCTGCTGCCCTTGGCTGCAATGTCTTCTTGTACCTGCCCTTGCCGCCTCCTCTATGCAATAGCCAAATTCGTCGAGCGCGCTTGTCGATTATAGGACCGGCATCACACGCCGGTCCTGCGCGCTACTTGTCCAGCCAGACATCTTCCATGCGATTGTGCGTATAGATGCCGTTGGTCGCCCTGACGTAGCCCTTCACGTACGGATGCCAGCATGCGGTGTTCATGTTCTGGTACAACGCCACCCGGGCGACGTCCTGCTGCAGCATCAGATCGATTGTCTGAGCAAGCGCCTTGCGCATGACCGGATCGACGGTTTTGGACTGCTCATCGATCTTCGCCTCGATCTCGCGATTGCAGTGTTTCGTGTAGTTGAGCATCGCTGCGCATTTGTAACTTCCATACAATATGACGTCCGGATCGTCGCTCGACGAGGCTGTCATGCCGAAGGACATTGTGTATGCTCCCTTCATCATCGCGCCCGTGAGCACCGTGTATTCCTTCTGTTCGATTTCCCCCTCGATGTAGATGCTGCGCAGCTGATCTGCGATGAGCGAGGCGCCCGTCAGCCAGTCGGGGCTGGACAAGCGCACGACGTAATGCGTCTTCAGCTTGTTCTTGGGCCCGTACCCCGCTTCGGCCATCAGCTTGCGCGCTTCCGCCCGGTTGCGCTCGACGTCCTTCCCGAACCCGGGCACCGCCGCGAGCTGTTCGGGCCTGAGACCCCAAACGCCGTACGGCGCCGACATGATGAGACCGCCCAGACGGCCATTGCCTTGCGTAGCTTTCACGAATTCCCTGCGGTCGAGCGCGAGAGAAATCGCGCGCCGCACCTTGAGGTTGTCGAAGGGTGGCGCCTTGTGATTGATCAGCAGCACGGACGTGACATTGTTGGCACCCGTCTCGCAAATCGCTTTCGGCAACTGGGCGCGGATGTCCTTGAGGGTGTTCGTGTTCACGTTCCCGTGGCCCGAAATGTCGAATTGCCCTGCCATGAACGACAGGATCCGCGTGGCCTGGCTGGGCATGACGCGCCATTCGATGGCATCCAGATACGGCCGCCCCGGCTTCCAGTAGTCGGTGTTCTTCACCAGACGGACCACGTCGTTCGCCTTGAACTCTGCAACTTTGAACGGGCCGGTTCCGATCGGCTTCTGCCGCATCACGCGCCCGTCGACATGGCAGGGATAGACCGCCGACCAGCCGCTCGCAAGAAACGACAAAAAGGACGGCTGCGCTCGCCCCAGCGTGAAGCGAACCTCGTACGGCCCGGCGACCGTGACCTCCTTGAGGTTCTCATACCACTCCTTGCGCGGATTCTTGCGCCAATTGGAGGTCCGCTTCTCCTGGATCATGTCCCAGGTGCACTGCACGTCCGCGCTGGTGAAGGGCTTGCCGTCGTGCCACTTGACCCCCTGACGCAGCTTCAGCGTGAGCACCAAGTTGTCGGGGCTCCAGGACCATTCGGTGGCGAGATCCGGCCTGATCGTCTCGAAGCGCGCTGTCCTATCTTGCTGATCGTAGACGACAAGATTATTGAACACCGGCATCATGGGCTGGTTTACTACTATGGATGATTCCTCGAGCAAGGACGCGCTGCCCACGTTTTCGCGCAGCGGCACCCGCAGCGTGCCGCCAGACTTCTGCGCAACCGCCGCGGGCGCAAGCGACGCGATGACGAAAAGCAAGAGCCACCTGGTGACTGAATGCATGCGCTTCATCGTTCCCCTCCTTCTGTTAGAAGTGCTTCCGCCCGGCTGCCCGTGGGCGCATTCTTATGTTATGTCTATGCCTGCAGCCTCCTCATTACGCGAGTCACACTCATGCGGTGCGTTTCATTGATTGATTATAGTGGCGCGCGCTATTTGCCGGTCTTGCGCTTGACGGCGGCCAAGGTGCGTCCGCTCGGCTCGACGCGGATGGGCACATTGAGCAAGGCCGGTTTGCCGGTCGCAAACGAACGTTCGATGGCCGCGGACAGCTTGGAGGCATCCTCGACGAGTTCGCCGTGACACCCCAGACCTTGGGCCATGAGCTCGTAATTGCGAAACTCGAGGTCGGTAGCGACGGCCCGACCGTAGATGCCCACCTGCTGCGCCTTGTCGGTGGTCCACGCGCAGTCCGTGCCGACGATCGAAACCACGGGCAGCTTCAAGCGCGCCGCGGTGTCCAGTTCCATAGCGTTGAATCCGAAGGAACCGTCGCCGGTGAGCTGCAGCACGCGCGTACCGGGCAGTGCAACCTGCACGCCCAATGCCATCGGCAGACCCGAGCCGAGCATCCCTATCGGGGTCAGGCCACCCCAGCGACCGGGCCGGTAGGCGGGCACGAAGCTGCGCACCCAGGAAGAGAAGTTACCGCCGTCAAACACCATCACCATGTCGCGATCCTGCACCTGCATGATGGCCTTGGCCACGTCCATCGGATGCATGGGTCTCTTCCCCGTGGCAAGCGCGTTGAACTCAGCCACCTGCCGATCCTGCGCGGTTCGCAACGCATTGACCCAGGGTCGATCCTTCCAGACATGTTTGTTTGCTTCCGCGAGCATCTGCTCGAGCACCGCGCCGACATCACCGACGATGCCTACCTCGGCCTGGCGGTTCCTGCCTATCTGCGCAATGTCCGGATCGATTTGAATGATCTTCGCCGCACCGAACGCTGCGCCGAATCCGACCGGATAGTCCAGTTTCTTCCCCAGAAGAACGACGACATCGGCCTCCTTGATGCGCAGGCCGGCAGCGCGCATGCGATTGTCGAACAGGCCAAAGCAAAGCGGATGGTCATCGGGCACCGCGCCGCGCGCCTGCTCCTCGGTGAATAGCGGCGCTCGCACCGTTTCTACGAAGCGTTGCAGCGTCGCGGGTTCGCAAGCGTAGCCCGCCGGGCCGCTGGCGATCACGACGGGACGCTCGGCGTTCTTCAGCAGCGCGACGGCCTGCGCCACCGCGGCCGCATCGCCCTGAACGGCGCCGCGATAGCGGCCGCGCTGCGGATCGATCACGGCGATCGCCTCCGCATCCACAGCCTGTTCCTGATAGTCAATCGGAATGGTCAGATGCACGGGTCCGCGCCGGCCGGTCAGCGCATAACGGAACGCCTGGTGCACATGCTCCGCCATGCGCTCGGCGCTCGGCACCATCCACGCGCCCTTGGTCACGGGCTTCGCCATGCCGATCTGGTCTATCTCCTGCATCGCGCCCTTGCCGAGCGTGTAGGACTCGGCGCAACCGGAGATCGAGATGATCGGCGCCTCCCCATACAGCGCATGGGTCAGGCCCGCGATCGCATTGGCATGCCCCGGCGTGGTGTACATGCATACCGCAGCCTTGCCGCTCGCGCGGCTGTAGCCCTCGCCCATGTGCACCGCCGCCGCCTCGTGGCGCGTGTCCCACAGCTTGATCTTGCTGTCGGCGAGCACGTCCAGGATCGGCAGCGTGTGATCCCCTGCAACGGTGAAGATATGCTCGACACCTTCGCGTTCAAGCGCCTGCACCAATAGCTGCGCACCGGTGGTTCTTGCCATGTTCTGACCTCTCCTCTCAAGTGCCGGGCATGGCGAACGCCATGGCTCCCGGCTTTATAAAATGCGGTCGTCAGCGCGGCGCGAAAATGTCGATGCTACTTGTTGGGCGCTTTGCGGATGCGCCGCACGATGTTGCCCCAGTTCGCAAGCTCCGAGCGGATGAAATCACGCGCCTCCTCGGGCGTGCTCGGTATCGCCTCGGCGTTGATCCCGGCCAGTTGCGCGCGCACTTCGGGCGAATTGAGCGCGTCGTTTACCAGCTTGTTCAGGCGCCTGATGATGGGCTGCGGTGTGCGCGCCGGAGCCAACAGCACGTACCAGGAAGTGATCTCGAATCCCGGAAAGCCTTGTTCGGCCATGGTCGGAATATTCGGCATGAGCGCAGAACGCGTGCGGCTGCCAATGGCGAGCGTGCGTAGCCGCCCCTGGCGCACCAGAGGCAGCCCGGTAATGGTGTCAAACATCGCCTGGATGCTTCCGACCAGCAGGTCCTGCACGGCGGGCGGCGCGCCTTTGTAGGGGCTGATGACGAATTTCACGCCGATCAAATCCTGGAAAAGCTCGGCCGCCATATGCGGCGATTGCCCAACGCCGGAGGAGCCGAAGTTGATCGACGCGGGGTTGGCGCGGATCAGCGCGACCAGCTCGGACACGTTCTTGGCCGGCACGTCGTCGCGCACGTTCAGAACGATCGGGAAACTCATCACCATCGAGATCGGCTCAAAGTCGGCGAGAATATCGTAGCCGACGTTGCGTTCCGTGTGCGCCACCACCGCCACCGGGCCCGGGTTGCCCATCACCAGCGTGTAGCCGTCCGGTGCAGCCTGAGCGGCCAAACGCATGCCGATCATGCCCCCGGCGCCAGGTCGCGCATCGGCCACCAGCGGTTGCCGCAGCTCGGCGAGCACTCGCGCGCTGAGCAGCCTGGCGGCAACGTCCGTGGGTCCCCCGGTCGAAGAAGGCACGATGACGCGGATCGGTTTCTCCGGCCAAGTACCCTGCGCAAACGCCTTTGCCTGCCACAGGGCAAATACAACCATCAGCAGGGCATTGAGCCCGGCAACAAACCGTCGTCTATTCATGCTGGCCACCTGCACAAGTTAATTGCATGGTACAGATCGAATAACCCAATCAGATAACAGCTGATGCTGACAACGAATCCAACTCCGCATCGCTCAAGGCCAGTTTCTCCCGCAGAATTGCGCGGCTATCCGCACCGAGCGGCACGCTGGGCGACTCGGGCAGCAACGCCTGGCCATCGAAGCGCAAAGGGCTCGCGGCGGCGGCAATGCGGCCATACTCGGGATGCTCCACCCAACGCAGCGCCCCGCGCGCGTGCAAGTGCGGGTCGTGCATGACCTCCACGAGTTCGCGCACGGGCGCGCACGCAACGCGATGGGCCACCAGTCGCGCAAACAACTCATCCCGCGCAAACGGCTGCGTCCAGCTGGTCACCAACGCATCGACCTCGTCCATGCGACTCGCGCGTTTCTGCATGCTGGAATAGCGCGGGTCGCCGATGAGGGCCTCCTGCCCGAAGGCGGTCAACAGCGATTTCCAGTGCTCCTCGTGATTGACGATGATGGCGATGTGCCCGTCCCTGGCCGGGTAGACGTTGTAGGGGCAAAGCGTAAGGCCGCCATGGCGGTTGCCGGTGCGGGCATACGGCCGGTCAGGCTCCGCGTAGATCATGCCGAGGTTGGAGGCGAGCGAGAAATACGAGGCCTCCAGCATCGACACCTCGACGGCGCCGCCGCGGCCGGTGCGCGCGCGCTGCAAGAGAGCCGTGACGATGGCGCCATACAGGTGCACACCTGCGTTGAAATCGCAAAGGGCCGGTCCCGCCTTGAGCGGCGGCTCGCCCGGGTAGCCCGTGACGCTCATGATGCCGCTCATCGCCTGCACCGTCAGATCCATTGCCGGGTAGTCGCGGTAAGGACCGTCGGCGCCGTAGCCGGACGACGACGCGTAGACGAGGCGTGGATTGCGTGCGCGCACCGCGGCCTGACCCAGCCCCAGCTTGTCCATCACGCCGGGCGCAAAATTTTCGACCAGCACATCGGCCCCTTCCGCCAGGCGCAGCAGGATGTCGCGCCCGGCCGCCGTCTTCAAGTCCAGGCACAGGGAACGCTTGCCGGCATTCAGCATCGCGTAGGGCAAGCGCGGGCCCTTGTCCACGGTGCGCCTGCGCATATGCTCGCCGCCCGGAGGCTCGATTTTGATGACCTCGGCCCCGGCCGCCGCCATCATGAACGTCGCGTAGGGGCCGTTGTAGATCTGGGACAGGTCGAGCACGACCGTCCCCGAAAGCGGCAGGTCCATCATCGTCCGCGAAAACGCGGCGCGCGCTTTTCGGCGAACGCGGCGCGGCCTTCCTGCACGTCCTCCGTCTGCTGCAGCATGTAGCCGACCATCTGCTCGAGCCTCAGTCCGTCCGCAAGATCCAGATCGCGCGAGCGCAGCGCAAGCTCCTTCGCCGCCTGCACGGCGAGCGGCGCATTGGCCGCGATGCGCCGCGCAAAATCGTAGGCCGTGGGAAGCAATTGCTCGCGCGGCACCACGCGGTTGACCAATCCCCAGCGCTCTGCCGTCGCAGCTGTCATCGCATCGCCGACCAATAGCATTTCCATGGCGATGCAATGCGGCAACTGCCTCGCGATGCGCTGCGTGCCGCCGTTGCCGGCGATGACGCCGCGCTTCACTTCGGCCAGACCAAACGTCGCCTCGGGCACCGCGACGCGTATATCCGTTGCGAGCAGCAACGTCGTGCCACCGCCTATGGCGAGCCCATTCACCGCCGCGATCACGGGTTTCCACACCTCGAGCCCGCGATTGAGCAGCTGCCCCTTTTGCGTCAGAAACTTTTCTGCCGGATCGACCTCGCGACCGATCCAGGATTTGAGGTCGGCGCCGGCGCAAAAAGACCTTTCGCCTGCTCCCGTAATGATGGCGACGCGCACGGCCGGATCGTCGCGCACGCGCATCCAGGTCTCCGACAACGCCTGGTAATGCTCGGCGTCAAGCGCGTTCAACTTCTCCGGCCGGTTCATCGTGATCAAAGCGATGCCGTCGGCGTCAAGTTTGAAGTCGATTGACATGGCCTATTTCCTCCCGCTCAGCAGATGGCGTGCAACCACCATGCGCTGCACTTCCGATGGTCCTTCACCTATGCGCCGGATGCGCAGCTCCCGATACCAGCGTTCGAGCGGAAGCTCCTGGCTTACGCCCAGGCCGCCCATGATCTGGACGGCGCGATCCACCACCCGGCCGGCGGTCTCGGTGGCGACTACCTTCGCGATCGAAGACTCCACTTTCATATCGTGCCCGAGATCGCCCTGCCACGCTGCCTGCCAAGTCAACAAGCGCGCCGCGCGCAACTCCATTTCGCTGTCGGCGATCATCCACTGGATCGCCTGTTTGTCGGCGAGCTTCGAGCGGAAGGTTTCGCGGATCTTGGAATATTCGATTGCCATCTCGAGCGCTTCCTGCGCGATGCCGATCGTAGCTGCGGCGTAGGGAACGCGCCCCTCGACCAGCCATTTGTTGCACAGTGCGAAGCCCTGCCCTTCCTCGCCCAAGCGGTTCTCTTCGGGCACCTCGACATTGTCGAAGAACATTTCGTAGGGATAATAGGAGCGGATCACCGGAATCGCGCGCGTGGAGAGGCCCTTGGCGTTGCCTTCCACGATGAAGCAGGAAATGCCCGCCCGGTCACCACCCGTCCCGGTGCGCGCAAACACCAGTCCCCAGTCCGCGCCGGCAGCGCCCGTGATCCACATCTTCTGCCCGTTGAGTATGTAGCGATCGCCGCGCTTTTCCGCGCGCGTGCGGATCGCACGCGCAGGATCTGCACCGCCGGAGGGCTCGCTGATCGCGACGAAGCACTTCTTTCCGCTCTTTACCGCGGGTATCAAGTAGCGTTCGATCTGATAGCGTGTGCCCAGTTGCACGGCATTGGGCGGGTCGGAGCCGAAAGCGCCGCACGCAGGCACGTAGGCGCCCATGCGGCAGCGCGCGGCCTCTTCGGCGACCACCGCCTGCCCGAGCAGGTTTAGGCCCGCGCCGCCATATTCCACCGGCGTGCGATAAGCCCACACGCCCATCTCGCGCGCCTTGGCGCGCAGTGGCTCGAGCATTTCCGGCGGCATTTCGTAGGCATCGTGCGGAAGCTTTTCCTCAAGCGGCCGCACTTCGTTCTTCATGAACCGGCGCACACTCTGCTGCACCATGCGCAGTTCTTCCGGCAACTCCCATGCACCCAATGACATTTCCACCTCCCTTTTTTCGCATTATGCGACATATTATGAATGAATGCTTCTGCGGGGCGGCTGGTGATGGGGCCGCTGTGCGCGCAGTCACGCTATGTGTGGCACAATTCATGCAATTGCGTGCAGCGGACTTCACCGATTCCCGGATCGCGGCAGAATTCACGCGGCTATTATCAGATCATGCACCGCTTTTGCCTCTGATCGCGTGGTGGAAACGGCCGCCACTTCCGACTTGAGAACACCGCCGCAATCGTCGGAACTATCACCGCTGAAACCTGCCTGACTGCATAGGCAGGTGCCGAGATTGCAAAAATGCATGCCGGAAATCCTATCGATGCCCCGGACTACGAAACCACTGTGCTCGTCTTGCAGGGCGGCGGTGAACGAACATTGGCAGGCGGGGCTCGAAGACTTCACGCGCAGCGTAAATCACCCCGAATGGCTGCGCGGATCGACGCTGGCAGAAGGCATCCGCGTGTACGATCTGACGCGTTAATCCTGGATGCGATATTCAATCCGATCTTCGCCTGCCGTTGAGACGGTGGTGCGCGGCAGCTGTACTTCGCCAAAGGAGATGCCATGAAGCTCAAGGACAAAGTTGCAATCGTCACCGGCTCGGCGAGCGGTATCGGCCGCGAAATCGCCACCGTCTATGCGCGCGAGGGCGCCAAAGTGGTGATCGCGGATCTGGACGAGCGGGCGGCAGAGGCCGTGGCCGCACAGATTCGCGCGCAACGCGGCACGGCGATGAGCGTCGCCATGGACGTGACCGCGGAAGATGCGGTAACAGCGGGAGTGGCGTCGGTGATCGCGGCCTTTGGCGGCGTCGACATACTGGTGAGCAATGCCGGGGTGCAGATCGTTCACCCGCTCGAGGAATTTCCGTTCGAGGAGTGGAAAAAGCTGCTCGCTATACATCTGGACGGCGCGTTTCTGACAACCCGGGCCTGCCTGCCCCACATGTACGCCTCCGGGCGCGGCGGCAGCATCATCTACATGGGTTCGGTGCACTCCAAGGAGGCGTCGCTATTGAAGGCGCCCTATGTCACCGCCAAACACGGTCTGATTGGACTCGCCAAAGTCGTGGCGAAGGAAGGCGCGAAGCACGGCGTGCGCGCCAACGTCATCTGCCCCGGATTCGTGCGCACGCCGCTGGTGGACAGACAGATCCCCATGCAGGCGAAGCAACTGGGCATTTCCGAAGAGCAGGTCATACGCGAGATAATGCTCAAAGAAACTGTGGACGGCGAGTTCACCACCCTCGCGGACGTGGCCGAGGTGGCGCTCCTATTCGCTGCGTTTCCGTCCAACGCGCTTACCGGCCAGTCGCTGGTCGTGAGTCACGGCTGGTTCATGCAGTGAGGCGCGCGCGCACGCTATAGGCGCGGCGCCTCGATCCCGATCTGGCCATCGTCGATCTTGGCATGCCGGTGCTGAACGGAATCGGAACCGCGCGCGAAATCGGCAAGCGCTCCCCGCGCACCCAAACCATACTCCTCACCATGTTCGAGGAAGAGGCGCACGTCCTCGGCGCATTGCAGGCCGGCGTCCGCGGTTATGTTTTGAAGGCACAGGCGGCAGCCGATCTCGTCAGGGCTATCCGCGAAGTGTCCCACGGCCTGATCTACCTGAGCCCGGGCATCTCGCGCGCTGTGGTGGATGCATTTCTCAACAAGAAGAGCACCTACAAGGAGGATCCGTTGACCGAGCGCGAGCGACAGGTCTTGCAGCTGATTGCCGAAGGCAAGAGCACCAAGGAAGTCGCGCAAATACTCGGCGTCAGTTTCAAGACCGCCGAATCGCACCGCATGCGCATTATGAGCAAGCTCGATCTGCACAACACGGCCGGGCTGGTCCGCTACGCCGTTCGGCGCGGCCTGGTGCAAGCGTGAACGCGGCCCCCGGGGTTCAAACCGGGGTGCGAGCACGCGGAGTCCAATTCGCATCCGGCCGCGAGCGCGCTCGCCCGGCCGCGGCTATTTGCGCTAGGAACGATTTCAAGTATAGTGCCCGATAGAATAAGAAATATAAATCTGGCCGCTTAGACACGAGGGATCCCCATGAATAGATCTTCCTTTGCAGTATTGCGCACGCTGAGCTTGGGCGTGTCTTTGGCAATAGCGGGCTCAGCCGCCGCGCAGCAGGACTATCCCAACAAGACCATCCGCCTGATCGCCCCCAATCCGCCAGGCGGCAGCACTACCATCTATGGGCGCCTCATCGGCCAGAAGCTGACCGAGGCCTTTGGTCAGCAAGTGATCCTCGATAACCGCGGCGGCGGCAACGGCTTGATCGGTGGCGAGCTTGTGGCAAAGGCTCCGCCGGATGGCTACACCCTCGAACAAGTATCGAGTACGCATTACATCACGCCGCTCTTGATACGTGCGCCCTACGATCCGATCAAGGATTTCACCACGGTGGCGACCTATGTCCGCAACGAAACCGTTCTGGTGGTCAATCCAGGGGTGCCGGCCAAGAATTTGCGGGAGTTCATTGCGCTCGCCAAGTCCAAACCCGGAGCGCTCAATTACGCTTCATCGGGCGGCGGCAGTCCGCTCCATCTGTCGGGGGCGTTGTTTGAACAGGTGGCGGGCGTCCACATGCAACACATTCCGTACAAGGGAGGCGGGCCGGCCCTCACCGACCTCATCGGCGGTCAAGTACAACTCTCCTTTCAAACGCCCGTTGCCTCCATTGGACATATCAAAGGCGGCAGGCTCAGGGCGCTTGCCATCAGTGGCGACAAGCGTTCGCCGAGCATGTCCGAGGTGCCGACCTTCGCCGAGGCGGGCCTGCCGGGTTTCACCGCGCTGGCGGGTTACCAGGGGATCATTGCGCCGGCCGGCACGCCGGCTGCAATCGTGAATAAGCTGTCGGCCGAGATCGGCAAGATCGTGGCCATGCCGGATTTCATCCAAAAGCTGGCCGACCAGGCCGCCGAGCCCTATTACACCAAGCCGGAGCAGTTCGGCGCGTTGGTCAAGGAGGACACGGCTAGGTTCATCAAGGTCATCAAAGACGCCAATATAAAGGTCGATTGACAATCCGGCGGCATGCCTGGCCGGCCCGTTGCGGGACAAACTCCACAGGAGGTGTAGCCATGGGAACAACAGCGGTCCTTTCCGATTTCGCGAGCAAGACCCGTATCACGGACATCAGCGCCGAGGCGATCGCCGCGACGAAGCGCCATATCCTGGATTGCACGGGAGTGGGCCTTGCGGCGACGATGGAACCCGCGGGGCGCATCGTCTTGGACATCACGCGCGAGCAAGGCGGCGCACCGCAGGCGCGCGTCATCGGGTCGAGCCTGCGTACCAGCGCGGTTTCCGCGGCATGGGCCAACGGCGCCCTTTCACACCTGCTCGACTTCGACGATACCGGCTTTTCGCACCCGACGGCCTGCATCCTGCCTGGCGCACTTGCAATGGCCGAGGAAGCGGGCGCAACCGGCGGCGATCTGGTGGCGGCCGTCTGCGTCGGCTTGGAGGTGTTCGAACGGATGTCCTTGTCCGGCCGGCAGCACGAGCCCGAATTGCGGCGGCGCGGCTTTCACCCCACTTCGCTCTATGGTTGCTCGGCAGCAGCCGCAGCGGCAGGCAACATCGTCAGGCTGAACCCCAAGCAGATGAGCGTTGCCATTGGGCTCGCCGCGGCCAACGCGGGAGGCCTGACACAGCATTTCGGCACCTGGGGTAAGGGCGTTCACGCGGGCAACGCAGCGCGCGCCGGCGTCACCTCCGTCCTGCTCGCTCGCAAGGACTACTTCGCCGACCCTGATGGCCTAGACGGCGACTACGGTTTCTTTTCTGCATTTCACGGGGCGGGCAACTACAATTTTGACAAGGTGGCGGACGCTTTGGGTTCGCACTGGTCGATCGTCGATCCGGGTCTCACGATCAAACGCTATCCGTGTTGCGGCGGCAATCTGCGCGCGCTTGACGCCGCGCGCGGCCTCCTCGCGGAGCACGGTATCAAGTTCGACGACGTCGCCAAGCTGGAAGTAGATGTGCATCCGGACCTGCTTTGCACCGTACGCTTTCACAAGCCCACCCAGGGCTTCCGCGGCAAGTTTTCCATCGACTATGTACTGGCGGCAATGCTGCTGGACGGCCGCGTCGACCTGGACTCCTTCTCAGACGAGTACTGCAATGCGCCGCGCATGCGCGCATCGCTGGACAAGGTGCAGGTCAACGCGCACGCGGACTGGCCCAACGACGCGACGTCGCGGCGCAAGTCCCCCGTCACGATCACCATGAAGGACGGTCGCAAGTTCACCAAGAGGGTAGACAAGGTGCGCGGCAGCCCCGCAGACCCGATGACCCGCGACGAACTGGTCGACAAATATCGCAGCTGCGCCTCGCGCGTGCTGAAGGGCGAGCGCCTGCAGCGGTCCATCGCGGCGCTGGAGAATCTCGACCAGCTTGCGACGGCCAAGGATCTGATCGATACCCTGACCGTGTGAAAGCCCCGCTCGCGCATCAGGCGCGCCGACTCCCCCGAGCCCCGCTGCAAGTACAATTGCAGCGGGCGCGAGCGCGCCTCGCTTCATGATCCATACCAGGCATTTGCTGTCCCGACCGAGCCCGCGCTCGAGGTCGAGTACCGAGCGCAGCGATTCGCTCAACCTGCCGCGTGCTTCTAATTCGATATCGACACTGAGCCCTGCTTGACACGCGAGGCGAGCCTCGCGTCGGATTTCAGCGCGCCCACTGCGTCGCTTAGGATATGGACAGCTTCGTTCAGTAGAACGTCTTTGGCATTTTTCCGGGCCTTTTCAGCCGCCAGTTCATTGGCAAGATTGCGTTCGTCAGGCTGCAGGCCGTCATCGCGCAGCTCGCTGCCCCTCTCCAGCGCGGGGCTCGCCTTGCGCGCCGCAACCTCGTGGACGCTCGCGCCGGCGTCCGTCTGCACTTCCCTTGACTTACGCCGAGCCTCCAGTGCATCGCGTTCTTTGCGCCGAGCGGCTTCGTTCAGCGAGAGCAGGTTCTTCTTGCGCTGTAGCCTGAATTCGGCGATGTCTGCCTGCAGCTGGCGGAAGTCCTTGTCCTTTTTCACACGGCCCTCATGCAGTGTCAGCAGGACGGGCAACAGAGCTTTCAAGTCGCCCGCGGGCGCATACGCGGCTGCCTCGACCTGGGCCCAGGGCAGCGCGTTGCCGAAGCTGGATTCGCCAAAGTTCTCCGCGTCGGAAACCGCGGGAAAGAGGATATCCGGTTTCACGCCGCGCAACTGGGTAGTGCCTCCATTGACGCGAAAGAACTGTGCGATGGTCATTTTCAATTCGCCGAATTGCGGTTTATTGTTCTTGGCGACGCGATCGAGATCGACAACGCTTTGCACGGTGCCTTTGCCAAAACTCGGCTCGCCAACGATCAGGCCGCGGCCATAATCCTGAATAGCAGCAGCAAAGATCTCCGACGCAGACGCCGAACTTCGGTTGATCAGAACGCCTAAGGGGCCATCCCAGGCAACACCGGCCCGCGTGTCGCTCGCCACGGAAATCTCACCGGTTGCGTTGCGTTGCTGCACTACGGGTCCTTTGTCGATAAACAACCCGGTCAGATTAACCGCTTCGGTCAATGAACCACCGCCGTTATTGCGCAAGTCGATCAGTACGGCGTCGACCTTTTCCTTTTTCAATCCGTCCAGCAGGCGAGCGACATCGCGGGTCGCGCTGCGGTAATCCTTGGCACCTCTTGCTCTGGCGGCGAAATCCTCGTAGAACGAGGGGAGGGATATCACACCGACGCGCCGAGTGGCCCCCGCGTCCGTTACGGACTGGACGGATGCCTTGGCGGCCTGCTCCTCCAGACCGATCGTCTTGCGAACGAGAGACACGAGTTTGTGTTTGCCATCTGGCCCGGCGCCCGCCGGGAGCACGTCGAGGACGACCACCGAGTCGGGCGCGCCGCGAATCAGCATTACGGCGTCATCGAGGCGCCAGCCCTGAATATCCGTCATGACGCCGTTTTCGCCCTGGGCAACGCCGACGATGCGGTCCCCGACCCGTAGCTGGCCCGAGAGGCTTGCCGGTCCCCCGGGTACCAGTTCTCGTATCGTGGTGTAGTCATTGCGCTCCGCCAGCACTGCGCCTATCCCGACCAGCGAAAGCCGCATCGAGATGTTGAATTCCGCCGCTGCGCGTGGTCCCATGTAGTTGGTGTGGGGCTCGATCGCGGTGGTGTAGGCGTTCATGAATACCTGAAAGGCATCTGCGCTCTTTACCTGGCCGATGCGCTTCAGGAAATTGTCATAACGCTTATCCAGTATTTCGACGATGCTTTTGTCATCCTTCCCGGCAAGCTTGAGCCGCAGCCAGTCGTTCTTGACCCGTTTGCGCCACAGATCGCGCATTTCCGCTTCGGTCTTGGGCCAGGCTGCTTTTTCCCGTGCGTATTGGTAGCTTTCGTCCTTCTGGAAATCAAAACCCTTCTTGAGCAGAGCGCGGGCGTACACAAAACGCTCGGCCGCGCGCCGCTCGTAAAGATTGAAGATGGTGAACGGAACGCCAAGGTCTTGCTTGAGGATGGCGTCGTCGAGCTGGGTCCGCGCGTCGGAAAGGCGATCGATGTCGGCCTGAACAAAGAATAGCTTCTCGGAATCAAGGGCTTTAAGAAACTGGTCGAAGATCTTCTCCGACAAGGCGTCGTTGAGCGGCACCCCTTTGTAGTGATAACGGGCAAGAATATCAGCCGCCACGTATGCCGCCTGAGCCTCGTGCTGTACCGGCTTCAACTCTGGCGGATAAGGCGTCCCCGCATCGAGCGCCGCACCTTGCGCTGCCGTTGTCAACGCAAGGAATAGCCATAGCAGTTTCTGTTTCATTCGTGCTCCATCTCATGGCACCAAAAAGTTCCGCCGCCAGTATGCCTTATGCCGCCGCGGTAATGGCGCCGAACTCGATTTGACCCACGAGCCGGCATTTCGTTGCATCCAGTCGCAGAGGTCAGGCTTGCCTCTCAAAGAGCGGCGCCCTGCCTGCCCAAGTGCCCACGCGGTTCGGTTCGTACGGAATCTTCCCGCGTCTGCGTCTCTGGCATGCTCCCGCCATCCAGGGTAACGCATGTTTCCGGTTCTGCGTAGCGCCGAAGCAGCGCGCGCACGCGCGCTGCTTTCGTTGCCAGTGGCCTGGCGTCATGGAATGATCCATGACTGCTGCATTGATACGTGCCGTTACATTGCTCGCAATTTCGACTGGCGTTTTCGCATAGAATACGGATGACTTGCCAAAGTGTGCAGCCGCGGAAAACCCGCCCAGCGCGTCCATCCTCGACGAGTTCGCAGCCATAATGTGGTCACGGCTCCGGTGTTGGGCAATCCGGTCGTCCTCGAGAAGCGGGACGGTCGTATGTGGATTTTCTGGCCACATGGGCGTGCCTGACAAGCGTGCTGCTCGGCCTTCGCTTTCGGCGCCGCTTCGGGCGCTGTTTGTGGGCCGATGTCGGCATGTACCAACTCGGTTGCTACAACGTGAGCGAATACGTACTCGACTGGATCGCGAATCGCACGCCCGGGGAGCGAATCGGTAACCGCCACCGTCAATATGCGCCGCAAGGCTGCTATCGCTGCGCAGGCGATGACGCATGGTGCGCGCTCAGCGTTCGGGACGATGCGGATTGGGTCGCGCTCGGGATCGCCTGAAGGCGTGGCGTGAGGTCGCGAATATGTTTTTGGTGCCTTTCGGCCCATTTTGATGGAAGGAAATGCTGTGACTAAATCTTGCTATGCAGTGATGCGCCTGCTGATCGTGGGCGTATCGATGGCTATCGCAGCTCCTAGCTTTGCGCAGCAGGCTTATCCCAACAAGCCGATCCGCTTCATTGTCCCCTATCCTCCCGGAGGCACCACCACCCCGCTGGCACACCTCGTCGGCCAAAAGATAAGCGAGAGCTGGGGCCAGCCTGTTATCGTCGACAACCGTCCGGGTGGCAACACCTTTATCGGCACCGAAGCGCTGGTGAGATCCGCAAATGATGGTTACACCATCATGCTGGCAGCAGGCAGCCTTACGCTCGTTCCACAGTTGATCCCAGCACCGTACGATCCGCTGAAGGACCTGGCTCCAGTCGCTACCTTCGCCAGGACCGCATTCATTCTGCTCGTCAATCCCTCGGTGCCGGCCAACAATTTGAAAGAACTCATCGCCCACGCCAAATCCAAACCTGGGCAGCTGAATTACGCCACGCCGGGCGCCGGCGGACCGCAACACCTCGCGCATGAACTGCTCAACCTGGCGGCGGGAATCAAGACGCAACATATTCCCTACAAAGGAGCGGGCCCTGCCCTGACTGACCTCATCGGCGGGCAAGTGCAAATGTACTTTTCCACCACCGTTACCGCCATTCCTCACGTCAAGGCCGGCAAGATCAGAGCTATCGCGATCTCCGGTGACAGCCGCTTGCCCGCCTTGCCTCAGGTGCCCACGTTCGCGCAGGCCGGTCTGACGGGTCTGGATTCGCAGGGGGTATGGTATGGAGTCATCACGCCAGCCGGTACGCCGAAAGCCGTCATCAACAAGATGTCGACCGAAATCGGCAAGTTCATGGCCATGCCCGATTTCAAGGAGAAGCTGCTTGCCCAAGGGCTAAGCCTCTTCTACTCCAACCCTGAACAGTTCGCTGCGCTGCTCAATGCGGATACCGCCAGTTACGCCAAAGTGATCAAGGCGGCAAATATCAAGTTCGAAAACTGACACTGGGCGCAGCTGCGCGTTTAGGAAAGCGACGTGGCCGGGCTGAGTTTGATGCCCCTTTCCCCCCAAACGCGGGTGGGTCAATCGACCCTCCAAATCCGTTGCGCCGTCTTCCTAGTCCGGTCTAGGCCCGATTTATTGCCGAGAAAGCGCCGAAAACGCCACGTTTACCGGCTTGGTCATGCTGGCACGGGATGTGCAAGCGTTGGTCTAAAGGCAAACAACCGCACCGCATGTGCGACGGGGGAACGACAAATGGGCTCGGTATTGAAATGGAACGCAAAACTGAAGCTGACTATGCCCAAGGCACTGCGCAGCGGCCATGACGAGGCGCGCGCCGAATTGGTTCGGGCAATGATGGAAGGCGGTCCGATCGCCATAGCGGCGAGGCAGGTCACGCAACTTTGTCTGCCGCATTTTGCGGACGAGGAAAAGACCGTCTTTCCGGTATTGGCATTGCTGCCCTATCTGGAGCAAGGCAGTCTGCGACCGGAAATGATGGATGTCATGCCGCTGATTGTCGATTTTCGCGCCAAGCGCGCTGCGCTCGACGACCATCACCGATCGATCCTCGCCGCAATCGACGCGCTACTGCGAGCCGCGCACAAGGAGAAGAACAGGGAATTCGCCGAATTCGCGCACAACTTGAGGGTTCACGAGCAGATTGAAGAGGAAGTGATCTACCCCACCGTGATCCTGATCGGCAAATACCTTCGCGAAAAGCTCGCGGGCTAGTCATCTCGGCGCCAAGGGCAATGGCGGCTGTCCGGGCTGGGCAGGTGCTATTGCCGCCGCAACGCTTCACGCCCGGCGCGCCGTGCTTGCCCCCTCGAACATATTCATGCCATGCCCAGCGGGCTCGCAGCGGGAACTCAGTACGACGGGCGTTCCCTCGCCTCGTTCTTGATCGCTTTGCCGCCCTTCTCGATGTCCTTGCCCATGCCTTCCACGGTGTTGCAGCCGGTAAGCGTGGCAAATAGGCTAACCAGGAAGAGTGCCGCCATTAGCGGCGCGAGAATCCGTTTGATCATGGTTGATCTCCTCGGATGAAAGTTCAAAGGCTTAAAGATTGGGTTTCGCCCATGCGTCGCCGTCAAGACGCGTGCGATTCCACCCCAACCCCATGGGAGACGAATTCGACGTTCGACGCATCGATCACGCCGATGCGCCGCCCCAAATCCCAGTCCGGATCTTCGCCCAGATACTCGAGGGACACCAGCCGGCCGCTGACGGGGGCCATGGTACTCTCCCACGTGTGTACGACCAGAGCCAGAAAATCCTTGTGGTAGCGCACGATGTCGCCAGCGACCAGTTGTCCTGATTCCATTTCCTTCGTCCTCAAACGTGGGTTAAGCGGCCGGAGCCGGCGGCGCAGCATAGGGCGCAATTCGTCGCACTGGCCGCCCGGCCCGCGACGATGCGTACAAGGACATTCGACCCCGCCCGCCGGTCGAACTTCCTTCAACCGAGCTTCCTGCTTAACGGCGTCCAGTCAAATTCGCGATGCCGCATACGCCGGCATCAAATCCCCGCAAAGCTATGTCTACGCTTCACGGGAATTGCGAGCAGACGACAAGCGCGCCCGAATTCGCTTGCATCTTTGAAATGCGGGCGGGTCGCGGCCGCGTACTCCCACTCGGTTTCGTAAAGCTCGGATTCGTCCGCATCGCCCTCGTCCAGATTGGGTTCGACGAGATCGAATTCGTCTGAATCGAATTCTTCGTAGAGCAAATACTCAGTATCGGCGGCATTCATAGTGCGTCCTTTCAACTAAGACTTCCACGGTCCGAACATCCGTTACGCGCATCGCACGCAGCATTCGCGGGGCGCTTACGGCTTTCGCTTTCCTTGAATGCTGATTGCAGTCTAGACATGACCATGACCAGAAACAGCTAGGCAAAACCCCCATTCACTCTGGGGGGAAATACGCAATGGGGCTCGTCTGCCAGTCCTGATTTCAGCGATGCCGGAATCCATGTCCGCCTCCATGCACGCCGATGCCGATCCCGATCGACGGTCCGTAGTAGGCTGGCGGGCGGTAATACGCAGGCGCATAATGGCCCGGCGCTCCGGCGTAATAGCCCGGACCGACCGGAACCGCGACGCATCCTCCAAGCACCCCTAGCACGGCCAGTAACCACAGCACAAACCCCACACTGATTAAGTTCATTGTCACGCCTTCCGTGACGACTTGGACACTCACCCATTGGCGAATTTCCCGGCGAACATAGAAAAAAGTGTGTGATGCGTGTTACGAACTCCGACCAGCTTCATCGCCGCCTGTTTCGCCAAGCGTTGGCTTGACGAACCGGGCATTCCGAAGTCGATGACTCGAAGCATCGTGATATTTGTCGCCGCGGCAGTCGTATCCTATGGCGTGTGGTCGATCTGCTAATTGTCTGACGGCAATCGCCGGCTTCCGCGCCAGTCCTGAAGTGACACCCAGTTCATCAGAAATGTGGCTGGACGTTTTGTTCGGCGCAGATCATGCGCGCTTCCATGGTCGTGACGTACGGGTTCTTGCTGACCTGGATGAAGCTCGATGTTCCTGAACTCTCCCTACGGATCAGAGGCGAAGAGCCCTCAAGCACGGCCTCCCTCGGAATGCGGTAAAGGTCGCCTGTGCCAACGTCGACATAGGCCCCAGGCTTGTCGATGTCTCGCCACGTCATTTGCAGATGTCTGAATGATTGCTTCGGTTTTATTGATGCGTTTTCAGGTTGGTGTGCCATTTTGATTCGTCCTTTCAGACTTGACAGGAAAAACTCCGACGCTCAATTCGCGCGGAAAAACCATGGCCCTTCGCACCGGGGTGGCGTCAGATTTGACCGATATGCCGAGTGCGAGTTCCAATCGGCCGATTACGGCTTTCGGCCGCCTCGCACTGGCCGCTGGAAACAAACGAATCGACGACCACTACGCAACCAGGGTCGATGCCACTGTCAGCGCGCGCGAAGTTTGCTTCACGAACTCACGCTCAGTTCCCAAAGAAGATTGCGGTCGAGAACTTGCGCCGGATTGACCTGGATCAACCTGTACGCGCTTTGCCATCGGTATGTTTTTGCTTGGATTCCAAAGGTACGCGGGAACGATCTATTCGGAGGGTGTGCATGAAAAATGAGGTCTTCCACCTTGGCGACACCATCGTGTGCTATAGCGTGGGCGATACGTGGTTTGACAGGACATTGCAGATTTCGAATTGCCACGACGGCGCGAATTGTGCGCCCCAGGTACAAGGGGCCGACAAGATCATCGCGCTCAGGGACTTTCTCAATTCGCTGGATCTCAGCGGCAGAAGGTTGTGCCTGGTGAAGTCAACCTAGGGTAACCGGCAAAACTCCGCCAGCGGCTTTCCACTTGGGAAATGCGGTCGGCGGGCTGGCGCCAAGGCGACAGTCGTTTTCCCCTGCGCCGCCGCGGCATAGGCTCAACCCTGCCATACGCCATAGCCTTCGTCGCGCAGTCCTATAGCCAACTCGACCTCCATCTCGCGCGCCGCCTCATACGGCATGGGGTTGTAGACCTCGTACAACTCCGGCAGCAAACGCAGTCCATATAACCGCGCGTACTTGTTGGATTTGATCCCGGCCTTGTGCTTGTCAAACCGCTCGTCCGGGGTGAGCCCGGTCATGCCGACATAGACGCAGGGCTTGCCCGGCTGATAAGTCGGGTTGGCTCTTCTGAAGCGTGGTTCATCGAGCACGTCTTTCGACAGCTCGACCACGTAGACGTTATGGCGGTGAAGAATGGCCTGCCTCAAGCACAAAACCTATTCATAACCTATCTCATCCACCATCTGCCCATGTCCCAGTGGACTATGCCCCCGCCGAATATCGCGGCCATCAACATGGAGACTGCCGAGCTGATGACGAGCAGAATGATCATCGCGGGAATGGCGGCGATGGCCAGCTTGACCATCAGCACGACCATCGACCAGAACCGAATCTTGACATCCGTAACGACGACTTCATGCGTATTGTCGGCCATGCAAGTTCCTCCCAGGTGCGATCAGCAGATTTTAGCCTGGCGCCTGCCGTGCCCGCTAACACCGGTGGCGGCGCATCGTCCGGCGAGTATCCTTCGGCTTTGGTCCGGCGTGCCTTGGGCTGCTCGCTTTACGGTACGATGGCTCGTGCTCTTAGTTGCCGCACGGATGCCAATGCAGTCAAGAATTCTAACCAGGCGTACCGGGTAACCGACGAAAAAGAAGCATTAATCAGGATAGAGGAAAACGATGAAACACACGCATACATTTCTCAAGTCGCTTGTGCTGATCATGATCGTGTCGTTCGCAACCGCGGCCGTTGCGCAAAAGAGCGGCGGCACGCTCAAGATTCCGCTTGCCGCGAACCCGAGCAGCGCGTCCTTGCACGAGGAATCGTCCATATCGGCGCTGCAACCCTTCATGGCGGTATTCAACAACCTCGTCGTCTTCGATCAGCAGGAAAGGATAGCGCGCCCCGAGTCGATCAAGCCGGATCTCGCCACCGAGTGGTCCTGGAGCCCCGACAACACGGTGCTTACGCTGAAGCTGCGTGAAGGCGTCAAATGGCATGACGGCAAGCCCTTTACCAGCGCCGATGTGAAGTGCACTTGGGACATGGTCCAGGAGAAGCGGCCCAACAATTGGCGCAAGAATTCGCACAAGGAGTGGTATGCGAACCTCAAGGAAGTCACGGCCGTGGGGCCGTACGAGGTCCGCTTCACGCTCGCGCGCCCGCAACCGGCTTTTCTCTCCTTCCTCGCGAACGGCTGGTCGCCGGTCTACCCTTGTCATGTCGATGGGCGCGTGATGCGGCAAAAGCCGATCGGAACCGGCCCGTTCAAGCTTGTGGAGTTCAAGGCGAACGACGTGATCCGCCTCGCGAAGAACCGCGACTACTGGAAGCCGGGGAGGCCATATCTGGATGGCATCGAATGGCGCCTGATGCCGAGTCAGTCCACTCGGCTCCTGACGTTCGTGGCGGGGCAAGCCGATATGACGGGCGGGCCCAATACCGTGAACGCGAACGCCCTGAAAGACATCCGCGCCCAGGTGCCGAAAGCGGTGTGCGAGACCGTTGGCAGCAACGTCACGGCCGTCTTGCTGATCAATCACAAGGCGCCGCCGTTTGACAACCTCAAGGTGCGGCGTGCGCTATCTCTTGCGCTCGATCGCAGAGAATTCGTGAAAGCTACGCACGGTGACGGCGGTCTCGGCGGTTTCATGATGTCGCCACCGTACGGCAATTGGGGTCTAAGTCCCGCGCAGCTCGAGACGGTGCCCGGATTCGGCAAGAACGTCGAGCGCAATCGGGCGGAAGCGCGGAAACTCATGGCCGAAGCGGGGTACGGACCCCACAACAAGCTGAAGACGACTTATATAACGCGCATGTCCTCCGGCCTTTTCCTGGTGGACGCCTCGCTCGTCGCGGATCAGCTGCGCAACATCTACATCGAGGGGGAAATCGAGCAGAAGGAATACACGGTGTTCACGGGCGCGGTCATCAAGGGGGCGTACACGTTGGCCTTCGAGAGGGTAGGCGCCGCGATCGACGATCCGGACAACGTGTTCTACGAAGGGTACAAGTGCGCATCGATACGCAATTACTCGAAATACTGCAATCGCGAGGTCGAGGCGAAAATCGATGAGCAGTCCGCGACCGTCGATCCGGTCAAGCGGAAGAAATTGGTTCAGGCACTCGATCTAATGCTGCAGCAGGACGTCGCCCGCGCGGTCTTGCACCAGGCCATGAGCCACGCATGCTGGCATCCGTACGTCAAAGGTTTTGTCAGATCGACCAACGGCAACTATACGCACCATCGAATGGAGGACGTCTGGCTGGACAGGTAGCCCCGCCGACCGCAGCGGAATCGGAGGCTAGTTTGTGCCGCCCGGCTCGCGCCCGCGGACCGGTTCCTCCCATTTGACGATGCCCTTCGCGCGCAAGTCCGCTATCTCGGCTTTGGAGACGCCAAGTTCGGCCAGGATAGACGGCGTGTCTTCGCCAAAGAGGTGCGGAGGTCCTGCTCGTCCTGGCGTCAGGGAGAACTCCACCGCGGCGCTCACGCGCTTCAGGCTGCCGGTGGTGCTATGGCTGACATCTACCACCAGCCCGGCCTCCGCCAGACCCGCATCGGTCAGCAGAAAATCCTCGTAGCGTTTGCCGTCTGCGCGGGCGCAGGGCACGTCATGCTGCGCAAGGTATTGCTCCCAATCGTCCGCGGTCCGCTCCCTGAAGACGGGCCAAAGTATGGCCACGAGCCAATCGTCGTGGCGCAGCCGCAGTTCGGACGTCGCGAAGCGTGGGTCGGTCGCAAGACCCGGCTGCCCGATGGCCTGACACAGCGCCTGCCACTCTTCCTCGAGCGGACAGGTCAGGAAGATCCAGCCCTCGCGCGTGGCGTACAGACGGTGCAAAGCGTGCAGCCCGCGTAGCGTCTGGTCTGGCTCCGGCCGCTCGGGCTTCCCCTGATAGCGGATGAAGTCATCGGAGCAGAGGTACAGGTTGCTCATGAGCATGGTGGTTTCAAGATATTGGCCTTCACCCGTGCGCGCCTTGTGGTAGAGGGCCATGGCCAAGGCTGTTCCTACGCCCAAGGCCCCGGTCTGATCCGGCAAGCTCTCGTTCGCCGCCATCAGTTCCTCGCTATATTTTTCTATCTGCTCCGTGGTCAGAGGCGCATCACACGGTGGCGGCGCATTGCCCTTGCCCAATTGCCACAGTGCGCCGCCGCTCAAGCTGCCGGCGGTCGGATGAAATGCCGGCCGTCCGGCTCCGCTGCCCTTTGACCCGTAGGATCCGGCGTACAGGTACACCACGTCGGGATTGAGCTTTATCACGCTCGCATAGTCGATGCCAAGGCGCGTCGGCGTATTGCCGCGCATGTTGTGGAGGATGGCGTCGGCCTTTGCCAGCAAGGGCTGCAGGATGCGCCGCCCTTCAGCGCTCTTGAGGTCGATCGCCAGACTCTCTTTTCCCTGCAGCGTCCGGCCCAGGCCCATGTTCACGTTGCGCGCGTCATCCGGGGCGTTTGGCGGTTCTATCTTGATGACTCGTGCGCCAAGATCGGCGATGAGCGAAGCGCCCTGAGGGGCGGCGTTCCAGGTGGCGAAGTCGAGCAACAGCATGCCTGCCAGAGGGTGCGCGGGCAAAGCGCTGCGCTTACCCGGCGTGACGGAGCCGGCTCGCGACATAAGCGCAGGCAGCGACCCGAGCACAGCGCTCGTGTGCTCTCCCAGACGCGGCGCAGGTCTTGAGATTATCGACGGTGTCTTGGAGAACTGGATGAGCGGGCCGATCTGCTTCGTCTTGCCAACATGGGGGTCGTCGATCTCCACCACGCCCTGGAATGCCGCGACATAGGGGTGGTCCATCGCCTGCTGCGTCGTGAGATAGCCGTCGGCAGCCACGTCGCCTTTTTTGAGAATCGCCAGCCACTCGTCCAGCGTCTTTTCCTGCATCTTGGCAAAGATTATGCGACGCAGCTCCAGAGCGTCTTCCCTGGAAGCGAAATTTCTGGGCGCGCCCTTGAAACGCGCGTCCGTGGTGATCCAGTCCAAGCCAACGACGCGAATGAAATTGAGGAACAGCTTGTCGCCGTTGTTGGCTAGTTGGAGCCACCGTCCATCCTTGCAGCGCACGTTCAGGTAAGTCAGGGCCACGCCGATCTGCGTGCGGCGCTTGCGTGCGTTAAGGCGCTCGGCGTCCGTCGTCAGGATGCCGAGTTCCGCCTGGCGTAGCACCGCGCCTTGGGAGTCAACGAAGACCACACCCGCAAAGTGCGTAGTCTCCAGCCGCTGACCGAGGCCAGTCATGTCGCGCACGCGCAGTGCGGCAGCCACGCCCTGGACCAGCATCATGGCCGAGCCCAAGTCCCCGCGCGGACGGACGCGGTACGTAGGCGCCTCCCCACCACGCAAAAATCCGCCAGACTTGGCTTCGGCGAGGGCGCTGTAGGGTTTGAGGCGGCAATAAGGACCTTTGGAGCCCAGAGCGGTAACAGCGCAGTGAATGAGGCGGGGATTCACTCTGGACAGTGTTTCGTAGCCTATGCCGAGACCATCGGCCTCCCCGTAGCGAAAGTTATGCACGAGCACATCCGATTGCTGCGCGAGTCTTTGCGCAATTTCTCTATCCTGCCTGCTCGCAAGATTCAGGACCACGCTCTTTTTGCCGCGGTTCCACATGATCCATGCGGGCTGGGACCGATACGGGTCGCCGTTTGCGCGCTCCACTTTGACGACCTCGGCGCCATTGTCGGCAAGGACCATGGTTGCAAGGCTTCCCGCCATGCCTTCGCTGAAATCCAGGACTTTCAGCCCCTCGAATATCGTTGTCATTTATTCTCTCCCAGTGCCGACATGAGACCCCCACCACGCAGTTTACATACAATGCCGCGATCGAGCCCCCGCGCAGAAAATCAACAACACCAGCATCAAATTTGAGAACCAGCCGGGAAACATTGGTTTCAGTTCGATTCTGCAATAGAATTGCGGCACCATCCAGCCGCTTTGATAGGAGCAGTCCCCGTGAGTAAATTCTCCCTTACTGTGATACGCGTGCTGACTTTGGGCATGTTCCTGTGTATTGCCGGCGCCGCCGGCGCCCAGCAGGATTTCCCGACAAGGCCGATCCACCTGATCAGTCCCTATACTCCGGGAGGCGGCAACGACATATTGTCGCGCCTGATCGGCCACAAGCTGACGGAAGCCTGGGGCCAGCAGGTGATCGTCGAAAATCGCCCGGGCGGCAATACCATCATCGGCACTGACTACACCGCCAAAGCGCCACCCGATGGCTACACCATCCTGCTCGCGGGCAGCAGCCATGTGGTCGTCCCTATCCTCATCAAGACGCCCTACGATCCGATGAAGGACTTCGCACCGGTCGCCACCATTGCCAACGGGGAGCATGTCATGTTGCTCAATCCCTCGGTACCGGCCAAAACCCTGCAGGAATTCATTGCGTACGCAAAATCCAAACCAGGAGCGCTCAATTACGCGACCTATGGCAGCGGCAGTACGAGCCAACTGATATCTGAATTGTTTAATTTGACAGTGGGGGTCAAGATTCAGCACGTCCCCTACAAAGGGACGGCACCCGCCCTCGCCGACCTGATCGGCGGTCAGGTGCAGCTGTTCATGTCGACCATCCCTCCCGCCGTTCCCCACATCAATTCAGGCAGAGTAAGAGCGATTGCGATCACCGGGGAGACGCGCTTGCCGGCCCTGTCCCAGGTGCCCACCTTCGAGGAGGCCGGCCTGTCCGGATTTACCAGAATCGGAGGTTTTTACGGCATCGTCACTACGGCCGGCACGCCGAAGGCGGTAATCGACAAGATGTCGGCGCAAATTGCCAGGATCCTGGCCCTCCCGGACATCAAGGAAAAACTGGGCGCTCAAGGGTTGGTTCCCCTGCTTTCCACCCCGGAGCAGTACACTGCGCGGCTGAAGGAATTTGCCGCCCTTAACGCCAAGATCATCAAGGCCGCCAATATCAAGATCGAGCAATAGCACGCACCAAAAGAAACGGGGCCTGGGTTTCGCTAGGCCCTTGGTCAACTGGCGCGCCCGGCGGGATGGATCTGGGCACTGGCGGGAGGTTCTGGTGGTCCAGTAACGTCCGAGCCTTGGCCGGCTTTCCAACCAAGCCGACATTAGTCCGCCTGGTGCCGCGAGCTGCGGCGCGATCGCCGTAAGGCGCGCACGTAAGCGGCGGGGTCATTCACGTCAGCGCGGTCAGCCCACATGCCGAATGTCGCATTGGGTTTCTTAGCCGTCTTCGCAGCGGTGTGCGTCTTTCGTTTGGCGATCGTCACGGTCAGTACCCTCCTCCCCTTCGCTCTTACGCGCTGGCGCCGCGCCACGGGCAATTCGCTTGCCTTTCAGCTCTGGGCAGCGGTTTTTCGGTCCCGCGTTGCACGTCGGCGGCTCTTTGCCACACCGTGCCAACCCGTAGGTAATTCGTCCCCTGCCACCGGCGGATGATCTTGGGTTTTCGCGAGGATCTTCTCAAGCCGATCGGGTCGCACTCGCGCGATGCGCGCCGCAAAGAATTCCGTAGTTTTCAGTGCTGAGACCTTCTCCGCGAGGGCCAGCACAATAAACTGGTTCAGCGATACGTTGTCATCTTTGGCGCACTTCTTCGCGAACTCGAACAGCGAGTCCGGGATACGCAACGCATAATTGCTCATGATCGTTTCCTCAGTCGGTCCAAGAATTGCGACGGCGACAACAGCTCGACGCCAAAATTCGCGCAAACCGCTTCAAGCCGTACCAGCAGCAAGCCCGGGTGTGTTCCGGGCTTGAACTGCCGAATATCCGAAAAATCCAAATCCTGGGTAATCAGAAAGCGCTCATCGCGTCTTGCCGCGCTCCACATCGGGCTTCCCCGTCATGCCCTCTGAGGCAACTGTGTCGACATCGTGCCCTGGAATCGCGAGATCACCGGCAAGGCGGACGGGAATGTTCTCGTCCAGCTTGATTTTCATGCAAGCGAAGGCGCAGGAGGAACGGGCAAATCTTCCTCGGCGGAAGCCGCCGCAAAAGCGATCACCGCCCGTACCGCTTCCTCGTCCAGCGTGGGAAAGTCCTTCACAATCTCGGCGACGCTCATACCTTCGGCGAGGCTCGCAAGAACGGTTCGCACCGTGACACGGGTACCCCTGACCACGGACTCACCCCCGCAAATTGCAGGGTCGCGCACGATGTACTGCCGGTAGTCAATGGTAATGGTGCGCTCCTTCGAGGAGTTCCCTCCTGAGTCTCATGAGGATTCTACACGGATGGAGCCGACCACTCCCGGTGGGTCGCGAACGAGCACGGCTCGCAGCGAGGCCAGCCGAGAGCGTGGCTACGCGCCGCAAAGGACTTGTCCGGACTGGTCCTAACAAAGTCACGCAAATCTCGCGCATACCCTGCTTAGTTCCCATGCCAGCGACGGTAAGCATCAATCCATTCCGCCCCCTCCGGCCGCGTGTCGGGCATTGGAAGATCGAGGATTGGGATTGCTTGAGTCGCCTTTCCACGCGAGCAAATGACGACAATTTGGTCGCGTCTGGTGATATCAACCTTGGTAACCGTCACTTCCTGCCCAAGAACCTGGGTCACGAATGGAAGGGCGAGATTCTCCTCGATCATCGCGAAGAACCCGCCAGCTTGCTCCGATTCGTTGTAGGCGTCCGTGGTCGCCTCCTCGATCAGCTTATCCAGATTTTTCGTGGCAAATTGGGATGTCTTTCTCATCTTCGCCTTACATCATCCCTACGACGTCTTCCAGAGCCCCGCGTCGACCAGACGCCGGACCAAAGCACCGCGTTTTCCATGCCGGATCATGAATTGCGCCAATTTCCGGTCGAAGTCTACTCGAGAGGCGCAAAGCGTATAGGCTTCGGCTAGCTCGACGAGGGCGCGTTTTACCTCATCGTAGGCAGAGGCAATGGCACGTTCAGCTCGGTTGTCAGCAACTTGCCAGCAACGGTCGAAATCGGCAGCCAGTGTGCGCAGGTAAGTTTCATGCTTGACCCGCCGCTCAGCTTCCACCTTTCTGCGCTGCACCGCTTCCTGCTTTTTTCTCGTTTCGGCAGCGGACGCAGCCAATTCCTGAAGTTCGTTGACAGTACGCCGCCGCGCTTCATGTTTTCCAATCGGATGCTGTTCGCGCTGCCAGGCAAGAAGGCGTAATTTCAACCGACGCTCCGCTTGCTGCGCGTGCCCTGTCATGAGCAGTTTCAACATCGCTGTCTTCTCCGCCGTTGGAAGTTCGGCGATCCAGGCGTCCAGTTTCGCATCGCTCTTGGCATCGAGGCAGGGTGCATGCTGATCAGGTATTCCGGCGGCTGTTATCAGGTCCGGACCGATTTCGAGAAATTCCGCCAGCGATTGCTGGGCAGCGGTCAGTCGAGAAAGGCCGCGCGGCGGCGGGGGCTCGGTAGCATCTTCGTCAACTTCGCCAGCGCTCACGCCGGCCAGCCAGCCGAGATACAGCGGACGCATGTCGCCACGCAGCAGTTCGTCGCGCAACGAGGCGAGCCTGCCCATCCACCCGCGCCCATCCTCCGTGGCAAAACGATCGTAGTTTTCACTCTCGCTCAGTGCCCATCCAAGCAGCCAATGTGTATTCGTCTGATCAACCGAAAAGACGGATTCGGTTTCAAAGGCCTGGAGGGTCTCGGTATCGAAAGCACCCCTCGGCACCCGAAGGTACAGACAGCACGTACACCAGTTAGCGACATAGATATGAGCGTCAAAATATCGCCGCATCCAGTCGACTGGATCTCCCTTGAGATTGCCCCATTGGTAATCATTGACGAAGCTGGTCGGAGTAATGCTGGCGCGAGACGAGCGCGAGCGCAGTTCCGCCATTTGCTTCGGCGTCAATGGTTCGTCGATGGCGACGAATTCGTAGTACTGGTATTCGCTCATCGCAATCTATTTTCTGTTAAATGGGATCATTTGCGTTTCAGGCGTGTCCATCTTAAATTCATCGGGACTGATTCGGTATATCAGCAGACAGGGATTACACAAGGGTGCCCCCTCCCGGCGCCGGCTCATTCCCTCGTCGCTCGAAACGCCGCCTGGACAGCGCGTACCAACGAGGGATGCAGTGTGCCAAGTTTTGGTGTCTGGCCATGCGGCGCGGCAGGCGGCACCGAGAACCACTCGGTAGTGTATGGAAGATCAAGGATTTGCTTCAGATCGAACTTCGTGTCGTAGCTGAGGCCGGCCGCGTCATACGCAGCAGGGTTACGCTCACGCAGGACTGAGAACTCGCCTCTGTGCAGTGTGGTTGCGCGCTGGCTGGTCCCGTAGGCGACGCGCACCGTGAATTGTGGCGCATCGTCGTCAAACACGGCCAGAATGAGTGCAGGCCGTGGCTTTGGGCGAGGGGTGATTTTGTCCGGGAAATGGCACCAGACGATCTCGCCAGCGGTGGGCTCTGCCCACCACTGAGATGTCATGCGGACTTCACCGCAACGAACAGGCTGGATCGCATCGAACGCTTCTTGCCTTGCGGCGCGCGCTTCTTGATCTGACGAATCTGAGTGGGCGTCAGTGGGCCCTCATCGGCCTCGTACTGAGGAAGCAGTCTAGTCGCCATGTCGTGCAGGGCCAGATGAATCACTTGCGTCTCATCCACGCCTAGTCGCTCCGCGAGGCGTTTGGCGGTATCGCGGGTCACACCGGTTGCACTGTCTGCGGCGCGATAACGAAACGGAATCTGGTCGACAGAACTGCGGGCAGTCATAAAAACGACTCCAAATGTATAGATATCTCAAAGATATCCATCTTAGTTGCGAATGTCAAGGAAATCTGCTGCTGGGAAACTATTGCCGGCGCGCCTAACCACGATCTTTCCATTGCCTAACAAAGACGGTTAGAGGGCCGAGGGGCGCGATGGGTAAACCCATGGCATTCGACAGGTGGTGAGCTGGGTCCTGGCGTGGCGACTACTTGGTGCTTATCCAGGTGGTCTATCGTTCCACCTGTTGCCCAATTGCTAAGCGCCTAACGGAAAAGGGAAACGTGGTGGTGTGCCAGACGAATGATCGAGTACCTTTGCGCGATTCGCCAGGAGTCCCGCAAAAGTCCCACGCGAAAATACGAAGGCCACCGCGAAGGTGGCCTAAGTATTTGATGGAATTGGCGCGCCTGGCAGGATGCGAACCCGGAACCCCTAGGTTCGCACTTGCCCAGGCGGTGTCTTGTCGGGGTGATCAACGCTCATCAATGCGCGGAACGTCAGTACCGGAATAGACGCCCGGTGCAGCACGCGCGACGATTCGTTGCCCATGATCAGCGATACCAATCCCTTGCGATAGCGGGAGGTCATCACTATGAGGTCGCAACCGCGCTCATTGGCGGTGTTGACGATGGCGTCGTAGGGATGGGCATTGGTTGCAACGACGGTGTCGCATGGTACCCCCGCCGCAAGCGCCGCCTTCTGCACAAACGCGAGGAAGCCGGCGGCCAGTGCGTACTCCTCCTCGTCTGGTCTCTTTTGCCAGACCGAGTCAAACGATTCCTCGTATGCCATCATCCTCGAATAGTCGCGCAAGACGTGGATCCCCGTGACTTTCGCGCCGCAAAGCTTCGCCAGCTCGATTCCGCGTTCAATCGCCCTTTCGGAATGGTGAGAGCCATCCGTAGGCATGAGAATATGCTTGAACATAGACCTCCTCCAGGTAGCCGGCGTCCCGAATTCAGTTGAACGTTCGGGATCGCGTGGATACACAGATTAAGCGGCTTTCGCCAAATCAGCAACATTCGTTTGCGATCTACGGCCCAAGGCTGGCGCAAGGCTCCTGGGATAACGCTGTGCGCGAATCCGATGGAACCGTGGAAATGCTCGTGGAGCTCGGTTCAGGCAGCCGCTCGCCGCCGGCTCAATTGCCTATCCGGTTGATTCTCGCCTCCGTCGCGACCTTGTCTCCTTTGGCGAGGCAGATCGCTTTCCACGCGTCGTTTTCGCTGTCCACCAGCACGCAGAAGCTGTCGTCCCAGAAAATCGGCCGCCGGAAATAGATATCGAGGTCGATTACCTGTGGCAAGAACTGGCGCCAGATCTCGGCCGTCAGGTAGCGAACACCCATGCCGCCGCCGATGATCGGCGCGCGGAATCCGCCGCGCTTCGCTGCCTCGGGATCGTAGTGTATGGGGTTGTGACGGCCCCCATAGCGCTCGACCTTTTGCGCTATCAGCATGACCTCGCGCACGCGGCGCAGTTTCCCGGCGTCCTCGATCACCGGGGAAGGCTGATCGCCCGCGCCGCGCGTTGCCGCCTGCACCGGCTTGGGCCGCAGCGAGCGGCGCCCGGTCGTGATCGCGCGCTCGCCATCCTTCCCGGAAAACCAGGTTTCGCTGGTCGCGATCCGGCCGCGCGGCACCTCGTCCACCGCGGTGATGTGCCCGCTGACAGCGAGCTCTTCGCCCAGCCTTACCGGCCGGTGCTGCACCAGGTGCTGCACCATGTTGACGGTTCCATTGGCCGATATGCCGTTACGCACGCCTGCCTGTATCGCGAGGGAAATGAAAGCGGCCGGGTCGACCGCGTCAGCGAAGATGGCCGGATCGATCCCGCATAGCTCGAGCTCGCGCATCTGCTCGGCCGCTTCTACGACTATAGTGGCGTTCTGTAACCTGAACCCCTTGTAGGGCTCAATCCAATGCATGTCAGCTGGCTCGTTCATACCCCGCCTCCTCTACTTGAGAGCATGCGCAAGTGCCAGCCACCGGCCCGGCAGTCGATGCGCTGGACGCGGGGCATAGTCGCACGCGTCGAAGGCGCGCTTGCGCGCTGCGCTTACGCGATCATCTCACAGCTCCCCCCACTGTGCCGGCCTCCAATCGACGTGGCAATGCGGGGTCATCGATAGACGCAGAGCCATACGCCTGCGGCGGCTCGGCGATGGTCGCCTCGGATTGGGTGCCTCAGGCCTTGACCACGTTATGCGCCGGGTTCAGGAATACGCCCCTGGTGTCGACGATAAGTTGCGCATGCTCTTGAATAAGCGGAAAGTCAAACTTGGCGTGATCGGTAGCGAGAAGGATGAGGTCGTAGGCACCGATGGTCTTTGCATTCAGCGGGACGCTCTTGAGATCGAAATGGTATTTCCGCATGCGCGGAAACACCGGAACGTGCGGATCCGAGTAATCGATCAGCGCACCCTTGGCCGCGAGCAGCTCCATCAACTCGACCGCCGGGGATTCACGCATGTCGCCGACATTCTTTTTGTAGGCAATGCCCAATATGAGGACGCGGCTGCCACGAACCGCCTTGCCGCGTTCATTGAGGGCCTCGACCGACTTGGCGACGACCCATTGCGGCATGGAACTATTGATTTCACCCGCGAGCTCGATGAACTTGGTGCGCAAACCGTATTCCCGGGCCTTCCAGGTCAGATAGAAAGGATCGATCGGAATGCAATGGCCGCCAAGCCCTGGCCCGGGATAGTACGGGACGAAACCGAAGGGTTTGGTTGCGGCGGCTCGAATCACCTCGTGAATGTCGATCTGCATCCGGTCGGCGATGATCTTAATCTCGTTCACGAGTCCGATGTTCACGGCGCGATGAATGTTCTCCAGAAGCTTGGTCAATTCGGCTGCTCGCGCCGAGCTTACCGGCACAATCCGGTCGATCGCGCAGCCATAGAGCGCAAGGCCCACTTCGAGACAGGCGGGCGTAACGCCTCCGCAAACCTTGGGGATGGTATTCGTTCGATATAGTGTATTGCCCGGGTCTTCGCGTTCCGGTGAAAACACCAGAAAGCAATCTTCCCCTACCCTAAGCCCTCGGGCTTCCATGCGCGGCTTGATCTCCTCGTCCGTGGTGCCGGGGTAGGTCGTGCTCTCGAGGGAGACGATCTGACCACGGCGGAGGTAAGGAGCCAGCCCATCCATGGTGCTGACTACAAACGAGAGGTCCGGTTCGCTGTGCCGGCCGAGCGGTGTCGGCACACAGATGACCATGGCATCGGCCTCCGCCGCTGCGGCGAAATTCGCCGTTGCACGAAAGCCGCCGGCGCGCGCCCGCGCTATCGATGTGCCGGGAATGTGCTCTATATAGCTCTTGCCGTCACGCAGCATGGCGACCTTGTCCGCGTCGTTGTCTATGCCGAGCACGCTATAGCCGACTTCCGCAAACCGCAGCGCCAGCGGCAAGCCGACATATCCAAGTCCGACAATCGCGATAGTCGATTCCTTGCTCTGCAGCCTGCGGATGAGCCGCTCGCGAATTTCCACGCCGCGTGCCCGCGACAGCGGCGCGCTCTCGGTCGCATCGTCCGCAAAGCGGCAGATCAGCGTGTCATCCATGAGCGCGAGCGCACGGTCAGGATGGCGTAGGGAAAGATCCACCAGAGTGCGAAGAAAGCGAAGTACGCGTAGGCGATTCCGTGCATGAAGCGCATGGACCGTTCTGCGTAGACGTAATAGAGCATGTAGAAGCCGGCGCCGATCCCGATGGCAAGCAGAACGCGCACCACGGTCATCGGCTCTGATACCGCGATCAGCACGAGCATGACGGTGGCGGTCCAGGCGACGGGAAAGCGCAGATTGGTGATCAGCTTTTCGATCACGGCGAGCAACATCGGCACGAGCGGCCGTTTCCACACAATGCGGGCGAAGCGAATTTCTTCGCGCACATAGCTGCGGTCCCAGCGCAGATACATCTTGCACAACTTGATATACGTGTCTGGTACCAGCGTATGGACGACGGCGCTCGCTTGGTACACGGTGTCGAATCCGCGTTCCAGGATGGCGTTGGTCAGGGCGCGATCCTCGCCGTAGGTGCAGCGCGCCCCGAGGAACCTCTGCGCGAGCCAAGGCTCAAGGACTTCGCCCACGACGCTTGCCCGATACCCCGCGAGCGCGCCCGGACAGCAGTACACGGTACGGTAGGTGGACTGCACGCTGCGCTGGAAATCGAACGATAGAACGTAACGCACGTGCAGCATGCGCGGGATGATCCCTTGATCCCGATTCAACGCAGCGACTTTCCCCGCGACGGCGCCCACGCGCGGGTCGCGGAAGGGACCCGCCATCGCGAGCAGCGCGTCGCTCTCGATTACGCTGTCCGAATCGATCGTGACCAGGATCGCACCGCGCGCCGCGCGGAACCCGGTCGCGAGCGCCACGCGCTTGCCCTGGTTACGCTCGAGTCTCACCGTGCTGACCAAGCCCGGATGGCGTGCCGCCGCGCGTTGAATATAAGTCCAGGTGTCGTCCGTACTGCCGTCGTCCACCACCAGGATCTCGAGCCGGCCACGCGGGTAGCGTGCAGCCGCGACAGACTCGATCGACTGTTCGACCAGCGAACCTTCGTTGTAGGCCGGGATCACCACGGTCATTGTCGGCGCCGATCTATAGCTAGCTGGCTCGAACGGTCGATAGCTGAACCAGAGCAGCGTGCGTAGCGTCAGCATCAACAACCCAAGCGACGCCAGTATCTGGCTCGGTTTCAGCACCGACGCGCTTAAGTTTCCGGCTTCGACAGACTGTTCGATGGCGCGAAACAATTCGCCGTGCAGCATGGCAAAAAGCATCGCGGCAAGGCTCAACACGATGGCCGAGCCCACCAGAATTCGATGGCCTCGTCCCGGCGGCAGAGCAAACACTGAGGAAGAAGCGGCGCGCGGAAGTACGGCCTGTAGGATTGGGGGCATGCTCGTCCTTGGTGGCGATTGGGCTTGTGGTATCTATGCCTACCCGCGCCGCACCGCGTTACGGCGCGGTCCAGCGGGGGAATGTTCCTGCCTTTCTGGGTCCCTAATCCGCTTTCTTCACGCCCGCATCCGTCTTGGCTTCCACCGCGGGGGCGGCGCCTTCGACCTTCTTTTCTTCCTGCGCGGCGGGATCCGCGGCCGGCTTGTCAGCCTGCGCTACTTGCTGTTCTGCTGCCGGCTGCGCGGGCGCGCTGCTTGCCACGGGGGCGCTCGTGGCGGTGCTGGCCTGGGGGGTAACATCGGGGCTGCAGGCTGCCAGTCCCATGGTTGCAATTGCGGCGACAATCAGTTTGGCATTCATGGTAGTGCTCCTTTGGGTTGGTTGACGGCTGTTCGACCCGCGGCGCGGGCCGAGGTGTCGTGCTCCATTAGAGCCCAGCCATGTAAATGGCAGATTGCAGACGACCGCGACTTGGTATCGGAAGGACGCAGGAATATTGCGTACTGTTGCGCATTTGCCGCGTTGTAACATTACGATACATATCGGCTTGCCTGGCGCCGCCTGCGGGGTGTTAAATTGGGACGCGATGGACAGCCAAGGACACATACTGGTGGTTGACGACGACGCCGAGATTCGCAAGCTCGTCGCCGAATACCTGACGCTGCACGGCTATCGCGTGAGCGTCGCGCGCGACGGAACACAAATGCGCAGCGCGCTGGAGACCGACCACCCCGATCTCGTCGTTCTCGACCTGATGCTCCCCGGTGAAGACGGGCTGTCGCTGTGCCGCGATCTGCGCGCGCGCTCGAACCTTCCAGTGATCATGCTTACCGCGCGACGCGAGGAAATCGACCGCATCATAGGTATCGAGATGGGCGCGGATGATTACCTGGGAAAACCATTCAATCCGCGCGAACTGCTCGCGCGCATCAAGAGTGTCTTGCGCCGCGCACGCGCGCTGCCCGTGTCCAAGGGCGCGGCCAAACGCCTGCGCTTCGCAGACTGGACCCTGGATTGCACTGCGAGACACCTGATCGATGCCGAAGGCGTGATCGTACCGCTCTCCGGCGCCCAGTACCGCTTGCTTACGGCGTTCCTCAATCACCCCGATCACGTACTCGACCGCGACCAGCTCGTCGACCTGACGCTCGGGCGCGAGGCGACGCCTTACGATCGCAGCATCGACGTGCAGGTGAGCAGGCTGCGACAACTGTTGCGCGATAACGGGCGCGAGCCGCGCATCGTCAAGACCGTGAGGAACGGTGGCTACGTGCTCGCGGCAGCGGTGGAGCGGCTTGACGGATGACGCTCCTGCCACGTTCGCTGTACGGCCGCACGCTGCTGGTGCTGGTCGCGGGCCTGATGCTGACGGAGATTGCCAGCCAGGTGGTCAATTTCTTTGACCGCGGCAGCGGAGTGTACCGACTCGGCGCCCAGCAGACGGCGCTGCGGATCGCCCAATCCGCGCGTATTCTCAACCGCCTCGCTCCGCCGCAGCGCGATGGGGTCATTGAAGAGATGAATGGATCGACCTTCAGCGTCGTCCTGAGCGGCACGCCGATCGACGTGGGCAAGGGTTTTGCCGAACACGACCGTTATGAACGCGCAATTGCCGCATTGATCAAGCGCTACTTGCGCTCGGAGTGGAACACCACGGTCGAAATCACCAGCCTGGGCCGAGCACGCCGCCCCAGAAATTACGAGGCGGTCGACACGGGTCCCATCGAGCAGTGGATAGCCCGCCACTTCTACTTCGTACTCCCCGGCACCTACTCGATCGTGTCGCAGATCAGGCTCGAAGACGACACGACGGCGGTGTTCTACGCACGTATTCCGCAGGAGCCGCTCAGCCGACTCGAGTCGCTGTTGCCGAGGCTGCTGCTGACGCTCGCAATCTTCATGGTGCTCGGCGTGGTGGCGGTGCGCGCAATTACGCAATCGCTCGAGCGGCTGGCGCGCGCCGCAGAGCAAGTCGGCGCCGAACCCGAGGGCGCGCCGTTGCAGGAGTACGGACCGAGCGAGGTGCGCAGCGTGGTCCATGCGTTCAACCGCATGCGGCTCGACCTCCGGAGCTACGTACTGGAACGCGCGCGCATGCTCGGCGCCATCTCGCATGACCTGCAGACGCCGATTACCCGCCTGCGCCTCAGGGCGGAAATGCTCGGGGACGCTGAGAGCCGCGCGAAGTTCGTGCGCGACCTCGACGAGATGGAGGCCATGGCCGGCTCCGCGCTCGAATTCTTCAAGAGCCTGGGCCATGAGCCGCAGCGCCAGCCGCTCGACGTGGGAGCCCTGGTCGAGAGCCTGTGCGAAGACCGGTCTGACACCGGTCGCGACGTGACGATGCAGGGTTTTGCACGCCGCCCGTACAACTCCTATCCCCAGGCGTTGCGCCGCTGCCTCAACAATCTGATCGATAACGCGCTGCGCTACGGCGCACGGGCGCGGATAAACATCGAAGACGACGATGCAGCCTTGCGCATCGTGGTGCGCGACGACGGCCCAGGCATACCCGAGCACGACCTCGAGCGCGTGTTCGAGCCCTTCTTCCGCCTGGAGCAGTCGCGCAACCGCGACAGCGGCGGAACCGGCCTTGGTCTTGCCATCGCGCGCAATCTCGCCCGGTGGCACGGGGGCGATATTCACCTGCGCAATGCCCCGAATGGAAAAGGACTGATCGCCGAGTTGGTCCTGCCACGTTCCAAGCTGGGCGCAATGCGCTGACGCGGCTGTCGCGCCGGTCGATGCGAAGGACTGCCGCGCAAGACGCGCAAGCGCCCGCCGCGACCCCGGCATGCTCTGACGCGCGCGCCCGGCTTGATGGAAATCAAACACCGCGCCGGCAGATGGCGCATCGTTTAATTGAGTGCGGCGGCAGCAGTGGCCCGAGCACCGACGCCCAACCATACGGTCTTCAGGAATCGACACCGGCAATCATGCAAATCCCTCTCCAGATTACATTCCGCAACCTTCCACGCTCCGAAGCGCTCGAGGCTCGTATCCGCGCCAAGGCGGCGAAACTCGATGAATTCGATCCACGCATCATGAGCTGCCACGTCGTAGTCGAGGAACTTGATCGCCACCGCCAGCAAGGCAAGCAGTTCACCGTGCGCCTCGACATTCGCGTACCGGGACACGAGGTGGTCATCGATCGCGATCATCACGAAGACATCCATGTCGCGTTACGCGATGCTTTCAATGCCGCGGGGCGCAGGCTGGAGGAAGTCGTGCGCACCCGGCGCCGCGACGTCAAGGCGCACGATGTGCCGCAGCACGGCAAGGTGGTGCGCCTATTTTCCGACGAAGGCTATGGCTTCATCGAGGCCGCCGACGGGCGCGAGTTCTATTTCAGCCGCGATAACGTGGTCGAACCATCGTTCGACCGGCTCGAGACCGGGACTGCAGTGCAATTCGTCGAGGACGTGGCGAGCGAGGGACGGCAGCATGCCACGCGCGTGAGCGCAGGTAAGCACCACCCGCTCGGAGACTGAGCGCGTCTCAGTGATAGCCCCTGCGATGGCGCGCCTTTTCGGCCAACCGATGCCGCTCGTGCAGCAAGCTCGCCGCATCGGTGTTCTGCGGGCGCGGCCATGACTCTAGCGCCCGTTTCACACCCGCGTGCGCCATCGCGACATGAGGATCATCCTGCAAATAGGGCCAATAGTGCTGCGCAAACGCGTCGCCCATTTCGGCGGGCTTCGGCGGCGTAATAAAATACTCGACCGCGGCACGCACGGCAGGTGTGATTTCCGCCAAAACCAGCGGCTCGGCGCCGTGCACGAGATCGATGTCCGCCATCAGTTCCGACAGCCCGCGCAGCCAATCGAAGGACGGGTCCGTCGTCAGGAGCCGCAGTTGCTCGACCGGATTCAGCGCGACATCGTGTTCGCGCTCGTAATCCCGCCGCGCGCGCTCCATCAGCGCGCGGTGCAATTCACGCAGCGTGCTCGCGAGGTTTTGCCAGCCAGCGGTGTCAGTCATATTCGACGCGACGTAGGTGATTCGGCTCGAACATCTTAAACCGGATTACAGGCAAAAGCTCAGCGATTGCGGCGCGATGGCGTTTCCCGCGGCGTTACCTCGAGTTCGAGCCTCCGCGACCGCCGCAGCAGCGTAATGGCGATTCGCCTGCCGATCAGCGATTCATTGAGCAACTTCTGCAAGTCGTCGATACCGGCAACGATCTGCTCGCCGATTTTCACGATCACGTCCCCGGATTCGATGCCGGCAAGATGCGCCGGTCCTTGCTGCTTGACCGATTCCACGCGTAGTCCGGATTCGCCGGATAGATCGAAGTAGCGTATCACTCGCCGCGGCAGAAGCGTCGTCGCGCCGGCGAGTCCCAGATAGGCTCTGCGCACGCGCCCGTAGCGCAGCAGTTCCGACACCACCCATTTGGCGGTATCGATGGCGGTGGCGAAGCAGATTCCCTGCGCGATCGGGATGATTGCGGTATTCACACCGATTACCTCGCCGCCAGAATCCACCAAGGGCCCGCCGGAGTTGCCGGGATTGAGCGCGGCGTCGGTCTGGATGACATCGTCGATTAATCGACCCGTGCTCGCGCGTAGGCTCCGACCCAGAGCGCTCACCACACCTGCGGTTACCGTGTGCTGATAGCCGTACGGGTTGCCGATGGCGATGGCGAGTTGCCCGACACGCAGCCGCCGCGAGCTGCCCAGTACCGCACTCGCGAGGTGATTCCCGCCAATTCGCACCAGCGCAAGATCGGTATCGGGGTCATCGCCGACGAGATCGGCCTGCGCGCTGCTGCCATCGGCGAACGTCGCCTGGATCGTGTTGGCGCAGCTGACCACATGACTGTTGGTAAGAATCAGCCCGTCCGGCGTGAAGACAAAGCCAGATCCGCTGCCGCGCCGATCCGCGTCGCGCGCACGCTCGCTGCGTCCGGCGACATCGATATGAACCACCGCCGGACCCACTCGGTCCACGGCCGACACCACCGCGTTCGAGTAGGCATCCAGCAATGGGGCCTCGTCTACCGCGGCACGCCCTTGCTGGCGTTCTGCGGCAGCGGGATCGAGTACGAAAGCGGGAATTGCGCCCATGGTTGCGATCTGGGGATGGCAGCGCGCAAATTCAAGGCTTTGGCGGCCGAGCTAGGTGCCGCGCAGCAGTCTTATCCGAGCAAGCCGATCCGGCTTATCATTCCCTTCCCTCCGGGCGGCAGCAACAACCCGATTGCCCGCCTAAGGGACTGGCGCCAGCGCGGTGCTAGGCTGGTCCCGTGCGAATGCGCACGGTTGCGAGCACAACTTCGCGCAGGAAAGTCATGAACGCGGCGACAACGCTCAGCATGGTGCAGATGAAGTACAGCGCGATCAGGCCGCTGCGGTCAACGACACTCATTTCTTGGCAGCTAATGTCCACCGCCGAAGTCGGTCCCGGCTACAGCGTAATGCAAAATTGCGCGACTACCGTTGCCGAACTTCCTTATTTGAGCCGGCCAAGGATTCTGTGAAGGGCAGTCGATTTACTGTGCCGTGGCTGTGGTGGTCGTATTGTTGTCGTTGTTGGACGAGAATACCGCAGCCCCAACCGCAATTACCGCCACTGCAGTGGCAATCATGCCTGACGTGATCCCACCGGCCGCTGCGCTCGTTCCAGCAGTGGCACCAGCCGCACCGCTACCCCCGGCGCCACCGGTACCTGGAGCAGCCGGACGGCCCGCGGGCGCCTGCGCCAATGCACTGCCTGCAACAAATACGGACGCAATCAAGATAGACAGCGCTTTCTTCATTTGTTCTCTCCTGTGTTTGCCTAACCAAAAATCGAATGTTACGCGCGACTCAAATAAGTATTGGACAACCGCGATTTATTTGACAATCCGACCGGCCGGTCCGTTCAGTGCGCTAGTACACATAAAACGAAAGCTCTTGAGCTCTGGTGACGCAGGAACTGAGTGTTGCAGTTCGACGCTCGCTCGCGAGATTCAGTCACAATAGATTGACCGCCATCGCGAACGTCGGCGTTGGAGGCAAATCGACGCTGTCCAGGCGTGGCCGATGTCAGCGCATCGCAGACACCCTAGCGACGACATCGGCGCTGTTGCATCCTCACACTGGGTGCTTGCTCTGTGAAACGAATAGACGCAGCTACCCGCACCGCGAGCGTCTGCACGCCAGCCTGGCTGGCTAGTCTTCGAGCTTAATGTTGGCGGCTTTAATGATCTTGGCAAACATGGTCAGGTCCGCCTTCATCATTGCCGCGAATTGATCCGGCGTAGCGATCAAGGGGTCAACCCCGAGCGCGACCAGTCTTTCCTTGATGTCAGGCAGGGCCAGAATCCTTCCGATCTCAGTCGATAGTTTGTCGATGATGTCCTTTGGCGTGCCGGCCGGCGCCAGGATGCCGTACCAGACGCGTACGTTGAAACCAGGCAGGCCGGCCTCGGTGAAGGTGGGCACCTGAGGCAGCGCCCGCAGGCGGACCTCGCCGGAGACAGCGATGGCCTTGAGTTTGCCGGACTTGATGAACGGTACGGCAGGTAGCGGCGGGGTGAAATACAACTGCACCTGACCGCCAAGGAGGTCGGCGATGGCCTGCCCCGATCCTTTGTATGGAATATGTTGCATCTTGGCTCCCACCATCATATTGAATAGCTCATTTGCAAGCTGGTTCGGACTGCCGTTGCCGGTCGATGCGTAATTGAGTTTTCCCGATCTGGATTTCGCCAGCGCAATGAACTCCGGCAGGCTGTTCGCCGGAACCGATGGATGCAGCGCGAGAAGTAATTCACTGCTATAGACTGTAGCAACCGGAGCGAAGTCCTTGATCGGATCGTACGGGAGATTGCGGAACAGGTTAGGGTTGATGACATGAGCATTGGTCGTCAACATGATCGTGTAGCCGTCGGGCGGGGATTTCGCCAGCGCCTCGGTGCCGATGATAGTGTTGCCGCCAGGACGGTTGTCGACAATCACCGGCTGGCCCCAGCTTTCGGTCAGCTTCTCGCCAACAAGGCGCATCACCGTGGTCGTGCTGCCTCCCGGTGGATAAGGCGTGATGAAGCGAATCGCCCTGCTCGGGTAAGGCTCCTGAGACACGGCTGGCCCGGCAATAGCCGACAGCACGCCTATCGTTAGTATGCACACCACTTCGTTTACACCTTTCATCTGGCACCTCCTCCTAAGTTAGAGTTAGACATTCGCCCTGCAGTACGCACTTGGCGCAAGAAATAAACGCGGCTCCCCCCGACAACCAGGCGGATCAATTAGCCATCTTGATGTTGGCGGTCTTGATGATCCTCGCGAACTTGGCGCTGTCCGCCTTCATCAGCGCCGCGAACTGGCCAGAGGTGGAAACGAAGGGTGCGAACCCTTGGCCATCCAGCTTTTCCTTGAAGTCGGGCAAGGCAAGAATCCTCGCGACTTCCGCTGCAAGCTTGTCGATGACTTCCTTCGGCGTGCCGGCCGGCGCAAGAAGGCCGTACCACGACGAAATGTCGAATCTCGGCAGGCCGGCCTCGGTGAAAGTGGGCACTTGAGGCAAGGCCGACAAGCGTTTCTTGCCGGAGACGGCGATGCCTTTGAGCCTGCCGTTCTTGACGTGGCCAATGACGTTGGTCGGAACGGCGAACGTCATTTCCACCAGGCCAGCGATGACGTCGGTTATCGACTGCCCCCCTCCCTTGTAGGGGATGTGCTGTATTTTCGTACCCGCCACAATGTTGAAGAGTTCACTCGACAAATGGGTCGATGTTCCGGTGCTCGCGTAATTGAGCTGTCCTGGCTTGGATTTGGCCAACGCGATGAGTTCCTGCAAATTATTGGCAGGCACCGACGGATGGACCACCAAGAAGTGTTCATTGATAGTTAAAGTGGCGATTGGCGCAAAGTCCTTGAACGTGTCATAGGGCAGTGTGGAGTACAGGCTGGCGTTTATGACAAGGGTAGTGCCGATCAAGAGGATCGTGTAGCCGTCCGGCGGAGACTTGGCCGCGACATCGGCGCCGATGATGGTGTCGCCGCCGCCGCGGCTGTCGACGAGCACCTGCTGGCCCCAGTTCTCGGTCAGCTTCTGGCCGACTAGGCGGGCCAATACACTGGTACTGCCTCCCGCCGCATAAGGAGTGATGATGCGGATCGGCTTGCTCGGATAGGTCTGCTGCGCGGCGACTGCGCCGGCAATCGCCATCAGCGTGCCTACCATCACCACACGCACCACTGCGTTGAACGTATTCATTTGGCACCTCCTCCACAGAAGGTTACACATCCACTGCGCACGAACCAAGCCGGCAGGTCATCTTCTGTTAGTCCTACTCTATTGCCCGTCTCGCTTGCCACGCCTTGCCGCGCCGCCACGCCCACGGCGGCACGGGTCCATTATCTGCCTATAGTCAGGGTACTGCAGCGTGAGCATCGTTGCGCACGGCAACGTGCGGCGATGTTGAATTGGTGTAACGCTGGCTGCAGTGAAGTCGTGATTGTTCTTGCTCGTGATGTAACGTCCGTACCATGAAGTAGATCGAACCAACGGGAGAACGCAAGATGAGCGACCGTGTCAGAAAAGGGGCGAAACAAATTCCACGGGCAGGTAGCGAGCAAGCGGGGCGGGGCGGGGCGGGGCAGCGTATTACAAATTCCAGCCGCCGCCGAGCACGCGCAGCGCACCGCGGTTCTCCCCCGCCACCTTGCCATTTACAAGGAGCGCAGTGCGGGCGGGATAGCTGTCGGCGGCGAGGCCCGCGGGCAGACGGATGCTGAAACTGTTCTGGATGCCGCCGCTGAGCATGCCCGGTTCCACTTTTTTCTCCACCCGCAGCAACGCCTTGGCCGGGTCGGCGGAGTCGTGTAACTCAAGCACTTCCACCACTTCGCGCACTGGCTCCTTCGAGCCGGAGACTAAGGTGATGCTCGACACCACCCGCGCCTCCTGCCCAATCTTGACGCCGCCCCCCGGCGTTGAACGTCGTATCGTAGGCGGTCACCAACGCTTGCTCAGGCAGTGCTCCGCGTTGGTCGGCCCGGTACTGCCCCTCCACCTCCGCCGGCGGGCGCGTCTGCTTGGACTGGGCGTTGATCATGTAGCAGGCCAGTGCGCCCAGCCCTGCGCCGATCGCCGCGCCCTTGGTCCGGTTCTCGTCGTCGATCATCGCCCCCAGGGCGGCCCCGATCAGCGCCGCGGTGCTTGGACTGCATTGCCCGGCCTTCATCATCTTGTCGAAGTGGGAGAAATCGGGAAGCGCAGGTGCGGGCTGCTGTGTAGCGCAGGCGTGAAGGAGCAGCACGCTCGCAGCGGCGCGAGCGAGGGGCTTCCCAGAAAGCGGTGTCATATGGCCTCATCCGAAAATGAGCATCCGTGTTGCTAGAGCCCGGCATCCGCGGCGGTGAGTTCGGCGAGCGCCGCCCAATCCTTGTCCGCGTACCCCTGCGCCAGCGCCGCGAGCAGGTGTTCCCGTATCAGTCCGGCCATCGGCAGCGGCACCCGCGTGTCGCCGCCGGCTTCGAGCGCCAGTTCGACGTCTTTCAGGCCCAGGGGCATGGCGAATTGCGCCGGCTCGTAATCTTTCTCCACCATCATGCGGCCGTAGTTCTTGAACACGGGGGCATTGAGCGAGGTGCTGGTCAGAATGTTGAGGAAGGTCGCCGCCTCGACGCCGGATTTGCGTGTCAGCGCGAACGCCTCGCCCAGGCTCTCGATCACGGTCGCCAGCATGAAATTGCGCGCTATCTTCACGATATTGGCGCGGTAGGCGTCGGCACCGACGTTGAACACCTGGCGCGCGAGCACGTCGAAGAGCGGCTGGCAGCGCCGAACCGCGGATGCCGGCCCCGCCACGACCACATCCAGTTCGCCTTTTGCCGCAGCAGGCGGGCGGCCGAACACCGGCGCGGAAACGTAAGCGCCGCCCGAGCGCGCGTGCAAGGCCTCGACGCGCTTTGCCATGGCGAGGCTGATGGTCGCCATGTTCAGGTGCACCGCGGGTGCGCGCAGCTTCGCCACCAGACCGGTTTCAATCCAGACCGATTCGATCGCCGCGTCATCGGCAAGCATGCTGATGACCACGTCGGCCTCCAGCGCCTGCGTCGGCGCATCTGCGACCGCGGCACCGCGCGCGCGAAAAGCCTCGGCTGCGGCACGACCGCGGTTGTATACCGTGAGCGCATGGCCGGCATCGAGCAAGCGCCCCGCCATCGCCCGCCCCATTTGGCCAAGACCGATGAAACCGATCTTCATGCATGTCACCTGCCTGGTTTAGGTTCAATCATCACTATGCCAGACAATCGGCGATAATAGAAAACAGGCACCGGATTCGAATCCTGGATCCTCCGCAAGCAAGTCATGCGCCGACGTGCGCAAAACGCTAGAATCGCGACGACCGTCAAAAAGGACGGCCGCACAGTTGGGGCCGTGCGATATGAATATCTATATTGAGCTGAGGAGGAGTCAGATGAAAGCTCGCAACGCAACGATGCGCATTCTGGCGGTGGGCGTGCTGGTTGCCATTTCTAGCGCTGTTGTCGCCCAACAGATCTATCCGAACCGCGTGATCCGCTTTATCACCCCCTACTCTGCCGGAGGCAGCACGTCTGTCGTCATGCGCGTGGTCGGCGATAAGCTTACCGAGCGCTGGGGTCAGCCTGTGATCATCGACAACCGCCCCGGCGGTAACCTCATCATCGGCACCGACGCACTTGCGAAATCTGCACCCGACGGATACACCATCATGTTGACGACCAGTGCCCACGTCATCAACCCCAACCTGTTTCACAATCTTCCCTACGACCCGATCAAGGACTTCGCTCCGGTCGCGACGGTAGTCTCGACTGAAATGCTTCTTGTGGTCCATCCATCGGTGCCCGCCAATGATTTGCGCGAGTTCATCGCATTCGCCAAGTCCAAGCCGGGACAACTCAATTACGCTTCGACCGGCGCCGGCAGCCCGAACCAAATGTCTGCTGAATTGCTCGGCATGATGGTGGGACTCAAGATGCAGCACATACCCTACAAAGGAGCGACGGGGGCCCTCGCCGACATCGTCGGCGGTCAGGTGCAGTTGTATCTCACGCCGCCCCTTCCCGCCGTGCCGTTCGTCAGGAGCGGCAAACTCAAGGCGATCGCGGTCTCCGGCGAAACCCGCTTGCCGGCCTTGCCTCAGGTACCCACCTTCACCGAGGCCGGCCTGCCGGGTTACAACGTACGAATCTGGTACGGCGTCCTGGCGCCGGCGGGCACGCCAATGGACATCATCGACAAACTATCGACTGAGATCGGAAAGATTCTGGCCTTGCCCGACGTCAAGGAAAGGCTAATCGCACTAGCGATTGATCCTCTGATTGCCACACCGGAGCAGTTCGCCGCGATCATGAAAGCCGATTTCGCCCGATATGCCAAGATCGTCAAGACCGCCAACATCAAGCTCGAAAACTAGGCAAACTTAAGGGTTAGGACTATGGGGGTGGGCACGGGCGAACCACGCCTCGCAGGGCCACTCGATGCCGGTTATATAGCCGACAAATCCCCCCTGGGGAAGACATCAGAATCAGTTCATTGTTGACCCGCGCTGACACGACAGCGCGCAAATAGAAAGGAGCGAGACGATCATGAGCAGGCTGTTCGGACCGATGCGCCAAATTGGTTATGTTGTTCGCGACATAGAGAAAGCCATGCTGGACTGGTCGAATGTCTGCGGGATCGGGCCATGGTTCTATAACGAGAAGGCCAACTTCGAGTCGGTCACTTACAACGGGAAGGATTGCAGCAATTTGCAAATCTCGCTGGCGTTCGCCAATTCCGGCGACATTCAAATTGAATTGATTCAACAGCGCTGCAATACACCCAGCATGTATCTGGAGTTCCTGGCTGGCGGGAAAGAGGGGATGCAGCATTGGTCGAGTTGGCCCGAGAATTATCATGAAATTTACAAGCGTGCGTTAGAGCAGGGCCATACGGTTTTGCTGGAGGGGATGAACCCCCGCGGACCCTTCGCTTATTTCAAGAATGAAGGACTTCAAGGCTCGGTGGTCGAAATCTCGCAGCTGACCCCGGGCCGGCGGGGCTTCTTCGACATGGTGCGCGAGGCGGCCGTAAATTGGGATGGGCGCGATCCGATTCGCCCCGTTTAGGATCATCGAGAGGAGGAAGCATGCAACTACGTTGGGGAATTGCGGGGCTGGGCGTGTTGGCGCACTCGATTGCGCCGGTGATCAAGGCGTCGGCGAGCGGCCGGCTGGTCGCCTGCGCCAGTCGCAGCGAGGCGCGTGTGCGCGAGTTTACAGCCGCCCACGACGTGGAGCGGGCCTACACTTCCTACGAGGATCTGGTGCGCGATCCTCAGGTCGATGCGGTCTACGTAGCCACTCAAAATAACCTGCACCATCCGGTGGTGATGGCGGCCGCCGCAGCCGGCAAGCAGATCCTGTGCGAGAAGCCATTTGCGATGAACGTCGCCGAGGGCGAGGAAATGGTCGCCGCCTGCCGCAAGGCCGGGGTCGCGCTGCGCGTCGGCTTCCAACACCGATTTTCGCCGGTGCTGCAGGCTGCTGCCGCGGTGGCCAAATCCGGGCGTATCGGTACGATCAGGGAAATCACGGTCCAGCGCTACGGAGCGAAGAACTTTGCGCGCAATCCCTGGCGCCGAGAACTGGCCACGGCCGGGTTGGGCGCTTTGGCCGACATGGGGCTGCACACGATCGATTTCGCGCAATGGATCGTCGGCGACCGCTACACGCGGGTCTTCGCGCTCGCCTATCCGCCGCGCAAGAGCGGGCTGCCCGACGAGACGATCTCCTGCATGATGGAATTTGCCGGCGGGTGCCAGGCCACATTCAGGATCAGCCGCGAAATGCACATCGCGTCCAACGACGTACAAGCTTTCGGCACGGGCGGGATGCTGATCACCTCGGCGCTGCGCTACACGGACCCGCACTGGCTAAGAGTGCGCACGGAGGAAGGTACGGAAGAGAGCGTGCATCCGCACGGGCAAATGCCCGAATTGTATCTGCGCGAAATCGAGGCTTTTGCCAAAGAGGTTGCGGGCGAGCGCACGCAGATGGCGACCGGCGAAGATGGCGTACGCATCGTCCGGCTCACCAGTGCGCTGATTCGCTCGCTCGAAACCGGCGATGCGGTGGAAGTGCAGGATGACTGGTCGGGGCAATAGAGCTCATCAAGAATGGCGTCCTCTTTCACAGAGGGGGCGAAAGTGAACTTCGGACAACCTATGAAACTTACGGGCGTTCGCGTAGTCGATTTGTCGTTGTTCCTTCCTGGTCCGCATCTCACAGGCATCATGGCCGATCATGGCGCCGAGGTCATCAAGGTCGAGCCTTATCCGCTGGGCGAACCGGCACGGCACGCGCCCTACCAGCAAGCGGGCCACAGCGTATGGTTCCGCAATATCGCGCGCGGCAAGAAGAGCATCCGTCTCAATCTCAAAGACCCACGCGGCAAGGACATCCTGCTCAAATTGTGCGAGAAGGCAGATGTGTTCGTCGAGTCGTTTCGCCCGGGCGTGATGGACCGGCTTGGCATCGGCTACCGCTCTGTTGAAGCGCGGGCGCCGCAGATCATCTACTGCTCTATCTCGGCTTTCGGTCAGACGGGAAAGTACAGCGCGAAGCCGGCCCACGATCCAGCGATCCAGGCGCTGGCCGGGGTGATGAGCGTGAGCCATGGGCGCGATGATTTTCCCGCGATGCCGGGGATCGCCGCGGCCGACATGACCGGTTCGCTGACAGCGCTCGCCGGCGTGTTGATGGCGCTCGTGTCGCAGCGCGCCACGGGCAAAGGCGACTACCTCGATATTGCGATGATGGATTCGTTGATGGCGTGCATGCCGCACATGCTCGGGCCCGTGTTCGCCGAGAATCGCCCACCCGTTCCGAAGCACGAACGCTCATGGGGAGGCAGCGCTTTCAACCATCCCTACGAAACGAAAGACGGCCGCTATCTGATGTTGGGCGGCGTGGAGGGGCATTTCGCTAGGAAC
>Ga0082335_1000717_pt1 | contig 79173 bp, 83 predicted proteins | sample Subgrocontami58m_FD_72375 | JGI IMG/M metagenome (GOLD analysis project Ga0082335, IMG submission 72375) | Subsurface groundwater microbial communities from S. Glens Falls, New York, USA - GMW37 contaminated, 5.8 m (SPADES assembly) (version 2) ... | reverse complement strand
ATCGCGACTACTACATCCAGCAGGGAACATATCCGCGAACAACATATCCCATCATCATCGGATCGGATGGGGCGGGAGTTGTCGCGGATGTCGGCGCGAATATTTCTCGTTCACTTCTTAACACCGAAGTCGTTATCAATCCCTCACACAATTGGGGAGACAATCCGAAAGTTCAAAGAAAGGATTTCAAAGTGCTCGGCTTTCCGGACAGCGGAACGTTTGCCGAATACATCGCTGTACCTGCGAAATATGTTCAGCCAAAACCAAAACATCTCACGTTCGAAGAAGCTGCGGCGTTAGCACTTGCGGGACTTACCGCGTATCGAATACTGTTTACAAGAGGAAATCTTCAACCGAACGAAAACGTGCTGGTGACGGGAATCGGCGGCGGCGTTGCTGTGGTTGCTATGCAGCTTGCTCTCGCTGCTGGAGCGAAAGTGTTTGTTACGTCGGGTTCAGATGAGAAGATCAAAAAGGCAATTGCACGTGGTGCAAGCGGAGGAGCGAACTACAAATCCGCAACATGGGCGGAAGATTTGCACAAGTTCGCTGGTGGTTTCGATTTGATTGTTGATGGTGCAGTCGGTTCGGGCTTTAGCAAGCTGTTGGATATTGCATCTCCCGGTGGGCGGATTGTCGTGTACGGCTCGACGCAGGGAAAAATTCAGAACGCCGAGCCTGCAAGAATTTTTTGGAAGCAGCTCTCCATTCTTGGCTCAACAATGGGAACAGAGGCTGAATTTGCTGCGATGCTGCGCTTCGTTGAACAGCGCAACATCAAACCTGTAATTGATCAGGTCTTTTCACTCGCTGATGCTGAGAAGGCAATTCGAAGGATGGAGGATGGAGAGCAGTTTGGGAAGATTGTGCTTCTAAATTCTGAGGGAGCCCCGAAGGCGGGGTGAACTCCGCGCCCGTCCGAAGGACTCCTTTGGAGAAGAATCTCACCGGTTATTTATTGCGACTCAGATTCTTCGTCCCGCCAAAAGAAGGCGGGACTCAGAATGAAAGCTTGTTTTTCCCTCGCCACTCCGCTACATTCATGTAGGGCGGAATGCCATTCCGCTCCACAAGGATGACAATGGTCAAAACAATCCGCACAAAAATAATCTGGGCATTTGCGCTGCTGGTCACGCTCAACCTTGCTGCAGGCTTTTGGTCGATATACAACTTCTACGCACTCGGCACAACGGTTGCTATGATTCTGCGTGAGAACTACCTAAGCGTTCTTGCGGCGGAGAATATGGTGAAGTCGCTGGAAGGCCAGGACAACGCGTTGCTTGTTATGAGTCAAGGCGAAGAAGCGGGTGTCAGCGGAAGTTTTGCGGACAACAAAGGGCTTTTCAATTATTGGTACGATCAGGCGTTCCGCACCATGCCCGACGGAAAGTTGCAGTCGCTGCGCGATTCGCTGCACATTGTTCGCTCGGGCTACATTTCCGTTACCGACTCGATGCGCGGGATGATTCACCAGGGCGCATTCACTCAAGCGAAGAATTACTACTACGAAAGCGTTCGCCCGGTGTCGGAAGCATTGCGAACGCTCTGCTTCCGTTTGTTCGAGTACAACCAAACGGCAATGTACAAACTCGAAAGCAAAACACACTCCATTGCAAACCAATCCGCCTACGCAATGATGATCGCTTCAATCGTTACGCTTGCGCTCAGCATTATTGCAACGGTATGGCTCACGAAGGTGCTCATCAAACCTGCAGAAGCATTGACCGAGCGTGTGAAACAAATCGGCGCCGGACAATTGGATTTGAAAATTGATGTGTTGTCGGATGATGAAATTGGAGCGCTCAGTCGCGAGTTTAATAAGATGACGGAGCGGCTGCACCGTTTCGAGCAAATGAACATCGACAAGATTATTTCTGAGAAGAGAAAATCGGAAGCGATTGTCGACAGCATCTCGGACGGCATCATCGTGACTGACGCTGATATGCGAATCATTCACATCAATAATATGGTGGCGAAGCTGTTTGGCTATGTTGATGTTGATGCGATCGGAAAACCCGTTGCTTCGGTGATTCGCGATGAGCGCATCATGTCGCTCATCCGATCTGCATCGCAAAGCGGGAACACGGGAACGGACGAAGAGAAATCTGAAAAGCCCGTGAACTACATTCAATTCGAGCGGGACGACGAGTCCCCAGGGGGCAGGCAAATCTATTTCCGACCGAAACTCACGAAGGTATTTGATAACGAGGGTAAGCTCTACGGCGTGCTCACAATTCTGCAAGATGTTACACAGTTCAAAGAGCTGGATAGAATGAAGTCGGAGTTCATTGCCACGCTCTCGCATGAAATCCGCACGCCGCTCACGTCCATCAACCTGAGTGTTGATATTCTGAATCAAGAACTGCTCGGACCGTTGAACGAGCGGCAGAAAGAACTCATCAACTCGACAAAAGAAGACAGCCGGCGCTTGACGAAGCTTGCCCGCGAATTACTGCAGCTCTCGAAGCTCGAATCGGGCAAGCAGCACTTCAAGAACGAAGAGATCAATGTTCGCTCGCTTGTCGAGTTCACAACGAAGTCGCTGCAAATCCAGTTTCAAGAAAAGGATGTTCAGCTTTGTACCGAAATTCCTTCCAACATTCCGCCGCTCGTTGCCGATGAACAACAGCTTTCGTGGGTCATCAACAATCTCGTCACCAACGCGTTGAAGTACACTGAAAGCGGCGGCAAAGTAACCGTGCAGGTGAAAGAACAGAATCATGCGATGCTGTTTGAAGTTGAGGACACGGGGCACGGTATTGCCCAGGAAAATCTTGATAAAATCTTCGACAAATTTGTTCAAGTGAAAAACACTTCGGGTCCGACGCCGGGCGGTGTTGGGCTTGGGCTTGCAATCGCAAAAGAAATTGTCGAGACGTACGGCGGAAAAATCTGGGTCGAAAGCGAAATCGGCAGAGGCAGCAAGTTCTCATTTATTCTTCCCCTTCTCCGTAAGGAGTCCTTCGGACAACCAATTCCCACCATAAACTCCAATACATAACACGCGATGTCAGAAAAAGCAACCGTCCTGCTCGTTGATGATGAGCAAAATATTCTCAAGACAGTAAAGATTGGATTGGAAGCAGTGGGGTTTGAAGTCACTGCATTTTCCGAGCCGCTGAAGGCGCTTGAAGCACTGCGCGAACAATCATTTGACCTTGCGTTTTATGATCTCAAGATGTCGCCGGTGGATGGAATGGAATTGCTGAGAGAGACAAAGAAACTCTCACCGTTCACAACAGTGATACTCATGACTGCCCACGGCAGCATAGATTCCGCTGTTGAGGCGATAAAGCTTGGCGCTTATGACTACATCCAGAAGCCGTTCGAGTTTTCCGAGCTGAAGCTGTTTGCGGAGAAAGTCTTCGAGCATCACTCGATGAAGCGTGAGCTTGCGGATTTGAAGGAAGAGCTGCAGCGAACGAAGACTTCAGGGGATATCGTTACTCGAAGCGAAAAGGTGCGAGCCGTTGTTGACCTTGCATTGCAAGTCGCAACGGGCAACATCGCAGTGTTGATTGAGGGCGAGAGCGGAACGGGCAAGGAACTCCTTTCGCACCTCATTCACGAAAACAGTCCGCGAGGAGAGAAGCCATTTGTTACAGTCAACTGTGCTGCTCTTGCAGAACAATTGCTCGAAAGCGAGCTGTTCGGTCACGTGAAAGGCTCGTTCACCGGCGCGACAAAAGACAGGCAAGGACGGTTTGAAGCAGCAGATGGCGGAACGATTTTTCTTGATGAGATTGGAGAAGTCCCACCGCAAACACAAGTGAAGCTGCTGCGTTTTCTTCAGAGTAAGGAGTTTGAACGCGTCGGCGAGACGCAGTCGCGAAAAGTGGATGTCCGCGTCATCGCTGCGACGAACAAGAATCTTGAAGAAGCAGTGAAAGTCGGAACCTTTAGAGAAGATTTGTTTTATCGTCTCAATGCGGTGACACTCAAACTTCCTCCGTTGCGTGAACGGATGGAAGATATTCCATTGCTCGTTACACATTTCTTGAGAAAGTTTGGTAGCGGGAGTGAGCTTTCACAGGAAGCGTTCACTGCGCTGAAGAATTATTCCTGGAAAGGAAATGTGAGGGAATTGGAAAACGTCATCGAGCGCGCAGTGTTGCTTGCGCGCGGCGGCGAGATTCAGCTTCAACATCTGCCTGAGCAATTCCAGCAGCTTGGACACACAGTAAGCAATCTTATGTCGCTTGAAGAAATGGAGCGACACCATATCTTGAAAGTGCTGCGCATCGCCAAGGATCTTGAAGAGGCGGCGGCGATTCTGAACATTGACCCGGCGACGCTTTGGAGGAAGAGGAAGAAGTTTCAACTCTAAACCCTGAGCGGAGCGAAGGGTCTCAAACTATCCAACTGGCGGTGAGATTCTCCCGAAGGGATTCCTTCGGAATTCGCTTCGCTCAGAATTTGATGGAAAAATTACCTTGCATTTTGCAAGGGCGGATAATATATTGGCATGTAGTGAGTTGCCCATCCCCAGCTACCGGTCGAAATTTCTCGTCGTGCAATTCGCAAGGTCACCGATTTATCCCGCAGTAGAAACCTAACAATTCAAGCCTGGTTGCCAGGTCTGATTATGGCATTTGCTTTGAAAGATAGTTACATACTATTAATGTTGTGCTCGTCGCTTGTTCTCTGGATAGGCGAACGGAGGATGAAAGCAAATCTTTAGACTTCAGTGAATTACGTCCAACTTACGAACAGTATCGCTCAGATCTTCGGAGATACCATGTCAGTCAAAACAACCACACTACAAAGCGGCAAAATCGGTGTTATTGAAGCAAAGGGTTCGCTCATCGGCGGCGAAGAGACGGACGAGCTGCGCAGCGCCGTCGCGGACTTTGTTGAGCAGGGAAACAAAAAGCTCGTCATTGATTTGAGCAAGGTGACGTACTTGAACAGTACCGCCATCGGCGTGCTCGTGCAAGCGCACACCACGTATACACGCAACAAGGGACAAGTCAAGCTCTGCGGCATCAATAACAACATCAACAACATTTTCGTTATTACAAAATTGACGATGGTGTTTGATGTTGCAGAAACCCGCGAAGAAGCGGTGAAGTCCCTATCGTAAAGAATGTAAAGCATTTCATTTACCTTTATCTCAATATCCACATTAACAAAAGGAGGTTCATTCGATGAAACAATCCGTATTCCTTTCTTCGGTTATCGTCATAACCATGGTGGTAGCATTCGTCATCTGGATGTTTATTCTTGGCAACCCCACGAACTTCAGGGATGGTGAAGCACGACTTCAGCCAAACAATCTTCTTGGCACCGTGTACACCGGCGGCATTGTCGTGCCAATTCTCATCACGCTTACTCTCATGAACTTGACAATTGTTTTTGAGCGCATCTTCTCATTGCGCAAAGCACAGGGCAAAGGCTCGATGCCGAGTTTCTTGAAGGCAGTACAGGGGCATCTTTCTGGTGGCAAGATTGACGATGCAATCAAGGCATGCGATGCGCAGCGCGGTTCTGCTGCGAATATTGTTCGAGCGGGCTTATCGCGTTACAAGGAAGTCCTTGAAGATAGGAATCTTGACGGCGAAAAGAAGATGGCAGAAACAAAGCGGGCAATCGAAGAAGCGACAAGCCTCGAAACCCCTCTTCTCGAACGAAACCTGATTGCACTTTCGACGATTGCTTCTATCGCAACAATGTTCGGTTTGCTCGGAACGGTTATCGGAATGATTCGTGCGTTCACGGCTCTTGCAGCACAGGGAGGTGCGCCTGATGCTATTCAATTGTCAATCGGTATTTCTGAAGCGCTTATCAACACGGCTCTTGGTTTGTTGGCAGCTATTCTCGGTATTATCGCGTACAATTTCTTCGTCACGAAGGTTGATAACTTCACCTATATGATTGACGAAGCAAGCTACAACGTTGCCGAAATTCTGAGCAGCAAGACAAAGTAACCTCTTCCCAACGTGAATTAGAGAGAAGCGTATGCCAAAAATAAAACCAAAACGACACGGTGTGCTTATTGATATGACGCCGCTGGTGGACGTTGCATTCCTGTTGTTGACATTCTTCATGTTGACAACGCAATTCAAACCACCGGAAGAAGTGCAAATTGATCTGCCGTCTTCAAACTCAGCGTTCAAGCTGCCGGAGTCGGACGTGATGACGCTGAGTCTTTCCAAAGACGGGCGCATTTTTCTCGGTCTCGATTCGCAGAAATTACGTCGCCGTATTTTCGGACCTGAGAACGAGCTGCGGGCAGGCATCGAAGTCCCGAAAGAAAAGCTTGGGGAGTTGTTGATTCAAGCACGGACCGCAAACCCGAAGCTGCGCACGGTGATTAAAGGGGACAAGGGAACGGAGTTCGGCACCGCGCAAGACGTCATGGATATTTTGCAGAAGACAATGATTACGAGATTCAATCTCGTGACGAATCTTGAAAAGAATTAGCTAAGAGGAGGTTACTATGGCAGGTGGCGGTGGGGAAGCCCCACAACCTAGAAGTCATGGAAAGAAGAAGCGCAAGAAGAGTAGACGCTTAGGCATTCGCATCGATATGACGCCGCTTGTGGACGTTGCTTTTCTTCTGTTGACGTTCTTTATGCTTACGACTTCGATGTCGCGTCCGCAAACCATGGAAATCAATCTTCCGCCTGACGATAAGGTGAAGGTGGAAATTGCGGAATCGAATCTGTTGACACTGAGGGTAAACGAAAAGGGCGAAGTCTTTTGGAATATCGGTTTGGATGCGCCGGCAAAGATCGAGTTCACGAAATTGCGCGGTTTCATCCGTGAGCAGGGGCAGGCTAAGCCTAAGCTTGTCACGCTCGTGAAGATCGATCCGAAAGCAAACTACGAGACCATGGTCAACATCATGGACGAGCTGAACCAGGCTGAGATGTTGCGCTTCAGTATTGCTCGCATGACAGAGCAAGATCAGACGCTCATTGCAAATGTAAAATCATAACTGATGTCGCGCAAGGCTTTGATTTCTCCTAAAGCCCTCATCCCCTCTACGAGGTCGTAGACCTGGCCCCTTCTCCCAAAGGGAGAAGGGGAGGTTTGAGCTTAGGATTCAACAAAGTCCCTCTCCCTCTGGGAGAGGGATTTAGGGTGAGGGGCGGTCAGTAACCAAGAAAACTCTCTCTTGCGTAACATCAGATCATAATACACTATTTATGTAGGGAGAAGAACTATGACAGAACTGTCCATGGCAGGCGCGGGTGCTGCGGGTACGCCCGGTGCACATGCGAAGTATGGTGCGGTTGAGCTCAAAGCCGTGTACCAGAAGTATTGGATTCGCGGCTTGCTGATTGCAATCGGCATACACGCGCTGGTTGTCGGTTCGTACTATCTCTCGCAGGTCCTTCAAGAAGAGGAGCCGCCGCCAATCAACGTACGCATCTTGAAGTACAGCGACCTCGGTCCGCCGCCGTCGCTGACCAATGCAAACACACCACCGCCGGTTTCGTTGAGCGCGCCGGTTGCAAAGCCGACTGTGGGTGCGCCGGTGCCTGTGCCCGATGCGGAAGCAAGTCCGGAACAAACACTTGCAACGCAAACGGAAATGAGCCAGGTTGCTGCGCCCATCGGCGAAGTACCGGGCGATGGAGGTGTTCGAGTTGAACCAGACATCACGATTGACGATGGTCCGCCCGCAGATTTCGTTGCGGTCGAAAAAGAACCTGTTGTTGTCAAAAAAGTCGAGCCAAAGTATCCTGAGCTTGCGATGCGCGCCGGACTCGAAGGCAAAGTGTGGGTGAAGATTTGGGTTGATAAGGAAGGCAGGCCCAAGCAGGTTGTGCTCCTGAAGAGCGATGCCGAGATATTTAACGAGGCGGCAATCGAAGCGGCGAAGCAATTCCTCTTTACACCGGCGTATATGAACAACGGTCCGGTCTCCGTGTGGGTGTCGGTACCATTTAAGTTCAAGCTTGCAGACAGGAAGTAACCGGACTCTCGCGTGCGGATGGCTGCCATGAACATCTCATCGGTGCTGCGGTATAGCGTGCTTGCGGTTTCAACTGCTGCAATGATTGTTGGCGTGTTGGTGATGGTGGGTCACCTGGTGCCGAAATATTTTCCAGAACAATACCGCGTCGTTATCGGCGCGGTTGTGTTTCTGTACGGAGCCTACCGGTTTGCCCTCACCTTTTTCCGTCACAGGGGATTGAATCGTGATGAAGAGTGAAAAGCTGGTTGCGCTTGCGCTGCTTCTCACTTTTTTTGTTATGAGTTGTGAGCAGCGCAAGCCTGTCTCGACAACGACGGGAGCGTTACGCGTCGAAGTGGATGAATCTATCAGCAATGTTCTCAGAGCAATTGCCGATAGTTTTCAGCTCACGTACACGCAATCGAAGATCACCGTTGTTCCGGTTGAAGCGCGTGAAGCAATCGCCGACTTCATCAACGACAGCGTTCGCGTGATTGTCACTGCACGTGAGTTCAATGAAGAAGAACTTGCTGTGCTGAAAAAGTATCCCGATATTGAGTGGAAAGGATACAAATGTGCGCTCGATGCCGTTGCCGTTATCGGGCACAAGAACAATGCACAAAAGCAGCTCCGTCTGACCGAACTGGACAGCATCTTCGAAGGCTCGCTTGCGCGTTGGGGCGGAAAAGGAAAGTTGATTGATGTCTCAATCGGCGGCATCAACTCCAGCGTGAATGAAGTCTTTCGGAAGAAGATTCTGAAAGACAAGCCCTTCACGCCGACGGCTCTCAAGATTTCTTCTACTGATAGTCTCGTCAAATACGTAGAGAAGAATCCAAACGCCATAGGCATTGTCGGCATCAACTGGCTGCGCAACAGGAAAGAGAACCTCACAGTGTTCGCCCTTGGTCAGCCCGGCTCCCGTCCGGATTCGACGGAAGATTTCGGGCGATACTATACGCCGGTGCAAGCCCACATCTACAGAAACTATTATCCCATTACGCGACCCGTGTGTATCTACAGCCGCGAGTACGGCTACACGGTGGCTGCGGGATTTATCGCGTACGTGAACGCCATTCACGGTCAACAGAGATTTTTGAAAGAAGGCCTTGTTCCTGTAACAATGCCTGTTCGTTTAGTCGAAACCACATCAAAACAGGTACAATAGAATGAAACTCGCGAAACTCTCGGTGTTCATCCTCCTCATTGTGCAGGCGAGCCTTGCGCAGGACATGTTCAATAAAGGTAAAGCCGCGTTGGCTGCAAAAGACACTGCTGCTGCGATTGCAGCATTCCAAGATGCACTGAAGCTCGGCCAGAAGACAGGCGACTGTAATTACTATCTCGGTACAATTGCGTTCCGGCAGAATAGAATTGATGATGCGGTGAGTTTTCTTTCGAAAGCAGTCAACATCAACGACGAGAATGTTGAGGCATTGATTGCTCTTGGCGATGCATACATCGTTAAGAAGGACAACGCGAACGCTGTTGCGCAGTACAAACGAGCTGCGAAAATTGCACCGAAAGACTGTCGCGTTCCTGCTGCATACGGGGCTGCGCTCGTCGCACTTGATCAGATCGATGGACAGGATGGCGCTATCGTTCAGTTGACCAAAGCAAAGGAGTGCGACCCGAACAATCCGAATATCTACATCTCTCTCGGTGATGCATACAACAAGCAGGGTGTGAAGCCCCTTGCGAATACGAACTATGAAAAGGCGCTTGAGCTTTCGCCGAAAGATATTGCAACGCAGATGAAAGTTGCGCGCACCTACGCTGCGAATCGTCAGTACGCCGAAGCAGTGAAAGCCTTCGAGTCTGCCGTGAAGATCGATTCAATGAATTTTGATGCGTACTTCGAAGCCGGAAGAATCTTTTATCGTGCGGGGCGTACGACGGCTGCGCAGTATCAGCGCGCAGTACCGTTTTTGTACAGAGCCGTAAAATTGAAACCTAATCATGTCGAGGCAGTTTCAATGTTTGCCCAATCCCTTTCTGCTTCGAAGATTTGGGGTGAGGCGGCAAAAGCAGGTGCTCAAGCTGTAAAACTCGATTCCAATTCTGTGGAGAACTGGCGTGCCTATGCCTATGCACTCGTGGAGACGCAGGATTACAAAACAGCGTTGAATGCGTTTGCTGCACTTGAACGACGCAAAGCAGTGAAGCCGGAAGACTATGCATATCTCAGTACTACGCTGTTTCGAGCCGGTCAAGAAGACAAAGCGCTCGAGGTCGGGCTTAAAGCGATTCAAGCCGATTCCACCAACTGTGACCCGTACTTCAATCTCGGTTTCATTTACATGAAGAAGCAGGAATATGTGAACGCTGCAAAAATGTATGAGAAAAAGATTGCATGCGACCCGCGTTCGCTCCCCGCGTACGTCAATGCCGGTCAATGTTACATGCAGGCGCCAAAGAATTTGCCGCGTGCACGTGAGTTGTTCGTGAAAGCGGTTGAGCTGAAGCCTGATTTCTTGCAATCGAAGCTATGGCTTGCTCGCTACTACGCTGAAGTTGACTCTGTAGCAGCAATGAAGCAAATGTATGACGAAGTACTCAAATTGGGGAATGAAGATCCTGCAAAAAATAAGAGTGCATTGATTGAAGCCTACACACAGCTTGGGTCGTATTACTTTCAGAATAAGAATTATAGCGCCGCCCTTGAGAACTTCCGGAAAGCTCTTTCGTACGGCGAGACTGGAGGCTTACATTTAGTCGTAGGTCAATGCCTCATCCTAACTCGTGGCGATAATCCCGATGATAATCGCAAGAAGACTGAGGAAGCTATTACGCACTTCCGTCGTTGTACTCAAATGGAACCCGGAAACGCACAAGGTCATTTTTGGCTCGCAAATAGCTTAACGTACTTACGCAAAGAAGGTGATACACCGGGCAACAAGAAACTCCAAGAAGAGGCTTGTGTTGAGTATGCAAAAGCACTCAAACTCGACCCGAGAAATGAAGAAGCAAAGAAGGGCATGGTGCGCATCGGTTGCAAGTAAGAGTGAGATAAAACTGACAAAGACGATTTTAACCGTACTGTTGCTTATCGTTTTTTTCGTGCTCAAAACAAAAGCGGGTTTGTTATTTGGCAGCGACACGCTCGCACGTCCGAGCAGAACATACGATGTTCTGCACTACAAGCTTGAGCTCCGTTTCGAAGAAGAAAAGAAAAAAGTGATCGGCACAACGACGATTGCATTTCTTCCGCTCAAGAGTAAACTCGACTCAGTCGTTTTGGATGCTGTAGAGCTTGATGTGAAGTCAGTTTCGCTTGCAGGAGCAAAGCCGTTACGTTTTGCAAATGACCGAAAGCAATTAACGGTCTATCTCGACAGGTCATACAGCTTTGATGATACACTCCATATTGCTGTTGATTACTCGGCTGTCCCGAAGGAAGGCATATACTTCCTCGCTCCTGATAGCACGAACCCGAAACGCCATGCGCAAATCTGGTCGCAAGGAGAAGATATGGATAACCGCAACTGGTTTCCGTGCTGGGATTTTCCGAATGACAAGGCAACGTCGGAAGTAATTGCGACGGTGAAAGATTCGTGGACACTTCTCTCAAACGGAAAGCTCGTAGATGTACAACAGGATACGAAGAACAAGACGAAGACCTTCCATTGGTATCAATCGAAACCGCACGTAGCATATCTCATCATGATTGCGGCTGGCGAGTACACCGTCATCACTGAAAAGCACAAGAATATCCCGATAGAGTATTACGCGTATAATGACAGAGCCGAAGACAGCAGGCGGAGTCTCTCCGCGACACCCGACATGATGAAGTTTTTTGAAGAAGCGACAGGCTATGCGTATCCGTGGGACAAATACTCCCAGATTTTTATTGATGATTTTATGTGGGGAGGGATGGAAAATACATCGGCGGTTACGCTGAACACGTCGTACATGATTGATCGACGCGGCATGTTGGATTTTACCGGCGATGACGTCGTTGCCCACGAGCTTGCACATCAGTGGTTCGGCGATCTGGTAACCTGTCGTGATTGGACAGAGCTCTGGCTGAATGAAGGCTTTGCAAGTTACTTTGAAGGACTGTACAAAAAGCAGGCAAAGGGGTTTGACGAATTTCAGCTTGAGTTGATGGGACAAGCAGCATCCATTATTGGCGTTGAGCGGGCTCAGGGGAGAAGACCGATTGTCAGCACCGGCAGCTACACGACAAACTTGTATTCGAAAGGCGCCTGGGTGTTGTTTATGCTGCACAATATTCTTGGTGAGAAGGAATTTCAACGCGCCATCAAACATTATTTGCAAAGCAATGCGTTCACGAGCGTCAGCACACATGATTTCCAGAAAGCTATCGAAGAAGCAACAGGGCGGAACATGGATTGGTTCTTCAGCCAATGGGTGTACAAAGCAGGACATCCACAGTTGAACGTCACTTCATCCTGGAGTGAATCTGAGAAACAGTTGTCTCTTACAATTCAACAAACACAAACCATCGACAGTCTGACCGGAGTGTTTGTTCTCCCCCTCGACATTGAGTGCACAACCTCATCCGGCAAGACAGTGAAACAAGTTTGGCTTACAAAGCAGGAAGAGAAAGTCACAATTCCTTTGTCCGAGAAGCCGCTGATGATCATTGTTGACAAGGGAATGAAGGTTTTGAAATCGTTGAAGATGGAGAAGTCGAAGGATGAATTGGAATTTCAGCTTCTTCATGCGGAAGACATTCTCGATAGAATGGCAGCGGCAAAATTGCTGAAGGAGTATTCTGAAGAGGTGACGGTGTTCTATGCGCTTAAGCAAGCCGCTTTGAACGATCCATTCTGGGCGGTTCGAAGAGAAGCAACAATTTATCTGGGCACCATGAAACATCCTGATGTGAAGTCTACGATGTTTGAAATCTACGAAGACAAAAAGTCTGCGGTGCGGAATGCGGCAGTTGTCGCTCTCGAACAATTCGAGATGAAGGATGTCGTTGACTTCTTGAAGAACGCTCTTGCAAAAGATTCAAGTTACGTTGTTCAATCGTCCTGCTTGCAGGCGTTTATAAAAGTTGATTCGATGAATGCCTTTGCTCTTGCTCGTCAGTATGTTGATCAAGATTCCCATCGCGACATTCTTCGTCGTTCCGCGTTGCAAGTATTTCGAGCAGTGCGCTCTGCCGAAGCGATTCCCTTTGCACTCAAGTATGCCCAGCTCGGCAATCCGCCGGACATTCGCGCGATGGCGTTAGGCATTCTTCGCGAAGTCGGCGAGAAAGATTCTGTGTCGCGCTCGCTTGTTATCCAGCTTACAAATGATTCCAACACAACAATTCGCAAAGGCGCTGCCCGCACGCTCGGTATGTGGGGAGGAGATGATTCCAAGACTGCGTTGGAACAGAGAAAGTCTGTTGAGAACGACCAAGAAGTGAAGCAGGAGATCGAGTCGGCGCTTGATGAAATTGCGAAGTAGCGACGTGGGCTTCCGCCACAGGCGGGCAAGCCGGTGTCCCTACCTGATCTGCAGCTTCTTCAGGAGCGACCGAATTATCATCGCGGTCGCTCCCCAAATTACATGATTGCCCCGATCGTAGAACCACACTTCGTGTTTCGTTCCTCTGAATTCCCGCAGCTCCGTTCTCCCGTTTGAAGGATGAGCAAAGAAATCCAGCTCCACTCGAAACACTTCTGCGACTTCATCCATGTTGAGTTTCAATATCGGTAACTCGTGAATGACTCCAACAACAGGAGTGATGACAAAGCCGGAAGGCGTCGCCATGTCGTCGAGAAGTCCGAGAATCTCAATGCACGAGTGAGGAAGCCCGACTTCTTCATCGGCTTCTCGGAGAGCGGTATGAACAATGTCGTTGTCGCTCTCATCAACCATTCCGCCCGGAAAAGAGATTTGCCCTTTATGTGTCTCAACGGTTTCTGTTCGTTTAGTAAATAGTAATTCCAAAGTATTGGCTGATGCGATAAGTGGAACGAGCACGGCGGCGTGAGCGTACCCTTGAATGGAAAGCGTTCGTCGTGCTGTGCTGTTGGATACTTCAAACTTTGCTTTGAGGTGTTCGTACGTGAGCATGTGCATGGAACGAATATAGGAAACACGGCTTCAACCTGCAAAGTGTGTATCAGAGAAAAGAGCATTGCAACTGCTCCAGCCTCGCCGTATATTTAATCAGTCTGATTGTTGACACACTAAGAAAGTTTGTTATGCGAGTATTCATTGCTGCCTCGATTCTTACGGTTCTTGTAATTGCAAATTCACGTGATGCCTCAAGCTGGGGGGCGATGGGCACCGTTTCATCAACCGGAAAGTCGTGTATCATCTTCCCAATCAAATGATGCTGTTCATTCAGGATAGCTCATTCTTTGCACAGCACGCTTCCGATGCGGACGCTCGTCGCAACAGCAGCGACACAAGCTTGTATGCCGAAGGTTCGCGCCACTTTATGGACATTGACGACTATCCAAACTTCCGCAGCCTTACTCGAAGTCTTGAGACGCTGATTATGCAGTATGGTTGGGAGAGAGTGAAAGACAACGGAACCAACCCGTGGGCAACGGTTTGGAATTATGACTCACTCGTTGCGCAGCTCCGTCGTGCAGATTGGACGAAAGCGAAACTCACCGCGGCTGACATTGGTCATTACGTCGGAGACGCGCACCAGCCGCTGCATAACACCAAGAACTACGATGGACAGCTCACGAACCAGCGCGGCATTCATGCTCGCTACGAATCCACGATGCTCAGCTCGACATACTTCTTGAATTCTCTTTACATCACGCCGGACAGCGTCCGCTACGTTTCCGACCGCATCAACTTTATTTTTGACTACGTCCTTCACACGAACAGTTACGTCGATACGGTTTTGCAAGCGGATTTGTATGCAAAGACCGTTTCAGGTTGGAATGGAACCGGCACTAATGCACCTGCATCATACTACAACGCATTGTGGGAGAAAACGCGTAGTATTACGCTTGAGCAAATGCAGCGAGCGACGAAAGATCTTGGCTCATTGTGGTATTCAGCTTGGGTGGATGCAGGCTTGATTTCAACAACGGGTGTGTTGCCTTACGTCGCAACATCTCCAACCGGCTTCTCTCTTGCACAGAACTATCCGAATCCTTTCAATCCTTCTACGACTATCTCCTACTATCTTCCGGTTGGCGGCACAGTCTCGCTCAAGATTTTTTCCACTCATGGTGAAGAAGTCGCAACGCTTCTTCAGGAGAATCAATCAGCCGGCGAGCACTCAATGCTGTTCGTTGCCCCGGGGAGTCTCGCCTCAGGCGTCTATTTCTATCAGCTTCGTTTAGGCAACTTCTCGCAAACGAAGAAGCTTGTATTGTTGAAATAGCTTTCATTATGAATTCTCCTCAAGTTCTTCATATTAAGAACATGGTGTGTCCACGTTGTATTACGACAGTGCGTGACACATTGAGAGCAATGGGCTTGAACGTGAAGAAGGTTGTTCTCGGCGAAGCAGAATTCGACACTCCCGACAACAAACTCAATCTGAAGACAATCGACAACGAGTTGCGAAAGAATGGCTTTGAACTTCTCATCGATAAAGACGAGCAACTCGTCGAGCAAATCAAAGTCGCCTTGATTGAGTATTTGAAGAGCTTGGAAAAACAGGATAAGACGGAACGAATTTCATCACATCTCTCACACCATCTCACTACACCATACACTCAGCTCTCGAGACTGTTCTCTCAACGTGTCGGGCACACAATTGAGAAGCATGTCATTCTCCTCAAGATTGAACGGGTGAAAGAACTTCTCAGCTACGGCGAGCTGACGCTGAGCGAAATTGCTTACCGTCTTCATTACAGCAGCGTTCAACATCTCTCCACACAATTCAGACAAGTCACCGGACTTTCCGTCAGCGAGTACAAGAGTCTCGGAACCCACCACCGTCATCCGCTTGATGCAATTTCCTCTACGACCTACCGTCTCGTATCTACGATACCGCAGGTAGAGAGGTCGTAGACCTGAGCAACAGTAATTCACTGATGTTACGCAAATGGCGGTTGATTCCCTTAGACCCTCATCTCCCAACCCCTTCTCCCAAAAGGAGAAGGGGAGGTTTGAGCGTAGATTCGAAAGAGGGTGTCCAAAAAGAACTTCGGCGTTCGACATTCCTTGTTCAATATTCGATATTCAAAGAAAATTTCGAATATCGAACACCGAATAATGAATGACGAAGTTCTTTTTGGACAGCCTCTTTCCCGAAGGGATTCCTTCGGAAAGGGTGAGCGCAATGAACCCAAATAGAACACATCTTCACCTGCGTAACATCAATAATTCATACAAGTTTTGCAAGATTTTGTAATGCGTCGCCCCGTCGCGCGGTGTATATTATTGTTAGAGTGACAGACGTATTCCACAACCTTCTAAGGAGAACTTATGACAACAAGAGCATTCAAGATCGAAGGGATGACGTGCAACCATTGCGTCATGTCGGTGAGGAAAGAGCTGGAGAAGCTCCCAGGTGTTGCTTCTCATGATGTGAAGATTGGTGCTGCATTGGTTTCGTTCGAAGAGTCGAAAGTATCGGAGGAGAAAATCAAAGCGGCAATTAAGGAAGCCGGATATGTTGTATTGAGCTGAAGCGGAGGATGCAAAGCATAAAATGGAAAAGAAGCTCGACATACTGACATTACCTGTTCAAGGCATGACCTGCGCAAGCTGCGTCGCTCGTGTCGAAAAGACATTGAAGAACGTGGAAGGCATTTCTAACGCTTCAGTAAACCTTGCGACCGAGCAGGCAACAATTGAGTTTGATGCGTTGCAGGTAAGCGTTGAGAAGATGCAGAGTGTTGTCGCCGATGCAGGCTACACACTGGTAGTTCCCCGGCAAGACGCAACTCAAACTTCTGCTGAACAATTAGGAAGCCAGCACACAAAGAACGTGAAGCACGAACTTCTCTTCAGCGTGTCTCTCACAATTCCGATCATGCTGTTGAGTATGGTGAGCATGATGGCTTGGTACGTGCAACACTCGCCGCTCTCGATGGATGCGACGAACAAAATCCTTCTCATCCTCACAACGCCTGTCCTCTTCATTTCGGGGAAAAGATTCTTCAAAGGCTTCTGGTCTGCAACGAAGCACGTTACGGCAGACATGAACACGCTTGTTGCAGTCGGTACAGGCTCGGCGTTTGCGTACAGTGCAGCTTCAGTTCTTTTCCCTGAATGGCTGAAGAGTCCTCATGTCTATTTTGATACGACGGCAACAATCATTACGCTCATTCTGCTTGGAAAATTCCTCGAAGCGCGAGCGAAGAGCCAGGCTTCAGATGCAATTAGGAAGTTGATGGGATTACAGTCGAAGACTGCAAGAGTTTTTCGAAATGGAGCTGAACGCGATTTGCCTATTGACGACGTGCTTGTGAATGATATCATCATTGTTCGTCCGGGCGAGCGAATTCCTGTTGACGGAGTCATAACAAAAGGCTCCACAACAATCGATGAGTCGCCGGTAACGGGCGAAAGCTTGCCTGTCGAGAAGCGAGATGCGGACAACGTCATTGGCGGAACAATCAACAAGAACGGAAGCATTGAGTTTCGTGCAACGGCTGTCGGCAAGAACACACTGCTCGCACACATCATAAAGTTGGTTGAAAAAGCGCAAGGCTCGAAGGCTCCCATTCAATCCTTAGCTGATAAGATTGCAGCCGTCTTTGTTCCGACGGTAATTGGAATTGCTCTCGTCACGTTCGCTCTCTGGTATGTTGTTGGAGGGATTGGCTTCACACATTCACTCATCAACTTCATTGCTGTTCTCATCATTGCGTGTCCGTGTGCACTTGGACTTGCAACGCCGACGGCAATCATGGTCGGCACGGGAACAGGTGCACGCCTCGGCATTTTGATAAAGAATGCCGAAAGTCTTGAACGCATCCACAACATTCAAACGATTGTGCTGGACAAAACCGGAACGATTACGGAAGGGAAGCCATCCGTTACGAACGTCGTGCCGCTCAATGGGTTCGATGAGAACGAGCTGATACGCTGTGCTGCTTCTCTTGAAAAGAAATCTGAACATCCGCTTGCAAAGGCGATTGTTGAGTATGCAGAGAAGAAGGGCATCAGCCTTCTCAACGTTGATTGGTTTGAATCCACTACAGGCACTGGAGTGACGGGAAGTATTCAAGGACAAAAAGTTGCCGTTGGCAAAAGTACGTTTGCTGACGACAGTCACTTCCGCAACGGAAATGAGCAGCTCATTGCGCAATTGGCTTCAGAAGGGAAGACGCCGGTTGTTGTTTCGATTGATGAGAAAGCGGCAGGTGTTATAGCGATTGCGGATGCAATCAAACCGTCCTCACGTGAGGCAATTGATCAACTTCGCTCGATGAATATCAACGTTATTATGATGACCGGCGATAATGAACGAGCTGCGAATGCGATTGCGACACAAGCTGGAGTTGACCGTGTGATTGCTCAAGTGTTGCCGCACGAGAAAGCTTCGCAGATAAAGTCGTTACAAGCGGACGGGAACGTTGTTGCAATGGTTGGCGATGGCATCAACGATGCACCTGCGTTGGCACAAGCAGATGTTGGGATTGCGATGGGAACAGGGACTGACATAGCAATGGATGCAGCCGATATGACGTTGATGAACGGTGAATTGACAACTCTTGTCCATGCAATCAAATTGTCGTCAGCAACTCTTCGCACAATCAAACAGAATTTCTTTTGGGCGTTTGTGTACAACGTTGTCGGAATTCCGTTGGCAGCGCTCGGCGTGTTGAATCCGATGATTGCTGCTGCGGCGATGGCGTTCAGCTCGGTGAGCGTCGTGAGCAATTCGTTGCGGCTTCGCTCTCTAAGTTAGACCTTCGAGGCCTGCTGCGATTGCACTGGTGAGACCTCGAAGGTCTGCTCGTGACTGAGGTTGCTCTTTAGCTCCATTAAGCGTATATTTTTTTATGATTTTGTATGGAAAAAGCGCGACGGCGGGATAGCTCAGCTGGTTAGAGCGTCGGAATCATAATCCGTAGGTCGTGGGTTCGAATCCCTCTCCCGCTACTTTCTTTTCTATTTTCCGAATTGTGCGCAAGCGATGTTTTCGTCGAGAGCTTTTCTCACGCAGTTTCACGAATTTAGTCGGCGCAAACGACTTATTGAGGAGCGAGACAGAATCATCGCGGCAGTGAGTGGTGGCGTTGATTCCCTTGTCCTGCTTGATTTGCTTGCAAAGGAACAGGAAGCATTCGGGCTGACGATTATCGTCGCCCATTTCAATTTTCAGCTGCGCGGTGCAGAATCTGACGGCGACGAGCAGTTGGTTGCCCAGCGGGCGCGGCATTACGGGTTTGAGCTGTACATTGAGCGTGCAGACACCGCCGGGTTCGCAAAGCACCACAAGATTGGGATTCAAGAGGCGGCGCGCAACTTGCGGTACGAGTTCTTTGACAAACTTCTTCTCTCGAGCGGCTTCGATAAAATCGCAACGGCGCATAACGCGGACGATAACACGGAGACGATTTTGCTGAACCTGTTTCGCGGCGCGGGCGTTGCCGGGCTTTCGGGCATTCCTGTCTATCGTGAAGACAGAAGGATTATCAGACCGCTGTTGTTTGCCGAGCGAAAGGAGATTGAGACGTATGCTGCTGAGGAAAAGCTCGCGTTCCGGAATGACTCCTCGAACGCAAAAGATTATTACACGCGAAACTTCATCAGGCATGAGGTTCTACCGCGCGTCAAAAATCGGGTGAACCCGAACGTTGTCGCAACAGTGAATCGTTCCGCGGAATTGTTTCGAGAGTTAGATGTGTTTTTGAGGCACACGGCGCGACAGAATTACCAAGTTGTGGTAGTGAAAGACGGCAACGAAGAGCTGCAGCTTTCTATCTCGCGGTTGCGCAGCAGCCCCAAGTTGGTTCAGCAGTACATCATTATGCTGGCGTCGGAAGCGTTCGCAGGCACAAAACCCGACTACGAGCAGGTGAATCAGATTTTGGAATTAATGGAAGGGTTGACAGGCTCGCAGGTTGGGATTGATAAGAGCAATGTTGTTTTTCGGGACCGTGAGCGTCTCATCTTCCGCAGAACGGAAGATGTTCCTGAATTCAAGTTCACGATTGTTCCGAATCATCGTTACCAGTTCGACAGGTTTTCGTTTTCATCGGAGATTGTTGAGCCAAAGGGCATTACGCTGAACGGGAAAGATGCGGAATATGTTGATGCAGACAAGATTGCGAGCCACGAGCTGATTCTCCGTTCATGGAGCCAGGGCGATTCGTTTGTTCCGCTTGGCATGAAAAGCAAGAAGAAGATAAGCGACTTCTTCGTTGACGAGAAGATTCCAATTTACGAAAAACCAACCATTCCCATCCTGGAGACGAAAAGCGGCGAAGTGATTTGGGTCTGCGGCTGTAGGATTGATGATAGGTTCAAAGTTACGAGCGATACACGGCGAGCAATGAAGCTCCAGTTCTCTACAAAAAATAAAGCGAATGAGTCTCAACAACAAAACCGTCAAGATTAATGGTGATCACTTCGTCGTGATGTTGAGCGAACGACGGATCAGGACGAAAGTGAAACAACTCGCCAAGAAGATCAGTAAAGACTACAAGGGAACCGTTCCGGTCTTCATCGGCATACTGAACGGTTCATTTGTTTTCTTCGCCGACCTTATTCGCGAAGTCACTATTGATTGTGAGATCGATTTTCTCAAGCTCTCAAGTTACGGTGATGCGAAAATCAGCTCGGGGAACGTAACGCTGTTAAAGGATTTGAATTGCCAGGTCGAAGGCCGCGACATAATCATCGTAGAAGATATTATTGATTCAGGACTTTCGATGGAGTACATTCGCAACCTGATTATGCAGCAGAACCCAAAGTCCTTCCGCGTTGTTACACTGTTGTACAAGAAGGATGCCGTCAAAACCTCGATGATGATTGATTACATCGGCTTCGCGATACCAAGAGATTTCGTCATCGGTTATGGCTTGGATTACGCACAACGGTTGCGTCATCTGAAAGCGATTTACCGGTTGAAAGCACAATGATTGTTAGATAACGAGGATTAGATGGACGAACAAAAGAAAGCGGAGAACGGCACGCGTCGTTCCGGAGAGAGTGAAAAGCGACGGAGTTTTCCGCGGCCGGGCAAGAAACGCGGTGGACAGCAGTTCCGCCCGGACGATGATTTCAACTGGAACAGAGTGTTGAAGGTTGTTCTCAGTTGGTCGGCGATTATTCTTCTCGTGTTCTTGGTGATGACGTTGTTCAAAGGCACCGAAGCAAGCGAAGTTGAAGTCACCTACACTGAGTATCATGAATTTCTGGAAAACAACGATATTGTTAAAGCGACAATCAAGAAGTCGGAGCTGACGAACTACGATTTTCACGGCGAGCTGCGAGAGCAAAAAACTGTTATTCGCAATAGTAAGTCCGTTCCGTTCAAAAATTTCTGGCTCACACTTCCGATTCTGGATAGTGGTGTGATAAAAGAATGGAACGACAAAGGACTGAAGTTCACAGTCGTTCGTGAAGACAACACGTGGATTAGCGCGTTAATTGGCGCGTTGCCATGGCTCCTTCTCATTGTTGTTTGGCTCATTATCATGCGAAGGATGCAGGGTGCAGGACCGAAGGGCATTTTCTCTTTCGGCAAGAGCCGCGCAAAAATGCTGAACGAAGGTTCACCCAAAGTGACGTTCCTCGACGTTGCCGGCGCGGATGAAGCGAAGCAGGAGCTTCAAGAGATTATTGAGTTCTTGAAAGAGCCGGCGAAGTTCCAGAAGTTAGGTGGAAAAATTCCTCGCGGCGTGCTGCTGCTCGGTCCTCCCGGAACGGGAAAGACATTGCTTGCTCGTGCGGTTGCTGGTGAAGCCGGCGTTCCGTTCTTCTCAATCTCCGGCGCCGACTTCGTTGAAATGTTTGTCGGTGTTGGCGCAAGCCGCGTGCGCGATTTGTTTGAGCAGGGCAAGAAGAGTGCGCCGTGCATTATCTTCATCGACGAAATTGACGCTGTCGGTCGCCATCGCGGCGCAGGTCTTGGCGGCGGACATGATGAGCGCGAGCAGACATTGAATCAATTGCTTGTTGAGATGGATGGCTTCGAGCAGAACAGCGGCGTCATCATCATTGCTGCAACAAACCGTCCCGACGTTCTCGATCCGGCATTGATGCGCCCCGGCCGTTTCGATCGTCAGGTTGTTGTTGATCGTCCTGATGTGAAAGGCCGTGAAGGAATTCTCCGTGTTCACACGAAGAACATTCCTCTCTCTGAAGATGTAATACTTGAGACGCTTGCAAAAGGCACGCCCGGGCTTGCAGGCGCGGACCTTGCAAATCTCGTGAACGAAGCAGCGCTCCTTGCCGCCCGTAAGAATGATAAGGCGGTGAACATGCAGCACTTTGAGGATGCAAAAGACAAAGTGATGATGGGGATGGAGCGCAAGAGCATGATTATTTCTGAGAAGGAAAAGAAAGTTACTTCCTACCACGAAATTGGTCACGTGCTTGTAGCGCGGATGATTCCTGAAGCCGACCCCGTTCATAAGGTGACGATTATTCCCCGCGGCCGTGCGCTTGGTTTGACGACATACTTGCCAATCGATGAGAAGCACACGTACTCGAAGAAATATCTCGAAGCGATGATTTGCTATGCTCTCGGCGGACGCGCTGCGGAGAAATTGATTTTTGGTGAGCTGACAACAGGCGCAGGCAACGACATTGAGCGCTCAACAGAAATTGCGCGGAAGATGGTCTGCGAGTGGGGAATGAGCGAAAAGCTCGGTCCGCTCACGTACGGACAAAAGGAAGAAGAGATATTCCTTGGTCGCCAGATTATGCGTCAGAAGAATTACAGCAATGATACCGCAATCCTTATTGACGAGGAAATAAAGAAGATTGTTGAAGGCGGCATGACGCGAGCCGAACGTATTCTCAAAGAGAATAGGGACCTGCTGCACAGACTCTCACAAGCGTTACTCGAGCGAGAGATTCTTGATGCGAACGAAATCGACACTATCGTTCGCGGCGAAGAGCTGCCGCCGGTAGAAAAGCGCGGCAACGGGCATGCACCCGCAGCAATCGAGCCCACCTCTACGAGGTCGTAGACCTGACGCCAAGAAATGAATGAACTTCCGAATGTCGAGCAGAGTTATGCTGTTGAATTAGTCCGCAAGACAATTCATCTCTGCTCGCTTTCGATTCCCATCGTTTATTACTTTATCTCGAAGTCCACAGCGCTGACAATTCTCGTCCCGCTTACACTTGTCTTCGGTCTTTCCGACCTTGCACGCATTTACCATCCGGCAACGAGGGAATTATACCACAAGCTTTTTGGCTGGTTGTTGCGAAAGCGCGAGCGAGATGACAACGAACGACATCTCAACGGCGCAACGTATGTTCTTCTCTCTGCGTGCATCTTCATGTGGCTCTTTCCGAAAGTCATCTTTATCACTGCTTTTTCTATTCTGATAATTTCGGACACACTCGCTGCGCTCGTCGGAAGAAAGTTTGGCAAGCATCGCCTCCTCAAGAAGAGTCTGGAAGGAACAGCGGCGTTTTTTTTGAGCGCGTTGGTTGTCGTTGCTCTAGCGCCGAAAGCGGGAAGCGGAACAAGTGAATACATCGTTGGAGCTGTTGCGTCACTCGTTGGCGCAATTATAGAGGCTTGGTTTACCGTGTTCGATGATAATCTTTCCGTACCCCTCAGCGTCGGGGCGACGATGTGGTTGTTGTACATTCTGTTTCTTCCAACGATCAATGTGTACGCGTTAGATATTCTCCGTTAGCATTGCACGAAATGAACAACATTAATCGCGTGTATCTCTCCGGCGGCATGGAGTATGCCGACAACGAAGGAAGAGACTGGCGGCAACCGATGCACGATTGGCTCTCGCAACATCTGAAATGTGAGGTCTTCAACCCAAACGTCGAGAGCGACAAGTTCTTTGCGAAGAACTATCCCAACGTGGATGTCCGCTCTTTTAAGGAAACAGATGTTGTGAAGTATGCTTCAATCGTCTCACAGCTTGTTGAGATAGATTGCAAAGAGATTGCCGAGCGATCGGACTTAGTGGTTTGTTATTGGGATGACTCCGCCATGCGCGGTGCCGGCACAAAAGGCGAGCTGACAATGGCAAAGTATTTCGGCAAACCGGTCTATATGGTGACTTCGATGCCATACAAAGAAATTCCCGGCTGGGTGCTTGGCTGTACGACGCTTATCTTCTCATCGTTTGATGAGTTAAAGAAGTTCTTGTTATTGTAGAGAGAAAGTGGGCAGATTGATATTTCTCCGCTTAATTTGTACTTTGAATCAGCAACGAGATTGATTCAGGAAGGAATCTCATTATGGAAGAACAGAAGACCGCTACAATCACGGAAGATTCGATTTACGACGCGCTGCGCGAATGCTACGATCCGGAAATCCCTGTCAACCTCGTTGACTTGGGTTTGATTTACGACGTGAAGATTATTGATGACTGGGTTGGCGTGAAGATGACGCTCACATCTCCCGGCTGCGGCATGAGCGGCATGATTTCGCAGAATGTGCGCAACCGTGTGCTGAAAATTTCCGGCGTGAAGGAAGCGGATGTGCGCATCGTGTGGCAGCCCGCGTGGTCGCCCGCAATGATGTCGCCGGAGGCGAGGAAGAAATTGGGAATGCCGGTGGATGTCTAGGGCGGACCGGCGGACCGCCCTGCATTCATCAGTTCACTTTGTTAACAATAATTTGCTCACTTTCGCCAACTTCACACTCCCGTTAGCATCCCTCGCGGCGAACCGCGCAAAGTAAAAGCCGCTTGCTACGTCTGCTGCATTCCACGTTGTGGCATGATACCCTGCCTCCTTCATGCCATTCTCCAGTTCCGCGACTTTTCTTCCAAGCACATCATACACCACCAGCGAGACGTTGCTGTTCTCCGGCAAGTCGAACGTGATTGTTGTTGATGGGTTGAAGGGGTTGGGATAGCTCGGATGAAATTCGAACGAAGTCGGAATCTGCTTGACTTGCGAATTCGCTCCAGCCTTCGACACCAACAAGGTCGGTTGCGTTGCCGCACCGCGTTGAACAGCTTCGATGTTTGCAAAACCAGCCTTGTAGTGTGTCAATGCGACGCCGGCTATGTGCAGCTCGAGATACGCGGAGTGGTCAAAGGCAGGAAGCTGCTCGTTGATGCTCTTCTTGATTGCGTTCTTCCTGTTTCGAGAGAGTTGTGTAGTCGAAAGCGTTGCGATGACATTACCCGTAGCGCTGTCAACAACAACAAGGGATACTATAGCCGCCTGCGGCAACAAGTCAGCGTCCGCTGCGATGCGAAGATGAGCACGCGCAGGCTCGCTGACCCGAAAGGCTTCTGTTCTCAGGAATGTTCCGCGCAGATTCGTTCTCGTGTCAACAAAGCGAACTTGATCATTGAGTGTATCACGAACTCCTGTAAGGATGATATCTCCGAATTCCAGTGACAATGAAGCATGCGTTGTCGTGTCGGTGAAGAATGCTCGGCGATAAAGCTTCGATTTGCGATTGCTTGTTGGTGACGATGGACCCGACCAGCTTCCGTCGGAATCATCATTTGATCCAAATACGATTGGATATAGGCTTTGAGAACCTTGCGTCGCAACAAATGAAGATGTGGTAGGCGTGACGCGTGCCCCTGCATTCGGATAATTGGAAATACCGTTGAATGCCGTGTACTTCCATCCATTGAAATTGTAGCCGTCCCATGAATAGTTATCAAACACAAACGGTATGCTTCCATCAGTCCAGAATACACTAACGCCGCCATTGTTCGGATCGTTGTGCGCGCAGACGCTTGTCTGCAAGTTCCAGTTTTCCCCCAAGTCGTTTATGACGAGATAGTACGGCGACGGTTCATCGTTGTAGTAACTGCGATGAACGACGACTTCCATGTCTCGTGATTTGTCATACGCAATCCATGTAACATGCACTCTTCCTGTCGCGTCAACAGCGATGGAGGAGTTTCGGTTATTGATAAACACTGGATCGTCGCTTACCTGTTGTAGCAAGCCACCGTGCGGGGACATGAATATCTCACTATCGTACTCGAAACTAAGATACAATTTCTGATCGTATGTGCCGTGCGTGTTTGAAAGGCTTGGTCGCGCAAAGCCCGGACCTGGGTATAATGCTCCTTGGTATGACCAGACCCACGAATCTTGTGCATTTCGTTCTGCCTCTGCATAGAAAAGACCGTCAAAGCTTTCCCATACCGCAAGGAGTTTATCGGAGTCCCCAAAGCGATGATACTTTCCTATCACTGGACGCACGTCAACAGAAACTGGTGTTGGTGTTAGCATAACTGGCTCTTGCCAAAAGAGCGCACCCGACGCAGTGCTTGACCGAACGCGTGAGATGACGTTGTAGCTGCTGCCTACTTGCTTTCTGTACGTGATGTAGATTTCTAAGCGTTGAGGAATTGAAGTTCCTCCTTCATTTTGGCTTCCGGAGCAATTGATACACTCCACAGCAATCGAAGGAGCGCTGAAGCCGCCGCTACCGTCGCTCACGCGGAATTCTCCAAAACCGGGACTTGTTCCAGCGTGCGTTAGCCAGATCTCTCCGTGGCTTTCATATACCGTATAATAGGTGTCGGTGTTGTATGGTCCGAATGCGAGATCAACGCCAAGTTTGCGCTGCGACGTTGAATTGGTGGCGTTCCCTGATGAAGAGAGAAGATGCGCTTTGTACACTGTCATGGCGGTGGCGTTGGGTTGTTGAAACACAACAGCGGTTTGATCTGCACCTGCATTTTGAAACTGGACATTCGTCCCTGTCCAGTACTGGAAGTACGACTCGATGCCGTTGATGTAATTCGGGTTCGGCGCACCGACGGAGTAGTAGGGCCTGCCGCCAATTATCGGCTGACCCAAGAACACGCCGCTATCCATCGGCGATGTGAATGTCCGGTAGATGTTAGGCTGCCCACCGGTTGCTGGATCAACCCACCATGGATCCCGGAACTGAATGCTTCCCCCTGTTCCACCTTCGATCAAGCTGGTGTTCACGGTGATTGGATCGAGACGAGTGAAAATGGCTTTCTGATTCTGGGCTGCACCTGAGGTCGCGGTGAAGTCATGATTGAGACGATACTCTGTAAGGGCATCGTTCCAATGATGATGCTTGTAGGTTATCCCGGACCCTTGCCAGTTCGGGAAGCGTTCATTCAGCGTTCGAGCGGTGTTGGAAGAATTCTCGGGCAAGTCAAAGGCTTGGCCAGAAGGTACGTCGAAGCTGCTATTGATCCTGAGCGTTCCGCCCGCATTCTGACTGTTGATTTCGTTCGTGAATGTGGTCGGGATCGTCGTCTTGAAGCTGCCAACCCACGTGCTCCAAGTGTTGTTATTCCGTGCCCATTCCCCATAGAACCAGATTAGGCGATCATCTGTAGGATCAAGCGCGATGCCGCTGTAGTCGCCCCATCGGTTGCGGCCTGTTCCGTAATCTACGAAGTACGGTCCTTCACCGCTTTTCAGGTTTTCACTTGGATGTGTTGCTGCATCGAAATGGTATCGATACGCATAACGAACACCTGCGTATTCGGTTGTGCCAGAGCGACTGAAGACAAGCACAAGGTTTCCCGCTGCATCCGCGTAGATCGCTGGGTAGTAATAGTACAACCCATCGTTGCCGTACACCACATCAAGTGCGGCCGTGTTGGTGCTGACGTTGATCTTTGCGTAGCGGACTGCAGAGACTGTCCCGCTTCCCCAGTTGTAGGCAGTTGAGAAGGTGGTGTAAATGTAACCGCCGCGGTACATCGCGTCTTGAGTGTCGCAGTAGCCGGTCTCTATCAGGTTGTTGCTTCCTTGCTGAACCGCATTCGGAGTGAGTGAGTAGCTGCCGACTGAAACTGTTCCTTGCCGTGTCAAAGTTGGAGAGCCCCCAATTGGATTATCAACTCTCCACAAGGTTAGGTAGTCTCCGCCGCCAAACCCGGTGTTCACGAGATACCGGCTGGTTGGAGTGCCGAAATGATGGGCCGGCTTCAATGTGAACACGATGTCGCCGTTTGCATCCCTCATGTCCCAGAAGTCGGTATAGGTCAGAGACTGGCCAGCGTACAGTTGCGACTTGCTGAAGATTCGCAGCTTTGCGTAATAGCCCCCACCGCCAAAGTTGATCTGGTTGGACGTGATATATGCGGCTTCATTGTCGAATCCAAGACCCGGAAAATCCGCCCAGTTGCTTGTGTTTTGCGTTCCATTGAGTCGGGCGTTTGAGTTGTAATTATACCACGAGCCGGTAGGATCCGAGGTCTGTGATGCAGAAATCAAATATGACGAGAGGGAATCAACTGAGGTGATACGTCTTGACAGTGCGAGAACGATCTAACGACTTGCATGCTGATCGTAGATGACCTTGGGGTCGAATACGGTGCCGGGTGGATTCACGTTGGCAAACCAATTATAAAGCTCGGTTTGGGATACTAATGATCCTGACTTCGTGTAAATAGCAAGCCTGCTGTTCACAACCAGAACTACATGGTTCGGTCCTGCTGCAATCACCGGATCGGGTGGGATTGAAGTCGTCCAGGAAATACCTTGAAAGTTGGTGCCAAGGCCTTCGATGCCCGTTCCATTTTCGTTCGCGTAGGAACCATCACGTTCCGGTTGCGCACGACCACTAAAAGGTTCTTGAGCTTTCCGCTTCAACTGGGCTGTAGCAGAGGCGTCGCCTGGATAGTAACGAGGAACTACTTCGGGAACCAGTCCTGGTCCTCGCACTTGCTGAAGTTCCGCGACGCGCATCAGCACACCCTTTTGAGCGGAGCCCGTCGCCGGACCAATGGCTTGCTGTGACCAAGCAAAATCTGTTTGGCACAATACCGTTGCCAGCGCAACTGTCGCAAGCGCTCTCATGATGAAATATGTGGAACACATAGCGATTACTCCTTTCTGTTGATTGTGAAATTGTTGTGAGTTTGCCCCGCTGTCGGCGAAGATGACGCCGAGGCGGGGGTGTGGGTCTCTGAACACGCCGATCACCTCCTTCCGCGATAGATGATGCCAAAGTTCTCTATTCCATTGTAATAGCGCCAACCCACAGCCACGATCATGTTATCCTTGATTGCCACACTGAGCAGTTCATCAAGGGGGTTGACCAGATTATCAAATCTTTTCCAAGCGACTCCATTGAAATGCCAAATCCTCGCTTCGTAGCCGGCAGCTACGAGATCATTGATGGCATTTCCACGAATCCGCCAGTCCACCCACGTCAACGGATTCCCTCTCCATCGCGCACGCGCCTCGCCGTGTGTTGATACAGGCGCATCGTACAAGTCATACCACGAGAGTGCATACACCTTGTCATTTCGGTTTGTCCAGACACTCCGTATGGCTCCTGAAAGAGAATCCGAGCGATATGAGAAAAGGTGGGTTTGATCCTCGTAAACCTTCTCACAGACACCGCTGACAATCTTCAGCAATACCGTCGGCTGGAAATCCTTCCACCCGCATGCCCACACAACGCTTCCATCAGGACTGCCCCAGACATCGGTCAACTCAACGTTTGTTCCGCTCTCGATGCGCCTCCATATCGTTCCGTCGAACCGGAATACATTACCGTTGTCTCCAACGGCATACAGTGCAGCCGGATCATGGCCCCACAGCTTGTTGATTGAAAACGAAAGGGGCATGCACATCGTTGCGACCTGACTAGTTCCGTTCCACCGAGCGACCTGATCTCCATACATCGCAATCCAGATGTCAGTAGCATTGAACGCAAAGATTGATTTCGCAGGATAGGGTGTTGTGCTTGACTGTCCACAGATTGTGGAGAACTGTACTCTCAAAAGCTGCAGTCCCTGTCTATTCCATTTTGCCAGATTGTATCGCTGCAACTGCCCTAAGGAATCCATGACGTTGATCGTTCCGACTGTCCAGATCTCGTCTCCGACAAACGCAACATCGCGTAGGATCGAGGTTTCTGTTCCAACAGAGTCCAGGGTCCATTGAAACGCGTGCGACGTGGTGTCCATGGTTGTGAGTTGCACTGCCACGCTTGTCTCAACAATGCCTGAGTCGTTCGTCAGCTTTTGCAGTTGGTAGGTGTAGGTGCGGCGGGGCAAGAGGCCTTCGTCTATGAGCAATGTATCAGCAGTGGTCAGTCGGAGAGTCTGTCGAGTCTGTGGAGTCGGGTCAAGGCGCAGTAGGCGTACGGTTGTGGGAAACTGGCTTGCGCTTGCCTTCAGCCAGGCTTCGGTGCAGCTCGCGTCTTCGGCTTTGAGCGAAATGGTCGCGGGCTTTGGCGGCTCGGGGGGTGTTTCTTTGCACGAGAAGCTAAGAGAGAGAAGCGTGAGTGTGCAGAGTGAGGCTGCACGACCGAGCAGGAGAGTTGCTTGTCCAATGCGACGCGATGTGTTTTCAGTGATCGAGACAGAACGCTGAGTTTCCATAATCCTCTCGCAAGAATGTGAAAATGTCAGGTAATCGCTACTGTTAGTTTAACAAAAAGAAAAAACGAAATGCAAGAGCTGGCGGAAACTTTTTTTCTCTTCGCTAAGCGTGGGGGAAACTGGGGTAATTCCCTCTTGAGTTGCCCGCATTCACTTCACCCAAACAATGGTAATGCCGAGGTTCGCATTCCCCAAATCGCTGTCGCCGAACTGACCGACTTCCTCTCGCATCTCTTGCACGTCGGCATCGAACATGCTGTAGTTCTCGCCTTCAATTACTGCTCTGAACTTGTTTCGATTGCGAAAGGTCCAGTTGCGGACAACCTCTTTTGTCGAACCGCCTTTGCCTGTGCTTCCGTGACCGTGAATGATTTTGAGAATGCGGAGTGACGAAGAGTTTCTCACCTTCGACCACGCGTCAAGCAGGTCTTGCTCTACCACATCAGGATGACGAGGAGGGTGGGCGACATCAATTGTGAGCATTGGAGACATAGTGAATCAAATACCAATTGTTACAGTTCTAGCTCGGCTGGGCGAGCCGGCGACTCCTTCATTGCTATTCGCATACTGAATGAATATATTTTTTCCCAGAAAAACATCAAGCGGAATTGTGTTCTGACAAACAAAGACAAAATCCTTCTCCAAAACGCACGCTTCTACGAAGCATTCGAAAACTCAGACCTCAACGTGCTTGATGTAGTGTGGAGTCATTCAAGCAACGTGAAGTGCATTCATCCCGGCTGGCATTTGCTGGAAGGATGGGACGCTGTTCGCGAAAGCTGGCAGAATATTTTCCACTCCGACAACACTATGAAGGTCTCGCTGCGAAATGTCTCTGCTGAAGTGTATGGCAAGCTCGGCATCGTCACGCTCGTAGAAGAAATTACGTACAAGACTCTTACGTCGATTCGTACAGGCGCAATCATGGCGACAAATATTTTTGAGTTCGATGGAGAAGAATGGAAAATGATTCACCATCATGGCTCACCAATGATCGTTGCGGAAGAAGAGGAAAGTGACGACAAATACCGCTACAATTAACCCTAAGTTCTGAGCGAAGCGCCCGCCTGCTCTACGAGTCTCACGATTCGCAGAGTCGTAGACCGGACGGGCAGGAAGAACCTTAAACCAGCTTGATTGGAGACCGCGACATTTCTACTGTTTCTCTTGAACAAGCATTCCGCCAATGCGAGCAAATTGCCCGCACCCACTACGAAAACTTTCCCGTCGCATCGTTCTTTCTTCCGAAACATCTGCGTCCATACGTAGCAGTCATCTACACCTTTGCCCGCACAGCCGATGACTTTGCAGATGAAGGGAACCGCACTGTTGCAGAGCGGCTTGCAGCACTAAATGATTGGCAGAAGAAACTCGACGACTGCTACGAAGGGAAAGCCGAACATCCAGTCTTTATCGCACTTGCTGAAGTCGTTCGCAGGACGAACATCCCCAAACAATTGCTTTCCGATTTGCTGACCGCGTTCAAGATGGATGTAACAACACACCGCTACAAGACGTTTGAGCATGTGCTTCATTATTGTAAGCACTCGGCGAATCCAGTCGGCAGACTTGTTTTACATCTCTTTGATGATGCAACTGAGCGAAAGCTCCAGCTTTCCGACAACATTTGTACAGCGCTTCAGCTTGCAAACTTCTGGCAAGATGTAACAATAGACTTGCAAAAAGGTCGTAGTTACCTGCCGCTTGAAGATATGGAGCGATTTGGGTATACTGAAAGTGCCCTCGTCGAGCAGCAGTTTGATGAGTGCTTTGCAGAGCTGATGAAGTTCGAAGTCGCCCACACTAAAGAGTTGTTTGAAGCGGGCAAACCACTGTTGACGGAAGCCGTGCCTCAGCTTCGCCTTGAGCTAATGCTCACATGGAATGGCGGCATAACGATTCTCAAGAAGATTGAACAAGCACACTACAACGTGTTTGCAAATCGTCCAGCAATAATGATAGCAGATAAAATTTCGATTCTGATGAAGGCGTTCCTCCATCGAGCTGTGTAAGGATTGCTTCTCTACGAGACCGTAGGTCGGCAGAAAGCGCCTCGCAATAACACGAGAAAACAATGAGCGCAATAGCAGAAGACATAACAAAGCAAAGCAACACGAGTTTCTACTACTCTTTTTCACTTTTGCCGAAGCACAAGCGTGAGGCAATTCATGCTGTGTACGCTTTTTGCCGCTACACCGATGACATTGTTGATGAAGGGTCGGACGAAACAAAGAAAGTTGTTTTGCTGCGCAAGTGGCGTATGGAGCTTGGTCGCACGCTGCGCGGAGAATCAAGCGTTCCATTGCTCAATCAGCTTGCATCAACAGCCCGCCGCTTTAACATTCCTGTTGACCATTTCTATGAGCTGATTCGCGGCGTTGAAATGGACTTGTCGAAGAAGCGTTATCAGAATTTCGATGAACTCAAAGCCTATTGCTATCTCGTCGCGTCGTCCGTTGGGTTGATGTGCCGGCAGATTTTCGGCTACAAGAACGAATCGACGCGGGACTACGCAATCAACCTTGGCATTGCATTGCAGCTCACGAACATCTTGCGTGACGTGAAGGACGATGCAAAGCGCGGACGCATTTATCTTCCGCTGGAAGATATGCAGCGCTTCGGCGTTACGGAAGAAGATATTCTGAAGAACCACTACACCCAGACCTTTGCCGACTTGATGCGTTACGAGTGTAATCGTGCTTGCGAGTATTTCGATATCGCTCGCAACGCGTTGAAAGATGAAGACAAGCATTACTTCTTTGCAGCGCGCATCATGTGGTCAATCTACGCGCACACGCTGCGACGCATTGAGCATTCCAACTACAACGTGTTTGAGCAGCGCATTGCTATTTCCAAGCCATTGAAAATCCTTATTGCGTTCCGCTATTGGCTGAGCCATCAGTTGCAATATGCGCATGAACCCCGCGCACCGCGGCATGCACTCTCCATCATTTAATTCCAAACCTGTCATCATCGTTGGCGGTGGATTGAGCGGACTTGCTGCCGCAGTTGAGCTCACTTCTCGAAACATTCCTGTTGTTCTTCTTGAACAGAAGCCAAAGCTCGGCGGACGTGCATATTCGTTCGTCGATGCAATAACCGGCGATGTCATCGACAACGGCCAGCATGTGTTGATTGCAGGCTACGAACGAACGATGGCTTTTCTTGAACGCATCGGCACGAAGCATCTTCTCACAATTCAAGAAAAGCCAACGCTTCATTTTCATCATCCAACAAGAGGCTTTTGCGAATTTATTTTGCCCAAACTTCCAAGTCCGTTGCATTTGATTGTCGGAATTCTCTCGACAAATCTTTTTTCGTTTGCCGACAAGCTGCGCTTACTTCGTGCAGGATTTTCTCTTCAGTTTGCGTCGAACCACCCGCTGCTTGATGAGGTGACGATTGAGGATTGGCTCAAAGCCGTCGGCCAATCGGAAGAGACGAACCGTTCGTTCTGGGAGCCGTTGGCAATCTCCATCATGAACGAACACATAGCGAAAGCATCGGCAAAAATATTTGTACGCTCGCTTCGTCATGCGTTTCTTTGCGGCTGGAAGAACTCTTCGCTTGCCATACCTCGTGTTGGCTTGAGCGAGTTGTATGTTCATGACGCGTTGAAGTTCATCGAGCAACGCGGTACAGCAGTTCAGCTCAATGCTGACGTTGTTGAGATTGTTCTTAAGGATAACAAAGTCAGAGCGGTCAAGCTTCGAGATAATTCTGAAATCGAATGCAGTGTTGTGATTCTGTCTGTTCCGCATTTTCGTCTTCACACGATTCTTCCGACGGAGCTTGGCATTACGCTAGCAACTATCGGCGCTCAACCCTCAACGCCGATTGTGTCAATGCATTTGTGGTTCGACAATGATTTTATGTCGCACGAATTTGTTGGATTGATTGACAGGCGATTGCAATGGATTTTCAACAAACGGAAGATCAATCGCGAGCAAGGCAGGGGCGGACACGTTTCGTGCGTCATCAGCGGAGCAGAAAAGTTTGTTGAGATGACGAATGATGATTTGGTGAAATTGGCGATGGGGGATTTGCGTACGGTCTATGCAAGCGTCCCTGAGCCTTTGAACGCTGTTGTCATTCGCGAGAAGCGAGCGACGTTATCCTGCACGCCGGAAGCAGAGAAGGTTCGCCCGAATCATCAAACATCAATTCCAAATCTGTTTCTTGCGGGCGATTGGACGAACACCGGTTTGCCGGCAACGATTGAAGGAGCAATTATTAGCGGGGAGCGGTGTGCGGAGTTGGCGATTACGCATGTGAGAAACCCAGCTTGACCCTGGCACGAAGAAACAAGACCCGTGAGGTCTGCATTGATTGTTCACGCGAGACCTCACGGGTCTATTCTTGAAGCGTTAAAAGAGTTTCATCCTTCGTGCATTGCTTTTCTTCACGAAATCGGTTTTATTTACGTCCACAAAATCACAACAACCAACGAACATCGTGATGCTGAAAGATAAATTAGTTCTGCTTGTTGACGACGAGCCGGGGATGCTGGTCGCAACGAAAGCAGCGTTGAAGGAGCGTGGGTTCAAGGTTGAAGCCGCGGAAGGTGCCGAGCAGGCGATGACAGTGATTAAGTCATTGAAGCCGAGCATCGTCGTGTCGGATTTGGTGATGCCGGGAACGAATGGCTTTGAGCTGTTTCAAGAGGTGAGGAAGCAGGCAGATTTCAAGTCGCTGCCGTTCGTGTTTCTCACGGGCATTGATGATTACTACGCGAAAAAGTTCGGAAAAGAAATCGGCGGCGCGGCATACATCACGAAGCCGGTTGACCTCGATGAGCTTGAGCAGATCATAAAAGAGAAGATCGGGGAGTGAAGTTGATTGTGGATTGTGGATTGCGGATTGTCCCGTTCCGAAGAAATGCCTTCGGCAAAGGGACTCCTTCGGAGAAAAGCAAAAAGTATTAGTGGTCAAACATCCAGTTGAATCTCATCCCGTTTGTTCTTGACGGGATTTTTTCTATGCAAAAGAATAACAGAATTTTGTTTTTGGATTTCATGCGCGGGTTTGCCATCATCTTTATGGTGATGGGGCACAGCATTGATTCGGTGTTGTCGCGTGAGCTGCGTGCAGCGCAGGGTTTCATCTTGTATGATGCAATCCGTGGTTTCACAGCGCCGATTTTTCTGTTCGTCTCCGGCTACGCGTACATCGTCGCGACTGAAAAGAAGTGGAGCGAATTCCGCACATTCGGGAAGCCGGTGATGAAACGATTGTGGAAAGTTGCGTTACTGTTTGTAATTGGCTACGCCCTGCATTTTCCGTTTTTTTCCTTTGAGAAACTCCTAACCAACACAAAGCCGGAAGAGTACGCTCAATTCTTTCAAGCGGATGTGTTACACTGTGTTGGCGCCAGTTTGCTGATTCTCCAGGTCCTGATGTTCCTCATTCCATCGAAGCGGGTATTCGCTCTGACGGTTGCGGGATTTGTTGCGTCCATTGTGCTTTCTGCTCCATTGATTTGGAGAATTGATTTTGCGCCGATTGTTACTCCGTTTTTCTCTCCTTATTTCAACCAGACGCAGCTTTCGATCTTTCCGATGTTTCCTTTTGCGGCGTTCCTTTTCACTGGTGTCGTTGCCGGACATTTCTATCTTGAAGCAAAGCACAAGGGGAGTGAAGACGCTTTTGTGAAAACTTTTCTCGTCCTTGCGCTTGTTGTGGTAGCGTTAGGAATTGATTTCGACTTGGTGCCGTCTAATCTCTATCCTGAACATGACTATTGGAAGACAAGTCCGAATTGGTTTTTGGTTCGCGTCGGCATTGTGGCGTTCATTTGTTCTGCATTCTACTATGTTCGACGATTGCCTTCGGTTGTTGAGAAAAACCTTATAGTGCTTGGGCAAGCGTCGCTGCTGATTTATCCGATTCATCTTCTCATTGTCTATGGCTCGGCGGCAAACGAGGGCTTGATGCAAAAAATAGGTCAAACGCTTGCCGCACACCAAGCCGTGCTTATCGGCTTGATTGTGCTGACTTCCATGCTTCTGCTTACGTATGTGTGGAATTACGTTCGAAAGAATTTTAGGATGCCTGCACGGTTGATTCAAGCTGGGCTTGCGAGCTCGTTGTTGTACACGTTTCTGACACGTCCATGGTAGGGGCGTTCAATTGAACGCCCCTACGATTCGTTCATTCAAATCACCATCTTCATGAATGAATCTTCTTCTCCTCAACCCTCTCCCCAAAAATCCAAACGCATAGATTACATTGACCTGCTTCGCGGCTGGGCGGTTATCGTGATGATTGAAACGCACATGATGAACGCGACGCTTTCACAACAGGCAATGGAATCCGAAGCGTTTCAATGGATAAAATTTATCAATGGACTCGTCGCGCCATCGTTTCTCTTCGCTTCTGGTCTTGCGTATGCTGTGACAACGCGAAGAAAAATCAATAATTATCTTTCCTTCGGTACGCAGCTCTATAAGCAGATTCGTCGTCTGCTGTTTGTTGTGTTCATCGGCTACTTGCTCCACCTTCCGAAATTCAACTTTCACCAAATCCTCTATGAAACCACCGAGCGTTCATGGCAGATTTTCTTTCAAGCGGATGTGTTGCAGTGCATAGGTGTGAGCTTGCTGAGTATGCAAGTACTTCTCCTTCTGTTGAAGAGCGAGCGTCGGATGTATTATACACTATTGACGCTTGCCGTTATTATTGCATCCATCTCGCCCATTGTATGGGGAATTGATTGGTGGAATTATTTGCCGCTGCCGATCGCGGGCTACATGAATGGTATTCACTTCCCGGACTTTCCGGGTTTCCCTCTGTTCCCATGGGCAGCGTTTTTGTTTGCCGGCGCGGTGTTTGGCTATTTCTACTTGGAAGCGAAAGAGAGTGGGAAGAAAGCAGGCTCGAAGTATAACGAGTCGAACATGATGATGCGAGTGTTGTGGATAGCACTGGCGGTAATGGTGTTCTCTTGGCTCATCGAGCCGTTTGCGGCGAGAACATATCCGGTCTATGACTACGGGTTGTCGAGTCCGAGCTTTTTCTTATTGCGGCTTGGGATTGTCATGGTGTTGTGTGCAGCGATGTTTTTCTATGAAAAGAGACTTACTGTTTCGCCGAAATCGCTAGCAACGTTGATCGGGCGTGAGTCGCTGATTGTGTATTCTGTTCACCTGCTGTTGATTCACGGAAACTTTGCCACGTTTAACTTCCGCAACAAAGTGAACCATACGTTCGGCTATGCCGAAGGTTTGATTGCGACAGCGTTGTTGATTGCGTTGATGATTGCGCTCGCGTTTGCGTGGGACAAGATTCGCAAGATGGATCCGCGGGTGAAGCAGTGGATTCAGTGGGGTGTTGCCGCTTTTTTGGTTCTCTTGTTTTTCTTTGGACCGGGGCAGTGAGGTTCTCAGTTGCTTCGATGCTTTGCTACCGTTATCTTGAAATTGAAGTCTAATCTATGACGAAAGAGATAAGTCGACGTTTACGGCTAAGCAGGAACGCTGAAAAGCATATTCGGAAGCACTACAAGGAGTTTGGCTTCAAAAAGCCAGTGGAGTTTACCAGAGGAGAAATCCTTCTCATTGCAAGGAACATTGTTGATCATTGTGACGACGTGTTTGAAGAAGTCAGCGGTGACGCAAGGATCTTTTTTTCGCAAGAAAGAATTCTTATTGTAAGCGGTATTAAGAACTCGGTTCGAACAATGTATGTTCTCAACGAGAAGGACTATCTTGAGAGAAAGATTGCACAAAGAAAGTGGATAAGAATCGAAACTGACAAATAGGTGAGATTATGAGTGCTTCATTACAGAAGTTAATAAAGCAATATCTTCAATACTTCTATTGGTTCTTAGAAGATGAGTTGAACGCTGATGAGCTTGATTATATGTTGTATCTTCGCGACCGCATTCACGAATCGGGGGGCGATCTTGGAGACTTAGATTTTGTTTGGCGTGCTAATGCAAAAAAAATGTTGAAGCAGAAATCTGTGTTGCAATCTCCAATGAGTAAGGAATGGTGGTGGAAAGAGGATGTGTGGAAGAGATTTGTATCAACTCATAATTCTCGACGGACTCAATCTCGTCGTAGAATTTCTTCACAATCCGCATAAGGCGTTGCCTTATGAAGAAGTCAATCGGTTTTCTGCTCCTCGCATTGACTGTCCTTCCAAGCATCTCTCAAAACAATTCAATGAAACTCTCCCTCGATGGCAAGTGGCGGTTTAAGGTTGACAGCACCAAAGCTGGTGTAGATGCAAAATGGTTTGCCGAATCCCTTGACCGCACAAGCTGGCAAAAAGTGCAAACACCAAAGTTTTGGGAAGGCTATCCGGGTCTCGCAAACTACGACGGCTGGGGTTGGTTTGCGAGAACGGTAAAGATAGAGAAACTCAGAGAACCGATGAGCTTGCATTTTGCCGGAGTTGATGACGACGCTGTTGTGTGGCTGAATGGGATTGAAGTAGGGAGTCACACGGGCTATAGCGATCCGTTTGCAATTGATGTGAGCAACGCGTTGCGCGTCGGCGAAAACCTGATTGTTGTATTGGTGAAGGATTACACGGGCGGCGGCGGCATCTACAAACCAATCACATTGATTGAAACAAAGAATCTCGATGACTTGTTGAAGAGTCCATACTTCGGAAAGCCAGCCTTGAAGAGTGCTGATTGGGTGAAGGACGCGTGCATGTACTCTGTCTATCTCCGCTCGTTCTCAAAAGAAGGAAACTTTGCCGGACTTGAAAAGCGAATTCCGGAATTGAAAGAGCTTGGCGTCACCGTGTTGTGGCTTATGCCGATTCATCCGGTCGGAGTGAAGAACAGAAAGGGAACACTCGGCTCTCCGTACGCTGTACAGGATTACTACGGCATCAATCCCGAATTCGGGACGATGAAGGATTTCAAGAAGCTGCTGGCTGCTGTACATAAGAGTGGCATGAAGCTCATTATCGACCTGGTTGCGAACCATACGTCGTGGGATAGCAAACTCATCAACGAACATCCTGAGTGGTTCACAAAAGATGCGAAGGGGAACATTGGTCCGCCGAACGACGATTGGACGGATGTTGCCGATCTGGATTACTCCAAGCCGGCACTACGGAAGTATATGATTGATATGATGAAATGGTGGGTGAAAGATGCCGGCATCGATGGCTTCCGCTGCGATGTGGCGGAGCTTGTGCCGACGGATTTCTGGAATGATGCGCGCAGAGAGTTGAGCACAATAAAGCCCGTGATGATGTTGAGCGAAGGCTCGATTCCTGAGCATCATGCTCAGGCGTTTGACCTGACATATTCGTGGAACGTTTATGACGTACTTGATGTGTTGCTGAAAGGCAAGCGGCCAGTGACGTTGCTTGATGAAATTTTCAAGAACGAACGTCTGCAATTTCCTGTCGGCTCATTGCGCATGCGCTTCACGACGAATCACGACAAGAACGCATGGGACGCTCCGGCAATAACGAAGTACGGCTTGGATGGGCTCAAGCTTGCGACAGTTCTTGTCAACACAATCCCCGGTGTGCCAATGATATACACAGGCGAAGAAGCTGCGAACGACAAGAAGCTGAGTTTGTTTGAGAAGGTTGATGTGGATTGGAGTCGTTCACGAGAAGTTGGAGAGATCTGCAAGAAGCTTTTCCATCTCAGAAAAGAAAACAAAGCGCTTTCACGCGGCGAGATGATTCGACTGACGACGAACTTTGAAAAAGATGTCTATGCGTTTGCGAGAGTAGCAGGGAAGGACAGAGTGATGGTGGTGTTGAACTTTTCTTCCGAGCCTCGGTTTGCGAGTGTGAGCGTGCCGATGGATAAAGTGTTTGGCGCAACGAAGAAGGTTTCAGCGAAGGAGTTGTTTGATGGACACGTTGTGGAAATCGGTTCGGAGACGAAGGGGCAGATAGTGTTGGCGTTGGAGCCGCGGGCGTACAAGGTGTTTGTGCTTGATTGATTCCTATGGCTTGCTTTCTTACACTCTTAATGGAAGTGAGTTTATCACAAACACATAAGGAGCGATGCAGATGGGACTGACGTCTATTCAAGGCGTTGTGAAGGGGCCAACAGGGAAAAAGGTCAGGGTCAACTTGCTTGTGGACAGTGGAGCAAAATACACCCTTCTTAGCGAAAAACACTGGATGACGATAAAACTAAAACCGTCGAGGACAATGACATTCATCCTTACAGATGGAACGCCGATTATACGAAGTGTTTCAGAGTGCTTCATTTCGTTGCCGCAGGGGGAAGGCCATACCCCTGTTATTTTAGGAGAGGGAGATGACGAGCCGCTTCTCGGAGCTGTAACACTGGAGGAACTTGGCTTGACGCTCAATCCTTTCAATCGGACACTCCAGCCGATGAGAGCGATGCTTGCATGAAGTTGAGTCCACGAAATGGACGAGTTTTTTCCCTTCGTGGATAAACTGCTACATCGAACGCTTGTTTAATTCAGCAACTATTTCTTCGGGGTTCCACTCATTCCCGCTAATCACCCTCACGATCTTCCCTTCTCTGTTAAGCAGCACCGTCCTTAAGTTGTGAGCGATTAGTCCGCCTTCATCATTTTCGTACGTTAGCCCAAGCCCATCGGCTAACTTCATGATGGTTTTGCCGGATGTGTCGGGGTCGGTGGCGAAATCCCATGTTACGTAGTCCGCGTTGTAGCTCGTGCCGTACTCCTTCATGACTTTTGGCGAATCGAACTTTGGGTCAAAGCTGATGGTGATGAGATGCCACTTGCCGTTCAGCGATTGATCTTTTGCCAGCAGCTTTTGTAGTTTTGCAAAGTGGTTGCTCATGCGGATGCAATAATCCGGCAACGGACAGCGAGTGTAGATGAACGTGATGGCAACTGCTTTTCCTTTGAAGTCGCTAAAGCGGATTTTCTTTCCCTCTTGGTTTATCAGCGCATCGTTGGGCAATGCGTCTCCTGTCTTGAACATGCGAGCCAGAATTGCGCCTTCGACAAACTTTTGATCTGGCGCCTCTCCTTTGCCGATGATGGTGATAGTCTCAAGCCAGCTTTCCGTTCGTGAAACAGCCAGCGTTCCGCTGATTGAATCCCCAACCTGCAAACCGCGCAGCAACGCAGGGTTCTTCACCTTGAAGGGCATCGTCATCGCCATCATGTAGTTGGGGATTTCTTCATGCGCAACCATCACTCTGTTCTTTGCCGTGTCAATCTCAACGACTTCGCCTTTGAGGGGAAAGGTGACGAGGTCGGTTGGTTTTTGTTCTTGCTTTGAGCAGGAGAGAAGGCAAAAGGTAAAAGTGAAAAGGGAAAAACGGGTGAGGAGAAAAAAACGATTGGGGATTACGGATTGGTGGTTAGGGATAAGTGATATGAGTTTAGTGCGTACGTCGTTCATTGGTCTGTGAATGATAATTGTGGAGATGAGTTCGAAGTAAAGATAGGGAAAAGAGGGGAGAGAGTGAAGATGCGATCAAAAACCGAACTATGACTTTTGTTTGCTCTTCAGCCACTCAAGCAGCTCTTCCGTTGTCCAAACTCGGATTGTCGTTTGGCGACGCAGATCTTTGTCATTCGACCAGACGCCATCGTTCGGAACTGACATTGCGAGAGCGATGAACGGCGCATCGTCAAGATCAATTCCTCTCATGATCTGTTCTCCACGCTCAAGCAACATATTGAGCGTCATAGCAAATTCCGATTCAGAGAGTTGTGTTTTCTTAAGGAGGAATTGACGATGGTTGTCGATTTCAAGCAGGGCGTATTCCGAAAGGAAGAGTTCGAACTCTTCGGAGACGAGAATGTTACGGGTTGTCGAGTTCTTGAGAATTGCAGAGAAGAGAATGTTGGAATCGAGGACGAGCTTCATTTCAGCTTCGCATAACGCTCGGCAAGTCCTCGTTTCACTTTCTTGTCCAACTCTTCAACATCCGCTTCTGTGAGTGTGCTGTTCTTTGTAAGTTCGTCAAGCAGTTTCAGTTTCTTCGCGTGCTCGCTTACGGAATGTCGGGCAATCTGCTGCCAGTTTACATCAGGGTATGAATCCATGATGGCCCTTATGTCGGATGGAATATCTATAGTCAGTCGCGACATACGCTGGTTCCTTTCCTCCTTGTTTCATAGTAAACCTACGAACCGGCTGAACAAAAAGCAAACGGAAAAGCCCTGCCGGAATATCCTACAGGGCTTCTAGAATCACGAACACATCTATCCATCAATCCAACGCAACGGCCTTATTTGAGCATGATCATTTTCTTCGCCTGAGCAAACCATGTCCTGAGCGGAGTCGAAGGATCACCGATATGAACTTGATAGTCCCGACAAAGAGCGTCGGGATTACCGCAATAGTAATAGTTTTCTTGTATTGACGAGACCGTTTGTTTGTATGCGGTAAAAGTACGCGCCGGACGAAACGACTTCGAACAGTAGTTGCACTTGAATGCGTGAACGAACGCTTTCTCTGCATGTTCGCCGTTCTGTGGGTGGAGTTGGAATTCTTTACTCGTTACATTATGCGAGCTTGGCTTAAAAGCATTCACCGCGAATTGCGCGGAAACATACGCGGATGTTCACGGATTATATGATAATGCCCCTCTCCTCTCAGGAGAGGGGTTGCCTGTCCGCCGTGCTTCATCTTTAGGCGGAGGGTGAGGTCATTTTCTTAAGTAGAATGTTTCTTCAGCAAAGCAATCGCCCTATCGTACGCGAGCCTCCCCAAGTATTCAATCTTCGACTTGTGTTTCTTGTGATATTCTTCGTCCGTCAAGTCAGGTATGTGGGCATTCAATCCTTTGAAGAACGAAAAATCTTCTCCGTCCTGGCTAATGAGTCTGGCAGAAATGCTCTCCTTGATTACGGAGAAGTAATTTTCAAATTCATCGGCGCTTACCTTTTGATTTTGGTAGAGCGAGCGGAAGACGAGCGCGACGGAAACCATGGGCACTAATCTGCTGTACTCTGTTTGTTGTCGGAGATAAAGAGACAATTGCGCGAGGAGTTGTGGAATCGTTTCCGTTCCGTGAGCTGTATTGCGGATTTGATTCTCGAACTCATTCCGCTTAATGGCAGGAAGGTGCTCGAGCGTTTCGCAGGCGGAAGGAAGAATGCATGTCTCATCGAAGCGGGTAACAATATCGAAGTTGTTGAGCGATTGAATTGCGAGCTTGATGTTGCGAATGATTTTGCCGAGCGACGGGTCCGTTTCATTGTAGATTCTGAATATGACCTGGTTGGCTTTGGAAAATACAAGTCTGCGAAGATGCGAAAGGAGGGACTCGTCTGACTCGTTTGCAATGTCGAAGCTGCTGAAGTATGCTTCCAATTGGACAAAACGTCCCTCCTCATTCTGCTGGAACAAATCTGCAATACAATCGAATGCGATGTCAGTGTGTGGGAGACATTTATGAGTTGATTCAACTGGTTTTTGTTGTGCTCGCGGGATAGCACAGCAGTCAGAATTGCGCGGATGCCACGCGATAGATTTTTGCCAGTGACATAGTCTTGAGGTCGTCTTGCGAAAGGGAGTTCTTTGATCAAGTGGGGGGAGGCAAGGTTCCCTGTTCAAGATAGGAAAGGCCCTCCCCCCCAATCAAGCCATTTACAGAATCACTTGAGCAGAGTCTTTAACCATGAACAAAATTTCATCCACAAAAGCCATGCAAATTTCGCGAAATCTGATTGACTCTTTGAAAGATTTTCTTATATTTACTTGCTCAGTTCTTAGCCCAAATTGGTGAAGTATCGCCATTCCAGCCGTTGCGCAATGCTTGCTCTCGGAGGTGGAATAAGTATATGCTGGCCTCGCGAAGCGGGACTTAGTTGATAGAGTAAACAACGCTGGCGTAGCTCAGTTGGTAGAGCAGCTGACTTGTAATCAGCAGGTCACCAGTTCAAGTCTGGTCGCCAGCTCAAGGGATGTCGGACAATCCGAAATGGAAGAAAGGGCAGGTAGCGAAGTGGTTAAACGCATCAGACTGTAAATCTGACGGCTCCGGCCTTCGGAGGTTCGAATCCTTCCCTGCCCACGAGAGGATTGCGGATTGACGAATTCGGATTGAAGAGCAAAACCAAATTCGCAATTAACAATTCGAAATCCGAAATGAAAAACGCGGGAGTAACTCAGTTGGTAGAGTCACAGCCTTCCAAGCTGTTGGTCGCGGGTTCGAGTCCCGTCTCCCGCTCTGGTCATTCTGAATCCCGCTTTAGCGGGATGAAGAATCTGAAGATGGATTCTTCACTCGCTGCGCTCGCTCAGAATGTATGGTTGCTTGCGTAGCTCAGTTGGTAGAGCACTTCCTTGGTAAGGAAGAGGTCACCGGTTCAATCCCGGTCGCAAGCTCGACAAAGTTAAACTAAAATTCGGAGTCGGCTGTGAGAGATATTATCACCTTGGAATGCTCGGAGTGTAAGCGTAGAAATTACTCTACCACTAAGAACAAGAAAAAACAATCCGGACGCGTCGAGTACAAGAAGTTCTGTCCGTTCTGCTCAAAACACACTTCTCACAAAGAGACGAAGTAAGTTTGAAGTTGTAGGCGGAGAGGTGTCTCCCCACCAGTTTTTGTTTTCGGATACGTCAGTAGCTCAATTGGCTAGAGCAGCGGTCTCCAAAACCGCAGGTTGGGGGTTCAAGTCCCTCCTGACGTGCAAGATGACCGTCACCTGCACGGAAATCTCCTGAGAGGTGACGGTCATCTACACTTAGTTCATAAGAATTGCCATTACTAGGCATCGAAAGTATGAAAGAAAAAATTATCGCGTTCTTTGAGGACGTCGTCAAAGAGATGAAGAAAGTCACGTGGCCCAAGAAGGACGACTTGCGTGATTCAACGGTCATCGTTCTCGTCGTCTGCTTGATTATTGCGGCGTTCGTCTATGTCATCGACCAGGGTTTGAGTTTTCTCTTAAAGACCATCTTATCGTAAGGTGAGTTTGTTGGATAAAAAATGGTATGTGATTCGAACCTATTCGGGTCACGAAAATAAAGTGAAGGCATACATCGAGAACGAAATCGCACAAGCCGGTTTGAGTGAACGCGTCGGCTCGGTGATTGTTCCTTCCGAAAAAGTTTTCGAGGTGAAAGACGGCAAGAAGAAGAGTAAGACGCGCACGTTCTTTCCCGGCTATATTCTTGTCGAAGCCGTGCTCGATACGCAGACCACGCATATTATCTTGAACACACCTTCCGTCATTAGTTTTGTTGGACCGAAGAATGCGCCTGCGCCATTGCAACCGGCGGAAGTTCGTCGACTTATTGGTAAGATGGAGTCGAAGAAAGATGTTGAAGTCATGGAGGTGCCGTTCAAGGCGGGCGATGCGGTGAAGGTGACCGACGGTCCGTTCAACAACTTCGCCGGCTTTGTACAGGAAGTGAACGAAGAGAAAATGAAGCTGAAGGTGATGGTTTCGATTTTCGGACGCAAGACGCCGGTCGAGCTGGACTTCAGCCAAGTTGAAGCAGAAAAGTAATTTCACATCAGTTGAGAAAGCGTTTTGTTATGAAAAAAATCACAGGCTACATTAAGTTGCAGATTCCGGCAGGACAGGCAAACCCGGCGCCGCCGGTTGGTCCGGCGCTCGGTCAGAGGGGTGTCAATATTATGGAGTTCTGCAAGCAGTTTAATGCGCGCACACAGGCGCACGCAGGACTCATCATTCCCGTTGTCATCACCGTCTTCTCCGACAAATCATCTACATTCGTTACGAAGACGCCGCCCGCCGCAGTGTTGCTCATTAAGGCGGCGAAGATTGAGAAAGGTTCTGCCGAACCGAATCGCAACAAGGTTGGAAAGGTGACGAGCCAACAGGTTCGCGAGATTGCAGAGATGAAGATGCCGGATTTGAATGCGGCGAGTGTTGAGTCGGGTATGAGCATGGTTGCCGGGACGGCGCGAAGCATGGGATTAGTAGTTGAAGGGTAGTGGTCACTAAACCCTGAGCGGAGCGTCCGAAGGACTCCTACGGAGAAGGGTCTCACTGCCAATTCAAAAGCACAGGACTATTTCGGATTGCGGATTGTTGATTGAAGAGCAAAAGCAATTAACGATCGAGTAGTAAGTAATAGTAATACAAGTAAAAACAAAGTGGGAGTCTGAGTAAGACGTTCGAACCACAAGGAGAAAAACAACAATGAAGTTCAGCAAGCGTTTCAAGGCTGCGTCGTCAAAAGTTGATGCGGCTAAGCAATATACAATCGATGAAGCCATCGCCAAAGTAAAAGAAGGCGCAACGGCCAAGTTCGTCGAGTCTGTTGATATTGCAGTTCGTCTTGGCGTTGATCCGAAGAAGGCTGATCAAGCAATTCGCGGAACGGTTGCATTGCCACACGGCATCGGACGTGAAGTTCGTGTGCTTGTTCTTGCGAAGGCGCCGAAGGATGCTGAGGCAAAAGCGGCAGGCGCAGACCACGCAGGCCTTGCAGAATACATCACGCAAATTCAGGGTGGGTGGGCTGATATTGATGTCATCATCGCAACGCCGGATGTCATGGGAGAAGTTGGTAAGCTTGGTAAAGTGCTCGGTCCTCGCGGACTTATGCCGAACCCGAAGAGCGGTACGGTGACGATGGATGTTGCGAAGGCTGTGAAAGAAGTGAAGGCTGGTAAGATTGAATTCCGTGTTGATAAAGCGGGCATTGTTCATGCATCAATCGGTAAAGCAAATTTTGAATCGAAGCAGTTGGCGGATAACCTGCACGCGTTCTTGAATATGATCGTTCGCTTGAAGCCTGCGTCGGCAAAAGGAACGTATGTCAAGTCTATCAATCTCTCTAGCACGATGGGGCCGGGCGTGAGGATTGATAAGAACCAGCTCATTGCACACTAAAGCTCAACCCTGAGCAGAGCGAAGGGTTTGATTCAAATGAATTGCGATTGAGATTCTTCGCTTCGCTCAGAATGGAAAAAAGAATTTACGCACTCAACATAAACTCAGGTCTGTCCTTTGCCATGCATTTGCATTCCGACATGGGCTTCTCTCTGGGCAAACATAAAACCTACGCAAGTAGAGGATAAATGAAACGGTCAGAAAAAGAACAAATCGTTACCGAAGTTGCCGGGACCATCTCGCGCTCGACGGCGATGTACTTCACTGACTTCTCGGGCTTGACCGTGGAGCAGGCGACAGATTTGCGTCGCGAGTTGCGCAAGGCGGGCATCGAGTACAGAGTTGTGAAGAACACGCTCATCAAGAAAGCGCTCGAGCAAGTGACGGGCTACGACAAGGTATATGATAAACTCGTTGGTCCGACCGGCGTTGCATTCGCATTCGAAGATGCTGTTGTTCCTGCAAAAGTTATCGAGAAGTTCGTCAACAAGCATCAAAAGCTTTCGTTGAAGGCGGCAGTGCTCGAAAAGCAGGTGTACGATGGCTCGAAGCTGAAAGAGATTGCAAAGCTCCCGTCGAAGAAGGATTTGATGGCAAGCATCCTCGGAAGTATTCAATCGCCGCTTGCCGGCGTGCCGACGGTTATTAATGCCGTCATGCGCGACCTTGTCGGTGTTATCAGTGAAATTGAAAAGAAGAAGGCGGCTGTCTAAACTTGCAGCGAAGCGATTCTTCGCTCCGCTCAGAATTGAAAACCAAATAGGAGAAACACCAATGTCAGCAGTTGCGGAAATCGTGGAAAAAATTGAGAAGCTCACGCTTCTTGAAGCAGTTGAATTGAAGAAGTCGCTCGAAGAGAAGTTCGGTGTGACGGCGGCAGCCCCGATGATGATGGGCGCAATGCCCGGTGCGGCAGCAGCAGCGGCTCCGGCAGTGGAAGAGAAGACTGAATTCAACGTCGTGCTGAAAGAAGCGGGCGCACAGAAGATCAACGTCATCAAAATTGTTCGCGCGGCAACAGGTCTCGGTTTGAAGGAAGCGAAGGACCTTGTGGACGGCGCACCAAAGACGGTGAAGGAGGGTTTGCCGAAGGCAGATGCCGAGAAGTTGAAGAAGGAGCTTGAGGAAGCTGGAGCAAAAGTAGAGTTAGCATAACTCTCCTGATGTTTCGATCGTCCCATCCCGACGGTGTCGGGACCGAACGGAATTTTTCTCAACACTGCGAAATGGAATTTGCAGTACGTGCCCGCCGATAGGCGGGACCTTTTTCAAAATCAAGTTGGTCCCGGCGTGAGCGTTTACCTAATAGGAAATTTTAGCCGATAATGTGAAGTTCGAGTGACTTCCTGTTGTCGGCTTGCTGTTTCTTCGCTTTCCAATTCTGAGGAGCGAAGGGACGAAGAATCTGTTGTCAATTTAGATGTGAGACCCTTCGTCCCATAAAGCGGGACTCAGGGTTAAGTAACTATCAATATATAAGGAGTGGTGCTCTTGAAGAACCATTCAAGAAGAATTTCGTTCGGAAAAATTCCTGAAGTCATTGAGGCCCCCGATTTGCTGAACATTCAGCTCGAATCGTGGGAAAGCTTTTTGCAAAGAGAGGTCTCGCCGTCTCGTAGGAAGAGCAAAGGATTGCAGGCAGTCTTTAGGATGAACTTCCCGATTACGGATGCGCGTGAGAATTTCCTCCTCGAGTTTGTGGAGTACTATGTTGAGAAGGAAAAATACTCTGTCGCAGAGTGCGAAGAACGCGGGCTCACGTACGCAGTACCGTTGAAGGCGAAGCTGCGCCTCTCGCAAAAAGCGGAAGACGGCAAGAGTTTCATCAACACGATTGAGCAAGATGTCTATCTCGGCAATTTGCCGGCGATGACGCATCGCGGCACGTATATCATCAACGGTGCGGAGCGTGTTGTCGTAAGCCAGTTGCATCGCTCGCCGGGCGTGTTCTTCAGCGAGTCCATTCATCCGAACGGCACGCCGATTTTCTCTGCGCGCATAATTCCGTTCCGCGGGTCGTGGGTTGAATTCACGACGGACATCAACAATGTGATGTACGCGTACATTGATAGGAAGAAGAAATTCCCGGTCACGACGTTGCTGCGTGCGCTCGGTTTTTCTTCAGACGACGAAATCTTGGAACTCTTCAATCTTGTTGAAGAAGTCGATGTCGCGAAAGTTGACCTGAAAGATTATGTCGGCCGCGTTATCTGCGGCGACGTCATCGACAAAAAGACGGGCGAAATTTTCATCAACAAGGATGCGGTGTTCAGCGAAGACCACATCAAGGCAATCAAGAAAGCGAATGTGAAAAAGATTCGTTTCTTGCACCAGCAAGGGAACGAAGAGTCGGTGATTGCGAAGACGATCAGCAAAGATAGTGTCCGTTCGGAAGAGGACGCGCTCGGCGCGATCTACAAGCAGTTGCGCTCCGGGGAGGCGCCGGATTTGGAAACGGCGAAGGGGTTGATCGAGCGGCTCTTCTTTAATGAGAAGCGCTACGACCTGGGCGACGTCGGTCGGTACCGCATCAACCAGAAACTGAATCTGGATGTCCCCGTTTCGACTACGACGCTGACAAAGCAGGACATTGTCGCCATCATCAACTACTTGATTGAATTGCAGCAGGGCAAGCGCGCCGTTGACGACATCGATCACCTGGGCAACCGCCGCGTGCGAACGGTCGGCGAGCAGATTGCGCAGCAGTTCAATATCGGCCTTGCGAGAATGGCGCGTACGATTCGCGAGCGTCTCAACGTCCGCGACAGCGAGAACTTAACGCCGCAGGATTTGGTGAACGCGAGAACCATCACCAGCGTCATCAACGCCTTCTTCGGCACGAACCCGCTCTCGCAATTCATGGACCAGACGAACCCTCTGGCAGAGTTGACGAACAAGCGCCGTATGTCTGCTCTTGGACCGGGCGGTCTGACGCGTGAGCGCGCAGGCTTTGAAGTCCGCGACGTTCACTATACACACTATGGTCGCTTGTGCCCGATTGAAACGCCGGAAGGCCCGAACATCGGGTTGATTTCATCGCTCTGCATTCATTCGCGGGTGAACGAGTTCGGCTTCCTGGAAACTCCGTATCGCAAAGTGAAAAATGGACGCGTGCTTGAGGAGATTGAATTCCTTAACGCAGAGCAAGAAGACAACTATACAATTGCACAAGCAAATGCTCCTCTCGACGGCAGAGGTCACTTTATTGGCGAGCGCGTGAAGGCGAGATTCCAGGGCGACTTCCCCGTTGTGAAGCCGGAAGAGGTTCACTATATGGACGTCGCGCCGAACCAGATTGTAAGCGCGGCAGCAGGGCTGATTCCGTTCCTTGAGCACGACGATGCGAACCGCGCACTCATGGGCTCGAACATGCAGCGCCAATCGGTGCCTTTGCTCCGACCGGAAGCGCCGCTTGTTGGAACAGGTCTCGAAGAAAAGATTGCTCGCGACTCCCGTTCGCTCATTGGGGCAGAGCGTAACGGTGTCGTTGATTACGTTGACGCAAGCAAGATTGTCGTCCTCTATGATATTGACGAGAACAGCACGGAAGCTCTCATCTCGTTCGACGATAAGCGACGCGTTGAGTACAAGCTGACGAAGTTCTTCCGCACGAACCAGGACACATGCATCAACCAACGTGTTGTTGTAAAGCCGGGCGACAAAGTACGGAAGGGCGATGTTCTTGTCGACGGTCCTGCAACCGATGGTGGTGAGCTTGCGCTTGGTCGCAATGTGCTTGTTGCGTTCATGCCGTGGCATGGATACAACTTTGAAGACGCTATCATTCTCAGCGAGCGCATCGTCTCGCAGGACGTGTTTACTTCGATTCATATTGAAGAGTTCGAGCTTCAAGTTCGCGATACGAAGCGCGGCGAAGAAGAGCTGACGCGTGAAATTCCAAACGTGAGCGAAGATGCGACGAAGGATTTGGATGAAAACGGTATCGTTCGCGTTGGCGCTGAAGTTGTCGAAGGCGATATCCTCATTGGAAAGATTACTCCGAAGGGCGAATCGGACCCGACACCGGAAGAAAAATTGTTGAAGGCAATCTTTGGCGAGAAAGCCGGCGATGTGAAGGATGCTTCGCTCAAAGCGCCGCCCGGAATGAAAGGCATCGTCATCTCGACGAAACTGTTCTCGCGCAAGAAGAAAGATGCTGAATCAAAGAAAGAAGACAAACGCAAGAGTGATGTCCTCGACCGTCAACGCCGCAAGATTTTGAGTGAGCTTCGCGAGCGTTTGGCGAACAAGCTCGGCGCTGTTCTTGAAGATGAGAAGTCGGCAGGCGTACGCGACACCGAAGGGAACGTCGTGTTCCGCGCCGGCACGCAATTCAAGAAAGAAACATTCCACAACTATGAAGACATTGAAAAGCTCGATTACAATGCCGAATGGGTGGAAGACAAAAAGAAAAACAGCGTCATCAACAAAATCTTTACAAACTACTTCGACCGTCTCAACAGCATCGAAGAAGAATTCCGCCACGAGAAGAACAAGATTCAGCTTGGTGATGAGCTGCCGCCGGGTGTTGTACAGCTTGCGAAAGTGTACGTCGCGAAGAAGCGCAAGCTCTCCGTCGGCGATAAGATGGCAGGACGTCACGGCAACAAGGGCGTTGTTTCGCGCATCGTTCCCGTTGCAGATATGCCGTTCCTTCCTGATGGAACACCGGTTGATATTGTGTTGAACCCGCTCGGCGTGCCGTCGCGTATGAATCTCGGTCAGTTGTATGAGACTGCGCTCGGTTGGGCAGCAAAAATGCTTGGCGTGAAGTATGCAACGCCAATCTTCGACGGCGCAACGTGGGAAGATGTGCAGAAGGAATTGGAGAAAGCTGGACTTGATCAAGGCTCTAAGTCCGTGCTGTACGATGGACGCTCGGGCGAGAAGTTCGACCAAGAAGTCACAGTCGGTTACATTTATATGTTGAAGCTTTCGCACCTCGTTGATGATAAAATTCACGCACGCTCAATCGGACCGTACTCGCTCATCACGCAGCAGCCATTGGGCGGTAAAGCACAGTTCGGTGGTCAGCGCTTCGGAGAGATGGAAGTGTGGGCGCTTGAAGGCTACGGCGCATCGCACGTGTTGCAGGAAATGTTGACCGTGAAGAGCGACGACGTTTCGGGTCGTGCGAAAGTATACGAAGCAATCGTTAAAGGTGAGAACTTGCCGGAAGCAAACATTCCGGAATCGTTCAACGTTTTGGTGCGCGAGCTTATGGGTCTCGGCTTAGACGTAAAGCTGGATTAGTGAGAAGACCGCTCAACAGTAGCGGAAGTGGAAACGACATCTCACACGAAACAAGTTTGGAGGAAAAGTAATGGCATTTCATCACGAGAAAGAAGTTCGCAGGAATTTTTCAAAGATTATCATCAGTCTCGCATCAGGCGACATGATTTTGCAGCGCTCGCACGGCGAAGTAACGAAGCCGGAGACGATTAACTACCGCTCGTTCCGTCCGGAGAAGGACGGATTGTTCTGCGAGAAGATTTTCGGTCCGGTGCGCGATTGGGAATGTCACTGCGGTAAATACAAGCGCATTCGTTACCGCGGCATCATCTGCGACCGTTGCGGTGTCGAAGTAACGCAGAAGAGCGTTCGCCGCGAGCGCATGGGACACATCGCGCTTGCCGTGCCCATCGTTCACATCTGGTACTTCCGCTCGCTCCCATCGAAGATTGGCTACGTCCTCGGCATGACCGCGAAGGATTTAGAGAAGGTTATCTACTATGAATCTTACATTGTCGTCAATCCGGGAACGACGGGACTTCGGAAGAAGGATTTGATTTCTGAGGAACAATACTTTAAAATTCTCTCAGCGCTTCCTGAAAGCAACGATGATCTTGAGCCGACCGATAAGCGTAAGTTTGTCGCGATGATTGGCGGCGAAGCAATTAAAGCCTTGTTGAAACAAGTTGATATTCCTACGCTTGCTGCTGAGTTACGCGCACAGATTTTGGAAGAAACCTCTGTACAGAAGAAGCAAGACGCGTTGAAGCGCTTGCGTATTGTTGAAGCGTTCCGCGAAACTGAAGATGGTCCGCCCAACAGACCGGAGTGGATGGTACTTGATATTATTCCTGTGATTCCGCCGGAGTTACGTCCGCTGGTTCCTCTTGAGGGCGGTCGGTTTGCTACATCCGACTTGAACGATTTGTATCGCCGCGTCATCATCCGCAACAATCGTCTCAAGCGCCTTATCGACATCAAAGCTCCAGACGTTATCTTGCGGAACGAGAAGCGCATGTTGCAGGAAGCAGTGGACTCGCTCTTTGACAACTCTCGACGCGTCAATGCAGTCCGCAGCGATAACAACCGCGCGCTGAAGTCACTCTCCGATATGTTGAAAGGAAAGCAAGGGCGCTTCCGTCAGAACTTGCTCGGTAAGCGTGTTGACTATTCCGGTCGTTCGGTTATCGTTGTTGGTCCTGAGCTTCAATTGCATCAGTGCGGTCTTCCGAAGGATATGGCGGTCGAGTTGTTCAAGCCGTTCATCATCCGCAAACTGATTGAGCGCGGCATTGTGAAGACGGTGAAGAGCGCGAAGAAGATGGTGGACAAGAAGGGACCTGAAGTCTGGGAAATCCTTGAAGGCGTCATTGATGGACATCCGGTGCTGTTGAACCGTGCCCCAACGCTTCACCGTCTCGGTATTCAAGCGTTTCAGCCTGTGCTTGTGGAAGGTAAAGCTATCCGTATTCACCCGATGGTGTGTACGGCGTTCAACGCAGACTTCGACGGCGACCAGATGGCGGTGCACGTGCCGCTTTCGTTCGATGCACAACTCGAAGCTCGCGTCTTGATGTTATCGAGCCACAACATATTATCGCCTGCATCCGGTGCGCCCATTGTTACCCCGACGCAGGATCAAGTGCTTGGTTGCTACTATTTGACGAAGTCAAAGGCTGGCGATGTTGGCGAAGGCTTGCTGTTCTCCGACATGCAGGAAGTCATCATTGCGTACAACTACGGCAAGGTGGGACTTCATGCGCGCATCAAAGTCCGCATCAACGGCATGATGGTTGAGACGACAACAGGTCGCGTTATCTTCAATCAAATTGTTCCCAAAGAAATCGGCTACATCAATGAGTTGCTCAACAAGAAGCGTCTCGTGCAGATTGTCGCCTCGTCGTTCCGCAAAGTCGGCAACTTGAAGACGGCAGAGTTTCTTGATAGACTGAAAGACCTCGGCTTCCGTTACGCTACGGCTGGCGGGTTATCTGTGAGCTTGGAGGACGTTCAAGTTCCGAAAGAAAAAGAAGACATCATCACGAAGGCGCAGAAGAACGTTGATGAAGTCTATACGCAATACACGCGTGGCTTCATCACCAATGGTGAGCGCTACAACAAAGTCATTGACATCTGGACGCATGCGACGACACGTGTTGCCGAGAAGTTGTTTGAATCGCTCCAACATTCTCGCGAAGGATTCAACTCGTTGTATATGATGGTGGACTCCGGCGCTCGCGGTTCGAAGGAACAGGTGCGTCAGCTTGCAGGAATGCGCGGGCTGATGGCGAAGCCGCAGAAGTCACTTTCCGGCGCGACGGGCGAACTCATCGAGAACCCGATTATTGCGAACTTCCGCGAAGGTCTTTCGATTCTCGAGTACTTCATTTCAACACACGGTGCGCGCAAAGGTCTTGCCGATACCGCGTTGAAGACGGCAGACGCAGGTTACTTGACGCGTCGTCTCGTTGACGTTGCACAAGATGCAATCGTCAAGGAGGAAGACTGCGGAACGATCCGCGGTGTTGTCACCAGCGCGTTGAAAGAAGGGGAAGATGTGAAGGAGCCGCTGTCGGAGCGCATACTTGGTCGCGTCGCAGTCCATGATGTAGTTGACCCGCTCCCTCGCGAGATGATGGTGAAAGCGGGCGAGATGATCGATGAGGAAAAAGCAAACCGCATTGCCGAGACTTCGATCGAGACCGTTGAAATTCGTTCGGTGCTCACGTGTGAAGCGAAGCGCGGCATTTGCGCGAGATGCTATGGTCGCAACTTGAGCACGAGCAAGCTTGTGCAAGTTGGTGAAACAGTTGGTATCATCGCGGCGCAGTCGATTGGTGAGCCGGGTACACAGCTTACGCTTCGTACATTCCATACGGGTGGAGCGGCAAGCTTGAGCGCGTCACAATCGCAAGTCACCTCGAAGTTCGACGGCAAGCTTTCGTATGAAGGCATCAAGTCAATTACCATCGACGACAATGATGGTCTGAAGATTATTGTCTCCGGCCGGAGTGGTGTTGTGAATGTTCTCGACCGCGATAATCGAATGCTCACAAAGTACGATGTTCCTTACGGCGCTACGCTTCTCGTGAAAGACGGCTCAAAGATTGCGAAGGGCGAAATCATTTATGAATGGGACCCGTACAACGCAGTCATTATTTCAGAACACGCCGGTCGTATCAAGTATACAGACTTGAAGGACAACGTTACGTACCGCGAAGAGCCGGATGAGCAGACGGGACATATTCAAAAAGTTGTTATCGATTCCCGCGACCGCACACTCAGCCCAAGTATTCTGGTCACTGACGCGAAAGGCAAGAAGATTGCAAGCTACATCATCCCGACCCGCGCACACATTATTGTGGATGATGGTCAGGACATTGGGGCAGGAACAGTGCTCGTCAAGATCCCGCGTGATATTGGTAAGAACCGCGATATCACCGGTGGTTTGCCGCGGGTGACGGAGTTGTTCGAAGCCCGTTCGCCGCAAGACCCGGCAATCGTTTCAGAAATTGATGGGACGGTCAGCTTCGGTGCGCGAAAGCGCGGTTCGCGTGAAGTCATCGTTACAAGCCACGACAGAAAAGACATCCGCAAGTATCCGATTCCTCTTGGCAAGCATGTGCTTGTACAGGAGAACGATGTGATTCGCGCGGGTGAACGGTTGTCCGACGGCTCAATTGACCCGCATGATATTCTTCGTATCAAAGGTGTTCGCGAGGTGCAGGAATATCTTGTGAAGGAAATCCAGGAAGTCTATCGTATCCAAGGTGTAAAAATCAACGACAAGCATATCGAAGTCATCGTTCGACAGATGATGCAGAAGTTGCGTGTTGTGAACTCCGGCGATACGAAGTTCCTCGAGGGTGACTATCTCGACAAGTTGAAGTTTGAACACGAGAACGAAGAGTTGCGCGACAAAGTCGTCATCATCAGCAAGGGCGATTCAAAGTTCAAGAATGGTCAAATCATCTCAAAGAAAAAAGCTCGCGAGACGAACGGCGAGTTGAGAAAGAAGAGCAAGAAGGTAATCGAGTATAAAAATGCCGAGCCGGCAACGTCCGAACCGGTATTGCTCGGCATTACCTCTGCGGCTCTCTCGACTGATAGCTTCATCTCTGCAGCGTCGTTCCAGGAAACAACGAAGGTGCTTACCGATGCCGCGATCGAAGGTCGAGTTGATAATCTACTCGGCTTGAAAGAGAACGTCATCATGGGTCATCTCATTCCTGCGGGTACGGGTCTTAAATACTTCAAAGATATTATAGTCACGACGAAGGATGAGGTGGAAGTTGCTGAAGAGCTTGTTGAGGAACCGACTCCTAAGAGAGTAAGAACAAAAGAAAAGGTGGCGGTGAATTAACCGCCACCCACTATTGATTGTTAAGAATTTCTAATCGAACTATAAGTCGCATGATTGTTGACAATATCCCGCCCCTTTAGTATCTTTAGAAACTTAAAATTTGCAGTTCCGCACGAGTGAGTTTAACGGAGCATTATTTGCCTACTATCAACCAATTAGTACGCAAGAGCCGCAAGAAAGTAACATATAAATCCAAGGCTCCTGCAATGGACAAAAGCCCCCAAAAGCGTGGGGTGTGTACGCGTGTGTATACGACGACACCGAAGAAGCCAAACTCAGCGCTTCGTAAGGTGGCTCGCGTTCGCTTGACAAATGGAATAGAAGTGACGGCATACATTCCAGGTGAGGGTCATAACCTTCAGGAACACTCGATTGTTATGATTCGTGGAGGCCGTGTGAAAGATTTGCCGGGCGTTCGTTACCACATTATCCGTGGCACGCTTGATACGGCCGGGGTTGCTGATAGAAAGCAAGGTCGTTCTAAGTACGGTGCAAAGAGAGCTAAAGCGTAATCTATGAGAAAGAAAAGAGCAGAAAAGCGCCCGCCGTCGCCGGACCCACGATACAACGATGTTGCGGTTTCGCAATTCATCAACTCGGTTATGAAGCAAGGCAAGAAGCACATCGCTCGTCGCATTGTGTATGATGCGTTCTCTCTCATTGAAGAGCGAACAAAGAATCCGGGTGTGGATGTATTCAAGAAGGCGTTAAACAACGCGCGACCCGTGCTTGAAGTTCGTGCGCGACGCGTTGGTGGTGCAACATACCAGGTGCCGACGGAAGTTCGTCCGGATAGAAGTGTTGCGCTTGCGATTCGCTGGCTCATTGCTTACGCAAGCGACAGAAAAGATAAGTCTATGGCGCAGAAGCTCGCGGCGGAATTCATTGCCGCATCGAACGGCGAAGGAAGCGCAATTAAGAAGAAGGAAGATGTCCACAAGATGGCTGAAGCAAACAAAGCGTTTGCTCACTTCAAGTGGTAGGAGTGTGAGAGAGAAAGTTTATGCCAAGACAGTATCCCTTAGAACGTACAAGAAACATCGGGATTAGCGCCCACATTGACGCGGGCAAGACGACGACGACAGAACGCATTTTGTTCTATACGGGCGTTCTGCATCGCATTGGTGAAGTACATGATGGCGCCGCGACAATGGACTGGATGGAGCAGGAGAAAGAGCGCGGTATTACAATTACATCCGCCGCTACAACTTGCTTCTGGAACAACCATCGTATCAATATTATTGATACGCCCGGTCACGTAGATTTTACGGCAGAAGTTGAGCGTTCGCTTCGCGTTCTTGATGGCGCAGTCGCATTGTTCTGTTCGGTCGGTGGCGTAGAGCCGCAGTCCGAAACTGTCTGGCGTCAGATGGCTAAGTATGGCGTTCCGCGTATCGCATTCGTCAACAAGATGGATCGCGTTGGTGCAGACTTCCTAGGCTGCATTGATATGATGAAAGAGCGCCTCGGCGCGAATGCAGTGCCGATTCAGTTGCCGGTTGGTGAAGGCGATTTGTTCACCGGCGTCATTGACCTCGTGACAATGAAGGCGCGCATGTATACGGATGGCACCGGACAGAAGTGGGAAGACCTCGACATCCCGCACGACATGCAAGCGAAGGCGCAAGAGTGGCGCACGAAGATGCTCGAAGCAGTTTCGGATGAAGATGATACGCTGTTGGAGAAGTATCTCGAAGGGAAGGAGATTACTCAGAAAGAAATCATGGTGGTGTTGCGCCGTGCGACCTTGAAGGTAAGTATTATTCCAGTGCTCTGCGGCTCGTCCCTCAAGAACAAGGGCGTGCAGAGCTTGCTTGATTCGGTTGTCAACTATTTGCCGTCGCCGCTCGATTTGAATGAAGGCAAAGTGCAGGGTCATCATGTCAATATGAATGACCACATCTCTCGTCAGGTCAGCGACAAAGAGAAGTTTAGCGCGCTTGCGTTCAAGATTATGACCGACGCGTTTGTCGGCAAGCTGACGTATTTCCGTGTGTACTCCGGAACGTTGAAGGCAGGCTCGTACGTGTACAACCCGGTCTCGGAAAGGAAAGAACGTATCAGCCGCATTCTTCGCATGCATGCAAACACGCGTGAGGATGTTGATGTGGCGTATGCAGGAGATATCTGTGCTGCAGTCGGTTTGAAGTTTACAAAAACGGGCGACACGCTGTGCGACGAAGATGATCCGATTGTTCTTGAGAAGATGACATTTCCTGAGCCGGTGATTCACGTTGCGATCGAGCCGAAGACCAAAGCTGACCAAGAGAAGATGGGCGAAGCGCTCGCGAAGTTGTCTGAAGAAGATCCGACATTCCGCGTTTCATCAAATGAAGAGACCGGTCAGACAATTATTAGCGGTATGGGCGAGCTGCACCTTGAGATTATTGTTGACCGTATGAAACGTGAGTTCCGTGTTGAAGCGAACATCGGCAAGCCGCAGGTTGCATACAAAGAAACCATCCGCAAGAAAGTTCAGGCGGAAGGCAAGTTCGTTCGTCAGTCTGGCGGTCGTGGACAGTTTGGTCACGTGTGGTTGGAGATAGAGCCGAATGAAAAAGGCAAGGGCTTTGAGTTCGAGAATGCAATCGTCGGTGGTGTGGTTCCGAAGGAATATATCAGACCGGTCGAGCAAGGTATTATTGAAGCAATGAAGAACGGAGTGCTCGCGGGCTATCCTGTCGAGGATGTGAAGGTGAAATTGTTCGATGGTTCATACCACGACGTTGACTCCTCTGAGATGGCATTTAAGATTGCCGGCTCGATTGGGTTCAAAGAAGGAGCGAAGAGGGCGAATCCCATAATTCTCGAGCCGATTATGGCTGTTGAAGTCGTTACGCCTGAAGAATACATGGGCGATGTTATGGGCGACCTGAACTCACGCCGTGGCAAGATCGAAGGCATGACGCCGCGTAAAGATGCGCAAGTGATTCGAGCAGCGGTTCCGCTGTCGGAAATGTTTGGTTACTCGACGACGTTGCGTTCGATGACGCAAGGTCGTGCAATTTACTCGATGGAGATTTCGCACTACGATGAAACTCCAAAGAGTGTGTCAGAGCAAATCATCGAAAAAGTAAAAGGCAAGGAAGCAGTTCCTGCGTAACTCAAACTGAGATTAACAACACCCCCTTATCTAGCTTAGAGGAGAACACACATGGCAAAAGAGAAATTTAATCGTGCAAAGCCTCACTTGAACGTGGGCACCATTGGTCACGTTGACCATGGAAAGACCACGTTAACCGCAGCGATCACTATGGTCCTTGCAAAGAAGGGTTTGTCTGAAGTTCGTACATTCGATTCAATCGACAACGCTCCCGAAGAGCGCGAGCGCGGTATTACCATCGCAACTGCGCATGTTGAGTATCAGACGGCGAATCGCCACTATGCGCACGTCGATTGCCCCGGTCACGCGGACTATGTGAAGAACATGATCACGGGTGCCGCTCAGATGGACGGAGCTATCCTCGTCGTTGCTGCAACGGATGGTCCGATGCCTCAGACACGCGAGCACATTCTGCTTGCGCGTCAGGTTGGTGTGCCGAAGATTGTTGTGTTCATGAATAAAGTTGATGCGGTTGATGATCCGGAACTTCTCGATCTCGTGGAGCTTGAGCTTCGCGACTTGTTGAAGAAATACGAATTTCCTGGTGATGAGATTCCGATTATCCGTGGCTCAGCACTGAAGGCAATGGAAGCCGCTATCAGACCGGATTCAAAGATAGATGATCCGGCGTTCAAGTGCATTATGGAATTGATGGATGCGGTCGATACCTATATTCCGATTCCGCAGCGCGATGTTGACAAGCCGTTCTTGATGCCTGTAGAAGACGTGTTCTCTATTACGGGTCGCGGTACTGTCGGTACAGGACGTTGCGAGCGCGGTCGGGCAAAGGTTGGCGATGAAGTTGAAATCATCGGTCTCGGCGCGCACATGAAGTCGGTTATCACCGGTGCAGAAATGTTCCGCAAGGAACTTGATGAGGTTGTTGCTGGTGACAACGCAGGTCTCTTGCTCCGCGGTGTGGACAGGAACGATCTCGAGCGTGGTATGGTTCTCGCAAAGCCGGGCTCGATCACTCCACACAAGAAGTTTACAGGGCAGGTATACGTGTTGAAGAAAGAAGAAGGCGGTCGTCATACGCCGTTCTTCAGCGGTTACCGTCCGCAGTTCTACTTCCGCACAACGGACGTTACGGGTGTTGCAACACTTCCGGGCGGAACGGAAATGGTTATGCCGGGCGATAACGTTGACGGCATGAGCATCGAGCTTATTACCACCATCGCTATGGAAGAAGGCTTGCGCTTCGCTATTCGCGAGGGCGGTCATACAGTTGGTGCTGGTGTCGTTACAAAAATCGTTGAGTAAATTCATGTGGAGAGTCCGCCAGGGCAGACTCTCCACGTTTTGTTTGTAGAGAAACGGAGTAATTCAATTGGCCGGGCAAAAGATTCGCATAAAGTTAAAGTCGTTCGACCACAACCTGATCGACAAGTCTGCGGAAAAGATCATCAAGACTGTGAAATCAACAGGCGCTGTGGTTTCAGGCCCGATACCGTTACCCACGAAGCGTACGGTGTATACTGTGCTTCGATCTCCTCACGTTGACAAAAAGTCGAGAGAGCAATTCGAGACACGCGCACATAAGCGTTTGATCGACATTCTCAACTCGACCAACAAGACTGTTGACTCCCTGATGAAGCTGGATTTACCCGCGGGCGTCGACGTCGAGATCAAAGTGTAACTCTCTTTTGGCAGTGTAATGTGAGTGTTTTCCCGCAATGTTCATTGCGGGATGGGTGGACGCGTACGCTGTGTGCGCGGCTGAAAAGGGTGGTGTATCTTTATTTGGATGCTAGCATGACAGGACTATTAGGCAAAAAAATTGGGATGACCAGTATCTTTGATGAATCTGGTCAAGTTATTCCCTGCACAGTGATCGAAGCGGGACCGTGTTTCGTCACGCAAATCAAGACAAAGGATCGTGACGGTTACGAAGCGGTTCAGCTTGGTTTCGATGAAAAGAAGGAGCGCTTGGTGAACAAGCCGATGGGCGGTCACTTCGCAAAGTCGAATACGAAGCCGCAACGCATCGTACGGGAGTTTCGGGGCGACGGCGTTTCCGAAGTCCAACCGGGTCAAGAGATCAAAGTTGATAAGGTCTTCGCGAAAGGCGATACGGTTTCCGTTATCGGTACCTCGAAGGGACGCGGCTTTCAAGGTGTTGTGAAGCGTCATCACTTTGGCGGTGGTTTCCGAACGCACGGACAGAGCGACCGTGAGAGAGCGCCGGGTTCAATCGGTTCGTCGTCGCATCCTTCGCGCGTATTCAAAGGATTGCGCATGGCGGGTCGCATGGGCGGCGAGCAAGTCACTGTTCGCAACTTGAAAGTTGTCGGCGTCATTCCCGATTCAAATTTGTTGCTCGTGAAGGGTTCCGTGCCGGGCGCAGTGAACGGCTACGTTGAGATTCACAAGGTTGTAGCATCATAACATATTGACTAGGAGACCCACGAGGTCTGCCTTGAACAAATAAGAAAGACCTCGTGGGTCTGGAGAAACGGAAATGGAATTAGAAGTCTATAAGAAAGATGGTTCGAAAAGCGGCGAGACGGTAAAACTCTCCGCCGACGTATTCGGCATCGAGCCAAACGAACATGCGATCTACATGGCGGTGCGTTCGTACCTGGACAACCAGCGTCAGGGCACGCACAAAGTAAAAACGCGTGCAGAAGTGCGCGGCGGCGGCAAGAAGCCGTTCAAGCAAAAGGGCACAGGTAATGCGCGTCAAGGTACATCGCGTTCGCCGGTGATGACGGGTGGTGGTTCGATTTTTGGACCCAAGCCGCGAGACTATTCGTATGACCTCCCTGCGCAAATGAAGAAGCTTGCGCGCAAGTCCGCTCTTTCGGCGAAAGCGAAAGAAGGACAAATCAAAGTTGTCGAGGACTTCGCATTCGAAGCGCCGAAGACAAAGGAGATGGCGGCTGTCTTGAAAGCGTTACAGTTGGATTCCACGAAAACGTTGTTCTTGACGGGCAGGAGTGATGCGAGCGTTTACAAATCGGGACGGAATATTCCTCGCTTGAATATTCTTCCGGCAGATACAGTTTCGACGTACGACTTGGTGAACAACCAGGTGATTCTCTTCCAAAAGAGCGCGGTCGAAGTTCTTCACAATACATTCAAGCATTAAGAGAAGAGATTATGGTCGGGCTTCTGAAACGTCCCATTGTTACTGAGAAATTGACTGCGATGCAGGGCAAAGGTGTGTACGCGTTTGAAGTTGACAACGACGCGAACAAAATCTCGATCGCAAAAGCAGTTGAGAAAAAATTTAACGTCACCGTCCTCAGTGTTCGCACAGCAACGCATAAAGGCAAGATGAAGTCGCAGATGACGCGACGCGGACGCTTCGCGGGTCGCACTTCCTCATGGAAGAAAGCATACGTGCGCCTCAAAGAGGGTGACAAAATCGAGTTTTTCCAGAACGTGTAATTGGAAGTTGAGTTATGGCACTCCGAAAACTAAAACCAAAGACACCGGGTACCCGATGGATGTCCGTGGCGGGCTTCGAAGAAATAACGAAGACCGCTCCCGACAAATCCCTTGTCGAGCCGCTGAAGAGAACAGGCGGACGCAACAACACCGGACGCATCACTTCACGCCATCGTGGAGGCGGGCACAAGCGGATGTATCGCATCATTGATTTCAAGCGCGACAAGTTTGGAATGGATGCGAAAGTTGTTGCAATCGAATATGACCCGAACCGCAATGCGCGCATTGCGTTGTTGCAATACACTGACGGCGAAAAACGGTATATCATCGCGGCAGAGGGTGTAAAAGTTGGCGATACGCTGCGCTCCGGTCCCGATGCAGAAATTAAGAACGGCAATGCCATGCCGCTGGCAAATATTCCTGCGGGCACGTTCGTCCACAATATCGAAATGCGTCCCGGCAAAGGCGGGCAACTTGCACGTAGCGCGGGAGCTTCGGTGCAGTTGATGGCAAAGGAGGGAAAGTTCGCACAGCTTCGTTTGCCTTCGGGTGAAGTGCGCAACATTCCTGCCATGTGCAGTGCTACAATCGGTTCTGTTGGTAATGCAGAACATGAGAATATTATTCTCGGTAAAGCTGGTCGCTCGCGCTGGCTCGGCATTCGTCCGCAGTCACGCGGCGTTGTCATGAATCCGGTGGATCACCCGCACGGTGGTGGGGAAGGGAAGTCGCCGCAAGGAAACCCGCATCCGGTATCGCCGTGGGGCTGGCATACAAAGGGAAAGAAGACTCGTTGGAGAAAAAATCCATCCAGCAAGTATATTGTTAAACGCAGAAAGTAATCGTAAGGAAAGCAGAGCATGAGTCGTTCGCTCAAAAAAGGTCCGTTCGTTAGCATTAAGTTGCAGGAAAAGATTGCAGCGCTCAACAAGTCGAGCCAAAAGAAAGTTGTGAAGACCTGGTCGCGTGCGTCAACCATTACCCCGGACTTTGTTGGGCACACGTTTGCTGTGCACAACGGCAACAAGTTCATCCCCGTGTACGTGCACGAAGGTATGGTGGGGCATAAGCTGGGTGAGTTTGCACCGACGCGAATATTCCGTGTTCACCCTGGCATCAAGAAAGAAGAAACTACGAAAGCGGCTTAATGTTGAATATCGAAATTCAGAAACATTGGAGTGATGTCCGAAGGACTCCTTACGGAGGAGTGTTGGAGTAATGGAGCGATGTGGTAATGTTGAAATGATGCAATGATGAAATGGTTCAATGAAGTAACGGTGTGAGAATTTCAGATTTGAGTGAACATGGAAGCAAAAGCAATTAACAGATACATCGGAACCTCGCCGCGCAAGATGCGGTTGGTAATTGATTTGATTCGCGGAAAGTCGGTGGACCATGCGTTGCACTTGCTGCACTTCTCACCGAAGCATGCTTCAAAGACGGCGGAGAAAGTTCTCCGTTCTGCAGTCTCCAACTTGCAGAACAAGGACGAAGGTGCACGACTCGAGCCGTCGGACATGATTGTGAAAGAAGCATTCGTTGACGGCGGTATGACGATGAAGCGCATCAGCCCGGCACCGATGGGACGGGCGTATCGCATCCGCAAACGCTCAAACCATGTTACGATTGTTGTTGCCGCGAACAAAGAGGCAAAGAAGAATACACCAAAGCCAAAGGCAGCAACGAAGGCTGAGCCGAAGGCAAAGGTGGCGAAGCTCAAAGCTGATAAGAAATCTGCAAAAGAGACTTCTGCGAAAGCCGAAGAAACGAAGTAACCCATTAGGAGGAACATTGGGACAGAAAGTACATCCGATTGGTTTCAGATTAGGCGTTATCCGCTCATGGGATTCCAACTGGTACGATGACAAATCGTTCGCCGGGAAGCTTCAGGAAGACATGACGATTCGCAACTACGTTCGCAATCGCTTGAAGAAAGCGGGCATCTCTCGGATTCTGATCGAACGAACTCCCAAGCGTGCAGTTATCACCATTAACACATCACGGCCGGGAATCGTGATCGGACGAAGCGGCAAAGAAATTTCCCAGCTCGAAGAAGAACTGAAGAAGATTACGAACAAAGAAGTGAAGATTCTTATCAACGAAATTAAGAGACCGGAACTCGACGCGTACTTGGTTGCAGAAAACATCGCACAGCAACTGGAGGGCCGCATCGCATTCCGTCGTGCAATGAAAAACGGAATTACTGCAGCGATGAGGATGGGTGCTGAAGGCGTTCGTGTGATGACCTCCGGTCGTCTCGGCGGCGCAGAAATGGCGCGGCGCGAGCAATATAAAGAAGGACGCATTCCACTTCACACGCTTCGTGCTGACATTGATTACGCGACGGCAACTGCGCGCACGGTGCACGGTGCAATCGGTGTGAAAGTGTGGATTTGCAAGGGTGAAGTTCTCGGCGCCGGCGACAATAAGCAATCGGTGCAGCGCAAGAGCCAGTAGGTGGAGCAAATTCGAATATCGAATAGGGAAACTCAAAGCAGAAGCCTTCGTGATTTGTGAATTTGGATATTCGATATTGTTTAGGATTTCGAGATGAGGATTTCGGATTTCATCAATCGGCGGCTCGAAAAAGTCTAAGACGCAGGAGATGTTAGCATTATGTTGATGCCTAAGAGAGTAAAATACCGCAAGATGCAACGCGGTCGTATGAGAGGAAAAGCGACACGCGGTTCAAATGTTGACTTCGGCGATTTTGGATTGAAGGCGCTGGAGCCGGGCTGGATTACACAGCGACAAATTGAAGCGGCACGCGTTGCGCTCACGCGCATGATGAAGCGCGAGGGTAAAGTGTGGATTCGGATTTTCCCCGACAAGCCGGTGACGAAAAAGCCTGCGGAAACACGTATGGGTTCCGGTAAAGGTGCGCCTGAGTATTGGGTCGCAGTAGTGAAGCCGGGAAGAATTATGTTTGAAGTTGGCGGAACGTCCAAAGAAGTTGCAACAGAAGCATTGACGCTTGCAGCCCACAAGCTTCCTATCAAAACAAAAATCAGCACGCGTCCCGATTACGGAACCAGCGCCGCTGTCTAAAAGTAGATTGAGATGAAAGCACACGAATTACACGAATTGCCGATTGACGAGCTGAAGAAGCGGCTTCAGGAAGAAGAAGAAAGTCTTACGAACCTCCGCTTCCGGTTGGCGACAAGCCAGCTTGAAAGTCCGATTAACGTGCGGACAGTGCGACGCGATATTGCTCGCCTTCGAACCGTCCTTAGTCGGAAATTGAAAGCCGAGAAGAACGCATGAGTGAGACAACGGCAGCACAGCGCACCACGCGTCGCAAGACACGTGTCGGAAAAGTGGTAGGCAACAAGATGGAGAAGAGTATTACTGTTGCCATCGAGCGAAAAGTGCCGCATCCGATTTACAAGAAATATTTCAAGCGGACAACGAAGCTGATGGCTCACGACGAAAAGCGCGAAGCAGGCATCGGCGATACCGTGAAGATTATGGAGACGCGTCCGCTGAGCAAAATGAAGCGATGGCGTCTGGTCGGGATTGTTGAAAAGGCTAAGTAACCAGCGTACGGAGAGAGTGTCATGATACAAGAAGAAACCAACCTCGTCGTTGCCGATAACTCCGGCGCGAAAAAAGCAAGATGTATTCGCGTGCTCGGCGGACACGACCGCCGCTATGCAGGACTTGGCGATGTCGTCGTTGTTTCGGTGAAGTCGGCAATTCCGGGCGCAGGTGTGAAGAAGGGCGAAGTGGCGAGGGCAGTCATCGTCCGTACACGCAAGGAAACACGCCGCAAGGATGGCTCGTTCATCCGCTTTGATGAGAACGCGGCGGTGCTCATTAACGACGCAGGCGAGCCGCGTGGAAGCCGTATCTTCGGTCCCGTTGCGCGTGAGCTTCGCGAGAAGCAGTACATGAAGATCGTTTCCCTTGCGCCAGAAGTTTTGTAATCCAAACAAGGTGACCGTCACCTCAACATTGAAGCAGGAACTGAAATGATTAGAAAGAGCGACAACGTCATCGTCATCTCCGGCAACGCCAGGGGAAAAACCGGAAAAGTCTTGAAAGTGTTTACGGACCGTAACCGCGTGATTGTTGAGGGGGTGAACATTATGAAGCGACACTCGCGTCCGAGCCAGCGCAATCCACAGGGTGGCATTGTGCAGAAAGAAGCATCAATCCACGTATCGAATGTGATGCTGCTCGACCCAAAGACAAATCAACCGACACGCGTCGGTACGAAGCTGGTGAAGGATGAGACGACTGGAAAGAAGTCACGTGTACGTGTTGCCAGAGCGACCGGCGAGACATTCTAGTGCCATTCCAACTAATTTTACCGAACAACGTGAAGGTAAAATTATTGTTGGAAGGAGCATCCCGCCACTTCTTTTGTGGCGGGATGAGCAAATGATAGTTGTAGCTCGAACTTTCCCGAAGGACCCCTCTACGAGGTCGTAGACCTTCGGGAAAGTTTGCCCTACAAAAAGTAAGAAGTCTGACAAAGACCAGACGACCATAACACAGAAAGCAAAGCTACAATGGCAGAAGAGAAACCGAAAAAACCAGCAGTACCGAAACCGGCGAAGCCGCAGACGGAAAAAGGAAAAGGCAAAGGGGCTCCGGCTGCTCAAGCCCCGGATAAAGCGCCGCGTTCATCAGGGAAAGAAGATCGAGTCACTCCCCGTCTTCTCACGACATATCGCAAGGACGTTGTGCCTGCGTTGATGAAGCGTTTTAACTACAAGAGCGTGATGCAGTCGCCGCGTCTTGAGAAAATTGCAATCAACATCGGTGTTGGACAAGCGACGCAGGATGCGAAGTTGGTTGATGAGGCGGCTCGTGATCTTGAATTGATTGTCGGTCAGAAAGTTGTCATCACGAAAGCGAAGAAAGCAATCTCGAATTTCAAGCTGCGTGAGGGTATGCCGATTGGCTGCCGAGTGACATTGCGCCGCGCTCGTATGTGGGAATTTTTCGACCGCTTCGTGTCCGTTGTTGTTCCGCGTATGCGTGACTTCCGCGGATTGAATGATAAGTCGTTCGACGGCCGCGGCAACTACACGCTGGGTTTGAAAGAGCACATCGTGTTTCCCGAAATCGACGTCGATAAAATCTCAAAAATTTTCGGCATGGACATTACGTTCGTAACGACTGCAAAGACAGACCAGGAAGCATACGAACTGCTGAAAGCAATGGGCTTCCCGTTCGTGAAGCGACAAGAAGTGTTAGAAACACAAAAATCGTAACAGGAGAATTGGCGGCATGGCGAAGTTAAGCGCAAAAGCACGACAACTAAAGCGAATCAAAATGGTTGCGAAATACGCAGCGCTCCGCAAGGAGTTGAAGGAAAAAGGCGATTACGTGGCGCTCCAACAACTGCCGCGGAACAGTGCCCCGACCCGCTTGCACAACCGCTGCAACGTGTCGGGAAGGCCGAGAGGCTATTTGAGAAAGTTCGGCCTCTCGCGTATTGCGTTCCGCGAGCTGGCGCTTGAGGGAAAAATTCCCGGCGTCGTGAAGGCAAGCTGGTAGCACGATTTCTTTAACCACAGATTAGCACGGATTTTTTTGTAGTGAGAAACAGATTTTCAAACTTAAAGGAAATCCGTGGTTCACAAAAAAGTTCAGAAGCAGAAGAGGTTGTACAATGACAATGACAGACCCGGTCGCAGATTATCTCACACGATTGCGCAACGCAATTCAGGCGAAGCACAAGCGCGTTGACATCCCCGCATCGAACGTGAAGCGGGCATTGACCAAGCTGCTGCTCGGCCACAAGTTAATTGCCGGCTTCACGGAAACGAAGACGAGTGCACAAGGTGTGCTTCGTATTCAATTGAAGTACAACGACGGCAAGCCGGTGATTGGCGGGTTAAAGCGCGTGAGCACGCCTGGCTTGCGCCGTTACACGGATTCAGAAAGCATCCCACGAGTGCTCGGCGGCTTGGGCATTGCTGTGCTGTCAACATCAAAAGGATTGATGACAGACCGCGAGGCGCGTGCAGCAAAAGTCGGCGGCGAAGTGTTGTGTGAAATCTGGTAAGTTGTAAAGGAGAAAAGAACGTGTCAAGAATTGGTAGAAAACCAATCCCCATAACAGCCGGCGTGAAAGTCCAGAAGACCGCACAGGAAGTTTCTGTGAAAGGTCCGAAAGGCGAACTTTCCGCCCATATGCATCACGACATCGGATTTGAAGTGAAGGACAACCGGATTTTTATCACCCGTTCATCCGATGCAAAGAATGTCCGCTCACTGCACGGGTTGTGGCGTGCGCTGGTGCAGAATATGGTGAAGGGCGTAACCGAAGGGTATCAAAGAAAATTGGAGCTCGTCGGTGTTGGATATAAGGCAGAGATGAAGGGCAAGAAGCTTCAGCTTGCGCTCGGCTACTCGCACCCGATTTTGTTTGCGCCGCCGGATTCAATTAAGATTGAAACTCCTGCACCGACAAACATCACCATTAGCGGCATCGATAAACAACTCGTCGGACAAGTGGCGGCAAAAATTCGCTCGTTCCGTCCGCCGGAACCGTACAAGGGCAAGGGCGTGAAGTACGAAGGCGAATACGTTCGTCGCAAAGCGGGTAAAGCTGCGGCGGCTGGCGCTGGCAAATAAAGGCACGATGAAGTAGACACGAAGCCACAAAGTTTCACGAAGAAATGCTTTTGAAAAGATTCCTAAAGAAAACTTTGTGAACCTCTACGAGGTCGTAGACCTTCGAGTCTTGTCCCGAAGGGACTCCTTCGGAGGTGACTTCGTGTCCAAAGATTTTGGTTCAAAGATATAACTGGGAATTTGGAAATGATTACGAAACGCAAAAGCGAGAATCGTGCTCGCATCAAAGTCCACATCAGGAAGAATGTTACCGGAACGCCGGAGCGTCCGCGGTTGACTGTCTTTAGAAGCTTGAAGCACGTGTATGCTCAAATCATTGATGACACTGCGAGCAAGACACTCGTCTCCATCTCCGACATCTCGAAGGATGTGAAAGGTGAGTTCAGCGGTGTGAAGGGACAGATGAACATCAGCAAGAAAGTTGGTGAGCTGGTTGCGAAGAAGGCAATTGCTGCGAACATCAAGCAGGTCGTGTTCGATCGCAACGGTTACCTCTACCACGGTGTTGTGAAAGCGATGGCTGATGGCGCACGTGAAGGCGGGTTGAAGTTTTAGCAACACGGGAGCTGTCGCCCCCTAGAATTGAATTCTCGGGTCGTCCAATGGCAGGACAGCGGCCTTTGGAGCCGTTAATCGTGGTTCGAATCCACGCCCGAGAGCAACAAGGTTCTGAGGGAGCGGAGCGACCGAAGAATCTTTCCCTAAATTCAGAAGACGGATAGATGGAGCAATGGATAACCGGATATTTCAGTTTGGGATTTGTCTCGGATTTTGATATTCGAATATCGAGTATACAAACATAGCTAAACACGAGGGACAAAGGTGGCAAGAATCAAAGCAAGTGAATTAGAGCTGAAGGACAGACTCGTCCACATCAACCGCGTTGCAAAGGTTGTGAAAGGGGGTCGTCGTTTCAGTTTTAACGCGATTGTCGCGGTAGGCGACGGTAAAGGACACGTCGGCATCGGTCTCGGCAAAGCAAATGAAGTTGCCGATGCAATTGCAAAAGGCGTTGACGATGCAAAAAAGAACGTCGTGTTTGTTCCGATTGTGAAGGGAACAATCCCGCACGCTATCGTCGGCAAGTTCGGTGCAGGCAAAGTAATGTTGAAGCCCGCGTCGGCCGGGACGGGATTGATTGCGGGTGGTGGCGTGCGCGCAGTGCTTGAATCGGCAGGCGTGAAAGACGTTCTCACGAAGTCGATGGGTTCATCCAATCCCCATAACGTTGTGAAAGCAACGATGGTGGCGTTGGAAAGTCTTTCCGATGCCAAGGCGGTCGCTTCACGGCGCGGAATGACGCTCACGGAATTGTTTGGCACGAACTAAGGTGCGAAAGAAGTAGACACAACGGCACTAAGTCACTCAGCCAAAGGCTGATGCGCCTCCCCGAAGGTCTACGACCTCGTAGAGGGGTCCTTCGGACTGGCGCAAAGGATTCGCTAAGAAAAACTTTGTGTGTCTTCGAGTCTTAGTGGCTTTGTGTCCAACGATTTTTGTCTGAGAGATTCAATGAGGAAATAAAGCAATGGCAAAGAAATTGAGAATTACACAGAAGCGAAGCATCATCGATCAGGTCGAGCCGCAGAAGCGCACCATCAAAGCGCTTGGTCTTGGTCGTCCAGGGTATTCGGTTGAGAAGACTGACACTCCGCAGATTCGCGGGATGATTCGCAAAGTGGTTCACTTAGTCGCAGTCGAAGAAATCAAGTAACGACTGCTTAGTAAAGAGCTTAACCACGGATTGCACAAATTTTTTTATAGAGAATTTGCAAACCAATCTGTGGTTCAAAAGAAGAGAAGGAAAATGGCAAACGATATTCTTAGCAATCTCAAACCTGCGGCTGGCTCACGCAAGAAGCGCAAGCGCATTGGTCGCGGTCAAGGTTCAGGTCATGGCGGAACGTCAACACGCGGACACAAGGGCGCAGGCTCGCGCAGTGGGACGCGGTTCGTTGCTGGATTTGAAGGCGGACAGATGCCGCTCGTGCGTCGCGTTCCCAAGCGCGGCTTTACGAGTCCGTTCAGAAAAGAATTTCAAGTTGTGAACGTTGAGATGTTGAACAAGCTTTCAACAGACGGTAAGCTGCAAAGCGGAGTTATCAACCCGGAAGTTCTTGCAAAGCTTGGCGTCGTAAAGAAATCATCGGCGCCGGTGAAAGTGCTCGGCAACGGCGACTTGAAAGCAAAGTTAGACGTGTCGGCGCACGCATTCAGCAAGTCTGCACAGGAAAAAATTGAGAAGGCAGGCGGCAAGGCGCAACCAATTAGCTCAGCTCCGAAAGAATAATGGCTAACTTAGGCGAAAGTTTTCGCAACATCTTCAAGATTCAGGAGCTTCGCGCACGGCTGTTCTTCACTGCGGCGCTCCTGGTTGTTGTTCGCGTCGGTTCACACATTACGCTGCCCGGCGTGGATGCAATACTCCTTGCGCAGGCTGTGAAGAACCAAGAAGCAAATACACTGTTTGGTTTGTATGATTTGTTCGTCGGCGGTGCGTTCAGCAATGCAGCAATCTTTGCATTGGGCATCATGCCGTACATCAGCTCATCGATTATTCTGCAGTTGCTCGGTGCGGTTGTTCCGTACTTCCAGAAACTGTCGAAGGAAGGTGAAGAAGGTCGCCGCAAACTGACGCAATTGACGCGGTATGGAACGGTTCTCGTCGCAGCACTGCAGGCGTGGGGCGTAAGTGTCCGCTTGCTGAATCTTGACATCGCCGGCTTGCCCATTGTCCCTGAAGCAGTGCAAGGGTTCGGTTTCACACTTTCCACTGTAGTGTTTCTGACGTCAGGAACAATGTTTATGATGTGGTTGGGTGAACAGATTACTGAACGCGGAATCGGCAACGGCATATCGCTCATCATTTTTATCGGCATCATCGCCCGCTTCCCGCACTCAATTCTTGACCAGTTCATCGTCAGTGAGAACAAACTTCTCGCATTGATTCTTGTTGGCTTGATGACAGCGATTATCGCGGGAGTAGTGCTTGTTACCCAAGGTACCCGAAGAATTCCGGTCCAATATGCAAAGCGGGTTGTCGGTCGCAAAGTGTACGGGGGAGTCACGCAGTACATCCCGATGCGCGTGAACACCGCCGGCGTCATGCCGATCATCTTTGCGCAGTCGATCATGTTTATTCCGCAGACCATCGCAACGTTCTTCCCGAACAGCGAATGGATGCAGAATGTCGCAGGGTACTTCCAATACACCTCCGCAACATACTCGGTTGTGTACGCATTGATGATCATTTTCTTTACGTACTTCTACACGGCGATTGCTTTTAATCCGAAGGACGTGTCGGAAAATATGCAGAAGCAGGGGGGGTTTATTCCTGGAATTCGTCCGGGGAAGCACACAGCAGATTTCATTGACAACATCCTGACGAAGATTACGTTGCCGGGATCTATTTTCCTTGCAATCATCGCGATACTTCCGGCGTTTATGTCGCGGTTCGGAGTTACGCCGAGCTTCGCACAATTTTTCGGCGGAACGAGCTTGTTGATCATGGTTGGCGTCGCGCTCGATACGTTGCAGCAGCTTGAGTCACACTTGTTGATGCGTCACTATGATGGCTTCATGAAGTCTGGAAAGCTGAGAGGCAGAATGCGGTAAGCATTGCAGAGGCGTGTATGGCAAAAGTTCCGATAAAGTCGCCACGCGAGATCGAGCTGATTCGCGAAAGCAGTAAAATTGTGGCGGAAGTGCTGGCGCTGCTCGGCTCACGCATCAAGCCGGGCATGTTCACGAAGGAGCTGGACGAGATAGCCGAGCGGTTCATTCGCTCGCGAGGCGGGTCGCCGGCGTTCAAAGGATATGGACACGACAAGAAAAATCTGTTTCCTGCAAGTTTGTGTATCTCGGTTGATGACGAAGTTGTGCATGGCATCCCCAACGGGCGGAAGCTGGAAGAAGGACAGATTGTTTCGATTGATGTTGGTGTAAGGAAAGACGGTTACTATGGCGATGGCGCAAGAACATTTGCCGTCGGTCGCATCAGTGAGGAAAAGCTACGGCTGATGCGAGTAACAGAAGAGTCGCTCTACAAAGGACTCGAGAAAGCTGTCGCCGGAAATCATCTGCATGATATTTCGTTTGCGGTGCAGAAGTATGTTGAAGCGAACGGGTTTTCAGTTGTTCGGGATTTGGTCGGACACGGTGTTGGAAAAAGTTTGCACGAAGAGCCGGCGATTCCCAATTACGGCGACCCCGGCACCGGTGTGAAGTTGAAAGAAGGAATGGTTCTCGCCATCGAGCCGATGGTGAACGCAGGTACGTACAAAGTGAATCACGACAATGATGGCTGGACTGTTCGTACCGCAGACAAGAAACCATCAGCGCATTTTGAGCATACAGTTGTTGTGCGAAAAGGAGAACCCGAAATCCTGACGAGGTAAGTCTGGAATTTTCTCAGTATGGCGAAGCAAGGTCCAATTAAAGTTGACGGAACAATCACCGACACGCTGCCAAACGCAATGTTCAAAGTGAGTCTGGAAAACGGACACGAGGTGTTAGCCCATATTTCGGGAAAGATGCGGATGAATTTTATCAAGATTTTGGTCGGCGATAAAGTGACAGTGGAATTGTCTCCGTACGATTTGACAAAGGGAAGAATTACTTATAGGTACAAGTGATACTCAATTCTGAGCGAAGCGAATTCCGAAGGAATCCCTTCGGGAGAATCTCACAGTCGAGAAAACTTCAGATTCTTCGGTCGCTGCGCTCGCTCAGAATTTAGGGAAGGAGAAAAATGAAAGTACGTTCATCGGTAAAAAAGATTTGCATCAACTGCAAAATCATCCGTCGCAAGGGAGTTGTACGCGTGATTTGCAAGAATCCGAAACACAAGCAGCGTCAGGGTTAATTTAAATCCTGAGCGAAGCGAAGGATCCCGCTGCTTGAATCCAAGGGTCGGTTCTTCATTTTGCTCAGGACTTATGAGGTGTAGATAATTTCATTCTTGAGTGAAGCCGAATCTTCAACATTCTAGATTCTTCAGTCGCTTCGCTCCATCAGAATTTCTTAAGGAGGAGTCGGTTGGCTCGTATAGCTGGCGTCGATTTACCAAAAAAGAAGCGTTCGATTATCGGTCTCCGATACATCTATGGTGTTGGCACGACGACCGCACAGGACATTCTTACCAAAGCAGGAATAAGCTACGACAAGAAGATTGGCGACTTGAATGACGATGAAGTCGCAAAGATCCGCAGCATCATTACTGCCGACTTCAAAGTCGAAGGTGCGTTGCGTGGTGAAGTGCAATCGAACATCAAACGGTTGATGGACATTGGCTGCTACCGCGGTTTGCGTCACCGCAGAGGATTGCCTGTGCGCGGTCAGCGTACGCGTACGAATGCGCGTACACGTAAAGGCAAGCGCAAGACAGTTGCCGGAAAGAAGAAGGCGGCAGCGAAGACGTAATCGTGATTCGTAGCTCGACCTGCAGAAACTAATTTTATTCTCAGGAGGAACAGTGGCAAAAACCACTCCCGCAGCAACAACAGAGGTAAAGAAGAAAAAGAAAATTTCGGTGGACGTGAGCGGCAAAGTGTTCGTGAAGGCGACGTTCAACAACGTCATCGTCACCATCACCGATATTTACGGCAACACGATTAGCTGCTCGTCAGCAGGAAAAAACGGCTTCAAGGGTTCGCGTAAGAACACGCCGTTCGCTGCACAAGTCTCGGCGGAAGCTGCTGCAAAGGCAGCCCACGCACTCGGCTTGCGAAAAGTTGAAGTGTTTGTAAAAGGTCCCGGCTCGGGCCGCGAAGCAGCAATTCGTGCGCTGCAAGTTGCCGGATTGGAAATCGGCACCATTCGCGACATCACGCCGATTCCACACAACGGCTGCCGTCCTCCGAAGCGCAGACGGGTGTAAGGGGGACATAGACAATTGACAATTGAACGTTGACAATTGATCGTTTTTGCGGGAAGAAATAGTCAATGGTCAACGATCAATGTTCAATTGTCAATTTGATGATTTATGATGCTGAGCCTGCAACATGCCGGGGTCGAACGCTACTGCGCAGGGTGTAGGGGGACATTGGCAATTGATAATTGAACGTTGACAATTGATCGTTTTTGCGGGAAGAAATAGTCAATGGTCAACGATCAATGTTCAATTGTCAACTTGATGGTTCCATCAGGCTGAGTTGACAAACAGAGATATTTAATTAGGAAAGAAGATTCATGGCGAGATACATTGATGCAAGCTGCAGACTATGCCGCAGAGAGCGACAAAAATTGTTCTTGAAGGGAACAAAATGCTTTACGGAAAAATGTCCGGTTGAGCGCCGCGGCTATGCGCCCGGCCAGCACGGACAATCGCGTCGAGCGAAAGTTTCCGAGTACGGCGTGCAGTTGCGCGAGAAGCAAAAAATCCGCCGCATGTACGGATTGCAAGAGACGCAGTTCCGCAATTACTTCGCGAAGGCGTTGAAGCAGACAGGTCGTACGGGCGAAATTCTTGTGAAGCTGTTGGAGCGTCGTCTCGATAACACCATCTATAGACTTGGACTGTCACCCTCACGCAAGACTGCGCGACAATTGATCACGCACGGTCACATTATGGTGAACAACAAGGCGGTGGATATTCCCTCATACTTGTTGAAGGGCGGCGACACGATTTCTGTGCGTGAGAAGAGCAAGAAGCTTGATGTGTTCCACTCTTCGATGAAGAGAATGAAAGACAATGCAATGCTTCCGTGGCTGAGCCTCGATAAGGCAACCATGACAGGTACATTCCTCAACATTCCGGAGCGGGCAGATATTCCGTTGAATGCTGACGAGCAATTGATTGTTGAGTTGTATTCGAAGTAATCATAACCAAGGTGTGTGACCAATGACAGCAGGAACAATCCAAATGCCGGAGCGGATTCAGCTCGAAGAGTTGAGCCGCACCGGTACGTTCGGAAGATTTATCGTACAACCGCTTGAGAAAGGTTTCGGTACCACGATCGGCAACTCGATGCGACGCATTCTTCTTTCGTCGCTACCCGGCTACGCCATTACCGCCATCAAAGTGGAAGACGTGCAACATGAGTTCTCAGCCATTCCGGGCGTTGTCGAAGATGTACCGGATATGATTTTGAATCTCAAGCAAGTTCGCCTAAAGCTCATCAACAAGAAGAGCAATCGCGTTCTTGTTGCTTTGAAAGGACCCAAAGAGTTTACCGCAAAGGATATTCAAGACTCATCGGCTGATATTGAAGTGTTGAATCCGCAACTTCACGTTGCGACGCTGAACGCCGAAGCAAATTTTGAGCTTGACCTTCGCCTTGGGCGCGGCATCGGCTACGTTGTTGCGGAAGAAAACAAAACGCCCGACCAGGCCGTCGGCGTGATTCCGATTGACTCCATCTTCACGCCAATCCGAAACGTACGGTACGTTGTCGAGCCGACTCGCGTAGGACAGCAAACCGACTACGAGAAGCTGACAATTGAAGTGGAAACCGATGGCTCGATTACGCCGGAAGATGCGATGGCGTACTCGGGAAAGATTCTGCGCGACCACATTCAGCTCTTTATCAATTTCGACACGGAGCCGGAAGCAGAGAAAGAAGAAAGCGAGCTTGATGCCGAGTTTGCGCGCATCCGCAAGGTGTTGCTTACGCCCGTTGATGAGCTGGAACTTTCCGTCCGCTCGCATAACTGCTTGCGCGCGGCAAGCATCAAAACCATAGCCGATCTTGTTCGTCGCGATGAAGCAGAGCTTCTCAAGTTCCGTAACTTCGGGCGCAAATCGCTTGCGGAGCTGTCGGAAATTGTCGAGCGCGAACAGCTCCGGTTCGGTATGGATGTAACGAAGTACATCGGGGATGTCGCGAACAACTAACCCGCGACATTCAAAAAGATAGTCCACGAATTCACACTCCCGAAGGGATGCCTTCGGCAGGATCTTCACTAATACAATTCACAAAAGAATTCGTGTCGATTCGTGGACGAAGCTTTTCTGTTTTGAATTTGGAAAACTTTCTAGACTAGGATAGCCACCATGCGACATCGCAAATCAGGACGTAAACTTGGACGCACATCGAGCCACCGCCGTGCAACACTTGCGGCGCTCTCCACATCGTTGCTTCGCCATAAGCGCATTACCACCACAGTCGCGAAGGCGAAAGAAACGCGCATGGTGGTTGAGAAGCTGATTACGCGCGCAAAGAACGCTTCGGCACACAAGGTTGCGCCTGCGGTTGCAGTCCATGCGCGTCGCGAAGTCGGTCGTTTGATTAATGATCGATCTGTCATTAAAGAATTGTTCACGACGATTGCAGACAAAGTAGCGACGCGTCCGGGCGGGTATACACGCATCGTGAAGCTCGGTCAGCGCAAAGGCGATGCTGCCGAGATGGCAGTTATCGAGCTTATAGATTTCAATACTGGTCAGGAAATTTCCGGCAAGCTTGAAACCGAAAAGAAATCCAAGCAGCCGCGTGTAAAGAAAGCCTCTGAAGAAAAAACTGCGGCAAACGCCGGCGCATAACAAAATCGAAACCGACGGAAGAGTCTCGGTAACGGGACTCTTTTCGTTTTCTTTTCGTTGTATGAAAATCACATCAGCAGAATTCGTCCAAGGCGTCCCAAGTATTCGACAGCTTCCCAAAGAGCCGTACAAGGAAGTTGCCTTCCTTGGTCGTTCCAACGTCGGCAAGTCATCTCTCATCAATAAGCTTGTCAACCGCAAGTCACTTGCGCGTCCAAGTTCCGATCCCGGGAAAACCCGCGAGCTAAACTACTATCTTGTCAATAAGCAGTTTTATTTTGTAGACTTGCCCGGCTACGGCTACGCGAAAGTGCCCGAACAAATTCGCTCGAGCTGGGGAAAACTCATCGAGCAATATCTCAAAGGCCGCGAACACCTCTCGCTTGTTGTGCAGCTCATTGATTCGCGGCACGAGCCGACCGAGCTTGATATGATGATGGTTGGCTGGCTTGAGTATTATGAGATTCCCTTCGTGGTTGTACTCACCAAGTCGGACAAACTTCCACGCAGCAAAATGCCGACGTACTTAAAGAACGCGAAAGCAGCCTTCGCAAGATTCACGTTGTGTCGAGATGTGATTCCGTTTTCCTCCCTCACCGGTGAAGGAAGGTCTGAGCTTCTTGGCATCATCACGCAGCACATTGTTGCGGCAGACTAATTGCTTTGCTGTGAGAGTTTCTCTGAAATTCCAATCTTCAAATCCCAAATCCCAAATAAACTCCAAAACCCCAAGGGGTCTGCGACATATTTGTAGGCAACAGAGTGTAAAGCAATGCTGTCTCATAGAATCTGAATGCTCATGAAGATTCAGCCACCGTCAAGGTCTTGTCATTCTGAGGGAGTCCCGCTTGCAGCGGGATAAACTCCGCGACCGAAGAATCCACTTGAAGGCAACCTTCATCCGGGCACAACCTGCGCAGAAGGTTGCCTTCAAAAGTCGTTTATGGATTCTTCTCCGTAGGAGTCCTTTCCGAAGGAACCCTTCGGG
>Ga0082335_1000716_pt1 | contig 79290 bp, 85 predicted proteins | sample Subgrocontami58m_FD_72375 | JGI IMG/M metagenome (GOLD analysis project Ga0082335, IMG submission 72375) | Subsurface groundwater microbial communities from S. Glens Falls, New York, USA - GMW37 contaminated, 5.8 m (SPADES assembly) (version 2) ... | reverse complement strand
AGGGCATTTGTTTCACACATTATCGAATATCGCATGGATCCGTACAGGGGATATATGAAAGAGGATTTCTTTTATAATGCGTACGATAAGTGCTTTGACCCGACTGACGCTTATTTGAAAGGCTTATTGAAGTTCGATGAATTAAGGAACAGGATATTCATGAATGACGGCGAAACGCCATATACCCATATCTTTCTCTATTGTATGGGATGGAACACTGATCAACAGGAATCTATTAGAAACTACAATAGCCTTTTCTCGCAAATAATAAAAGAAGGCAAGGAAAGCGGAAAGTTCAGGCCTCTATTTGTTGGAATCTCATGGCCGTCAGAATGGAGGTCTAACCTTCTCGGCGGTTTTATCAGTGTGATAAGTTACGGCGTCAAGGCTGACGACGCCGATGAGGTCGGGTTGATATGGGTCAACAGAATATTATGGAACATCCTGTCTCCCTTGAAAAAAGCGAAAGATATTCCACTGATTCTGGTAGGCCACAGCTTCGGGGCAAGGGTTGTTACCAGGGCGGTATTCAGTAATGGATTGATTGATATTCCCGTTGGTAATGAAACATCAAATAATGTGACCGAGGAAGAATGTCCCATAGACCTTGTTGTGGGTTTACAGGGCGCATTCAGTGTCAGAAGATTTATTCCAAAAAATGGCAAGGAGGGGTCGCCGTACAGCGAATTTGCTATAAATAAGTACGCAAAAAAATTTGTGTTTACCTGGAGTGAATATGACTTTGCAAATCCCCTTGCAAAATTCTTTACGGGTGCAAATCACGTGGGAGGGGTGTATGGGCATGAATTATCATTAGATTATCAAACGATCTTTAACCACTATGAGGTCGTGGTTGAAGAAGACACGTGTAACCACGACGTTCATGTGAAAGAAATCAGAAGGGAGAAAAATAAAAAAATAGGAGAAAATGAGCAATTCGAGTGGACAGACAGCTTTGGACATCCGGAAAAAATTTCAATAGTGAACGCCTCGGAGTTGATAAAGGATAAGCCGTACGGGAAAGGCGGCAATGCCCACAGCGATATTTATACCCCGGGTATCGCAAATCTTATATGGGATTGCATACACAACATTGAAAATGTCCCGTAATTGTTATCGCGTAAGCAATGTCCGCTTGAGTGTGATTATATGTCCCAACTATTACCAACGCGGGCTTGCCATCAATAATGTAGTAAATCTTGGGTTAAATTCGCATTTCAATGGTGAAGAAGCAGTTGAATGAATGTTTGACCCTTGCCATTTTTGAAAATCTTTTGCGCTTGACAACCACAGACGAACAAGTATAATTCCTTACCCAGTTGATATTTACTGCTAATTTTATTTTTCGCCTTTTTCAATGATTGAGGTTATAAAAATGAATAATTTCGGTAAATCAGCAAAAACATTTATTGTGATTTTTACGGCTCTTTTATTAATTATCTATAGCTGTACTGCTGCTGAAAATGACGAATTCTGTCATGAATCAATTGTGATTACCTGTGACGGAGAAAAGACTCTTATTTCTTATGACGATGCCAGTGGCAGGTGTGCATGGTACAATAAATTCCAATACGATTGGGGTTACGAAGTATACTATCTCAATTGGTGTGAAAGTAGTTGCGTGAGCTATGATTATGAGAATAGATTTGAGAGTCCTTATTGGGTACTCAGTGTTACGAAAGAGGATTACGAAGAAGGAAGTAGATACGCCACATATGTGGGAGAACATTACGAAGTTGAAGGAACGTATGAGCTTGATCAAGGATGTACAGAATTCTGTGACGGTGTATATGATTATTCTAGTAAGACTTGTTATGGAGAGTGGGTTGAGCGGTGTTACGGCGACTCTATATGTGGTGAAACCATGGAAGTAACCTTACCTACAACAGAAGGCGAGTATTACGAGGTTGAGTACCAGGCAAATACCAAGGTTTATCAGGTCTTATTGATAGAGGACTCCACGTCAGAGGTTCTGGCGGGTTTTGATATTGATGGGAGATGTGAAGGTACTATACAGGATTATTATACCGGCGGATCATCTGACCAGGAATTCTGGCTCCGTATCGAAGAAAATACAACGGGGGATCTCTTAAAAATACTTTCAAAATTTGGCAATCAACCTATTGTACGGGTTGTATCCTGTGACACTAAAAAGAAGAAGCAGGAAGGCCGCACGGGACTTCCGCGGTCGTGGAGCGGCGCTGAAAGCGGAGAGTCCGGCGGACCTCCTGACGAGTGGGTAGACGGAGGCGGTACACTTGGAAGTGAGATTACAGATCCATATAACCAATGCGACCTTGAGTTTGCCGGGTTTGTTAATCTCCGTGTAAGAGACAAAAAAGGTAATCGCCGTTCAATGAAAAATGAGGTTCTTACACCGCTGAAGAATACGGGTTTATGGGCGGAGGATGCCGTTCAATTAGATCGGTTTAAGCGTGAGGACGATGGCTATGTGGCAGTAATATCTATACAAACCACGTACTGCGCGCAAAAGGTTCGGGATTCGGTTACTCTGCAATATGATAAATCATCTCTCACTGAGCGGTCACTTGTGTTAATTGATAACGATTGATAAGCAAATGGAGCGGAGAGAAAAAAGGTAGTGGGGAAACAGACCCTCAAATATCAATTTGCAAAATATGGGAAATAAGATAAGGGATTACGAATATCCGATCCTTTCATTCTTATCGTTCGAAAATTCAATTTCAGAAAATCAACTTCTAAAGCGGGCGTACTCCTCTCATTGATATTCTGCCATTATTGTCTTTGACTACTATGGTCGAAGGTTTGTTAAATATCAGTGGTTCCGCCATTCGCGCCTAATTCCTTTGAGATGATGTTGTAGACCTGTTTTAAAGGGATGCCTCGTTCTTCCGCAATCTTCCGGCAATCTTCATATTCAGGCGAGAGGCTTTTAATATCGCCGTGGTATTTCCCGATCTTCACTTTTATCTTGCCAAATTGGCTGTCTACCTCTTTAAATTCCCGGTCGAGTGTGGTGCGAACCACTTTATATTTGCGTATGCCAAAGGTGGTCGTCTGGTTCAACAATACCATCTCAACCGCCGCGAGTTTTGACTCCGGAACAATGGCGCTGACGATTGTGCCGGGTCGCCCTTTCTTCATTTGGATGGGCGTAAAATAGGCGTCCGCAGCGCCCGCCTCAAACAATTTGTCCATGACGTAGCCCAAAATCTCACCGGACATATTGTCAATGTTCGTCTCGACGACCCACATTTCGTCCGATGTTGCGTTTGCGGCTGCTTCTCCAACCAGTATACGCAGTAAATTGGGTACGGTAGGATTGTCATTGCTGCCGGCGCCATAACCAATTTGCTGTATGCTCATTTCGGGGGTGGTGTGCAAGCCTTCGCCCAGCGCGGTTATTATTGCAGCGCCTGTGGGCGTAGTCAATTCTTTTGCAATATCAACGGATTTCAGCGCATGAGTCTTCAAAAGTTCTGCCGTTGCCGGCGCGGGAACCGGGAACGTGCCGTGCTCGCACGTTGTGTATCCGTGTCCGGTAGGAATGGGAGAAAAATATATCTTTTCGATTCCAAAGTGCTTTATGGCTATCACAGAGCCGACAATGTCAACGATTGAGTCCACAGCGCCCACTTCGTGAAAATGGACCTTTTCTACCGATGTGTTGTGGACTTTCGCCTCAGCCTCTGCCAGCCGTTGGAAGACCCTGATGCTGTCGCGCCTGATATCCTGGCGGAGGCGGCTTTCTTCGATAAGGGTTTTTATATCTGGAAAATTCAAATGTGAACCGTGGTGATGATGCGTTGCGTGTGAGTGTGTGTCGTTATGGGAAATTATTACGTCAACCTTCGTGCCGCTTACACCGGCGCGTTTTACCTTTTCTGAGGATAATTTATAGCCATGAAGGTGGAGCAGGGAAAGCTGTTCTCGCAATAGATTAATGTCCAGTCCTGCGTCAACAAATGCACCGAGGATCATATCCCCGCTAATACCTGAAAAACAGTCAAAATATACAATCTTCACGAACACTCCTTCTAAAAATTAGGCTGCCTACGGTGGCGACTTTTTTGGGGTAGAGCGAAGAGTCTCTTCGCTCTACAAATATAACCTTGAATTTCAGGGTGTAAATACGAATTACTCCAGATGCTAGCACACGCATTTGCATGAGTCAATGAAAAACAAATCCATTTTTATTGACTTATCTAAGTTCATTTATATAATGCAATTCCTATGAATATTGGTATATTTGGCGGGTCATTCAATCCGATTCATATTGGTCATCTTATTGCTGCCGAGGAGGTGCTTCAGCAGCGAAAGTTATCAAGGGTGGTATTTATACCCACGGGGATATCGCCCCATAAAGAATCGGGTGACTTGATAGATTCGTTTCACCGGTATCAGATGGTAAAAAAAGCGATACATGGCAACGAACATTTTGAGGCGTCTGAGATTGAGATTAAACGGTCCGGGAAATCTTACACCATTGATACCGTCAGGGTTTTGAAGGAGTTACACGGAGAGGAACACAACTTATATCTTATCATGGGAACTGATATGATGAGTGAAATAAGCACCTGGAAGGACGTCCGCTTGCTTTCTGAAATGTGTTGTTTCATTGTGGTCAATCGTCCGGTGTATGCAGCAAACTGCAAATCACCGTTATTCGAATGCGGAAGGGCAACCAGCATATTTTCAGATGAAAAGCTGGCAGAGATTGAAAGACTAAAAGTCACTATACCAACCATCGGCGTCTCTTCGACTGAAATCAGGGAAAGATTACGCAGTGGGCGGGGCATACGGTATCTTGTTCCACAATGCGTGGAAGATTACATCAGAGCCCATAATTTATACACAAGCGATAAAAGGCAATAATTCATGATAAATTCAGAAAGTCACTATCAGTTGCAGTCTAAGTTCCATTTTCGTTGGATTAAAATTCAATGTTTGCTCATCGTAGTTTATTTGTTTATGCTGACCCCGGTAAGTTTCGCCCAGGGGAATATTGTAGACTATTTCTTGAAAAGTCCTGACGCCTGGGATAGGACAAAGAAGTTGATTCACAAAGAGCCGATAAAGGTTATCGTAACAGGCGGACTGGATGGATTGTGTTTTAGCCTGGCAGAATTAACGGAGGGAGATACTGTCGCCCTGGTATTTATTGACACGCAGAAGTCTGAAAAACTGAAAGGCAAGGCGGTTTGCAATGCCGGGGACAAACTGGCGCTGGGTAAAAACAGGGTCGTCTCTGTAATTACCAGGAATTCAGGCAACCGGACGCAATTCCACTATAAATTTCTGCTTCAAAGAAATATTAATAACGAGCCGATTACGATATATAACAATGGGAATCCCGTCCTGGAAAGCACGTACGACGGCAGTCAGCCGGTAATAGATATTTCCAATCTCTCAGGGATTGAGCTGTGCGAAATTGAAGTGCGTGACTGGTAAGGTTTGCGTGCACAGATTTATGACTCATAAATTACAAATCCTGTTAATCCTCTCTGAATAACATTTGCTATGCAAAAGGGGACGACCGCAGTCCTTATTTATGACGCACGATGCAGCTTATGCCGTGGCTGCATGAAGTGGATTGAATTGCATGCCATCCGTGGAGATGCCTTTGCGTTCATTTCCTGTCAGTCAGAAGAACGCAAGAAACGATTCCCGGAGATAACAGACGAAGCATGCCGGAAATCCCTGCAATTAGCGCTCCCTGGCGGGCAAATCCTGGTTGGTGAAGAGGCGTTGCCGGAGATACTGATGCGGTTGAAGGGGTATCGGCGGCTTTGTGTCTTTTTCAGGATACCCATACTGAAAACGGTTCTGTACGCCATCTATCGGTGGGTTTCAAACAACAGGTTCATCATCTCGCAGACCATACAACCTCTCGTCGGGGAATGAGAAAAGGAGCAGTAAACGTATGAAAAACACATATACCGTGCTTATGCGTAGTATGTTCCTCTGTGGTGTTATTCTTCTATTTCAAATAAGTTCAACAAACGCTCCGTTGTCAGCCCAAACGCCTGTAACGACGCCAACGGCAACCCCAGCATCTACGCCGGTACTGCCAAACCCGATAGCGGTAACAACGGGTGAAGCAACGAACGTTACTTCTAATTCAGCAACCTTACATGGGACGGGTAGCGGGCGGGGGTTAACGAAGGTGTGGTTCGAGTATGACACGGCCAGTGGGTCATACCAAAATACGTCGTCAACACAAAATGTAAGCGGCAGTCCTTTTGATATGCCGATAAGCGCTGACATAACCGGATTGATGAGTAATACAACGTATTTTTACAGAATCGTGGGGCAAAATAGTTCTGATGATATTTCGTATGGAAGTGAAAAATCATTTACCACACTGTCAACAACTGCAACGCCCGCCGTTACGGCAACGCCGGGTGTAACACCAGCGACGACAACCACGCCTGTCTGTGAAGCCGCATCTCTTGTGGTGTCTCCGAAAAGGCTGACATTGCGAAGGGGACAAGCCGGAGAAGCGACAGTAACGTTAGAGGGCGACAATTGTTTTCCAGCGGGAAAGATAGTTACGGCGAATATCAGCAAGGTTGGCAGTAAGCGTGTATCGGTTTCACCCAAAAGCGCAATTACAGACGAGGCAGGTAAGGCGACTTTTACCATTACCGCAAAGGACAAGACCGGCAAGGCAAAAGTCACGTTCAATACGTGGAGTTTGAAGAAGTCGGTAACGGTGAGGATAAGATAATGAGAAAGGTAACGTCAGTACAAGTAAAGTAGCGCCGCACCCTAGTGGTCGGCATTTGGTTGGGGATGAACCACCCGCGCTACTCTTCCGATGCATTCAGGTTGGGAAGCACGTGTGTCACTGTTGCAAAACTCTTCTCACAAAGCCGCTGTTTGCATCGAGTCTTTTTTTCGCCTCAGCATAATCAACGCCCAGCTTCTGCATAACAATGGCAACTTTTGCATTACCATAGGCATCGGTTAGCAGGTTTTTGGCGTCTTCCCGACTGACATCCGTAACGGCCATGATAATGCGCTCTGCGCGGTCTGTGAGTTTAACATTCATGGCCTTCAGATCCACCATAAGGTTCTCATACACCTTGCCTAGCTTAATCATGGTTGCAGTTGACAACATATTCAAGATGAGCTTGGTGGCCGTGCCGGCCTTCATGCGGGTAGAGCCTGTAACAACCTCTGGTCCAACGATTGGCCGGATGATGACGTCTACCTCGAAATTTGGCGTAGTTTCCAGATTGCAGCATAAAAAGACGGTCTTTGCGTTGCGCTTCTTTGCCTCAAATAAAGCGCCCATAACGTACGGAGTGGTGCCGCCGGTGGTAATGCCAACCACGACGTCACGGTGATTGACCTCTTTTTGCCTGATGTCATTTGCGCCGTTTTCCGGCAAGTCTTCCGCCCCTTCTACCGACTGGAAAACCGCCCTTTCTCCGCCTGCAATGATTCCTATGACCATATTGGGATCGGTGCTGAAAGTAGGGGGACACTCTGATGCGTCCAGTATGCCCAGCCTTCCGCTGGTGCCTGCGCCAACGTAAATGAGACGTCCGCTTTCTTTGGAAATAGCGTGAACTATCAGGTCAATGGCCTTTGCAATATTTTGCCGTTCTTTATCTATAGCAGAAAAGATTCGTGCGTCCTCGGCATTGATAATATCAACGATCTCAAGGGAGGTTTTGCAATCAATGTTGATGGTGCGTGGATTTCGCTGTTCGGTGAGTAGTTTTGAACGGTCTTTTATCTCCATAGTGTGCGTATACTAGCAATGTCCTTAAAGATTGTCAAAGAATATTTACAAAATGAGCCGTACTTGTTATAAATGTGGTATCTAAACCGAACGAGTCGGAAGAGAAGTGTAGGGCGAGGCTTTAGCCTTGTGTGTATTGCACGAAAGCAAAACTAAAGGTTTGCTCTGCATGTCGCATATAGAGATATTTTTATAAGATACATATGAACCTGGAAAACAAACTCAAAAATCTCCCCTCATCGCCCGGCGTCTACCTTATGAAAGACGCTAAACACAAGGTGATTTACGTGGGTAAGGCAAAGAATCTGAAAAACCGTGTGAAGAGCTACTTCCAGAAAAGCACGGACGACCGGCTCTACACGGAATATCTGGTACGGCATATTACCGATATTGATTTTGTGCTTACGGAAACAGAGAACGAAGCGTTGATCCTTGAGAACAACCTCATAAAACAATTCAAACCCCGGTTCAATATCAACCTCAGAGATGATAAGACATTCAGCAGTATAAAACTTGAGGTCAACAAGAGATTTCCCTATCCGAAGGTGGTGCGGCAGATCGAGGACGACGGTTCCCTGTATTTCGGTCCTTACGCGTCCGGCAGGGCGGTAAGGGAGACGCTGCGATACATAAACGACACCATTCCCATCCGAAAGTGTCCCGATAACGTGTTTAAAAACAGGGTGAAACCCTGCCTGTATTACCAGATTCAAAAGTGCTTAGGACCGTGTTGTGGCTTGGTGGACGAGGTTACCTACCAAGGTCTGATTGACCAGGTGCTTCTGATTTTGAAAGGCAAGCAGGAAGACCTTATTGCCGTTCTGAAGCAGCAGATGTATGAGGAGTCAAAGGCCCTGCGGTACGAAAAGGCGGCCAAGATACGCGACCGCATCCGGGCAATTGAGGAAATAGCGGAGAAGCAGAAAATCCATTCCATGACCTTTGTAGATCGCGACGTCTTTGGTTATTTCATGAAGGGCAAGGAGGTTTATATCGAGGTAATGTTCATACGGTCTGGAAATATGGAAGACGTGGCATCATTCCATTTTTCCACTAATCACAATACGATTGACGAGGTGTTCAGGTCGTTTCTCAATCAGTTCTATGGTCAGACGAGGTTTATTCCGTCGGAGATAATTATCCCCATAGAATCGTCCGATGCAAAGCTGCTCGAAGAATGGCTTGGCGAAAGAAAGGGCAGGAAGGTTGAAGTAATACATCCCCAGCGGGGAGATAAGATGCGTCTCATTGAAATGGCGCAAAAGAACGCAGAGAATGCCTATCTCGTGTCACGCGTTCACGGAGAGGATTTCGCAAGGACGTTACTGAGCCTGAAGGAAACCTTACGACTCAAACAATCGCCGGAACGCATCGAGTGCTTCGACATATCCAACATCTCCGGCAAACAGGCCGTAGGGTCCATGGTCACCTTCGAACGCGGGAAGCCGAACAAATCCAGATATAAAAGATTCAAAATTAAAACTGTTGAGCAGTCTGACGATTATGCCATGATGCACGAGGTGTTAACGAGGAGATACACGAGGGCAGTGGAAGAGGGTGATTTGCCCGACCTGATTATGGTGGACGGTGGCAAGGGTCAACTGAGTGTGGCGTTAAGGGTATTTGAGGAATTGGCGATAGGAAACGTTGACCTGATATCTCTGGCAAAGGGCAGGACTGAAAGCCGCGTGACAGGCGAAAAGATTGGCGAACAGGTCTTTGTGCCTTCCTTGACAGAACCCATCATGTTCAGTCCTTCTTCGCCAGAACTCCTGTTTCTCGATAAGGTGCGGGACGAGGCGCACCGTTTTGCCATTACGTATCACAGAAAGCTTCGGGATAAGGAGTATTACCAATCGCCCCTGGATGAAATTCCCGGTATTGGTGTTGTGCGGAAAAAGGCGCTAATGAAATGTTTTGGCAGCATCGAAGGCATACGAAACGCCACAGTAGGGCAATTAATCGAAATCAGTAAATTGCCGCCAACGCAGGCAACCGAGATATTTAATCATTTTCACAAGGCAGCAGTAACGGCCACTTAGCCACCGATAAACACGGATTGATACGAAATGGGTACTGCTGGTTCACGGCTTGTAGCCTGAACTGAAGCGGTTCTGTTCAGTCGTAGACGACTGAACCGGCAAACAGGTTGAAGAGATATGTAGGGCAAGGCTTTAGCCGTGCGGTTATTGCAAGAATGCAAACCAAAACAGGCTGTCCGAAAATACAGCGTTAAAGAAGGAGGTTGATTATGTTGAGAATCATGCAGCAAAGAGACAGAAAGATAAACGGAATGCTAATTATTGCGGTGTTTTCAATGACACTGCTCAGTCTGGGTTGTTTACTTTTTGCCGGGTCATTTGGCTGCAGGGCCATTGCAGCCCCCTCTCTTCCTGACCCTGCTGCGTTAAGGGATGGAGACATTGTCTGGCCAAAGGAATCAGGTGTTATAGTACCTTTTTTTGATCTGAAAGATACGGGTATTATAAATGCTTATAATAATTACAAAAAACAGTGGGAGAAGGAAAAAGAAGAGTTTGTCCGGCTAGTAAGAAATAGTCCAACATCGTCAGACTATGAACGAAGGACAGCAGATCAACTTGAAAAAACTACGTTTGAAGAATTTACGGCACTATATTTTGGCGAAGGTGCTGACTGGAGGTCGTTTGTCTTTGATTATCGAACCAATGCGAGAGGATTGAGGCTATATGGAGCGGGCATTCGCTTTCCTATCTATGTTGGGCATGTGGGAATGATATTCACAAAGGACGGAGCGCCATGGGTTGTTGACGCGGCGCCCCCGGTAGTTCGTGAACTTCCTTATACTGATTGGCTGTTTAAATATGAAGGCGCTGATGTATGGCTTGGACGTTTTAAAAACATAGATACGGTAAAAATTGTCGAAATTGCCCGGGGACAAAAGGGCAAGCCTTATAGCCTCTTTAATAAAGACCTGAGCGACAACAGGCAGTTTTACTGCTCGAAGCTTATATGGTTTTCTGTGTTCAGGGCGACAGGTATATCGCTGGATGGAGATACTAATCCTGCCAGGTCATTGTGGTTTACCCCCAAGCAACTGATAAATTTGAAAGAGCACATATCTCTGATTTATAAGCCCGGTGTTTATTAACAAGAAGATGGTATCGTAGACGATTAAACAGCATCCTCCCAAATCCTCCTTTGGCAAGTGGGGACACAGGGGGATGCGATAATTCGTGTCAATCATGGTTGAAAATATGCTGGAAATGTGTATATGACAAAAGCGGAAATTATTACTATTGGTACAGAGATCGTCCTGGGACAGATAGTGGACACCAATACCCCCTATATTGCCCGGAAATTATCAGAAAGAGGAATTCAGGTGGTGTTCCAGACCTCCGTCGGCGATGATAGGGAGTCGCTGCGGTCAGCCTTGGGTACCGCCAGGAATCGGGCAAATCTGATTATTACAACAGGCGGGTTGGGTCCCACGGCAAATGACATAACACGCGAGGTCGTTTCAGAATTCCTTGATATTCCGCTTGTACAGGATAAAGATGCGTTTGTTCGCATACAGAAATATTTTGAGTGGCAACATAGGAACGTGCCGGATGCACAGATGAAACAAACCTTGATTCCTGAAGGCACTCTTGCTATCCACAACGACCATGGAACTGCAACCGGATTTGCTCTTAATTGTGGCGATGCAGAAATCGTCTGTTTGCCTGGAGTGCCCAGAGAAATGCAGCTCATGCTGAATAAGTATTTGGAGATGTATACAAAAAAACACACGTTAGAGGGTAGCTGTACTCTGTCAAGGGATTTGCACGCCTTTGGGGTGTCAGAACCCAATGTTAATTCAAAAGTGAAGGCATGTACAGGAGGCGAAGAAGCGATTAAGGCAATGACGCTGGTACACGATGGTATCGTAACCATCAATATCCGCGCAACTGCAACAACAAGGGAAAGCGCCATTAAATTATTAGACAGGATTGTGCAGGATATGAGAAAGGCGTTTGGCAACGCAGTGTTTGGAATGGGTGATGAGACGCTAGAATCCGCCGTTTACATGCTTCTGGAAAAAACACATAAAACGATCGCCGTAGCCGAATCCTGCACGGGAGGATTGGTCTCGGACAAGCTAACAAACATTCCGGGTATTTCTGAGTATTTTCTGGAAGGCGTCGTTGCTTACAGCAACAAGGCAAAGGTTGATATTTTGTGTGTGCCGGAAGAACTCATCGCAAAGCATGGCGCTGTGACTCCACAGGTGGCTAGGGCTATGGCAGAGGGCGTAAAGAAGAGGTCGTTATCAGATATTGGTATTGGAATCACCGGAATTGCAGGACCCACAGGCGCAACACAAGAAAAACCCGTGGGTTTGGTTTACATCGCAGTAGTTGTTGATGATGTTGTTGAGGTAAAGGAGTGTCGTTTTAGGGGTTCACGGATAGACATCAAAACCTTCTCCGCAAATACGGCATTGAACATGGTGCGGCTTAAACTAGCGGATAATTGCTAACTTGTAGCGTTTATAACATCATGAACTTAATCGAATATAAGGAGCGGTTGGTTTAACGGAAGGAGTGTGTAGCGGCGGATTGTACCCACCCTTGCAAAGTCAACAGCTTTACTGTTCTGCGATGTTTTAAATGCTACGTTTCCTCTGGGTTCCTTCGCTTATCAGCCGGTATATGCGAAATCAATTAGCAGGCAAGCATGAACTACTCACATGAGTCGCTGGGTAAGAAGTCCGTAATCACAAAGATGTTGTTGTGCCAGCAAAAATCTTTACCATTAATTGTTGCGACTACACAAGGGCTGCTGTGGGCTATTGAATGTGCTGCGAGTGCAGCATCTATTGCACCACCTCTTGAGTTCGGTAGTTTAAGTAAAGATAAGAAAGTTTGGATATATCCTGATGGAATCTTTTGCAAAATATGAATTTGATTGTCCCTGAGCCATTTTTTACGTTCTTTTATTTCTTCTTTTTTAACATTGAGTGGATGGAAAAACTCCCACGCTACCAATTCGGTTATAAATCGTTTATTAATTGCGATACTAATAATTGAATCACGAACTGGACTACGCACATCCTTTTGTTTATACCAGCCGATAAGTGTGTCTGAGTCAAAAAGCACCGTGAGTTTCTTATCAATGACGTCTTTTAAAGGAATTAATCGCGCCATTTAGGAGTACTCGGTGAAGATGGGATTATTTGAGATAGGAACTGGGGGAAGGTCAAAATTGTCGGCAAGGTTGTCCCGTACAATAGCCAAGCTACCTTTAAATTCAATTGTGATTTGGTTCAAATCCTTGAGTACGGTGATGAGGTGATCAAATTGTTTTTTAACTGTTGTGTGTTTGCGAAATGCAAGAGTTTCTTGACCATGCTTTTTCCATACCTCTGCAGTTAAATAATGACTAGGGATATCTTGATAAGTTGCCCAATTAATTGCATATTCTGCGAGGAGATTGTGAGTATTTTCTCTTCCGTACGCACCACGCCAGTTGGGGTCTACCGTGTCTATGTTTCGTGCAAGGGTAACTAATTCAGGTAACTGGATGAGTTGATTGTAAACATCTTCTGCGGCGTTTTCTAAATCGGTTAATTTAGTGTCATGGGATGTTGCTAGTTTTTTCTCGTTCTTGTTGAAACGCAAAAACTGCTGAAGGGTTGGTTCTTGTTGAGCGTCAATGTATTCCCGAACAGGACGTATAAACTCACATCGCCTTGCCCGAAACCGCCAGCTTGGATCATTGTGAGAAAGGAAATACACCTCGCGTGTCAGACCATCAATAAGAGGCTCAATAACCATGTATAACCACGCTTTGACTTGCTCTTGTTTGGGTTTTCGTACACTTATACGAGTCATTTTAAATATCCTGATAAAGTAAGGTGGAATGGTAAATATTGGTTTTTCTGAATAAGCAATAAAGTTTACCTCCTCAACTGCCCATTCCCAAATACCACGAATTTGTATGACGTGAGTTCTTCGAGTCCCATGGGGCCGCGGGCGTGGAGTTTGTCGGTGCTGATGCCGATCTCGGCGCCCATGCCGAATTCGTAGCCGTCGGTGAAACGGGTGGAGGCATTGACGTACACGGCCGCCGAATCCACCTCTTTGGTGAATTTTGAGGCGTTGGCGACGTTGTCCGTAACAATCGCATCTGAGTGGTTTGAGCCGTATTTGGCGATATGGACAATGGCATCGTCCAGGGAATTTACCACCTTTATATTTAAGATGAGGTCAAGGTACTCATTGTAAAAATCTTCGTCGTTTGCCTGTTTTACAGTCGCCGTCGGGAGACGGCTCCTACCTAAGATTTCACAGGTTTTATGACAACCCCGTATTTCTACCTTTGTATCCTGCAATTTCCTGGCTATTTCCGGCAAAAAATTTGGGGCAACCTTTTCATGCACCAGCATGGTTTCCATGGCATTGCAGGTGGCCGGACGCTGCACCTTGGCGTTAAAACAGATTTCTTCTGCCATCCTGAGGTTGGCGAATTCATCCACATACGTATGGCATACGCCTTTGTAATGCTTGATGACCGGGATGGTGGATTTCTCCACAACCGCGCGGATGAGCGCCTCGCCGCCTCTGGGTATAACGACGTCCACATATTGGTCGGCTTTGAGTAGGTAATCTATGGCCTCGCGTTCAATAGTCTCGATAAGCTGTATGCAGCGACTGTCCAGTCCTGCCTTTTCCAGCGCCGCTGTGAGGATTTTGTTTATGGCAATATTTGAGTGGATGGATTCCTTTCCACCGCGCAGGATGACCGCATTACCGGCCTTCAGACACAAGGCGGCGGCATCGGCTGTGACGTTGGGTCTCGATTCGTAGATGATGACAATGACGCCAATCGGTACGCGCACCTTCTGGATTTGTAACCCATTTGGTCGGGTATGCCCTGACATCAATTGTCCAACGGGGTCTGCAAGGCCGATGACTTGACGAACGCCGTCAGCCATCCCCTTGATGCGGCTGTCTGTGAGGCGCAGACGGTCAATAATAGCCTCTGAAAGCCCCGCCTTTTGTGCGGCGATGACATCCTTTTCGTTTTCTGCTTTCAGGGCGGTGGTGGAGGAGATGATGCCGTCGGCGATGTGGCTTAGCGCCGTATTCTTTGCCGTAGTGCTGGCAGAGGCGATTATGCGCGACGCCGCCTTTGCATTTTTAACAACCTGATTTATGTAATTTTCGATGTTCACAGTGGTATGAGATCAAATAATAAGCCGATGCAATCAGGATAATCAGCGCCGGAAGCTGCCAGGGAAACTGGCCGTCAAAAACAAATGCCTTCCATCGGTTTTGAGTTACGACCTTTACGGGTTCTTTTTTTGCGACACTTTTAATGTGAAAATTGTATTTGGAATAGGTAACCTCATCGGGCGCAATGTATCCGAATTGGTTTCTTGCCTCCTGCTCGATACGAACCGGATCGCTCTTTAAGGCAGAGTGGTCGAGCGCAAGCCGTGCATTCTCTGCTTCCAACTGCGACGCCTGTTGCTCAAGGGCGTTCTTGTCTTCCAGCATGCGGAATCTTTCCTGCCGGACCTTCGTGATTATTGAAGAGAACAGAATTGCCACGCACGAAGTTACAAACACCATCAGTACAAACTTCCCAAAAAACCTGTTTTTCTTTACGGCAATTTTTGCATCTTGCATAATTTGCCTCCATAAATTGCATTGTCAGAAAGGTCTTCCTCGATACGTAATAGTTGGTTGTATTTGCATATCCGGTCTGTCCTGCAGAGAGAGCCGGTTTTGATCTGGCCTGCATTTGTTGCGACGGCAATGTCGGCAATGGTGGTGTCTTCCGTCTCGCCGGAGCGGTGTGAAATAACGGTGGTGTATCCGTTCATTTTGGCCAGTTCGATGGCGTTGAGCGTTTCCGTGAGTGTGCCGATCTGGTTGACCTTTATCAGGATGGAGTTCGCCACCCCCTGTTCAATGCCCTGCGCGAGGATTTCCGAGTTGGTAACGAAGATATCGTCCCCTACGAGCTGTATTTTGTCTCCCATCTTTTTCGTAAGTTTTTTCCAGCCGTCCCAGTCTTCCTCCGAAAGTCCGTCTTCTATACTCCAGACAGGATACTTGCTTGAATACTTCGCGTATAATTCTATCATCTCGTCACTAGTTTTCTTTGCGCCGCCTTCCGCGCGCAATACATATTTCCCGTCTTTATAGAACTCGCTTGCGGCGGGGTCAAGCGCCAGATAAATATCCTTGCCTGCCGTATAACCGGCTTTTTTGATTGCCTCCATGATGAGGTCGAACGCCTCTTCGTTTGTCTTGAGGTTCGGGGCAAAGCCGCCTTCGTCTCCCACGTTGGTGTTGTATCCTTTTGATTTCAGCACCGAGCGGAGGTTGTGAAAGACCTCCGCGCCCATGCGCAGCGCCTCTGAAATGCAGGCGGCGCCGATGGGCATGATCATAAACTCCTGGATGTCCACGTTGTTATCCGCGTGCTTGCCGCCGTTCAGGATGTTCATCATGGGCACCGGCAGCACCTTTGCGTTTGTGCCGCCGATGTAGCGGTAAAGCGGAAGGCATAACGCATTTGCCGCCGCCTTTGCTACGGCGAGGGAGACGCCAAGAATGGCGTTAGCGCCCAGATTCTCCTTGTTTTTTGTGCCATCGAGTCTTATAAGCTGTGTGTCAATCTCAACCTGCCTGGAGGCGTCCATTCCCGCCAGCCTGTGGGCGATAATTTCATTCACATTTTTAACGGCCGTTTGCACGCCTTTTCCCATATAACGCTTGGCATTGTCGGTGTCCCTGAGTTCCAGCGCCTCCCGTTTCCCTGTGGATGCGCCTGACGGAACGGCTGCGCGGCCTGCCGCCCCATTTTGCAAAATAACGTCTACTTCTACGGTGGGGTTTCCCCTCGAGTCCAGAATCTCGCGCGCCTTAACACAAGTAATGGTAGTCAACTGCTTCTCCTGTTTTATATGTATACCTTTGAGGTATGGTCAGTTATGAAAGATAAAAAAACGAAAATATGAGTGGTTTTTGTAGCAAATATTCTAAGACTTGTCAACAGAATCTTTGAAAATAATATTTTATGGAAAAGCAGGACTATTTTGGTATATTCCATAAGATAATTTTGTCTGTGTAATCCTTAGTAACCTGCGGTTACTGCATTTACCGGTCGGAGGTATTATAATAAGAGAGCAAATGCGCATTCCACTAGCTAAATATGGGTTGAGAGAGTTAATTATGTTCGGAATCCCTTGTGTCGCCGGGACGGGTGCGGCTATTGTGCTATTCCCCTGGGTAGCGCCTATACCAATCTTCTTCTTGTCATTTTTGTTTAATTTTTTCCGCGACCCAGAAAGGCGGACGCCGCAGGGCGCAGCGCTTATCATAGCCCCCGCGGACGGGACGGTGTCGCACATTGTGCCTGTCTTTGAAGAGCATTACTTAAAATGTGACACGGTGAAGGTCAGTATTTTTATGTCCGTGTTGAACGTTCATGTGAACCGTGTGCCCGTGCATGGGCGTGTGGAATTTATCAAGCATACGAAGGGGAAGTTCCTGGACGCCAGGGACGACGAGTGTTTTAGCAGTAATGAAAACAATGTGATGGGTTTGTCCCTCATCGGAAGCCAGGTAAAGATTGCCGTAAAGCAGATTGCGGGCAAGATCGCCAAACGAATCGTCTGTGCTTGTAAGGTTGGGGACGTCTTTGAGCAGGGGCAACGATTTGGCATGATAAAGTTCGGTTCTCGGGTAGAGGTCTTTGTGCCGAATTCGGTCAGGTTTGAGGTAATGGTCAAGGTGGGTGAAAAGGTAACGGCGGGCAAGACCGTGCTCGGCAAAATTCTTCACAAGGATTAAGGTAATTCCTTTACTGATTTGACAACGGAGTTACGTAAAATGCCGCTACAGGTAATTAAATATTTCCGTCTTGGATGTCCATCGTCGCCGGTTTCGTTAGCGATACTGTTGACTATGAGTGTAACCTCCTCCGTACTGGCAGTCTCTTTGACGCAAACAAGAGAAGATTGTTCCGGTAGTGTTAAGTCCGGTACTGCTGATACGAAAACAAAGATACCTGCACTACAGGGTAAATTGCCATTATACTTCATACAGAACGACGGACAGATGAATGAAACAGTACGGTTTTATGAAAAAGGTAACGAACGCGTGACGTTTTTTACTGAAAGCGGAGTATATATTTCATTGGCCGGGTGGCAGGGTTCGCAAGTAAGAAGCCGGAATCCAGAAATTAGAGGCGAAAACGCAGAGGAGTATAGGAGCAATGGAGAAACGGAAAAGTCTGCAGAAAGATTTAAAATGCAAAATACAAAATGCAAAGTTCAAAATCCTGAACCTGCAATAATAAGATTCCTCCCCCTGGGCGCCAATAAACATCCGAAAATCGTTGCCGAGGGCTTACAAAAAGGTAAGATCAATTACCTTACCGGCAATGACCCTAAGAGATGGAAGACCAATATTCCCACATATCAGGCCGTCGTTTACAAAGATATTTACAAAAATACCGACATGAAGTTTTACGGGAATAACCGGCAACTTGAGTACGACATAATTGTTAAACCTGGAGCAGACCCGTCACGTATCAGGTTTGCCTGTGAAGGAATAGATGATTTAAAGGTTACAAAAGATGGAACCATGGAGATATGTCTGAAAGAAGGTAAGATTATTCAGAAAAAACCATATATTTATCAGGAGATTCGCGGGAAAAGGGTTGAAGTTGGAGGTAGGTTTAATGTTTCGCGTTTAAAGTCTAAGGTTATAAGCAGAAACCAAAAATTCGTTTACGGGTTTCAGGTGGCTTCTTATGATAAAAGATATCCTCTTATCATAGATCCGGTTCTTGTTTATTCTACGTATTTAGGTGGAACCAGCCTTGACAGGGGCTATGATTGCGCGGTGGATACTGCCGGAAGTGTATATATTACCGGACTGACAGAATCTAATGATTTTCCGACTGCTTCCGGAGATGCCAGAAGTTACGCGGGAAATGGCGATGTCTTTATTAGTAAGCTGGATGCAGAGGGTAGTAGTCTTGTCTATTCCACTTATTTAGGGGGGGCTGGTTACGATTACGGAACCAGCATAGTAGTTGATAGTTCTGAAAACGTATATGTTGCGGGAGGTACTGTATCAAGCGACTTTCCGACAACTGCCGCCGTTTATGAAAATTATGCAGGCGGGGATTATGATGCCTTTCTGTCAAAGATAGATGCATCAGGGAGTAACCTGGTCTTTTCCACATACCTTGGGGGAAGCGGTACCGATCGTACCAACGACATTCATGTAGATGCTCCTGGCAATGTGTATATTACCGGATACACCAGCTCAGACGATTTTCCCACAGCCTCTGCTCTGTATGAGAACAACGAGGGTTATTCGGGTGCCTTTGTCACAAAGGTAAATGCCACCGGCAAAAGCATTGATTTTTCTACTTATCTGGGAGGAAGTAGTCTGGACTCCGGCACCAGCATAGACGTAGACAATTCCGGGAACGTCTATATTACCGGTTATACGGAATCAGACGACTTCCCGACTGTTGCATCCATCTTTGGAAGCTATGCTGGAGGTGGTGATGCCTTTATTACAAAGATCAATGCATCAGGCAGCAGCCTTGTCTATTCAACTTACCTGGGCGGAAGTTCACGAGATGGCAGCCACGGCGTCATTGCAGTGGATGATTCCGGAAACGCATATATCTCCGGCGGCACAGAATCAAATGACTTCCCAACAGCTTCTGCTATCTACGAACGCCATGCGGGAGGGACGGGTGATGCCTTCATCACAAAGATAGACGCCTCGGGCAGCAGCCTTATCTATTCCACATATCTTGGAGGAAGCGGCTTCGATCGTGTCAATGGCATTGCTGTAGATACCGGCGGGAGCGCTTATATTGCCGGATTCACAAATTCTACCGACTTTCCGACAGTTTCTGCTCTCTATAAAACTTATGAAGGTGGTTTAAGCGATGTCTTTATTGCAAAAATAGATAATTCAGGCAGCAATCTTGTTTACTCCACATATCTTGGGGGAGATGATATTGATGAGGTTTACGGTATTGCAATAGATACATCGGGAAATGCGTATGTTACCGGGAGGACATTCTCCGGGGACTACACAGCACTAAACCCAATTTATGCAGACTATTCAGGTGGTGGCGATGCATTTATTGCTAAAATAGCATCCGTCGGGAAAGGGAAAATATTTGGCTACGTTGCTAATACGAAGGGCAAACCGGTTGAATCCGTAGAACTAAAACTAAAAGGGTTAAATACAGATGTCTCAGAGACTGCAACCTCTGACGAAGCTGGGTTCTTTGAGTTTACAGAGTTAAAAGCAGATATGTATAGTATTACCGCGAAGAAAAAAGGTTACCGAAGCTCGAAGCAAACCATAGAACTCGGAGAGGGCGAAGAGGAAGAGATTGAAATAGAACTGAAAAGGGTAAGGAAAGGTCTGACAAAATACGGCATTTTGTCGGATAATTTTCGCTAAAATTTCGTGAAGGTTAAACAATTTAATGTTTACAGGTATTATCGAGCATCTGGCAGTAGTGAGAAACTTATCTCTGAAGGCGGGGGGGGCAGAGCTGTTTCTGGATTTTTCTGACTTTTATAACGACATCGTGCTTGGCGAAAGCATTGCCATTAACGGGGTCTGTCTTACGGTAAAAGAGATTTCCGGGAGGGTGGTCAGTTTTGACGTTTCTAGCGAAACCCTTGGGAAAACCACCTTAGGAAAATTACGGGACACAGAGAAGGTTAATATCGAAAGGGCATTGAAAGTCGGCGACAGACTGGGCGGTCACTTTGTTACCGGTCATGTGGATGGAATAGGGATACTAAAGGAGAAAAAGCAATCAGCCGATCAGTGCGCCATGTCTTTTTCGGTAGAAAGCAAATTTACCGATATGATGATCGAAAAGGGTTCTGTCGCTATAGACGGCATCAGTCTCACCATTGTTGATATTGCAAAAGGAGTATTTTCCGTTGCGTTGATACCGTTTACCTTGACCTCGACCACCCTGGGATTCAGAAAGGCGGGAGATCGGGTAAATATCGAGATTGACATGATGGGCAAGTGGATAAAAAAACTCCTGGAAAACACACAGGGGAAGAAGGATAGTGTCACTCAAAATAAATTGATAGAGCAGGGGTTTCTGTAAATGAAACATCCATGAGCCGTTGGCTCACAAAGGGGGATGAAAATTTAATAACTGTCATGCCCGAATGCTTCTATCGGGCATCCAGTGTTTTTGCGATACTGGTGAAAACAAAAAGACTCTGGATTCCCGCTTAAAGACTGCGGGAATGACAATCTTAATCAAAGAGGTATTTTCAGGTGAAGAAAAAGAAGAAGTCAAAATTACTCATTGGGATTACGATGGGCGATCCGTGCGGGATCGGGCCGGAGATTATTTTAAAGTCGCTGAAATCACCGTCCATAAAAACCCTTGCCAACTATGTCATCATTGGCAACAAGGGGGTATTTGACCGGACGGCAAAGGCGCTGAATATACCGATAAAATATACAACGGTGTCCCATATATCTGAGATTGGGGATGCTAATCTCCCTCTTTCTATTTTATCTTCGGATGATTTTACGCCGGGCTTTATGAAACAAAAAAAGGCTACGGCGGAAGGGGGGGAATTATCCGTTCAGTGTGTGATTAAAGGGATCAATTTTGCCATGAATGGGCACATTGACGCGCTCGTTACAGCGCCGATCTGCAAGGAGGCTATACACCTGGCCGGGTATGGTTATCCGGGGCATACGGAAATGCTCCATACCTTTTCCGGTGTAGAGCGAGTCGTTATGCTCATGGCGGGCGGTAAACTAAGGGTTGCCTTTGCAACCACACACGTTGCCATAAAAGACGTTCCGCAATCAATTACCCCGGAAGGCATTTTGGGAACGATAACCATTTGCAATGATGGCCTCAAACAGTTTTTCGGTTTGAAGAGACCCAGGATTGCCGTCTGTGGCTTAAACCCCCATGCCGGAGAAGAAGGGATTTTTGGAGACGAAGAGAGGAAAATCATTATTCCTGCGATTGAAAAGGCGAGGAAGAAAGGGATTTGCTGCGATGGACCGGTTTCGGCAGACACGGTATTTTACAAGGCATTGAAGGGTGCGTATGACGTGGTAGTTGCCATCTATCATGACCAGGGCGCAATCCCCCTGAAATTGCATGCCTTTGAGACCGGGGTAAATATTACGTTGGGCATTCCGTTTGTCCGCACGTCGCCCGACCACGGCACCGCCTATGATATAGCAGGCAAGGGCACTGCCGACCCGCGTTCCCTGATGGAGGCCATAAAGACGGCAGTAAAGATGGCGCAGGCGGATTAGCTCTTGTTTGTGTTGTCATGTCATAGAGAAACCTCATCGCGAAAATTCCACCGTTTGCTCTTCTGCACCTGAACATAGTGCCCCCTGAGTTAGGGTGAATAAAGGGGGTAGAGGTCAGAATAAAAAGAGATGCAAATTTTCAGAAAGAAATTGAAGTGTTGCACAATGAAGGTTTGCCCCCCAAGTGTGTTTGTAGAGAGGAAAGTGAAGTCTATACTGCATCGCTATCTATAAAAGAACTTCACGAATTTATGACGGTAGAGGGAAAGGCATGAGATGTAATATGGACAAAGTAATGGTTTGTTATCACAAGGATTCGGACACCATGGATATTTGGTTCGGCAATCCCGAAGATGAAGTTTCATGCGAGGAGGCAGGAGAGGGTATCATCCTTAAAAAGGATAAAAATGGAAAGACCATTGGTATTGAAAAACTCTATGTCAGTAAAACAGTTGGTATGGATAAACAATTTCCTATAGAGTTAGTAGTGGCTTAAGATCACAGCAACCTTTAGTTGCCTCCAAATTTTTTCAGGCTGTTTTGGTATGAAACTGCTCCGAGTCAATAGCAAAGATTTGTGATCCCGATCCTTTGTTTAATTGATAAATGAAGGTCTGACCCTCGCTGATTACAAGGGTCTGAAACCTCCGAACTTTGTGTAAATGAGTTCTCGGAAAAATATAAGAAGTTTCAAAACACGAGTCTTTACAAATCCGAAATGTTCGATAATATGGGTTCAGTAATTGACCCTCCCAAGTTAGAAAAGACTGGTAAATGTTTTATAGCAGACTGTAATATTCCACGCAAAGATAAAAATAGTGATAAGGTGGTTCAATACCTTAAAGAAAAATATAAACTAGATATTGTAACAATTTGTATATACGGTCCATTAATTAATTTTCCGGTTTAAAACAGAGTGTACGTTCTTAAATCAGCTTTTAGACGTGGGATGGGGTCACATCTTAAAAATTAGCGTGCCCAGAGAAGGGTATTGCTTTCTAACGGGTGAAAGACCCGTCATGGTAAAAGCCGGAGCCATGTAGCTTGGATGGCAGGGGGCGATGGAAACGTTGCCTTCTGAAGCCCATCGACAAAGTCGGCGTAAGGCTGGTGAGCGAATATCAGGGTCGTAACTTACGTGAACGTAGATGTAGCCTCGTAAAAGTGTAACTCCATTGGTCGAGCCTGTTAATATTAGGTGAAGACAGAATTCTCTTACCAACATTGGCTAATAGGTAAAAGAACGGTGGCGGGGTATCAGCGGCGACACGGATAGAAAGGAGCAGTATCAACTGGGGAAACCCTCCTTGTCCCTGATAGAAATATCAGGAACGAAGGTAAGCCCTATAAGCCCCACGGCGAAATGGGCTGACAGACAAGAGGGTGGCGGATGAGTCCGTAGTAGTGGAGATGGCAAGGACAGCACAACCTTGCCGGAGCGAAGGGGCTCTGCTGTATCTCAAATCTTTCTTTGGAGGTGAGGCAGGGAAGAATGACAAAGGCTTCCATGAGTTTGCAGGAACTGAGGAGAAAGATATACACCAAGGCGAAGACCGATCGACTCTTGGTCGATAGGTGGATATGCCTTGCTGAGAAGGGAGCAGGAAAGCCGTATGAGGGAAAACCTCACGTACGGTTTGATGTGGCAGGGGATGGAAAAGTACTACGGAGAACCTAAACGGGCACAAAGCTGGAAACGGCAGCAACAGCCAAGGGGATACCTAATGCAACTCGTCATTCCTTGACCCTACAATAATCACATAACTCCAGTGATTTAACATTTAAGCTGTGATTGGTGTGGATTTATAATCCGTAACTAAAATGCTGAAAGTAGGGGTGCGGTTAATGGGATGAATGCTTGTGATACAATAGTATTATTTCACCTGAAAATGAAGTCGGTTGTTAAAAATATAAACATTTTCAAGTCCCTTTGTGAGTCTTTAGCTCATGGATGTTTCATTTGATAATGCAAAAAATCTGCAATTTTTTATTACAGGGAATCTTTTTTCGCTTGACAAAAGCATTCTAACGGGTGACCCTAACCCTAACGATTCATCTCTTGGTACTCTAAATAAAGGAAGCTATCTATGTCTAAAAAAATTGTTTTGATTTTTATCTTCTTTTCATTGCCGATAATTAACACTGTTTATGCTGACAATTTAGAAATAATATCATTTATAAGTCCTCGGAAACCGGATTGGAAAATAACATTACAAGGATACTTTAGTAAACCGGGGCTTATAGCTCCCAATGAGGCTATTTTTTCTGTTACAGGAGAATCTATACCAGATCGTTTTTTTTATAGTTTTACTTATCGTTTTACTGGGCGAACAGGCGAGAAGACATTTGAAATGCAATATAAAGTTACAGGGAATATAGTCCCAAAAATAAAGGATGAAAAAGTAAATATGTATTTAGATGATAACTTATATCATCTAAGTTTTTCTCCATTCAAATCGCCTATATATACAAACTGTACAGAAGAAGATAAGGTTTTCTTGAAAATGAATAAGTTACAAGGTAATCAATTTGAATATCAAATAATTCTGCCAGATTGCTTAAAATCGAAGTAAATCTTTAACTATACCTGACTGCTATTCCGCTTGTGCTTCATAGTGGTAGGTGTGCATGGGCGTTATGCGTCTAATAAATAACCGGAGATATTGACCCATTAGTTGAGTCCAAAATGAATGAAATAATCTCAGATGTTCAACGACATGAATGGCGGAAAATGTATCTATCAAACAGATATCTTTCTCAACTAAAAAAATCTGAACTCGAAAGCAGACTGGATGACATTTTATTAAATATGTTGGTATTTTCTGAAGACGGTTTACCCAGTTTCAATCAAACAATTCAGATGAAAGGCTTGGTTGAAAGGTTTATTCACCTAGACGAAGAAGGTATTCAACGAGGAAATCCTATACCCAATAATTTGCTAGAGGATGCGAGTAGATACTTATGTAAGTATCAAAACGTTCGGCGTGCGATAAAGGCATGGGGTAATCGTGAACCTATTATGGGCGAATATTTAGTTAAGTTTAGCAAAAGAAAATATCTCACTCAAATGATAGATTCCGGTAAAATTCGTGTAAATCCAGCTTCTTTTTATGATGATCCGTCACTGAATCAGGCTGTTCAAGATAAAGAGTTATCACAGATATTAGTTTTGCCACAAGGAACCAATCTAAAAAGGAAAATGGGTTCTGGAAATTATAAAGAAATTGAAGGCATTCTAAATATTTCTTTAACCAAAAAATCACCAACCGACTTTTACGTGTATTGCATGACCAAGCTATATCAGCATCGGCTTTTTGATGACTTTAATGCTGACGCATGTCTTTTAATTTACGATATAAACAAATTTACAAAACGATTTCTGGACTATTTAAAAAAGGACTATTCTGATTGGTTGCTTGCATCTGGGGAAGTGTATTATTACGATCCGTTCTTTCCTATATCTCCTTCAAATATTCCTTTTAACAAGCATTTTCGGTTTTGGTATCAGAGCGAATATCGAATAGTATTTGAACCAAAGAATCCTGTAGAAATACTTAAACCAGTTGATCTTGAAATAGGTCAACTTGATGACTGCTGTGAATTAATATTTCTATAATTTATTGGACTGCAAGAAAGAGAAAGGGGGACATCCTTTAAAAGGCTTTGGATGCAATAATAAGACATCAACACCTATCTTTAGTATCTGTTACTTTTCTCTTTCTCGGTTATTTATCATGGAGAATTATTTTCGCATGACAAAAACCTTCTAATTGGCAACCCATCACCGTTTCAAAAAGGAGGGTATTATGGCTAATGCAAGTATTAAGTATTGGATAGCGACACATTACAGTGAACGTGCAAAAGAAGGTATAAAAAAACTGATAAAATTAAAAAATTGGCAGTATGGCAAAAGTTATCAAGACTTAAGCATAGGAGACGTTATCTTATTCTATGCAAGTACAAAAGGTAAGAAAGGTAAAAATGAAAGGCGGATTGTAGGCAAAGCCACTATAACAAGTACTGAACATGCACCTACACGGAAGTCCATTACTGGAGGTGATGTTGGTGAATATGAAATTGATTTTGACAATATTAATTTATGGGGGCCGCCAGTTCCTTTTACTAAAGAGATGAATAAAAGTCTTAATTTTATTAACAAAGCCCCTAATCCAGGATTGGCGTTTAAAGACAAAGCGTTTATTAAAATAGATGAGCATGATTACAATGTTATAAAAAATAGGTAATCCGATAGACAATAAACAATTTACAGGATGAACAATTTCTGCGGCACTTCTTATCTTAATGGAGGAAGTAATGACTATGAGAACCATGTTATCTTTTCTTTATCGTTGTGATGGCAAAATAGTTTTTTGTGCAGCAGTATTGTTTTCAATGGTACTGACTCTAACAGAGGCCTCTTCGGCAGCTACCACACCAAGAGTTGATGGCGGTGAATGGCACTCTATTGCTCTGAAATCGGACGGAACGGTCTGGACGTGGGGATATAATGGTTATGGTCAATTAGGAGATGGGACTAACACGAATAGAACTAAACCGTTACAGGTAAGTGACCTGAGTGGTATTACTGCCATCGAAGACGAAGAGATCGTGTAGATTTTACAGAAACACCGCAGAGACGCTAAGAACGCAAAGTGTGAATATTAATTCGGCTGCCTTCTGCAGCAACAAATTACCCACGAAACACGCCAAAAGACACGAAAGTTAAATTTCGCTATTTTCGCGTCTTTTCGTGGGCAACTTTGAAATTTATGAGCATTAAAATAAACCTATGTCACAAAAAGAAATAAACTTTATTCCCCACACGCCGTCTGTGCTGAAGCAGATTTTCAGCCTGAGAGGGATTTCACCGAATAAACGGTTCGGACAAAATTTCCTCATTGACCAGAATACCCTGTTGTCCATTCCCGATATTGCGGAACTCACGGAAGATGACGTTGTCCTGGAGATCGGCATGGGAACCGGGGGACTGACACGATTGCTGGCCGAAAGAAGCCGTCATGTGTTTGCCGTGGAGGTGGACAGGAAGTTGTTTGAAATGTCATCTGACATTCTCAAATTGTATAAAAATATCACCCTTGTTAACGCTGACGTCTTAAAGACAAAACACGAGCTGAATCCGGAGATTCCTGCCTTGATGCTCAATTGGCTTAGGGAACACAATCAAACCCACATAAAAGTAGTTTCCAACTTGCCATACAATATCAGCACGCCGGTAATCATCAATCTTTTGGAGGGCGATTTGCCAATTAAACTCATGGTGCTGATGCTCCAGCAGGAAATTACGGAACGCATGTCTGCAATCCCCGGAACAAGGGAATACGGTATTTTATCTATAATCACTCAGTTGTTTGCGGACGTGGAGGTCGTTAAGACCTTGTCTCCCCATGTATTCTGGCCAAGGCCGGAGGTCTTTTCGGCGCTTGTAAAGGTATCTATCCACAAAGAGAGATACGCAGACAAGATAACGGATTATCCTTTTTTAAAAAAGATCATTCACGCCATATTTACCTCACGGCGCAAGACCCTGCTCAACAGCCTTGAGCAGTTGAAGTTGCCATCTATTACCAGAGAACGCATGAAAAGGGTTCTCGAAGGCATGCACTTGGATGAGCGGGTAAGGGGTGAAACCTTGAGCCTCGATCAGTTAATTTTACTTACAGCAACTATTGGTTTAGATCGAGGGCTTGACAAGGAAATGATTTAACAGAGGCATGAAACCGTTGCTATTCTCCTACTGGACTAGAATACAATAGGCACACATTTATGAAATATTTTGACTGGAATGATGATAAAAATGAGATGCTCAAGAAAGTGCGAGGTGTATCATTTGAACAGGTTGAATTGGCAATTGCATCAGGAGATTTGATTGATCGGGTAAAACATCCAAATCCGGCAAGATATCCGAATCAGAAAGTTTTCCTGGTAAAGATTGAGGATTATATATACTCGGTGCCGTATGTTGAGGATAATGAAATAATATTTCTGAAAACAATAATACCAAACAGTAATGCAACAAAGAAATATCTGGGAGACAAAAAATGAAAAAAACAACTTATTTGGATAAAGACGAGTTGGAATTAGTAAAATCACTTGAAAATGAAGATTGGGTTTCCGACCTTACTAAAAAAGGGAAAAAAGAATATGAGAAATATGCTCGATATAGCATGAATAAACAAAGACGAATCAATATCCGAATGACTGAGCGAGATTTAAAGAAAATTAGGGCTAAAGCAATTGAGGAGGGTATTCCGTATCAATCCCTTATCTCGATGCTGATTCATAAATATAATGAAGGCAAAGTATCAATCAATAGATGAATAGCCAGGCAAAAATAAAGAAAAATTAGCGGGGGCTGATTAACTGAGCAGTGGAATAATTTAATGTTAAGGAATTCCAATGTTTTTGGTAGGAGCCAACTCCAGTTGGTGATCGTGCGCTTGTGCGCAGTTGTGCACTGCCAAGTGCCATCGGGAGACGGGTTGGGCGGGTTCAGGTTTGCAACCTGAACCTTGGGGTTTGAACAAGCGATACCCAGTTGAACAGTCACAACGCCCAGAAATACATAAACCTTCAGGGTAGGGACACGGTGCACCGTGTCCCTACCCTGAACCCGCAAAGGGTACTTCTAGAAAATATTTTTATCAGCGACATATAGGGCAAAACCTTTAGGTTTGCCTGTGTGCAATAATCGCAAGGCTAAAGCCTCGTCCTACATATTTCTACCGAATCGTTCGGGTTTATGAAGAATCGCTGACATCCACGTCAAACGTGCAACCCAGGAGCCGTGCGGCGCGGCGGCAGGCGACCATGCGGGCGGTGAAGATTTCAAAATACTCTACCATGTCTGAAATCTCCCTGTCTATATCGAGTTTGAGGGTGATTACCTTCTTTTGGGCGTCCATGCGAAGCTCGGATTTTGTCACTGCATAGTTGACTCGGTCGTGAATATCAAAGGAAATTTCCTTCAAACTACGCACCCTTGACCGGTGGACGTCTGATTTGTCCGCAATAACAAGCGCCGCCGATACCGGACTTACTGCGTCACACGACCCTTCGTCATGGTTTCCTACAGCGCTCATGATCATAACCCGGTCTTCCACAGGCATGCCTAACTCTTTTAGAAACTGGCTTGCCAGGAAGGCACCTGCATTCGGGTGGAGGTGACGGCTGACCACGTTCCCGATGTCATGAATGTACCCGGCTATTGCCGCGAGTTCACAGGTATGTGCGTCGTATCCGAGTTCCTGGAGTATCTTTCTGGCGTTCCATGCGACGTAGTTCCCGTGGCGTTCGCCGTGCTCGGTATATCCAATGACCCCTAAAAACTCATTTGCCTTTTTTATGTATACCTTAACGTCCGGGTGATTTTTTACCTGTTCCAGGGTAATCATTTCTTTGTCCTTCAAGCTTTTTTGTGAGTATACGAATCAGTTTCCCCTCTCTTGATGGGAGGGGTTAGGGGAGGGTGAGACAAGCAATGCCGTCTTATTACTTCCAGTACTCCCTGAATATTTATCAATTCTGTAACAGTTTAGTTTTTTGAAAACATACATAGAAAAAAATACCTTTGTGACCGTATGTAGGGGTAATTCATGAATTACCCCTACAGGTACGATAATCCACCGTTGCAGGAATTTTTCAAAAAACTAAACTGTTACTCAATTCTTAATCACCCCCACTTAGCCTCCCCCATCGAGGGGGAGGGATTCACTTCTATAACTGGATTGTATAGGATTTCACCTGAAAATACCTCATTGATAAAGATTGTCATTCCCGCGGTCTTTAAGCGGCAATCCAGAGTCTTTTTGTTTTCGCCAGTATCGCAAAAAACACTGGATGCCCGATAGAAGCATTCGGGCATGACAGGTATTAAATTTTCATCCCCCTTTGTGAGCCAACGGCTCATGGATGTTTCATTTTAATTAAGCGGGTTTGCGGTAGGGCGGATTAAGCGATAGAGAATCCACCTTTCCCGGAGACATTATTGGTGGATTCGGCGTAAAAACCAACGCCTTAATCCACCCTACACATAACTTGTTTTTACGCAATTTACAGAAAAACCTCATCTCTTGGTCATTTTCCACGATGTGCTGTCCGGTTTGTCATCAAGGGCAATTCCTATTTCTGTAAGTTTGTTACGGATGAAGTCTGACAACTGCCATTGCTTTGTCTTCCGCAGTTCATTGCGGGTATCTATGAGTACGTGCACAACCTTATCGAGCACGTCTGCTTCGCCTTTTTGCGCGGATTCGAAGGTTTTGGGGAGGATGCCCAGGATATCGCCTGAGAGTTCCTGGTAGCATTTGTCAATGTCCTCCAAACATTTCCTACTGATCTCCTGTCCTGAATTCAGCAAGGTATTGACCTCTTTTGACAGGTCAAAGAGGGCGGCGATAGCTCCCGGCGTGTTAATGTCTTCGTCCATCGCATCGAGAAATGTTTTTTTGTATTGCTCTAATTTTTCGTAGATACCACTGGGCATTTGACCGTCCTTTGCGCTATCTATTTGTTGACGCAAATTTCTAATGGTGTTGTAGAGACGTTCAAGACCCTTGTTCGCCGCATCTAATGCCTCGTTGCTGAAGTCAAGCGGACTGCGGTAATGTGTGGTGAGGATAAAGAAACGTATGGTCATGGGATGGTATTTCTTGAAGGCATCCTTGAGGGTGACAAAGTTGCCCAGCGATTTTCCCATCTTCTGGCCGTTTACGGTGACCATATTGTTGTGAATCCAGTATCTAACAAATGGAGTTTTATTTGTGGCCTCGCTCTGCGCAATTTCACACTCGTGATGCGGGAAGATGTTTTCGAGTCCACCGCCGTGGATATCCAGGGTTTGTCCTAAATATTTCATGGACATGGCGGAGCATTCGAGGTGCCAGCCGGGGAAACCCACTCCCCACGGGCTGTTCCATCGCATGATGTGGCCTAGCTCTGCCTTTTTCCAGAGCGCAAAATCGGACGGATTTCTTTTTTCGGGGTTGATTTCGACACGCGCGCCTGCCTCAAGCTCCTCCTGTTTCCTGCCGGAAAGCTTTCCGTATTCGCTAAATTTCTGGACATCGAAGTACACGGAGCCATTTGATGCATAGGCGAAACCTTTCTCAATTAAACTTTCTACCATTTCAATTTGTTCCGGGATGTGCGCGGTGGCGCGCGGCGAGATATCGGGTCTGAGATTATTCAGTGCGTCCATGTCTTCAAAATAACTCCGGGTATAAATCTCGACAAGCTCGGCTGGCTCCACCCGTTCTCTTTGTGCGCGTTTGAGTATCTTGTCTTCGCCGGCGTCGGCGTTGTCCGTCAGGTGTCCCACGTCCGTGATATTCTGTACATAACGCACCTTATAACCCAGATGCCGGAGATAACGCACAATTACATCAAAGCTGACGTAGCTCTTGGCGTGTCCGATATGGGGATGGTCGTAGACGGTCGGGCCGCATACGTACATGTTAACGCGTCCTTCATTTAGTGGTGTAAAAACGTCCTTTTTTTTCGTCAGGGAATTGTAAAATTTTAATGACATGAAATTCTTTCTAATAATTTTATTGTATAGGATTTCATTTTATTTATGCTAGTTACAGGTTGCATAAAATCCCCCTTAGAAAAGGGGGGAAGGGGGTTGTAAAATATCCAGAAAAACACAACCCCCTTAATCCCCCTTTATTAAGGGGGACTTAAAGGGACTAATTCGAAAGAAACCGTTCGATCCTTGCCTTGCACGCACTCATACCCAGGATGTTGACAATACTATACAGTTCCGGCCCGTGTTCTCTGCCGGTCAAGGCAATGCGGATGGGCATATACAGCCCTTTTCCGGTTACCGTTGTTTCCTTTTGCACCTTCTTTAAGACGTCCTTAAAAGCTTCAGGAGATAAGGTGTTCAGCTTCTGTATCTCAAGTGAGAAGGTTGAGAGGACGGTCTGTGAAATCTCTGATGACAAAAATTCGACGTGACTCTCACTGATGATACTATCCCTGAAAAAAATATCTGTTTCCTGGACGATCTGAGACATGCAGGATATGTTGTTTCTTACGGCATCTACAACTAATTTTAAATTGGTTTTGTCAATAGTACCGTCGTCTTTTGAAATACATCCTGCCGTCTGTAGGTACGGTATGGCAAGCGTTACCAGTCTTTCCAGGTCTGCTTCACGGATATATTGTCCACTCAGCCAGTCCAGTTTTTGCTGATCAAATATGGATGCCGCCTTGCTCATCGCGCTGATCTCGAATGTGTCAAGAATATCGTTCACGCTGAATTTTTCTTTTTTGTCCTTTGGCGACCATCCCAGCAGCATCATATAGTTGAGTACGCCCTCCGGCAGATAACCCAATTTGCGGTATTCGGAAATTGAAGATGCGCCGTGTCGCTTGCTCAATAAGGCGCGGTCTGCGCCCATGGTAAGCGACAGATGGGCAAATTGTGGGGGTTTTTGCTGTAATGCCTGGAAAAGTAATATATGGTTCGGCGTGTTTGATAAATGGTCTTCTCCGCGGATAACGTGGGTAATATTCATCAAGGTGTCATCTACGGCAACGGCGAAGTGGAAAGAGGGCGTGCCGTCCGATCGCATTATCACAAAATCTCCCGTCAGGCTCGTATCAAACTGGCAGGCGCCCCGAATCAGGTCTTCGAAGACAACTAATTCTTCGGGTACTTTAAAACGGATAGTATAATTGCGTCCTGAAGTTTCAAATGCCTTTTTTTGTGTATCCGTGAGATTTCGGCAGCGATTATCGTACCGGGGGGGCTTCCCGGTATGTCTTGCAATTTGCCTGCGTTCTTCCAGTTCTTCCTGTGTGCAATAGCAGTGATAGGCAATCCCTTCTTTTAAAAATTTTTGACAGATGTCTTTGTAGATAGGTAGTCGTTCTGACTGCAAATACGGGCCGTACTGGCCGCCCACATCTGGGCCTTCCTGCCAGGTCAATCCCAGCCAGTGGAGGTCTTCGATAAGTTGGGTTGTGTACTTTTTCTCGGAACGTGCGACGTCGGTATCTTCAATTCTCAGGATAAATGTGCCCTTGTGCCGTTTTGCGAACAACCAGTTGAAAACGGCCATGCGCGCATTACCAATGTGTAAGAGACCCGTGGGTGAAGGTGCAAAGCGAACGCGTATCATTCTTTGTATGAGCGATAATAAATAAATCTGTAGTTAAATGTTCAGGAATTTCAATGTTTTTGGTAGGAGCCAACTCCTGTTGGCGAACAGGCGCTTATGCGCTGTCGTACACCGTCAATCGCCGTCGGGAGACGGCTCCTACCAATCGGGCGGGTTCAGGTTTGCAACCTGAACCTTGTGGTTTGGACAAACGATACCCAACTGAACAGTCGCAACGCCCAGAAATACATAAACCTCCAGGTTCAAGTAGGGACACGGTGCACCGTCTCCCTACTTGAACCCGCAAAGGGCAACAGTAGGGCGACCCTTTAGGGTTGCCATCCCTAGCGCGTGTTCGGACAGTTGCAAGGCTAAAGCCTTGCCCTACGTATTAAACAGATAATAGTCGCCGAAGGCCTATTTTATTTTTGTCATTCATTTTCGTACTCCTTCTCATATGCGATTCTATACCATGTTTCTCCAACTATCGTTAATACACGCTTCATACTGAGCTACGAATCGGATAATCGTGCTTTTTTCCTTTGTGGCAATAATTCTCAGACGATCTTTTTGGTCTGGCGATAGCGTCACCGTAAATCTTAATTCTTTGAGCATACATAATAGATTACTGTATTTTGCAAACTATTCCCTTTTAGAGTAGCCATTCCAAAGATACATAGGCTTGGCACTGCCCTGCTCCTGCAATTGAGAGATGTCCAGCCTGATGGTGTTGCCCTGGAAAAACCTTCCGGACATCACGCCAAAGAGATCGGCCAGACCATAGTGTTTTTCGTACCGTATGATCGTTGCATCGGTAAGTCCCGCCAGTTTTTTGGATAATCCGATGGCGTCTTCCAGGTAGCCCAGTTGATCTATTAATCCCTTTTCGAGCGCCTGTTTGCCCGTGTAAATTCTTCCATCGGCGATCTGTTTTACCGATTCAATATCCAGATGCCTTCCCGTAGAAACTACCTTTACAAATTGCATGTACATCTCATCAATGATTTCTTTTAAGATGGCAGTTTCCCCAGGCGTCATAGGCTTGAGGGGGGAACCGATTCCTTTCATGTCGCCTGACGTAATGGAGCTATCCTTTATGCCATACCGATTGATAAGTTCGGCGACGTTTATCAAAGGCATGATTACCCCGATACTTCCTGTGATTGTCGTAGGGTGTGCGACTATTGCATCCGCCGCGGAAGATATGTAATATCCGCCCGAAGCGGCGATGTCCTGCATGTAAACGACGACCTTTTTCTTCGTGTCGGTTTTAAATTTCAGTATGTTGTTGTAAATGACATCGCTCGCGGTGATACCGCCGCCCGGACTGTCTACCTCAAGCAGAACTGCCTTTACCTGGGCATCCGTCGCGGCTTGTTCGAGTTGCTGCTTCACAACCTCAACAATGCTGGGTTTTTCAATGAATAGTCCTTCCGCCGACTCACTGCTCAGTATGCCGCGGACGGAGATGATTGCTATCTTGTTGTCTCCGCTTCCTTCGACGATGGTTTCTGCTACGTGCTTCTTTCCCGTGGTGTCTGTGACGAATGCCCTGCTCAGTACCAGGGAACCGATGAAGAGCGTAAATAACAGGAGCGTGCATACAAAAAAGAATATGGCGAAACCTATAGCGACCCAAAATCCGGCGCCTCTGGTCTTTTTCATATACACAGGCTGCCAGCCCATGCCTGACGGAGGAACATTCGGTTGTACGTCTGACAATGTAATTCTCCTTATTTTTCTGTGCAACTACAGGGGATATCGTGGCAAACGGGGCACCCTGCGGTATATTTGCCAATGGTTTCTTCCATTTTTATACCCGATAAACTTGCCAGTGAAAAGAGCCACGCAAGCACGTCGGCAAACTCTTTTTTCAGTTCTTCCTTGTTGTCTTCCCGTAGTGCGCGGGAAAGTTCTCCCACCTCTTCGGTAAACCACATGAATGTTTTGGACAAACCCCGATGGGCGTCTTTTTTTAAATACGTGTCTTCAATGAGTTTCTGGAATGTGTCAATATCCATTGTCTATAAGTCTTCGATATTGAGAAGTTCCCCGCCATGCCATTCGGGGACAAGGCTGTGTTTTATGTTTAGTACATCCAGTATCTTGGCCACAATGAAATCTACCTGGTCTGTAATGGCCTTTGGATTGTGGTAAAATCCGGGCATTGCCGGCAGGATGCACGTTCCAATAGAGGACAGTTTCAGCATCGCTTCCAGATGGATGGAAGACAGCGGCGTTTCGCGTGGTACGAGCACGAGTTTTCTTCCTTCCTTGATAGTTATACTTGCAGCGCGTTGAATGAGATTGCCTGAAATCCCATGAGCAACGGAGCACAGGGTATTTATGCTGCACGGAACGATAACCATTGCCTTGATGGGGTAGCGACTGCTGGCAATGGTGGCGCCAACGTCTGAATTGTTATAGTAAGTGATATTGTCCGTTGCGTATCCCAGAAATTCTCTCATATCCGGTTGATTGCGGTTTAACTCTATATTCAGTTCATGTTTAATAACCAGAAAGGCTGCTTCCGATATGGAGATGTGGACATTGTATTCTTTTTTACAAAGAACTTGTAAGAGTCGCTGGGCGTAAACAACTCCACTTGCGCCTGTGATGCAAACGATAATATTTTCCATCAAAAATTCCTTATTCCTTAACTGCGAAGCGGTTTCAACACTGTCCACACGTCATAGAATGCGTGTGTATAGACAACGACACCCAAGCCTCGGTACATGAAGATAACTGAGAGAATTAACCCTGATAGTAATCTGAACGTAAAACTGGCATACGTGAAACTATCTTTTAAAACTCCCATATAGTGCATGGCGGCGAATATCAGAGCCCCTATCATGATACTGACAACTGCGCTTATAGGCTTCTTTATCTTTAGTAGTTTTGTAAATAATAAGTAAAGCAGTGAGATTAAAAGAAGCCGGAATATGATTTCCTCGTAAACCCCTGCGCCAAGAGAAAGGAGAACATTTGTCCACACATTCTCAGGAAAAGGCTTGGCGATGGTTAAAGGAAACATAACCCTGAAGACAAGAAAACCGAGTCCGCAGCCCATGCAAAGCGCATAAATAGCGCTTTCTGCAAGCATAGGAATAAATATGAAGAGACTAAGGCGATATTTCTTTTCCACATAAAGGACCGATATGCAAATAAAGACAATAACCAGTATATTGAATATTAAAGAACCGCTTCTTCCAAATATCTTCAAAAAAAATTCGTCTACGACTACATCTGCGGTATTCCTGATTCCTGAGCCTTGCACGGCAATTCCCACTTCATACAAGACCAACAGGGGCAGGATAAACAAAAAACTATTGGCTAGGTTTTTTGAACGCGGTAAATACCGTGAAAGCAGTTTCATGGACGTCTGTTTTTACCACAAAAAATATTGCTGAAATGAATCGCAATCCCCGGCGATGAATGATAAATATGTGTTCTTGCAATAAGGCTTAACTAACGGGCAATTCTCAGCATATATGACTCTGTTGATTAACCCTATAATTGGGGAAAGAGGTAGTCACAGTGGTTTTGATCATTGAAAGGCAAAAATAAGGCGATTTTCAACGAGAGTCGTCAGTGCGTGACGAAACAGGAAAGAACAATGAGCACAAAGACCATTTACGGCCGCAGAAGGCGTTATTTTTGTGGTAACGGACACAATGTATCCGTAAAGCACCCCATGCCTGATAAATCTTTTCACATTGCAGGCAATAGCAGCAAAAAGTAGCTGTAATCGTGTCCTGCCCTCCGTTCGATGCCTTGACCTTCGGACTCCGTGCACGCGAACCATCTCGCTCACGGTCGCCTCCACCCCGGCACGGATCGCACACCGCTTACGGTAATCCGTATCCTCCATGTACTGATGATGGCGTGCCGCCCCGGCATACGATGCCTCATCTATCGTAAAGGTCGCCACCCCAACCCCAATCTTTACCGGACACCTTGTATTCACCTTGCACTCCCTGCACACCGATGCGTCAAAATGCACCAGGGTCTTTCCCGTCTTCTCGCTTCGCACATGGTCTATCGGCGCTTGTTTTCCCGGACAGGCAAGCACGGATACTTCCTTGTTCTTCTCATCAACACGTACTTCAAAATCCGCTGTGTCAAGTGGTCTATCCCCGGCTTGATACTTCTCGAATGACTGGGAACGCCCAGAACTTGGGCCTTCCAGCAAGATACCTCTGTCATTTGAATCCACGATGGTCTTGCCATTCACAAATCCCGCATCAGAATAGTGTTCATCGGGTTTCATCTTTCCTTCTTCCAGACGTCCCTGAATACCGGGAAGCTCTTTTACATCCGGGGTTGTTGCCGACGCCACCGCCGTGTCGGTAAGAAACTGGGTTTTATTGCTTTTGTCGCAGGTCTCCGTCACAAACCCTTTTTGCCCACATACCGCCTGCACCCCTTTCTTCGCATACCGCGCATCCGTATTGTGGGGACTCGAAATGATTTCATCCCCAACGGGCTTCTCCCGAATAACAACCTCACGCACCGTCTTCTCCGGATTCTCTACCACCTCGCACTGCTGATGGAATACCGTTGCCAGCGTCTTGAAACTCTCGTACTGATTTACCTGATGATGGTTGTCAAATACCGTATACACCGCATACAGGTCCTGCGCCATGCGTCTCACCTCACGTTGCGCCTTCTCGTGATCTTTCTCCGTCAGGTCAAACTCCTTGTCCAAATAGTTCCTTGAAAGCCCTTTGCTTATCTCCTCATACAAGCCAGGCTTCTGCTTGCGTAAGTTTTGCAGAAACACCCGCAGCGTCTCTTTAAATAACCCATAACGGGACAAAATTTGCAACCACCCCTGCATAAAAAATGAGTCTGTCCTCTGTTTCTTCGTAGAGGTTCCGCACGCCTCTATAAACCGTAGCGTTAATTTCTCAAACAACTTCCTCGCCGCACCACTCCTCTCCATACGAAGGAAAAACTTAAACAACGTCGTGTGGTCAATCGGCTCTTCCCCTATAGGCGTTCGTGTCGCTATTAACCAGTCAAGCCTCCTTGTCTGGAGAAACTCTGCTCCACGCCACGTATGTCTTTCCATGTCCATAAAGATAAGGATGGATACCGCTTTCTTTATCGGTGTGTTTGGTCTTCCCGTTTCACCCGGATACAGTTCCCGGAAAAGCTCTTCGTCTATGAGCGGATATACATGGTCGCGGTACAGGTGACACCAGTCTTCTTGCGGCAAGGCGTTGGGAAATACATTTTTTACATCAAACAGGGATAATTGGGGACTTGTTTTGCAAAACATAGACGATTCCTGATAATTGTTGTATCTTGCTAAATCACAGACACTTACGGTAACATATTCTGCGAAATAGTCAAGGATTATTTCACGATAAATCTTTATCCGTTATACAGTTACGACTCCTTTGTTGTTTTATTAGTTAATCAACAAAGTCATTTATAAGTAAGAAAGTAGCGTTAGTATAGCAGTCGGGCTTTAGGGTGTCAATGAAGTTTCGAGAGTCAGAGAAAACAAAACAGGGTAAAGATTAATTCGTGTGTGCGCCGATTTTGGCAGGCGAAAATTTATTGTGATTTAACGGGCAATGTTGTTGAAATAACGAGCTTTAATGGAAAAAACATTTGACAAAAGGGGTCAGTGTGCTAAAATTTCATTTTGTTATTTGCTATAAAATATCAAATAACAGACATCTATATTCTGCGTTGTTGCCTAAATCAAGTGAAGTCGGGTGGCGTATGGTGCACATGGAACTCTCGAAGATCATGATCACTGAGACAAGTGATCATCAGATCATTGTCCTGAAAGAAAAAGATGGGCAGCGGAGCTTTCCTATAGTAATTGGTCTTCATGAGGCATGGGCTATTGACAGGGCGGTGAAAGGGATTACCACGCCGCGGCCTTTAACGCATGACCTGATATGTAATATTATTGACGGTTTGAATGCAGGTGTTGTGAGGATTGTCATTAACGATCTCAGGAATAACACGTTTTATGCAAAAGTTGTATTGGTTCAGAATGGCTCAACCATTGAGATTGATTCCAGGCCCAGTGACGCAATTGCGTTGGCGATGCAGAAGAATACGCCAATCTTTGTAGCCAGGAAGGTTTTGGAGGAAGTTTGCAACGCAGAAAATAATCTTTGAAACGAGGAGGGATGGCCGAGTGGACTATGGCGGCAGTCTTGAAAACTGCTGGAGGCGAAAGCCTCCCGTGGGTTCGAATCCTACTCCCTCCGCCAGTATCTATGGTGAATCAGTGCCATGTGCTGCTGTGGTGTATGGTACTGAATAAGTGAAAGACCACGGATTTCAGCAATGGCAGTGATGTCCGTGGTTGTTTTGTTTTTTACGCATTTCTTGTAATATCCAAAATAGTGGAGAGGTGGCTGAGTGGCTGAAAGCGACGGTTTGCTAAACCGTTGTAGGGACAAAATCCCTACCCCGGGTTCGAATCCCGGCCTCTCCGCCATAATTGTTGTTGAATGACAAGTACTTACAACTCTTAAACCTCTCGAAAAACCGTCCCCAATGTGTCCCCAGAACGTCCCCGATACAAGTAATTTCTCTCTCTTTTTTTTGACTTAATCCACAGGGATAACGGTTATTCTTGTAGGTAATCTTGTCTTCGTGAAAACGAAGAACGGGGATGTGTATGGTTTTCTAAAATACACTTTGGATGAGAAGGCATTGGGAAAGACGGTTATTGATAATTTTCCACTTCAACCGTTTCTTCTTCTGCAAGATAGGCGGCATACCGCAAGGCTTGATCAATATCCTCTGCCTCCAGGTAAGGGTACGCGCGGAGAATAGATTCTTTCGTCTCTCCTGAAGCTAAAACTCCCAGTCATCGCGAAACTGGAAATCTCAGCCCACGAATGCATGGTTTGCCGGTACAAATTTTTGGATCTACGGTGATACGTTCAAATTTCATAAAGTTACCGCTTGCTGTTTACCCGCCAAATACGTTTTATTTTCGCTTCAACATGGCGTTGATTTCATCCATCGCTGCCTTCAGTTCCTTCACAGCGCGTTTGATGCTGTCAATGTCCTTTATCATGTCGCGGTGTTCTTTCGCACTGGAAATTGAGGTGCTCGTGGAAATCCTGTAATACCCCTTGGTCTGGTCGGGCGCAATGATGCGCCTCATGGCGAAGATCAGCTCTTTTGGGCTGAGGTTGTACTTCTCCGCAAGCTTATACAGGATCAGTTCAGACGGCACCCGCATCCCCCGCTCGATGTCCCGGAGATGGACGGGCGTGCAGATGCCAACGGATACCTTCCTTGCAGATACCGCGCCTCTTAACCTCTCAAGATACGCGCCAAATTCCTTAGTGGTCAGTATCTCGTGTAATTCCAGTGCGGCAGCCTTTCTCGCCATGTTAATTACGTCCACTTTCGTTACAAAAGTGACGCCTCATCGGACAAAATTGTAGAAAACGGGCGGCGTCCTTCGCCACAGGGCTTAAAAGCTGTTTCCTATTATATCCCCTTTCTTCCCTTTTTCACCTTATTTTTCCGCTTTATCAGGACATTACACGCAAATTGCTTGTCTGTAGCCGTAACGTTATTTATCTCTCTCATTTTTTCAGTTAAAGGACAACGGATATGGAAAAAGATGAGGCGTTGTGGACGGCAAAGGACGTTTCGAAATATCTTCAATTGAGCATGAAAACGATTTACCGAAAGGCCGCTGAAGAGGAAATCCCAAGCGTTAAAATCGGAAAGAACCTGAGGTTCAAACCGAACGAGATCAAGATGCTTGCCCAGGAATAGCAGCACCTTATTTGCATGTACAAGACGACCGTCGTTTTTACAGAAACAAGCCCGGCGCTTGTAAAGGTGAAGGCGGACGCGATTACCAGGCTCTTTGCAGAGGCGCTGCGCCGCGAAAAGAATCAGGCGAATGAGTCACCGCTTCCCCATGCCTTCGTTTCGTCTCATTTTTCCAGAAAGGAGTCGTTATGAAAACGTCATGTATCTTACATCCGAAAAACGAACCGATGATTATCATCAGAGACTGGCAGATTGGATTTTGCGCGGGTAATCATTGCGCCGCTGCCCTGCTTTCGTTCTTTGAATACTGGCACAATATAAAACTTGAGCAGAGGTATAAAAACAAAAAGGCAAATGATATCGCAGAGATGCACGGCGATGGCCGCTCTCAGGATGAGTCGTTATTACAGTTTCATACGGAAGAAGAGCTGGAAAAGGGCATACTGATATTCAAGAAAGATAAAATAAGAGACGGTATTAAAAGTTTACAGGAAAAAGGCGTTATCACCGTAACCAAAAATCCAAATCCGAAATACACCTTCGACAGGACAAAGTTTTTCCTTTTTAACCCTGCGGTGTGCAGTGAATGGCTGAAAAAATACTATCCGGAGCCAAGTGAGGGCGGAAAAACAGTCTGTCGCGGCACAGCGCCCGAACAACGAGAAGTCGCTGATGCATCACCGAAAAATCCATCACCGTCGCCGAAAAATCGTGGAACATTAATAACAGAGATTACAACAGAGACTTCTAAAAAGAAACACACACACAATAATAATTCTACCACCAAGGACGACGCCGGCAACGGCAGTGGTCATGTTTGTGTGTGTGTTTCTTCTTCGGCTTCGCCTTCCCCTGAAAGCAGGGCAATTGCCGACAAATTGAAGGCATGGTTCTGTCAGGAGGCGATTGATAAATTTGTCGCAAAGTATCCCACCGCTTATCTGAACGAGAAGATTGACCTTACCCTTGCCACACAACCGAAGAACCCGGCCGGGTTCTTCTCAAAGGCGCTACAGGAAAACTGGAAAGGTACATCCGACCCCGCTTCGCTGCCTGAACCCGACTGGGTGAAAGAACAAAAAAGAGAGTACGCCGAGTTGCTCAAGCAAGAGTATCTCGACAGGCCGGACATCGGAGACTGGGAGAAGAAGTGGGCGCTGGACTGGGAAAAGCAGTACGGCTACTTCCCCGACCCTGAGATCGAACGGATTCTGAAGGTCGGACGATATGCAAAGAAAACGAATGGCAACGGGACGCATTAAGCCTGTCCCCGATTCCAATCGGGGATTCGCATGATTCAATCCAGATAATCCGGGAAACCTATGAAACCTACATGGACGAAACGGTTCTTAAAAACGAGATCACAAAGCTGGCAACGAATTTCAGGGGCAAGGTTGACGTTGACCAGACGTTCAGCCTCTGGAGGGACGTCTTCCGCAGCGTACCCGACTCAAACTTCATCATGGCGGTGGATGAAATCCTCAAAGACCCCAACCAGAAGAGATTTCCCAACGTTGCGCAGATTAAAAAGAAACTCCAGGAGACCCCGAAATTCATTCACAGCAATGCCGGAGACTGCAAACGGTGCGACGGGGGGCTGGTTGTCGTCAACGTCTTTCATTACGACTTCACCTTTGCCTGTCCGTGCTCATGCGCGTCCTACCCGCATCTTGTCGCCTTCAAGTGCAACACCTGCGCGTACTATTCGGAGATTTACCGGTACTCCGGGTGCCTGAGCAAACACGTGTGCACCGTAAGAGACCCCCATATCAAACCCTCTGCATGTGAGTGGTTAATCGGGAAATTCGGCGGGTATTTTCCGTGAAGAGCAATGGAGGCAGTGAGAGCGGGAAAGAGAGGTAGCAGATGGAAGAGAAGCCTGATGCGCAGGAGACAAACGGCGTGACACCCTCAAAGGCAATCGGTCTCGAATGCAAGTGGTGCATGGGGACGGCAAAGAGTTTCAGATGCGATAGCAAGCTTTGCAAGCTAACCGGCAAGTTCCCGGTTCAAGGCATAGGTGGACGGGCTTTATCACCCTTAATGCGCATCAAACTCCATTGTCTGGATTGTGTAGAGACAAGGCCGGAAGTAAGGGCATGTACCGGTAAATTGCTTCATGATAGCAGGCATTGTCATTTGCAGCCATACCGGCTGGGGCATAATCCGAAAAGAAAGGGTATTGGTAGTGCTAGTAATTTCCAAAAAACGCCCACTCACGATGGGGTTTCGGGGTCTAAAAACTAATCGGAGCATGCCGAAAGGGGTTTGGCATGTAGCGGTATGAAGATACTGCTAAAAAGCTATGTTTCCATTGTTGTCTGGAAAGCCAAAACAAATTGACATTACATCCTCTTTGCCAAAGGGGTCGGCCTTCTGAGTTTCACATGGTGTTCCCTTTTGATTTTTTCAGCGCCTTCCTTCATTTCCTTTAATATCTCTTCGGTACTCATTTTAGCCCGCTTGTTATGCAGGTCTTCCATGATTTTGTGGATTTCTTCCATACTCTTATCTTCTTTAGTCATTATCTATCACCTCCATTGGAGAATATATTTCAATTTCCTTGTATCCCATTAACAGGTTTATACCAGATACTTCCTTCTTGGTCTTGAGTTTAACGATATGTTTAAAGTTCCAGCTTATTATTGCGTCAAGATCATTAACAGAAGCTACTGCGATATGAAATGCATCATCTTCGTACTTGATGGGGATTATTTCCCTTTTTATATATTCGTAAGCAAGTTCATAACACTCACTATCAAACTCCAATTCAAAAGGCTGTACGTCATTTATCAAACTCATCAATTTCTCTGCCTTCTCCTGTTGCGCTTCGCGTATCTCCCTTAAAACAACTGCGGATATATATACATCGTATTTGTTGGTTTTTACATCCTCTATGAGCTTTAATGTTATGGTCTTCTTATCGGGGGCGTCATCAGCAAACACAAAGTTAAATACAGAGGTGTCAAAATATAATTTCAGCTTTTTTCCCATCAATAGTTCAGACAAATTTAAGCGGCAATAGAGCCGTAATTTCTGAGTTCCTGACAAACCGATTGGATTTTTTCATTGTTAGGGTCAAGTTCTAACTTTGATAAAAATAAGTTGAGCAGCAATTCGTTCGTATACGATCGTTTCAGAGAGGCCATGGAAAAACCTTCATTGTCTGTGGGATATTTCATACGATGTTCTATACGCGCAAGGTTGAGAAGGCTCAGACTCATATTGAAATGGAAATCAAGACTTTCTTTGCACCGTGCCTGGCAATGGGTAAGACCCGTAAATTGTTTAGCGTCCCGGAACACAAACTCAATCTGAAACCGTGCAGTATAGTAACAATATATGGTGCGGGCAACCAAAGTAACATCAGTTGAAAAAAGCAGTGCATAGGATTGTTTGTCCTTGGTATCAGTGTGGGCGACATAGACAAGGTGTATTTTTCTTTTCAGGGAAACACTGTACACGATACCGCTATAGAGCCGTATCCGCTCATCAATTGCGTGACAGGAGAACTTTGACAAGTCAATGGAGTCCAGATTGATTTTGCTCCCATAGAGGCGGGGACGCCCCCGTTTCTTGTGTTGACGCTTTGGTGGTTCATAGAGATACCTGCGGTTTGCGTCTTTGCGAAGCTTGCTGATCGTATGAAACCCGGCTTCCAGAGCGCCGTTGACGAACCGCCGTTTCGCATAAAATCCGTCACTTGCAATGTGCCGAGGCAAGGCAACGGTGAGATGCTCCTGTTTAAGGGTCTTTATATGATCTACGGAGAAGTCAATGGCGTTTTCTTCCGAATCGTCAAGCGAAGGGGGCACTTGTTTGACACTCAGGGTATAGGCGGTATTGTATGTTTTATCGACCAAGGCAATGGTGGAAATTTCGAGCCCTTTCATGGAACGGTTCTGTATGCTGTTCCAGAAGTTGCCGCGGCCATAGGTGGCTTTGCCACTTTTTGAAATGAAAGAAGCGTCTATTGCCAGGAAATAGTCGTTCTTGGGATTATATACGCGTTCGATAGACAAACTGTTTAAGTGAACAAAATCAAAGGAACGCTTGAAGTTTCGTGAGTAGGTCTTCTCATTCAACGAACTATAGCGGCTGAGTTGTGAGAAGTTGACTCTTCCCATGAGCGAAAGTGCTGTTTTGAACAAAATAACCATAAATTTCACCCGTGGTTTCCGTAGGTCTTTCATTTGGTTTAAAATCGCCTCTGCGAGTTGCATGTGCTATATATCCTCTTATTGTAGTATTTATAAAATTCTCTCCTGCGGATATATGATACTTTCTCTTCTACTTTTTCAATAAAAAAATGTCCGAACCATTGCCCATGATATTCCAGGCTTAATACCGTTAAGTTAAATCACTGAAAGGTGTGTATATTATTAATCTACCAAGTTCATCGTATTTTCGCCAATAATCCACAGAATAAACGGAGTTTATTCGTATGTCAATAGATATAAAGCAAGGAGATTATCGGATAATCTTGCCACTCAGCTAAAAATGAATATCCAAAAAACTATTTGACAACATCTGGTATTCTGCATAATATTACGTACCAGATACGGCCTCTCATGAGGGTCTATCGCGTCCCTTGCTCTAAAATGCGGGGACAAGGATAAAGGCAGGTATGGTAGCTACCACCATACCTGCCTTTTTTATTTCCCGTACAGACGCACCGCTGTGCGTCTCTACATTCCTTCAACGGTAATTAGGGAGACGATTATGAAGAAGGCATTACTTGTCGGCATTAATAATTACTCTGACCCCGACGCAAACCTCAGCGGGTGTATTAACGACGTCGCGTTAATGCACGAGCTGCTCTCCCAACACTACTCATTCGACAGCATTTCGTTACTCAAAGACGACCAGGCAACATACAAGAACATTACCGCGTCACTCAAATCGCTCATATCAAACACCTTCCCCGATGACACCATCCTGTTTCACTATTCCGGTCACGGCTCCCAAGTGCCAGACGACGACAACGACGAAAAGGATTCCCTGGACGAATGCCTGTGTCCGTATGAACTGGACTGGGACAGCATGATTACGGACGACGTTCTTAAGGATCTCTTCAAGGATGTCAATTGCCATGCCGTTGTTATGCTCGATTCCTGCCATTCCGGCACCATGCTGAGAAATCCGTCAGAATCCAATGCCAGGAGACCGAGATTCCTTGCTCCCCCTCTTTCCGTGCTCAATCGCACCGGGAAAAGAAATTGGAAGGTCAAACGGATTAACAACATCACCACCCACCACACGGTGCTTATCAGTGGCTGCAAGGAAAGGCAGACGTCGGCAGACGCATACATCCCTGAAATTGCGAAATATCATGGCGCGCTGACGTATTATCTCCACAAGGCATTGTCAAAGGCCAAATATAACGTGTCTTACTCAAATCTCGTTACACAAACAAGAAAGCTCCTGAGAAAAGAAAGATTCGATCAGATGCCACAGCTTGAGTCCGTTAAGGCGAACTTCAACAAAAACTTTCTTAACAGCGTAGGTATTTAAACAAAGTAGGTTGGGTGAAGCGGAGCGCACCCAAAAACGGTTTAAACGGCTTGATGATGGGTTCGCTTCGCTTAACCCATCCTACACATTTTTGAGGAGGAGGACAAAAAAATGGTAAAGACAAAGAGGCAGAAAAAGGGCGCGAAAATGGCCGTCACACCGGCGAAGGCTCGTGCAGAGCGAGGCCAGTGCATCGGAAAACGAAGGGTTTCAAAAGGGACAAAGATTCACACCGCTGACGTTGCCGAACAGATCGCCAACCAGCACGACCTTACAAAGGCCAGGTCAAAGGGCATCGTGCTCGACATATTCACCATCATCGCTGCTATTTTACAACAGGGTGGGAGTTTTTCACTGCCGGGATTCGGGTCTTTTAAACGAATCAAGGTCAGGGCGCGCACGGTGAAATCACTCCAAACCGGCCAGAATATCAACATCCCGGCGCACAACAAGGTGCGATTTGTCAGCAGCAAGGGGCTTAAGGAAAGCGTCAATAATGCGTAATGGGATAAGAAAAGGATGAAAGGTGAAGGGTGAAGGCGGAAGCAAGAGGCGGGATGCGGGTTGCAAGAGACGAATAGGAAGGAGCAAGAAATGGGAAGGAAAAAAGGTTCGGGTCCGTATGGATTTTTAAGGGGCAACCCCTGGCGGAATGAAAACGGCAAATTCTGTTCAAAGGCACAAGACCTGGATGGATTCCCGCACAGCCATCCCAACCATCCGTATACCCCCGACTCGTACGAGTTCGAAAGGAAACTAAAAACACGAAACAAGAAACGCTTAACCCGAAACTTGTCCTCATGAAACCTGTCCTCGTGAAAACGGGGAATGGGGAACGGGGAGAGGTATTTACATGAGAGCCAAAATAGAAATCTATTTTTCACCAGAGGTAAACCTGGAAAAGCTCGTCACAGGGCGCATCGGCAAGGCTAAAAAGTCTATCCACGTTGCCATGTACTCTTTTACCCATCCAGACTTTTCCCGCGCCCTCTTCAAACGTTTCAGGCGTGGCGTGGACTGTAAGGTAATCCTGGATAAGTTTACCGCAAATGGCGTATCTGAGGCAAGCGAACTGGCCGATTACGGCATCCCCGTGAGGATCAACACGGGATGGGGCAAGATGCACCACAAATTCTGCGTCATTGACTCAAGATACATCCTATGCGGGTCGGCGAACTGGTCGAGCGCCTCAGACAACCTCAATGCCGAGGATTTCCTGTTCATCTCGAACAAACAGGCGGCAACGGTGTTTGAGGAACGATTCACAAAACTCTGGGAGCGGCAGACCATTCCCTACACGAGAACATGAGTTTCCTGTTTAGAGTTTTGAGTTGTAAAAACTCTAAACTCTAAACTCAATGCAGTCCGAATTGGATGTAAAAGGTTAAATAATTTTTCGACAAAGATTACAGGAATTAGCCCATTATTGCAATAAGGATGAACTGATTCGACAGTAACAAATTTTGGCAAGAAATAAACGTTTATACACCGGATTATGACAAAAAACATCCTCACAAACGGCAGTGAAAACAATGGAGACGGGACAACGGCGCCGCTTGGACTATCTCAAAATACCGAAATCAAGGAATTGCAGCAAAAGATACTCGAACTCCTGAAACTCATCAGCAATCTGAGGCAAAAGACGGAATTGGCGTTACAAGACCTTCATTTTCAGGCGAAAGACGCATCAAAGGAAATCACAAAGATACAGGAACACCCCTGCTGCACAAAGGCGGAAGATTTTCAGAGGATCAATCTTTTCCTGGCGAAACTGGAAAACCTGGACTTGACCAATAGTTTAGAAAAGATGTCGAATAAGATTACCGACCTCGACCTGAAGATTACCACAAACCAGACGAGGCTTACCACGATGTTCGCGGTGGTCTCTACAATTATCGCCGTAGCCGCAATCATAATCCCCATATTTTTCCGGTAGCAGAAAGGAGTTACCGACAGAGAGAAATCGTTTGAGTATGTGATTTATTTGGGAAGGGGAAAAATGACATTGTTTGAAAGGGTAAAACATGACAGGAATTGTGAAGGGTTACGTTTACGATAATGCAAACGGCAATACCATTGGTGGTGCAGCAATTACCGTGCTTGGGACTGCTGGTTCTTACACGACGGGCAGCAATGGCGCTTTCATGATTCAACTGCCCGCGGGCAATTACACGCTTCGTACGGCTGCAAATGGCTACCAGACTAACGATACCTCCGTAACGATAACTGCGGGCGGCGTTGTAACGAAAAACATAGGACTTAGCAGGGCGTAGGCGTTTGTGTCCCCGTGAAAACGGGGATAAGCACTCCAACCACGTGAGCCATGGGCATGTTGCTTTCTTCCTCACTTTCCGACGTGCCTATGGCTCTTTTTTCCTTACACCTCACGACTTCCACCACCTCCACGATTTTCTCATCTCTTATGACCTTCGGCATGTTCTATTTTTAAATATATATTTTCTGATATACAAACACACCGGCGTTCACGTTCAACCCTCTGCACTCTCCAACACCCTGTAACCGGGTACGGTTAACTTCGGATATTAAAGTTTATTTTGCTTTCAGCACAAAAGAATGAATGGTGACCGTGCAACCAAAAGGCGAAGCAGGAATGATGGCTAAACAAGGGGCATCGCACAACGTTTTGTCTTACCCGCCCGCAGGCATCCCCAGGAAGCTATCCCACCCGAAGCAGACGCAACGGAAGGGCTAAACGCCCTTTTTGAGTTTAGTGTTTCGTGTTTAGAGTTAACTCCAAACTCCAAACTCCAAACTGTAAACTCTAAACTGGAAACTCGGTATGTAAGCATCCCTACCGTTTGCATCCCATCACATATCCGCCTGGCGGCAGCCGCAGGAAGTCGCCCAGGCGGGAATTGACGTGTCCCCCCCACGCCATGAGCGGGATGGGCACTTGCCCACCCGTTAAACCAAATTCGCAGTCCGGAAAGGTCTCCGCAAAGCCATCCCATGCAATCCAGAGCCGTGGGTTATCCCCGCAGGTGTCTGCTCATCTTCTCCCCGTTTTCACGGGGACAAGGTTCGCAGCCACCCGTGCTGTGGGTGTGTGCTGCAATCGAAGTTTCTGCGTTACCGGGGCTTTGCTCCGAGCTGGGGCAGGCATCCCCAGACCCCTCTATGCGCAAACACACTCTGGAAAGACATTATCCATAATTTGCGCATTGGCGGGAAACATCTTTTTCAACAAAAAGACGTTTCCCCCAACCCCCTTTCAGAAAAACTTTGTGCTCCAAAGAAGCAATTCCAAAGAAGCCACCTGTACGTGCCCTCTGGCCGGGCAGGCCTACACACTATTGCAAGCATACACGGGAAATGGGCTGCAGGCAGGTAAGGTCATCATGATCAGCAGCCCACCCTCCGGGTTTTGAAGCACAAGAAAAAAATGAAAAATATTTTCAGAGGAACAATCATTGATCCAGAGAAAGGGCTAACACCCTTTCGAAAATATTTTTCATTTCAAGCCTTCGGTTTTCTTGCGCTCCAAAATTTCCCGTGTTCACCGTGTTTAGTGTGTGTTTATTTTATTTTTTAAAGAAAGGAGCGGTCTATGAAGATGAGCGTAAAAAGAAAGTGGTTTGAGGAGTATTTGGAGAATGAAGTAAGCTGCCCGGAGTGTGGATCGGTCGTGGAGATAGAGGGTGATGAAAAATACGTCTACTGCGAGATATGCGATGCAGAGGTGATGACAGACGTTATCAGAAGGTTCTAATTTTATGGGCTGGTGGGTTCGTCGCTCACCAGCCCTCAATTTTCCCGTGTAGCGCGGGCGGTTTATCCCCCGCTTTTTCGGAAAGGAGTTTTCCATGAAGGTGCTTGTATGCGGCAGCAGAAATTGTTCGCCGGAAATGGCAGAGAAGGTAAAGGAAGTAGTGCGGTGGATAACCGGCAGCGGCCACAGCCTGATTGTGGGCGATGCAGAGGGCGTGGACAGGATTGCCCTCACGGAGATGTCGCTTCTTAATAAGGCAAGCCTGTCCTCGGCTCAGATCGGGGAAAGGTCAGTCGTCTATGGCGCTCATGGCCGGTTAAGGTTCTCAGTTCCTTATGCGAAGATGGTTGTTCTTCCAGAAGGGTATCTCCACCGGGACAGGGTTATGGTGAGGGAGGCCGATCTGGTAGTTGCCGTATGGGATGGCGTGAGCAGGGGCACGAGGTACACCTTTGAATATGCAAAGAAGTGCGGAAAGAGGGTTATCGTCAGGCAGCCGGTGAGTATCCGGCAATGAGTTTGTTTTTAACTCTTGATTTTTTAATTTTTTTCTCATTTTGGAAAGTTGAAATCTTACCACTTCCAACTTTTTTAAGAAAGGAGCCGTTTATGTTTATTCGTGAGTTTGAAAATGATTTTACGTTTCAGGAAGTAGAGTCGCTTGAATGGATGGAGCTGAAAGAGCTGCAAGACAAAATGAATGACGGATATCCGGAGAGAGAAGAAATCGAAAGATACAATGAACTTGTGAAGAAACTGGATCCCGACAGGGAGCTTGTCCTTCCCACGCCAGAGCAGGAAAACCCACCGGAAGATTTCCAGACAAAGGCATATCATGCAGACCGTCACGAAGATGACAGGCTTTCACAGCTTGAATACGACGGAGTAGAAAAGGAAGAGCCATACTTCGCTATGGGTAAATCCATCTCATTCTCAACGCCCAACTTCAAATGGATCCGCTCACCGTCTCCGTTCAACGGGAAGGCCGAATACAACGCAGCCATATACCGATATTGTCACCAATCGGTGGATACGCACAACTGGATAAAGATTTCCGGGTTTACCCAAAGGTGTCTCAGAAACCACCTCCAGGTATGGCTGGAAATTCCGGAGTTTATGAGGGGCAAAGGCATCCTCTCTCTGGCAAAGTACCTCACGTGCTTTGTATTTGGCGAGATTGTCACTGATTACAGAGAAAAGGTCATCTCACTTTATCCGCAACACTTCAGGAGGACGAGAACAAGCTAGAAGCAAGAAGCTGAAAGCAAGAAGCAAGAAGGGAGATGCAAGAAACCTGCCTCTTGCTTTCAGCTTTCAGCTTTTTGCTTCTTGCATCTCTTTATTTGAGTCTTTTTTTGCCAGGGCATTTTTTCTTTTGTCGTTTGCGTGGAGGCCGCAATGACCGTTACCCAGGTGTTCGAATCGAGCGGGCATACCGTCGTGGGTTGGAGGTGCGACAACTGCGGCTACTTTTTGCCCGCAAACAAGGACGGGCAATTGGAAGATTGGCTAAGGGCGCATGGCGAGGACTACTGCCCTGATTGCAGGGAAACCGTGGAATCAACCAGGTATGAATAAACAAACTTTACAGATTTGTAAGGCTATTGTACAAACTTGTATGTCACCGCCGGTATGGGCATCTTCCGCAAGTTGCCTTTTTTCTCCCCGCATTATCTTACCTTTCTACTTTCCCGCGTATCTGCACGTCATTTGCTCTTGTCCTTGTGCAGACGGGGATGAGTTGTTTTTTGTGCATGCTTTTTTTCTTTTGTCTTTTAGGTGGGTCGGGCGTCATCGCCTGACATTTATGATGACAAGCGGGGGACGCTTGTCCTACCAAATCTTTTTCAAAAGGGAGGTGCGCCATGTCATTCGTAATTAATTTGCCGAAAAACGGAGCAACTTTAGTCAGCGAAGGGACTCACAAGGCCGTCATCACAAAGACCATCGAAAGAACGTCACGGTATGGAGAACCCCTCGTAAGCTGCGCCTTTGATACCGGGGAAGGCGTCGTTTGGCATAACATGGTATTCGCGTTACCAGACGAACAAAACACGGAGAAGAAGGAATTCATGGACAACAGAAACTCTCAGTTCCTGTCTTATCTGGGTTTGAAATCCACGGGGAAAATCAAAATAGACCCCGGAAAGGACTGGATTGGCAAAGAAATTGGGATAAAGGTCGAGCATGAAGAATATGAGGGTGCCGCGAGGGCAAGGGTCAGGTACTTCCTTGATTCGAAGGTAGTTGATAAGAAACTTGTCCTCGGCCCGGATCGGAGAGAGGTGTCTGCTGAGGATGTGGGAAAGATGGAAGAAACGATTAACATTTAGGGTTGACTGGGTTTGTGGGGTTTATTGGGTTAATGGAGTTTAACTCAACAAACACAAGAAACTCAAGAATCCCCGGAAGGAGAGTTATGGAACTAAAAGTAATCAAAGACAAGGTCGTATTTCAATCCCCTGGCGAAACAAAACACGTCTGTATTGATTCGTTGAATGATATTGAGATAGAGACGCTCAAGAGGATGAAAGACGAACAATTGAACAAGCTGCACGATAGGAACACGGAGTTTTCAGAAATCCAGCGTATCATAAGAACACTGAAGATTATCAACCATATTTTGGACATGCGCGTAAACATCGAGGCGTGTCAGGCCTGTCCTTGTGAAAATGGGGACTTGTCCCCGTCAGCGAACGGGGAAAGGAGTTTAGCATGACCCCGAATACAGAAGAATTCTTTCACTTACAGAACCAAATCATAGAACTCAGAAAAAAGGTCAATGAAATCGAATCAGACATCATGGAAATAATTGATAGAAACTTGTCCTCGACCCAGATCGGGGAGCTGGGCAGTGAAAACAAACCCGATCCTGTCCTGAAACACGACAGTTTGAATGCCTGTATCCTGGACATCGCAAGATGCCATAAACCTTTTTGAGTATATTTCTATGCATGCTTATTTTCTTTATTTCAGTAATCTCAGAGAAAGGGACGAAGATGGGATACAGCAAGTATGCATGGATAGGAAACAGGATTTCAGAAGAAGACATGGCATGCCTTTACAAAATGAAGGTAAAAACCAGGAAGCGCATTACCGAAATGGTTGCAGAGGCCGTAAAATTGTACATAAACAGCTTGAACTGCTTGAACTGCTTGAACGGTTCAAACGATTCAAACGGCTTAAACGGCTTGAACGAGAATTCAATTGTATAGGATTTTCACTTTAATTAAGCGGGTTACAGGTTGGCATTGAGTATTCCCCTCTTGGGAGGAAACAACACAATACAATTCCCCTCTTGGGAGGGGTTAGGGGTGGGTTCCTTTCCCCATTCCCCCGTCCCCCGTTTCCACGAGGACAAGTTTCACGAGGACAAGTTTCATGAGGACAAGGGTTGTGAAATCTCAATGAATATTTCACGAAGTTATCGCCTTACCCACCCCTTAAATCCCCTCCCAAGAGGGGACTTTCTAAGTTCAACGGTGAACGGAAATAAACCATGTTTGGAATCAGATTAGAAAAGGCACCACAGCCCGTGGCAATTGCAGGGATCACGTGCCCATCATTTACAGACGATGAGGTGGCATACAAAATCTACATCAAAGACGAACGCATCCAGTGTACCTGCAAATCGTTTCACCTGTACCACAGGAAAAGAAACACCTACTGCAAGCACATAAAATTACTGGCAAAACATATATTAAAGTCTTGAGTTTAGAGTTTCCAGTTTAGAGTTAACTCCAAACTGGAAACTCCAAACTGGAAACTGGAAACTCTAAAAGGAGCTTCCGATGGAAAATAATATCTGTCCGGAAATTCAAAACCCAAAACCCGAAACTCTTGACCTGCTCGCACAAATCTTTGACGAACTGCCCGCAGAAGAGGAAATCAAAAAACCGTCGCTGTCCCTTGCCATAAAACTCACCTGCAAACTGAAGGCGATGGAAACCCAATTCGATATGTACAGGAACTGGCTCGAAGGCGAGAAGCACCGGCTGGAATTGCACAAAAGGTTCATTTGCTCTCTACTAGAACCGTTCATGCTCGACTACTTTCAGCAGACAAACAGCAAGACCTTAAAACTTCCGAACGGCTTTAAGCTGCAACTCAGGAAATCCCCTGAAACCATCGAAATACAGGACGAGCAGGCGGCAATTGAATGGGCAAAGGAAAACAACCCATCGCTGCTCAACGCCCATATAACCATATACAAGTCGCGCGTCATGAGCCATCTCAAAGAAACTGGGGAACTACCGCCAGGGATAACCGTCAGGCAGGAGAAAGCGCTGTCATTCTCCATAAGCAGCGAGAAAACTTAAGTTGAAAATTCCACGAACAACTAACAACTGGCAACTGGCAACTGGCAACTGGAAACTTTTATCGTACCCCTGGCGAGTTCACTTTATCTGTAGATTCTTTTTTTTCCATCCTTCATCTTTCATCCTTTTAAAGAGAGGAGCAAAACATGTTTAGAAAGGCGCAGAAATCGCTCAGCAAGGCCAGGATGTGCCTTGCAGGTCCCGCAGGCGCAGGGAAATCTTATTCCGCACTACTTCTTGCGTCGGGGTTGGGTCAGAGAATAGCCATGATTGACACCGAACACGGAAGCGGCGACCTGTATTCGGACGTCCTTGAATACGACATCGTGCAGTTGTCGCCGCCGTTTGAATGCCAGAAATATCTCGATGCCATTAAACAGGCGGAGAAAGAGGATTATGGGGTAATCATTATTGATTCGTTATCGCACGCATGGGCAGGCGAGGGCGGATTGTTGGACTTGCACACAAAGATAGCGAACACAGGCAAGGAAAACTCATACACCGCATGGCGGCAGGTCACGCCCTTGCACAATGCGCTTATCGAGGCCATGCTGCAATCGAAATGTCACATCATCGCAACGGCGCGGTCAAAGATGGAGTACACCATTGAAAAAGATACCAATGGAAGGACAACCATCAGGAAGGTCGGACTCCAGCCGGTGTTCAGGGACGGCATTGAATTTGAATTTACGTTATTCCTTGACCTTGCGCAAGACCACACGGCATTTGCAACAAAGGACAGGACGACCCTCTTTGACGGCAAGTATTTCAAAATAACCCGTGAAACCGGCGAGACGATACGTGCATGGCTTAATGCGAATACTTGTCCCCGACCCGGATCGGAGGATCACAAACCCGTCACCACTCCGGGTAGCGCGGGTGGTTTATCCCCCGCTGGCCAACCGCACCAGTCCTCCGGCATCGGGGAAGGGACAGCCGCCGCAACAACAAAAACTCAAAACACGAAACCAGAAACTCTAAACTCTAAACGCAACAACACGGATCCCCGATTGGAATCGAGGACAGGATTTATGCGATGTATCGAAGAAATGAAGGGACGGATAGACCCTGATACGTTCAAGGAAATCTGCAAACCTTATGAACCCCTTAGCAAACTTCACGATCGGGCAAAGCAGGTCGAACTCTATAACAAACTCAGGGAGAATAGTAGAGACGCACTGCTGTGCGTCTCTACACCACATTAACGTAACCCGAACGTGGCGGGTGTCGTTTTACTCGTCACTCGTTATGCGTCACGCGTCACACTTACGAAAGGAGAAACTGTGTATAACTACGACTTTCCAGAAAAAGAACCGGCAGCATACGACCTGATTGAACCCGGCTACTACGCAGTGCAAATAGAAAACGTCGAAGAAAGAGAAACCCAGCGAGGCGCAAGGATGCTCACCTGCACCTACAGAATTTTGAGCAAAATCGAGCACGGACAGTTTCTGAAACACCCCGCGAATCTGATATTCCACAACATCGTATTTCCCCTCGATTATGACGAACCAGACAAGGCCGCGTTTATGTTAGACCGCATCTCCAACTTCCTGAAGATAATCGGCGAACCGTACAAGGGGAAAATAGCCATAAATCCGGCAAACTGGTCGGGAAAAGAATTGGCGATCAAGGTCAGGCATCAGGAATGGAACGGCGACACACAACACGCCGTGCATTACGTCCTGAAGAAAGAAAAGGCCTTAGAGATTACCTCACAGCAAACCCCCGATCAAAGCCGCGTACAGGCGGGTAGGGACACGGCGCTCCGTGTCCCTACGAATCCTAATACTGTCCCTGACACTCAGACCGGGGGTCAGGGAAACGAAACCGACATCAATGACGAAGATATTCCGTTTTAAACAAGTAGGGACACGGTGCTCCGTGTCCCTACGAATCCTCGTGGGGACGGGCAACGGGCAATGGGGAACCCAAAGATACCATAGACAAAACGGGTCAGGGATGATTATAATAAAGCGCGTATTGGAGGGAAAAGACACATGGCAGGAACTTCAGCAACTTCATGTTCCGGAATTTCCATGTTTTCGGTAGGAGCCAACTCCTGTTGGCGACCGGGGGGCTTCCATCTCGTCCCCACGCGCCGTTCCATCTCGTTCCCACGCTCTGCGTGGGAACGAGAGACGGAGGGAGCGTGGGGACGAGGTGCAAAACAGTCACAACGCCCGGAAATACATAAACCCCCAGGTTCAAGTTGCAAACGTGAACCCGCAAAGGCAACAGTAGGGCGACCCTTTAGGGTTGCCATCCCTGGCACGTGTTCTGACAGTTGCAAGGCTAAAGCCTTGCCTTACGTATTAAACAGATAATAGTCGCCGAAAGCCTAATTTGTTGTGGACTATTAAATCTCATATACTTCTTGTACCTTAGATAAGATTGGAGGTAAAACAATATGGCAACATTAACAATCGAGTATCCGGATGAAATCTTGGTGTCGTTAAAAGAGACGCAAGGCGATTTTTCTGAAGAGCTGAAAATAGCAGCAGCGGCAAAGCTCTACGAGATGGGCAAGTTATCGTCCGGAAAGGCGGCCAGACTTGCGGGCATGGACAAGATTTCTTTTTTGAAAATACTCGGTAAATATCAGGTATCCATATCAACATTAGAAGAATTTAAAGAGGATATGAAAGTTGACATCGGTTAAAAATATTGTCGTTGCAAACACGTCGCCAATCATCTATTTGTCTGCTATTAATAGAACAGACCTGTTAAAAAGGCTTTTCCACGAAATCTTTATACCTGGCGCGGTAAGACAAGAAATAATATCAGGAGGCAAAGACACCTTCGGTTTTCGGGAAATAGAGAATGAGCAATGGATAAAACCGAAGAATATCGAAAATGAATTGGCAAAAAAGTGTCTTCTGACGGATATTGACGATGGCGAGGCAGAGGTAATAGTTCTTGCAGAGGAATTAAAAGCGAACATCATCGTTATGGATGACAGATTAGGGAGAAAGGTTGCCCGGCTCAGGGGTTTTCATGTGATCGGCACCTTAAGATTATTGATGGCCGCGAAAGAAAGAGGAATAATAGCGGAAGTGAAGCCGCTTGTTGAAAGGCTTAAAGAAGTCGGTTTCTGGATAAGTGATGATGTTTATAAAGACATTTTGGCGCGATCAAGCGAAGCACTATAAATGCAACTTTCATCTTAATTTTACCCGTCATTTCCCCAACCCGAATAAATCGGAATGCGTAGCGCAGGTGTTGTCCCCCGCTGGCGGGGGGTAGGGGGGTGGAAAACCCCCGCCCTTAGCCGACCACGCTTGTCCCCGACACCGATCGGGGAAGGGATAGCCTCCGCAACAACAACAAAAACTCAAAACACGAAACCAGAAACTCTAAACACAGCAACACGGATCCCCGATTGGAATCGAGGACAGGATTTTTGCAATGTATCGAAGAAATGAAGGGACGGATAGCCCCTGACACGTTCAAGGAAATCTGCAAACCCTATGAACCCCTTAGCAAACTTCACGACCGGGTAAAGCAGGTCGCACTCTATAACAAACTCAGGGAGAACGAACTCTTTGCATTAACGTAACGGGGTTTGTTGTGCTTGTTGAGTTTCTTGTGTTAGGTTGTATTAACACAAGAAACTCAAACAACCCAAGAAACTCGTTGCAAGCTGTTTAAACGGCGCGGGTGGTTTATCCCCCGCCCTTGACTAAAGAGTAACAAATTCTTCAACGGTAAGTCCTGCCTGTTGAATGATAGCCCTTAAAGTGCCTTTAGGGATGTCTTTGCCGGGGTGATTAGGAACAATCGTTCGTCTGCGGGTATTTGGGTTATACCAAATTTCATGGCTACCTTTGGCCTGGCGATCGAAAACGAATCCTGCATTGCGTAGTTTACGGATGACCTCACTAGGTTTAAATGCAGGAAGACCTGTCATACTTCTAAAGAAACAGGTATTTTCGTATTGAATTTTTTGGAAGATTTGCGCTCTGAAGTTAATTCTTCAGGGATTGGCTCATTGTGCTCGATAAGAGATTCGATGATTTTCCGTGCGACGTCCTCGGCTATTTCTATTGTTTCAGCGATAGTATTGCCCTGGGCTATAAGACCCTGTAAGACGGGGCTCGTCGCTAAGTATCCACCCTCCTCTAAGGGCTCAATAGATATGGAAATTAAATACTCTGACATTTTTTATTCTCCATAACGAAGATTATCACATAAATTTATGGGAGGTCAATCAAAAACATAAAAGGCGAAAAGAAATCTGATAACTTTCAAGTTATGTGTAGGGTGGATTAAGGCGTTGGTTTTTACGCCGAATCCACCAATACTGTTTCCGGGAAAGGTGGATTCGCTATCGCTTAATCCACACTACCGCGAACTCTTTGCATTAACGTAACGGCAGAAACACGCCTTAAAGCTGTTTAAACGGCTCGAACGGCTTGAACGGTTTAAACCACTTACGAAAGGAGAAACCATGTATAACTACGACTTTCCAGAAAAAGAACCGACAGCATACGACCTGATTAAACCCGGCTACTACGCAGTGCAAATTGAAAACGTCGAAGAAAGAGAGACCCAGCGAGGCGCAAGAATGCTCACCTGCACCTACAGAATTTTGAGCAGAATCGGGCAGGGACAGTTTCTGAAGCACCCTGCGAATCTGATATTCCACAACATCGTATTTCCCCTCGATTATGACGAACCGGACAAGGCCGCGTTTATGTTAGACCGCATCTCCAACTTCCTGAAGATAATTGGCGAACCATACAAGGGGAAAATAGCCATAAATCCGGCAAACTGGTCGGGAAAAGAATTGGCGATCAAGGTCAGACATCAGGAGTGGAATGGCGACACACAACACGCCGTGCATTACGTCCTGAAGAAAGAAAAGGCCTTAGAGATTACCTCGCAGCAAACCCCCGACCAAAGCCGCGTACAGACATGTAGGGACACGGTGCACCGTGTCCCTACTCGTGGGAATGGGCAACAGGGAACCCAAAGATACCATAGACAAAACGGGTCAGGGATGATTATAATAAAGCGCGTATTGGAGAAAAACGCCCAGGCGGATTCATGCCTGTTTTTTTTGCCTGAACAGATTCATAATAGGAGATAAAATATGCAACTTGAAACGAAAGAATTAGATGACTTGGCTGAGAAACTAAATCTTTCAAAGGATGAGATGCTGAGGGAAAGCCTAAAGATTTTTCTGGAAAGAAAATTGAGGGAAATAAAAACGGAGATTTTTAAGATACGCACAAAATATGGCGTTTCGTCTGTCGAAGAATTTGAGGAACTGTACAGAAAGGGTAAAGTTGAGGAAAAAGATACCTGGCAGGAACTTCAACAACTTGATCATCTTGAATTTAAAAAAGACGAGATTGAGAAGGTTTTAAGGACCCTTTGATGATCGTTGATACTCAGAAACTAAAAGAAATAGCGGAAATTGAATTTGGCGACATTGTTGAAGACGTGATAACTACAGATATTAATCAACTGAGAATTATCCTCGTAGATGGCAGTTTTATTGACGTATGGTATTCCTTAAAACTCAGGGATCGTTATAGCTACCATTGGGAGAGAAGTCATATAGACGGGTCAATATATCGTCATGATAATGCACCCCATAAAAAGTGGCAGCACGCCATAACATTTCCAAAGCACTTTCATAATGGTAAGGAAGAATTAGTTATCGAGAGCACGATAAATGAAATACCAGATAAGGGACTGAGGGAATTTCTGCTATTTGTGCAGCAAAAATTGAACAGGTAGCATTGGCTGAAAAACAGCGCGACGCCGTGATGGAGGATGTGGCGCGGGCAATGAAGAAATAAAAATTGAAAAACAGGGAAATGAACATCCACACCCCGAAAGAAATAGGCAAAATACACCCGCCAATTTGCAGAAGGCTTGCAATGTAACACTAGCGAAACCAACCCTATGTCCAAGTCGCTGACTGAATGGCGCGACGAAACGATAAATCACCGACGCATTCATTTTCAGACAAAAATGTGGTATAATTTTCATAATATATGGAATGCATGCCTGATTATTTATGGAATTGATGCCATAGTGATGGGCGTTTTAAATCGTTTTTACCACGACATTTCAGCACATAACCAGAACAAGTAAAATCCGGCCAGTGTCTTAAAAGGCTACTCTGAATTCTGTAACATATTGCCAATACAACGGTTATTTCTGCCGCCCTGTGAAGAATCCATGGGGGAAAACCTGTCTGATGTGTCTGCCACAACCACTAAAAATGATGCGGGAATAAGATTTGCGCTTACAAGTGTCAGGGTGTTTCTAAATTTCGCAAATTGTTTTTTAGGGAAACGTATGGAAATAAAATTGAAACCTATCGTCCTGGTGGTTGATGATGAACCGGACATGGGTGAAATGTTGACCAGATTGCTGTATAGTCAAGGGTATCTTACTGATATAGCATACTGCGGGAAAGAGGCCGTTGAGAAGGTACAGGCGGGGAATGTGGATTTTGTGCTGCTGGATATCATGATGCCCGGCATGAATGGCATTGAAACCCTTCGGCGGATAAAGGCCATCCGGTCTGAAATCCCCGTCGTGATGATTACGGCCTACGCCACGCTCAAGACGGCGCAAGAGGCCATGAATCTTGGGGCTTATGATTACATAACAAAGCCATTCAACCTCGACTGTATCATGGATGTCATAAAACAGGGACTGGAAGAACAGAACGCAAACACATGACAGGGGCGCAACCAAAGGGGTGCGGATAAGGCAGGTGACAGGTAATGTCTTTTATCGTCACACGCTACTCGTCACACTTCACTGTCTCGCAAACTTGTCCTCAGGTAAATGGGGAAGGGAAGTTTTTACACGACAATACTATAAACAATGGGACGACGACTTATATATGTTCCGATTATTCATACCGAAGCTGATATGGGCTCTTTGTCCGAGTCCTTAAAAAAAGCATATATTAACAAGTACGGTATGGTTAAGTGGAAGCAGCATCTGCAGAAAATAAACGACCTGTGGACGGGCATAGAAATGCGCCTGGAACAAAGGCGTCTGGATTATCACCTTGTCAGGGTCTATCAGGACGGCTTGCCTGTCTGCGGCAAGGAATTGGAGATCGTGCAGGACATAGCAAACAGCGGCGGACGGAATCACCAGTTGCTGCTAAAACTCATCCAAAAGGGCGCAACCCTGATGGGGACTGAAGACCCGGCGTTATTGATAAAAGAATATCAGTTAATCAAGTATGCAGGCGCGCAAAAAGACGCAAAAACCGGCGCAGACGGACGCTCCGACTACGTGGCGGAACGGGACGCCTTTATCGCGCAGAGAATTGACGCGACTTTAAAGGACGGCGAAACCGGCATCCTCTTTCTTGGCATGCTGCATAAGGTGGACGCAAAACTAACGCCCACCATTGTTATTGACTACCTCATTTACCACTTGCCGTTTAAAGAGGCAGTAAACTGATAAAAACGTATAAATTTGGTTTTTTGTGGCATTTTAAAAAATGTTGGGTTTCGTTCCTCAACCCAACCTACGCAACTGTTACCTCCCCTCTAAAAAGAGGGGCCGGGGGTGTGTTAAATGTTTTTATACACACCCCTTGATCCCCTCTTTCTAGAGGGGAAACCTTTGCGGGTTCAAGTTTGTAACTTGAACCTGAAGGTTTATGTACTTCTGGGCGTTGTGACTGTCCAACTGGGTATCGTTTGTTCAAACTACAAGGTTCAGGTTGCAAACCTGAACCCGCCCGAAAACACACAATGGTAGGAGCCGTCTCCTGACGGCGAGGGGCAATGCACGACGGTGCGCGCGCGCCGGTCGCCAACGGGAGTTGTCTCCGACAAACAACTTTGAAATTCCTATACAATTAAATTATGGCAGCCAACACCCCTAACAGCGTCCTCATCATAGACGATGAGGCGGATATGTGCGAAATGCTCTCACAAATCCTTGGCCATGAGGGATTCGTTACCTACGCCGCGCATGACGGCATTTCCGGCATTGAGCTCTTTAATAAGACGTCGCCCCACGCGGTTATTTTAGACCTGCGTATGCCGGGTATGAACGGAATGGAGGTGCTGAAGCAGATCAGGCAGGCAAACAGCGAAACCCCCGTTATTATCATCACCGCCTACGGTGAAATACAGTCGGCGGTCGAGGCCGTCAAGCTCGGCGCATACAACTATTTTAACAAGCCATTCAATAACGACGAGGTGGTGTTCGCGGTAAAGAAGGCCATTGAAGAGCGGGCGATGCGGCAGGAAATCCGCATGCTCAAGTCGCAGTTGAGTTTCGCCATGCCGCTGTTTGAACAAATGGGCAACAGCGGCGAAATTGTAAAGGTAAATGAATTGGTGGAATGCGTCGCCCCGACAAATTTTACCGTGGTCATTTACGGCGAGACAGGTTCCGGCAAGGAGCTGATAGCGAGGAGCATCCATAACCGCAGCCCACGGTGCGGCAAACCGTTTGTGGTGGTAGACTGCGGGTCAATTCCGGAGACGCTGATCGAGAGCGAGCTTTTTGGATTTGAGAAGGGCACCTTTACCGGCGCTGACCAGAAAAAGACCGGGCAGGTTGAAATAGCCTCCGGCGGCACGCTGTTTCTTGATGAAATCGGGAATCTGCCCAAATCCATGCAGGGGAAGCTGCTCCGCGTGCTTCAGGAGCGGCAGGTCAGGCGCCTGGGAAGCAATAAAGAGATTGATGTTGACGTCCGTGTCGTCGTGGCCGGAAATGAGCGGCTGGAATACCTCGTGGAATCAGGACATTTCAGAATGGACCTGTACCAGAGGCTGAATGAATTTTGCATTGAGATACCGCCGTTAAGAAAGAGGAAGGACGACATTGTGTTTCTCTGCAAGAGGTTTCTTGATATTACTAACAAGGAGCTCGGCAAGGATATTCGCGGCATCACCAAGGAGGCGCTGGAAATCTTACTGGCCTACGCCTGGCCCGGCAACGTGAGAGAGCTGAAAAATGTTATCCGCCGGGCAGTCCTGCTGGCGGGCGACGTGATAGAACCGCAGCATCTTTTGATAAAAGCGCAGGAGCAGCAACAAGAGGCAGGTTCTGTTTTCAGGCAGAAAACGGATGGGGCAAATCAAAAGGCGGGACATACAATTTCGATCGAGTTGGATTTAAACAACGACAGCGCGCTTTCGCTGCGTGATATGGTTGCAAAGTGCGTTGAGATAGCCGAGAAGAAGCTGATTACCGAGGTGCTGCAAAAGACCGGCGGAAACAAAAGCCGCGCGGCCAAAATTCTCAAGATTGATTACAAAACCATGCATTACAAGGTCAAAAATTACGGAATCAGGATACAGACAACAACTGAAATTACAGAGAAGGAACCGCCTCTGGACTTGTGAGATAATACTGCAAACTTTTTGAGAAAGGAACGGCACTATGTCAGCAAAAAAGACGGACAAGAAGGAAACGGAGGGCGCGCATGACGTGGGATTGGGAGGCATATTCAGGGGATTAGGCGACTTTATGGACAAACTTTCCGACCTTGCGGAGAAGGGAAAAGAGATCAGGAAGACGGGCGAGATTGAAAGCGCAGGCAAAATGGTAAGCGGTGTGTATGGCTTTTCCGTCAAGATTGGCGGGCTTGGCGCTGATGCAGTAACGGTGGAGCCCTTCGGCAACGTGCACAAGGACAAAAAGGGTGAGGCGGTTGTGGACGAGGTGCGTGAGCCGCTGACCGATGTCTTTGATGAATCAGACCACACCCTGATTATCGCCGAGATGCCGGGGGTTGATGAAAAGGACGTCCGCATCAACCTGAAGGACGACATATTGCAGATTTCGGCGGAGACGCGCGATAAGAAATATCACAAGGAAATCCTCCTGAAGGAAAGCTTTGCGAAGAACAAAATGACGCATGCCTATAAAAACGGCATCCTTGAAATAAGGCTCATGAAGTAATCAATGGCGTAATCGAAAACATAAAACGTGAGGTTCAAGTTATGTGTAGGGTGGATTAAGGCGTTGGTTTTTACGCCGAATCCACCAAGAATGTTTCCAGGAAAGGTGGATTCGCTATCGCTTAATCCACCCTACCGCAAACCCGCTTAAATAAAATGAAACATTCCTATGCAAGCAAGTTGTAAACGTGAACCCGCAGGGGAATTCAGGGGAACCCACCCCTGCCCCTCCCAAGAGGGGATTATTTAAATACTCCGCCCATGAGTGGACTTGCAAATTCCCCTCTTGGGAGGGGATTCAGGGGTGGGTAAGCGCTGACGGGTTCAGGTTTACCGTGGCGGGTACAGGTTTGCAACCCAATGTCATTAAGTTAAGGATATTTGATCAAAAACAACCCCTTTTATCCCCCTTTTCTAAGGGGGACTTTTGCGGCCGGTCGCTTAACTTAATGACATTGGTTTGCAACCTGAACCCATAAGTTCGCGTGGATAGCGGTGCGGTAGGGACTCAACGGCGTAATTGAAAGCGTAAAATGTGAGGTTCAAGTTCTGTGTAGGGTGGATTAAGGCGTTGGTTTTTACGCCGAATCCACCAATACTGTTTCCGGGAAAGGTGGATTCGCTATCGCTTAATCCACCCTACCGCAAACCCGCTTAAATAAAATGAAACATCCTATACAATCAAGTTACAAACTTGAACCCGCAGGGAGAAGCATGAAAATCCCCCTTAATAAAGGGGGCTGGGGGGTTGTAATATAGCCCAGAAAAAGCACAACCCCCTTATATCCCATAGGTGTTAAGTTAAGCAATGTTTGCATAAAAAGTAGCGCAGGCTTCCAGCCTGCATGAAGCAAAATAAAAGAAAGCTGGCAGGTTGGAAGCCTGCGCTACAGATTTGCACCCTCAGGGCTATATTAATAAGCAGTTAGTGATATTTTTAGAGTCCTTAACTTAACACGTATGCCTTATATCCCCCTTTTCTAAGGGGGAATTAAACGGAATAATTCAAACCCGCAGGGGTGGGTTAAGGATTTGATTTATCTTACACATGCACGCATGTATCGTATTTATCGTAGGGGCAGATTTCAAACCCGCCCCTACACCGTCTACATTTATCCTTGTACCTTACGTGGAAAGCGGATGTGAATAATGAGCGAAATAACCTTAAAAGTTGCAGAGGCCGTAAAAAAGGACGCCGGACGCGGACTGGCGCGGATTGACCCCTCCGATATCGAAAAATTAAACGCCACCATCGGGGACATCGTTGAGGTTGCAGGCAAGAGACGCACCGTCGCCAAGATAATGCCCGCCTTTAAAGAAGAGCGCGGCAAGGGGATTATCCAGATTGACGGCCCGACCCGCGGCAACGCCCAGATCAGCCTCGATGAAAAGATTACGGTAAAGAAAATACCGTGGCAGCCGGCGGACAATATCGTCCTTACCCCCGTCAATTCCGTCAATCTCGAACGGGACAGCAAATACATCGGAAGCCTCCTTGACGGGCTGCCTGTCATTGCAGGCGACCGCATACGCGCTACCCTCTTTGGCAGCCGGTTTACGGACTTTGTCGTAGAATCAACCATTCCCAAAGGCGTCGTGGTGATCAATCCGACAACGCTCCTAAAAATCAACGAAAAGAAACCGGGGTCAGGCGCAGCCGAACGTTTAAAATTTTCGTATGAAGACATCGGCGGCCTCAGCCACGAAATACGGCGGATACGGGAGATGATAGAACTGCCTCTAAAGCATCCGGAGGTGTTCGAACGGCTGGGGATTGACGCCCCGAAAGGCGTGTTGTTGTACGGCCCTCCCGGCTGCGGAAAGACGCTCATTGCGCGCGCCGTGGCCAACGAAACCGACGCGCACTTCATCACCATCAACGGGCCGGAGATTATTCATAAATTTTACGGCGAGAGCGAGGCCCGTCTGCGTCAAATATTCGAGGATGCAAAGAAACACGCCCCAAGCATTATCTTTCTTGATGAAATTGACGCCATTGCGCCGAAGCGCGAGCACGTGGTGGGAGACGTGGAGAAACGGGTAGTCGCCCAGCTCCTTGCGCTGATGGACGGGCTTGACAACCGGGGCCATGTGATCGTCATTGCCGCCACCAATATACCCGACGCGCTGGATCCGGCGTTGCGGCGTCCGGGGCGTTTTGACCGTGAAATCTCCATACCCATTCCCGATCAAAATGCGCGGCTCACCATCCTCGAAGTCCACAGCCGCGGCATGCCGCTTTCTGAGGACGTAAACCTCAACAAACTGGCCGAAATTACCCATGGTTTTGTGGGCGCAGACCTCCAGGCGCTCTGCCGCGAGGCCGCCATGCTCTGCCTGCGAAAAATCATACCGGAGATTGACATGGGGACGTCGCACATTCCCCACGGCGCCATGGCGAATCTCAGGGTGAGCATGGAACACTTCTTCGAGGCGCTGAAGGAGGTAGAACCTTCCGCATTGCGGGAGGTGTTCGTAGAAATCCCCAACGTGCGGTGGACGGACGTCGGAGGGCTCGAAACGGTCAAACAGCAGATTCAGGAGGCGATTGAATGGCCTTTAAAGTATCCGGACATATTCAAACAGGCGAAGATTAGCTCGCCAAAAGGCATCCTCCTGTGCGGCCCGCCGGGAACGGGAAAGACCCTCATTGCCAAGGCGGTTGCCAACGAAACAAAGGTCAATTTTATATCGGTCAAGGGGCCATCCCTGATTTCGAAGTACGTCGGCGAATCCGAGCGCGGCATCAGGGATACGTTTAAGAAGGCAAAACAGGCGGCGCCCTGCATTATCTTCTTCGACGAACTGGACGTGATCACCCCGCGACGCGGAGAGGGAAGCGATTCGCACGTGACGGAGCGCGTCATCGGCCAGTTCCTCACGGAAATGGACGGCATTGAAGAGTTGAAGGGCGTCCTGGTGCTTGCGGCGACAAACCGCATGGATCAGATAGACCCCGCCCTGCTGCGCGCGGGGCGCTTTGACTATCTCATAGAAATTCCCATTCCCGACGAGGAAGCCCGCCTGAAGATATTCCAGGTGCATACCAAGGACAAGTCATTGGAAAACGGCATTGACCTTAAAAAATTTGCCAGCGAAACGGACGGCATGACGGGCGCAGACATTGAGTTGATTTGCAAAAAAGCGGCGCTGGCGACCGTGCGAAAAGCCATTAACAAGCAGGGCGGAAGTGTCGGGGAATTGATAATAACAGAAAGCGATTTTCTTCATGCCATTGAAGAGGCGCGGGAAAGATAAGGATGCCGGAAAGACTTTATTAAAGTGACGAGTGACAAGGAAAACGTTATCCATTAAACGTCACCCGCCACGCGCCGCGTGCCTTACCTGCGGCGGTTGCGGCGGGTTCAGGTTTGCAACCTGAACCTTGTAGTTTGAGCAAGCGAAACCCAGTTGGGCAGTCATAACGCCCAGAAATACATAAACCTTCAGGTTCAAGTTGCAAACTCGAACCCGCATAGGTTGGAAGAGAAATGTAGGGCAAGGCTTTAGCCTTGCGAGTATTGCTTGCAAAGTGGCGTGTGACGAGTGACGAGAAAAAAAACGTCACCCGTCACCCATCCCTTGCCTTATCCAGCAAAGGCCGGGATTTACCTGTTCATTTTATGTATGCGGTTCACATGATACATGCGATAAATAAATTCAGAGATTCACTCTTAAGCAAAGCGCTGCTGATAGTCGTCGCCATTGTCCTTTCCGTCGCCGCCGTGTTTGTCGTAAGCTACAACAGGGCCAAAACAAATGCACGGTCAGCCGCGCTAAAAGACATCTCCGTTATTGCGGAATCATACCGGGGGCAGGTGCGTCAGTTCCTGGAAATTACCAGGCGGCGCACGGAGGATTTTGCCAGCGACGGCCTCGTAAGAACCCTGCTCCAGAAAAATATTAAAGGAAAGACCGCCTCCTCAAATAACCTCAGTAAACACCTTTTAAAAAGCAAGCTTACCCTCGATTCAAATATCAGAAAAATTCAGGCGCTTTCCAGGGAAGGCGTTGTTGTCGCCTCCACGGACAGCGCCGAAATCGGCAGAAATTTATCAAATGAACCGTTCTTCCGAAGGGGGAAAGACGCCGCTGCGCTGATGGAAAGGACTTCCATGTTCAACGGATTACCGGAGATTATCATCTCGGCCCCTGCTTTTGCCATGCATAAGAAAGAGGCCATTGGCGTCCTCGTCAGTTACGTCCGGTTCTCTGAATTGAGCAAAATCCTGTCTCAGTCCTGCCGCAAAGAACAGGGTTCTTTGTGCAGGAACACCGAGGGTTGGAAGACCCTGGAGGTCTATCTGGTAAATAAAGACAAATTCATGCTTACCGATTCCCTGTTTGTGCAGGGCGCGGTGTTAAAACAGGTCGTGGATACCCTCCCGGTTGTAACGGCCATTACGAAACAGGAGGAAATGTCAGGATTTTACAAAGACTACCGGGGCGTCATGGTCGCGGGCGTGTCCAGACGCGTTCCGTTGGTCGGCTGGATTTTACTGGCAGAGATTGACGAGACCGAGATACTCCTCTTTACAAACTTTATCAGGGTAAGCGCCCCGGCGACTGCCGGTATCGTCGTTATTGTGTGCATCCTGTTGCTTATTGCCTTTTTCAGAAAGGTGGTAAGCCCCCTTCGCCAGTTATCAGGCCAGATAGAGAAGGTTTCTTCCGGTCAGTACGACGTTGCCATTCCTGTTTCCGGGCATGACGAGATTGGCGCGCTGTGCGCATCCTTTAACAAAATGGCAAGGGACGTCATGGTCGCCACAACGGCGCTGAAAAAGAGCGAGGACCGTCTTTCCCAGGCGCAAAGGATTGCATGCGTGGGTAACTGGGAGTGGGATGTTGTTAACAATCGGGTATGCTGGTCTGACGAGATGTATCGCATTTTCGACGTAGACCGGCAAAAATTCAACGCCACGTATGAGACCATTATACAGTTCATACACCCGGACGACAGGGACTGTGTTATAAAATCAGTTGATGACGCCCTCTACAGGGGGATGCCGTATGAAGTTGACTATCGGGTGCTCCACAAAGGCGCAATGGTGCGCAATGTGCATGCAAAAGGCGAGGTTGTCTATGACAGCGCGGGGAAAGCGATTCGAATGCTCGGAACAGTCCAGGATATCACGGAACTGAGAAGGATGGCATACCGGCTGGAAGAACAATTATGCCTTACCTCCATGTGTTCGGACATAGGCATTGTCCTTGGACAACCGGACGACCTGAGGGCAATGTTGCAAAAATGCGCTGAAGTGATGGCCGGAAAACTCGATGTGGCGTTCGTCCGCTTCTGGACGCTGAACAGGGAAGCAAACCTGCTGGAATTGCAGTGCAGCGCGGGCATATACACACACATTGACGGCCCCCACAGCCGTATTCCTGTGGGCAAGTTCAAGGTGGGTCTCATTGCGCAGGAACAGAAACCGTTCCTGACAAACGCCGTGATTGGCGACCCCAGGGTGCATGAACAGGAGTGGGCAAAAAAGACGGGGATGATTGCCTTCGCGGGCTATCCCCTGATTGTTGAACGTCAGACGGTGGGGGTCATGGCGATGTTTGCGCAAAAACCAATCAGCGAAACCACATTCAGGGCGCTGGAAACCGTTGCAAACTCGGTTGCTATTGGCATCGGGCGCAAGCGAATGGAGGAACGCCTGATGAATGCCAGGAACCAGCTTGAATACGTGTTGCAATCGTCTCCGGCAATGAGTTATTCCTGCACACCGGACGACTTTGCGGTAACGTACATGAGCAATAATGTGGAAAAACTGCTTGGCCATCATGCCGGACAATTTGTCCATGACCCAAAATTCTGGCTCGATCGTGTGCATCCCGACGACATGCCGGACGTGCTTGAACTGTTATCGCACCTGCCCGAAATGAACCATCTGGTGCTTGAATACCGGTTCATGCACAAGGACGGCTCATACCGGCTGATGCGTGACGAGTGTAATCTGGCGCGCAATGAGGCGGGCAAACCCCAGGAAATTGTAGGGTGCTGGACGGACATTACCCAACAGAGGAGGATGGAAGATGAGCAGAAAAAATTACAGGAGCAGCTCTATCACATGCAGAAGCTGGAGTCCATTGGCACCCTTGCCGGCGGCGTCGCACATGATTTCAATAACATCCTCGCCATAATACACGGCTATGGAACTATGCTGGAAAGGAGTCTGGGGAAGGACAATCCGCAGGGTCTCTATGTCGCCAAAATACTGAAATCTGCGGAAAGGGCTACTGATCTGGTGCAGGGTCTGCTGGCCTTCAGCAGAAAACAGGGGAGCTGCCAGAAACCGGTGTCCGTAAATACCATCATTGCCCAGGTAAAGAATCTGCTCGCAAGGCTCATTGGCGAGGATATCGCGCTTGACGTTGTGCTTACGGATAAAGACTGTGTGGTAATGGCGGACAGCAGTCAGATAGAACAGGTATTTATGAATCTTGCGACAAACGCAAGGGACGCCATGCCCGACGGTGGAAAGTTGAGCATTCGCACCGATGTGGTAAAACTTGACAATAAGTTTGTCCATGACAACGGCTACGGTGAAAACGGTATCTATGTGCTCATATCCGTTTCCGATACGGGTACAGGGATGGATGAAAAAACCAAAAAGAGGGTTTTCGAGCCGTTCTTCACGACCAAGGAGGTGGGAAAGGGCACCGGACTCGGCTTGTCAATCGCTTATGGAATTGCAAAGCAGCACAGGGGCTACATAACCGTCGAGAGCAAACCGGACAATGGCGCCACGTTCCAGGTATACCTGCCGCTCATTATCTCTACGGTTGAAAATAGCGCCGAAAAGCCGGTAGCGGCGAGTCCATGCGGAACGGAGACGATTCTGGTGGCAGAGGACGAGGAAGAAGTTCGTTTACTTATCAAAAACTTCCTTGAAGAGGCCGGTTACCGGGTCGTAGAGGCTGCGAACGGATGCGATGCGCTAGCGAAATTCATGGAAAACAAGAGAGACGTCGGCCTGCTTTTGCTGGATGTGATCATGCCCGGAAAGAATGGCAGAGCGGTGTATGATGAGGCAAGACGGGCTGCGCCTCAAATAAAAGCCATTTTCATGAGCGGTTATTCTGAAAGTGTCCTTACCAGAAAAATCATCCAGAAAGAAGGATTGCATTTTATTTCCAAGCCATTTTCTCAGGCCGCGCTTTTAAAGATGGTCAGGGAAGTGCTGGATAATGCAATTGTATAGGAATTTCAATGTTTTTGGTAGCAGCCAACTCCTGTTGGCGAACGGGCGCTTATGCGCAGTCGTGCACCCTCAATCGCCGTCGGGAGACGGCTCGGGCGGGTTCAGGTTTGCAACCTGAACCTTGTAGTTTGAACAAACGATACCCGGTTGAACAGTCATGTAGGATGGGTCAAGCGAAGCAGACCCATCGTTTGTTGTGTGTTTATTCTTGATGGGTGCGCTTCGCTTCACCCATCCTACGTGGCTGAACCTGAAGAGGAATTCCGGGGAACCCACCCCTGCCCCTCCCAAGAGGGGACTTTTTACATTCTCCTCCCAGGAGTGGACTTGCAAATTCCCCGCTAGGGAGGGGATTGAGGGGTGGGTAAGCGTTAAGGGGTGATGGGTGACAGGTCACGTTTTTTCGCGCCACCCGCCACCCGTCACTCAGGAAAGGTATTGTCATGAATAATAAAATGAATACAAATCAGGTGAACACCGCGTCAGCAGACGATTCTTGTGTGATTTATACGTACTGTCTCGCCGGGATGCCCGTGTCGTTTTCCCCTGCAATGATCGGCGTTGACGGGGCGCATAACGTTTGTCTTGCCGAACAGGATGGCATGTATGCCGTCATCAGCGCCGTTTCCTCGCCTGCATACAACGAGGCTGCCCTTGAGAAAAATATGACTGACATGGCATGGCTTGCGCCCAGGGTGAAGAGACATGAAGAGGTAATTGAGTTTGTCATGACCCATGCGCACACAAACCAGCGCAGCGCCACAACATCTCCCCCTCTTTCTTTCCGAACGGGAGAAGATTTGGGGGAAAGCGGAGAAGGGGACGACCCGGACACTTCTTACACCCCCGTAGTGCCGCTGCGGTTTTGTACGATTCATAAAAACCCAGAAAGCCTCTTCCGGGTGGTGCTGCCTCACAGGGACAAGATATTGAATTTTCTGGATTATACCGCGGATAAGGCGGAATGGTCGCTGAAGGTGTTTTGCGATAAAACGATTTTTATGGATACGTACGATAAGGATAGAACGTCCGCTCAACAGGCGATACTGCCGGGAGAGGCGTATTTACTGGCAAAGAAAATGCACAGGGAAAAAGAAGAAAAATCCAGGATTGACCTCCGGACATATCTGACAGACAGCGACTACACCCTATCCAGTCATGCAGACAGCTATCTGCATCTGCGTTGCGCGGACAAGGCGGTTCACGGCAGGCCGCTTGATATGGTCATGAACACCGCCTTTCTGATAGAGCGGCAATCTTTTGGCATGTTTAAGGACGCACTGGATATGCTGGCGGAAAAATACAAGGAGGTGGGTCTCTTGTTCGAGTGTTCCGGCCCGTGGCCGCCGTATCATTTTTGCCCGGCGCTGGAGTAACGCTGAGAGGTAAGATGCAAGGATGAAGGATGAGGGGTGAGGGATGAAAATTGATTGCGAAATGCGGATTGTGGAAGGCGGAATCTGTAGTGCCGATCCCTTGTGGTCGGCTGTATGAAATTACAGGGGGTGGAGAGTCGTGTAGTCGTGTAGGATGGGTCAAGCGAAGCAGACCCATCATTTGCTGTGTGTTTATTCTTGATGGGTGCGCTTCGCTTCACCCATCCTACGTGGCTTTCGCTGAGGCTTTGCTGCGTTATGTACCTGTTGCAAATGTGAACCCGCGAGGGAATATATCGGAAATCTGAAATCCGCAATCCGCAATTAGTAGTTCCCCGGCGGGCGCCGGTTCGCAACCTGACCCCGCGATGGAAAAGTCCCCTCTTGGGAGGGGATTCAGGGGTGGGTAGAAATTAACGGTTACCAGGTAAACCTTCCGGACATCACATGAAGCTCAAAAACGTATCAGTAAAAAACAAACTGCTGCTCTTTTCGCTCTGTATCTCGCTGATACCGATTGCGCTCATCACCACAATTTACGCACTGCACGCGAGAATAAAGCTGAAACAGCATCAATTCAACGAATTGAGGGCAATCGCCGAGTCTAAACGGCTTCACGTCGTATCCTTCCTGGACGCTAAAAAAGGCAGGACGGTAGACTTTAGTTCAGACAAGTTTATACGAGACAGCCTGACCATTATGAGCCGGAAAAACCGGCCTTCGCACGCGATCGTGAGCGCCCTGAACAGATACATATCTGAGTTTAAAAAGCCGTTAGACCCGCAAATTGCCGCAATAGCCATTGCAGATACGGGCGGGATGATTGTTGCATCCAGCCGGAAGGAGTTCATCGGAAAAGACATTTGCCGTGAAGCAATATTTCAGCAGGCGGTAAAGAAGAAACACGGCGAGGCATATATGGAGCAACCCCTGTATATGCCCTTGCTGAATGAAAATACCCTGCAAATATCAGCGCCGGTAGCCTGCAGGACAGGCGCGGCCCGCGGCGTGCTTATCAATTATTACAACAGCGCACTCCTGGCAGGGATTACCGCCGACCGTACCGGATTGGGCAATACCGGCGAGACATATCTGGTCAGTAATGCCAGCAAGCTTATGATTACGGAATCGCGGTTCATCGCCAACGCCCCTCTTAAGGTTGTGGTTGACACGGCGCCCGTCAGGAAAACCGCAGAAGATGGGAAGGAGATGACGGGCGTTTATCCCGACTACCGGGGCGCTCATGTCGTTGGCGCCTCTGCGCATATCCCGGAATACGGCTGGACGCTCCTGGTAGAAAAGGACAGGTCAGAGGTTTTTGCGCCGGTAAGAAAAATCACGATTGTCGCCGCCGCTACCGGAGGCGCATTTGGAGTTGCGGTCGTTGTCTTTGGCATTATTTACGCCGTATCTATTACCACGCCGATTCTGAAATTGGAAGAGGCCAGCGAAAAGCTGGGAGGGGGAGACCTTGAATACCGGATAGCGATAAGCCGCACTGATGAAATCGGGAAGCTGGCATGCAGCTTTAACACGATGGCTGAACACCTGGCAGACGGAATCAAAAAAAACGAACAGATGAAAAAACAATTTCAGGAGTTTTTTCATACAGTGAAGGAATGCGCCAGTATGGTTGTCATTACAGACGTAAAGGGCAACATCGAATATGTCAACCCCATGCTTACCAGGATAACCGGTTATACCCCGGAAGAAGTCATCGGGCAGAATCCCCGCGTCTTTCAGTCAGGAAAGACGCCGACGGCAAAGTATCAGCAACTGTGGAGTACTATTCTGTCAGGCGGCGTATGGCATGGCGAAATCGTTAACCGGAAAAAGAACGGCGAGCTCTACTGGGAATCCGTATCTGTCTCGTCGGTAAAAAACGACGATGGAAGCATCTACCGTTTCATCAAAATCTCGGATGACGTCACCAAACAGATGCAGTTGAAAAGGCGTCTGGACGCCCAGAACGCCGTGATTACCGTGCTGGCGCAGTCCACCACCCTGAAAGACGCCTCGTCAAAGATACTCCGCAGCCTCTGTGAATGTCTTGAATGGGAGGTGGGAGGCATGTGGGTTTACGATCTGAAGGTAAACGCGCTGCGGTGTGTGGATATGTGGCACGCCCCGAAGCGCGATATTCCGGAATTTGAGGCGGTATCGAGGCAGACGGCCATGCCGCCGGGCGTCGGACTGCCGGGACGCGTATGGATGACCGCAAACCCCGTGTGGATCACCGACGTCGTGCCGGATGCAAATTTTCCCCGCAATGTTGTCGCGCAAAAGGAAGGGCTGCACGGCGCATTTGGGCTTCCCATCCTGGCCGGAAATAAAGTGCTCGGCGTCATCGAATTTTTTAATCATGAGGTGAAACAGCCCGACGGCGATCTGCTCGATATGATGTTTGCCATTTGCAAACAGATTGGCCTGTTTATCCAGCGGAAACAGGCGGAAGACCAGGTTCGTAGCCTCTCTGCCGCCGTTGAGCAAAACCCGCTCATGGTAATCATTACCAGTACGGACGGCGTCATAGAGTATGTCAACCCTGCATTTGTCAAACAAACAGGGTACACTGCAGAAGAGGTCATCGGGCAGAATCCCCGTATCTTAAAATCCGGGGAGACTCCGCCCGAAGTCTATAAGCGGTTGTGGAAAACGATTACCTCCGGCGGCGTGTGGCAGGGGGAATTTCACAATAAGATGAAAAACGGCAACCTCTACTGGGGTTTTGCATCCATATTCCCCATAAGAGATCATACGGCCGCTATTACGAATTTCATTGGGATTGTTGAAGACATTACCGAGCACAAGCTGAGAGATGATAAATTAAAGACATTTGAAACGCTATTCTCTGAAATAAAGGACATGGCGTATGTGTGCAACGGGAGAGGCGAAATTGTATTTGTAAATAAGGCATTCGAGACCCTTGCCGGACATAAACCGGAAGCATTCACCGGGAAACCATTCGCATCCCTTTTTGATGAAAAAAATATGAAAGTGGCCATGGAAAACTATGCAAAAACACTGAAGGGGGAGTGCCCGAAATTTGAGTTGTATTTTAAGGACACCGGAATCCTGTGCGAATACAGAAACCTTCCTGTGCGGGATGAAAAAGACGCTGTTATAGGCGTTATGGGCATTGCCAGGGACGTCACCGAACGCAAGTGGATAGAGGAGGAACTGCGGCTGCTCAACGAATCTCTTGAGCAGCGCGTCGCTGAACGCACACAAGAACTGGCAAAGAGAAGCGAAGAACTGCACGTGGAGATCTCTGAGCACAAGCGGCTGGAAGAGGAAAGAAATAACAAAATCAATGATCTGATGCAGTTGATTGATTTTTCTAACCTCATGAATAACGAGGTGCAGGAAGAAGAGATTCTTAAGCACTCAAGCCTGATCCTGAAGTATCAATTTGCGCCCGATACGCTGTCAATATTAATGCTGAATGCGGAAAAGAATATGCTCGACGTGTCTGAGATAATCCCCCCGACGCCTTTGGATAAACTTGCCAGAAAGGAGCTGTTCCTGAACCCCTCATTATGCCGGGTGATAAGGACGGGGCAATCATTCATAGTAAAGGATGTAAGTACGGATGTATCCTGCGAATGCCTGCTCAATAAGGCTGAAATAGGGGGATACCTCTGCCTCCCGCTTATGGCGGGCGGCAGTACCGTGGGGGTAGTCCAGATGATAAAAAAAGAAAAAAACTTCTGGGGTAATGCGGAAACGTACCGGCTCATGTACACCTATACGGGTCTGATAGCAAACGCCATCCACAGAACAAGGCTCACCAGCATCACAAAACAGGCGGCCATAACAGATGTGCTTACCGGCGTATACAACAGACGGTATTTTGACGATATGCTGACAAAGCTTGTCGCCCTGGCAAAGCGTTATAAAGAGCCGCTCAGCATCCTCATCGCCGATATTGATTACTTTAAGGGCGTTAACGACACCTATGGGCATGTTTCCGGCGACCTCCTGCTCCAGCAGATGACACGGGGCGTCGCAGGCGTTGTAAGGGAGTCAGACATCGTAACCCGATACGGCGGCGAGGAGTTCGCCATTATACTGCCTGCAACAAACATGACCTCCGCCCTTGAGAAGGCAAACAGGATTCGTCAGCAGGTGGAATCGGCAAATTTTGATGGCATTGTGCCGGGAAAGTCGCTGAAGATAACGATGAGCATTGGCGTTGCAAATTTTCCCGAACACGGCAATGAAAGCGGGGCAATTGTGACCGCCGCAGACAGCGCTCTTTACAAGGCAAAGAAAAGCGGCAGGAACAGGGTGGAAATGCCATGAGGGAGGGCAAGATGAAGGATGAAGGATGAAGGATGAGGGATGAAAATTGATTGCGGAATGCGAAATGCAGATTGTGGAATGCAGAATCTGTAGCGCGGGTGCTGTCCCCCGCTGGCGGGGGTTGGGGGTGGAAATCCCCCGCCTCGTGCGGGTTCAGGTTTGTAACCTGAACCTTGTAGTTGATACCCGGTTGAACAGTCACAGCGCCCGGAAATACATAAACCTTCAGGGGTAGGCGCCAACTCCTGTTGGCGACCGGGTACCTGTGCGCCGTTCCATCTCGTTCCCACGCTCTGCGTGGGAATGCGCGGGTATGACGCTCTGCGTCGAATACCAATTGAGATTTGGAATATGCAGCGCGGCGCCATTTCCCGATCAGGCCGAGGACAAGTGGGGTAGGGTGGATTAAGGCGTCGTCTTTTACGCCGAATCCACCAATCTGATCGTAGGGAAAAAAGAAGGTGGATTCGCTTCGCTTAATCCACCCTACTCAACTACTCAACTGGTCGAGGACAAGCGTGGTCGGCGTTGTGCGGGCAGATGTCCTGGCAATCCCGAACCCGCAAGATGAGGCAACAGGACGCGGGAGCGTCCGGCGCGGGCATTCCCACGCAGAGCGTGGGAACGAGTGGAGTAAATACACAAACCTCCAAGGGTAGGAGCCAACTCCTGTTGGCGACCGGGCGTATGTGCGCCGTTGTGTACCACCAATCGCCGTCAGGAGGAAACTCCTGACGGTACGGAAAAATCTGATTGCGGAATGCGGAAGCGCCGATTTCTTAATGTTTCGGTTCAATCGTGGACAATTGAACCAGCCGAGGAGAAATAAATCCGGAATCCGATATTCGGATTTTTTCACTAAATTTATGTATTACTACAATCTGGAGACGGTCATGTATCGGTACGTATATTGCATTACAGGTGCATCGCGGAAACCACGCAAGGCCGTGATTGGCCTGGAAAATTCCGTCGTTTACACATTGAGATATGAAGAAATTGCCGCTGTTGTATCGGAGGTAACAATGGCAAAAATACCCGTCTCACACGAAGGCGCATTACGCCATGCGGCGGTGATCAGCGCCATTCAAAGGGAACAAACAACGCTCCCCATGCGGTTTTCATCGGTTTTTCATGACGACAGCGCGGTGCTCGGATTTCTGAAGAGCCGGTACGCGGTGTTCGTCTCAGACCTGGCGCGATTACAGGATAAAGTGGAAATGGGGCTGCGTGTCATTGCCAAAGACAATAAATTTGAATCCATGCAGTCGCATTGGGACAGGGGAATCCCGGCTGGCGGGCAAGAGACGGAGACGCCGCCCCCCGGTGCGTGCGCCCCGGCGTCTTCCGGTACGGCTTATTTGCAACAGCGGCGCGTCTACTACGAGTCTCAGGACAAAAACGACTCCTGGGCGCAGGAAATGGTGAAGACATGCCATGCGCAATTTGAAGGCGTCTGCATAAGCCACGCGATGGATACGAACAAGTCTTCTGCTCAGGGGATTTCTTTGAATTATCTGGTCCATAAGGATTCATTGGCCAGGTTTCAGGAAAGGTTGAATGACCTCGTGCTCAGCCTGACCGAGTTTCAGTTCCTGTGTTCAGGGCCATGGCCGCCCTATCATTTTGTGTCAACCGGGGAAGGCGCGTGACATGGGAAATGAAGTCCCCTCTAAAAAGAGGGGATTTAGGGGTGTGTATGGAGTTTATTCAAAATAACATGAACAACTTCATGTTGCTGTGACATCAGGGCTAAAGCCTCGGTAGGACGTGTACCCATTAACCCCAGCCTTATCTTATCTTTACCCACATTTAATACTGGACACAGGGGGCGGATGAAACAAGTGATGATCAAGGGCAGACAGGGAGATTTTCCACATTTCCGTGATATCATCTAACCTCTGAAGTCCGAGCCACAGGGTTTGGGTGCCTGGCTCTCCATCGCATGTTCTGC